>Ga0302314_10004975_pt1 | contig 24310 bp, 17 predicted proteins | sample III_Palsa_N2_3_FD_200533 | JGI IMG/M metagenome (GOLD analysis project Ga0302314, IMG submission 200533) | Peat permafrost microbial communities from Stordalen Mire near Abisko, Sweden - III_Palsa_N2_3 | ecosystem: Environmental > Terrestrial > Soil > Palsa > Peat permafrost | place: Sweden... | reverse complement strand
ATGACAATTCCCTGCAGGCAGGCTGAAACCTTCCTGAGCAGGCGACGCAATTCAATAACTCGGCCACGTGCATGCCATGCTCCTTCCCACCTCACCCAGCTTGCGCCCGGCGCCCGCCCGGGTGCAGGCAGTACCAGCGTCAGGGGCATGAATCCGCTCGTGAAGCTGCGCGGCGAACGCTGCCCCGGTCTGGGCAGTGTGCTCAGTGCTGCGGTAGCAGGCGATCTTGTCATCGCGGAACGTGAAGAAGTAGTACACATATATACAAGGCTGAGAGAACGATGCCATCCTGAAGTGCTTTCCGGACACCGAAGGAGCGTCCCATGCGCCTGATCCGATCCCTGCTCACCGGCGGCTCGGCAGCCTTGCTCAGCGCCGGACTGGCGTTCGGCGGTACCACCGTGGCCAGTGCGAGCGGCGCAGGCGGTGCTGTCAACTCCAGCAACTGGTCCGGGTACGTCGGCGGGCCGCCGGACGCCGAGTGGACCATGGCCAGCGCGAACTGGGTGCAGCCCGCCATCACCTGCCCGAACAAGACCTCCGAGGAGGTGACGTTCTGGGTCGGCATCGACGGCTACTCCTCCTCCACGGTGGAGCACGGCGGCACGCTGGCCAAGTGCACGGCCGGCAAGGCCTCCTACTCCACCTGGTGGCAGATGTATCCCGGCGCCATCCAGATTGTCGGGTCCACCGTCCATCCCGGCGACAAGATCAGCGCATCGGTGACCCGCACCGGCACCAAGTACACGCTCAAGGTCACCGACGCCACGACCGGCGGCAACAGCTTCACCAAGACCGAGACGTGCTCGACGTGCAAGGACGACACCGTAGAGTGGATCGCGGGCGCGACCAGCCCCGAGAACGACCCCAGCGAGGGCACGGACACCGCGCTGCCCGACTTCGGCAAGTGGACCGTGACGTCGGCTGCGCTATCGGACCCGGGCGGATCCGGCCACACCCTCAACAACATGGACCAGTTCGCGCTCACCATGGTCGGCTCCAAGGGCGACAAGAAAGCTACGCCAAGCAAGATCAACTCCGAAGGCACCTCTTTCAGCGTCACCTGGAAGGCCAGCACCTAGCTACATAGAGCGCTTGCTTCAATCTTGGCGCGGGGGCCAGGAGAGAGCGGCCGGCTCGTACGCTTTCCATGGGGCATGGTCATCACGGCGCCAAGCCTCGCGATCCGTAGCAGGACGCACCGATGCGCCACTTCGGCCCAGAGATGCGAGCCTGTGGGTGCCGGAAATCGTGTCATCCGCGCCTGAGCTGGGACTCTTGCTCCGGGGCCGGTCATGGGGAACAGCAGCGGAGCCAGGTCCGGCGGCGATGGGGATCTTGGTGGCGCGCCGGGTGCCCCGGACAGGTCATGGTGAGCTGATTCGGGACGAAGGTCCCAGGATCACGGGCCTGGCGGCCCTCCCGCAGGGGCCGCCAGCACGCACAGTGGGCGGGCCGGGGCCCGCAGCGGGCTCCCGGGACGCGCTCGGGAAGGAGATGAGCTTTGCTTCACGGCGGGATTCATCTGGATGACCTGGACCGGTTGAGCTGTGCGAGAGGCGGCATGTCCCCGAGTACCTGCTATGCCGGTGACAATCCCGCCACTTAGGGCCAGGATTGCCCTATGCGTCTGCCCAAGCGCTCGAGCCTGGGGCCGTGGCGCGCAGGTCGGCTCGCCTGGGGTATTCACGCCATCGGCCCCGGCATGGCTTTCCGGCACAAATAGATTGCTGACAGTCCCGACTAACTGACAAGGGAACCGACATGATTGCGCTCCCGCTTTTACACGCGATTCCACTGGCCGGCAATCTGAATCAGCCGGGCAAACTCCTCAGCTGGGGTATCTTTGATATCACCGTCGCGAACCTGATTGTGATCGCGGTGATGGTCGTCATCTTCGGCGCTGCCCTGCTGATCCCCTTCCACTCGGGCAGCGAGATTGCCGATGCCACAGGCGCCGCTGACCCTGATGAGGCCGGCACCGACCCGGCCACCGTCGCGGCGGCTGCTGAGCCGGGTGACGAGGGCATGTGGACGGCCAGGGTGCGGACCACGGCGGCCAGGCTGCTGCCTCCGAAGAAGCTGCTGCCCGACCGGCAGCCCGCGTACGTGGCCTCATGGGTGTACGTGTTCGGCGTGGCCTCGCTGGTCGCGCTCGGCATCGCGATTGTGTCCGGCTTCGCGCTGGCGCTCGGCGGCCCGGATTGGTGGCATTACAACCCGTTGGGCCACTTCTTCAACAGCACGCACCTGTGGAGCGTCGAGCTGTTCATGGCGCTGCTGGTGATCCACCTGTGGGGGAAGTTCTGGATGGCGGCCTGGCGCGGTCGCCGCGCGATGACCTGGATCACCGGAGTGGTCGCCTTCCTCGCCTCGATCGTGGAGTGCTTCACCGGCTATGTGTCCCAGCAGAATTTCGACTCGCAGTGGATCGCCACCAACGGCAAGGACGCGCTCAACGCGATGGGCATTGGCGCGTTCTTCAACGTGATGAACTTCGGCCAGATGCTGATGTGGCACATCGTGCTGATCCCCATCGTCCTGGTCGCCATTATCGGCGCGCACGTGCTGCTGGTCCGGGTCCGCGGCGTCAGCCACCCGCTGCCCGAGCGCCGTACGCCGGTGCGCGGCCGGGCCGCCCGCCAGGCCGCCGCCGCCGCCGATGCCGGCCCGTGGCGCGGACCGAACCGCCGCTACGACATCCTCAAGGAGGGCACCATCGCCACGGTGATCGTGACGGCGCTGGTGCTGGTGATGGCCGGGGTGCTCTCCTCGCCGGACGTGCCGCCGGTCACCGTTCAGACCTGGGCGAGGATCGACCAGGTCGGCTTCGTCAACACAGCGGCCACCGAACTGGACGGAACCGGCGGTGCGGCAAGCTACGGACCGCCCTACAACAACCAGTCCGGGTCGGTGCAGCAGGTCGGCCCGGTCAACTGGCAAAAGCTGGCCGGCATCACCCAGCCCGTGAACGCGGCACGGGACTTCGTGCTCAGTCCGCTGTCCGTGCTCGCCCGTACCAGCCCGGCCCTGGCCAGCGCGCTGAGCACCTACAACAGCGCGCCGCCGGCCCAGCAGCAAAAGTGGGCGTCCGCATACGACGCCGCGACCGCCCCGGGCGCCAAGAAGGTGCCGTTCAACAACGGGGACCTGAACCTGCCGGCCGCCGGGCCGGTGCCGGCGCTGATGTCAGCAGAGCTTGCCATGGCCAGGAACGGGGCGCTGGACTCTGACCTGCTGGCGCAGCGGCAGTTCTACGGCACCAACTTCACCAAGCCGCTGCTGTTCATCGCCGACGGCGGCTACTACAACACCCTCGCGTCGAACATGCACCTGACCGGTGACCAGTGGGGCGTCATGAACGAGACCGGAAGCTACCCCGGTCAGCCATGGCTGTGGCTATTCCAGCTCTGGTACCACGTATCCCCGTTCGCCAGTTCCGCCAGCGTCGACATCTGGGCCGTCTACCTGACCGGAATCTGCACGATCCTGCTGCTGCTTATCCCGTTCATCCCCGGCCTGCGCGACATCCCCAGGCTGATCCCCGTGCACCGTCTCATCTGGCGCTCCTGGTACCGCTCAGCCCCCGGCGCCAGCACCCCCGCCAGCACAAACCGTCCGGCCGCCCCCGGCACATCGCCAACCCCCCTCCCGACCAGCCCGCAACAACACCCCAGACATAGACGGTCTATCCAATCATGCAGCCCGGCGCTGCCGAACGCGAACGACGCTGTGACGGGAAGAGTTCCGTCGCCTGGCGTGCCGGCGGCGATGGCAGCGGAGCGTCAAACTCGACGGCGACGTCGATCTCGTCCGCTGTCCACCAGCTCCGAAGAAAAACCGGAAAGGCCCTTGAAACAAAGAGGCATCGATATGAGTGCCGACACTGGTCCCGTGTCGGCGGTGACTCGGTGCATATCAGGCCAAACTGCGTTCTCGTGTACGGGCCGATGGTCAGCGAGGGCGGGCGTACGCTCGAGCGGTTTCCGGTGACCGCGGACGGCATCGTGAGGGGCAAGCGTCGGCGGGTCGAGCCCGGCGAGAGAGGTCGTAATGTTCGCTCATGCCGGTCTGCCCTCGGTCGAATGCGCGGATGCAGCTGCGGATGTTCCCGTAATTTCCCGCGGTGGTGAACTCGTTGCCGCCGGAACGCAATAGAGAAGCGACGATGAGTCGATCGCTCGCGATGGCCGTGTGGCCGGAGACCTCAGACAACTGGAGCGCCCAGAACGCGAGGAGACATCTATGGAGGCCGAGAACCAAGGAGCCGCGCCGGGCCGGGCGGCCGGCTCCCCGGGCGAACGACGGGCGCGATCGCGGACCGCGTGGCGTCTCAGGTCTCGCTGGCTTGTGCACCTCGGCCTCCTGGTCTTCGCCGCCGCGGCACTCGGAACCCTGCAACTCCTGCACATCCGCAACGCCATCCATGCCGACGTGGGGCTGACCTTCGCAGGCCTGGTCGTTGTCCACCTGGCACAGCGCCGCCACCGGATCGCTGGGATGTTCACGCAGCTCCGGGGCATTCGCCGGCGGGTCGTGCGCGAGCTACGTCTCTTGGCGTCGGATGCGATCCTCGCCTTCGTCACGGTCAACGTCGTGGTTTCTGGGATTCTCGACTGGAATCGGGGAGCCCCACTGCTCCTGCCCGTCCTCCCACTACCTTTCGACAGGTGGCACTTGCTCTCCTCTGTCGTGCTCGTCGTATACCTGGTAATCCACGTCTCGCGCCGGTGGAGACGCCTTCGGCGATCCACGATCCGATAGCCCCTGCGGAACATTGGTGCACGGGCGCAGCGCATTGCTCCCGCGGCGGAACCACAAGAGGGCCGCGCCGCACAGGTGGTCGCGGACGCGGCCCCTCGTCGGCCTCCTGAAACCAGCCCATGTCAAGCGGCTACAGGGCGGCAGACAAGGGACATCGGCAGGCTCAATGGCTGGATGGCCTAACCACGCGCTGCCCCCGACTTGGTTCACGATCACTCCCAGTATCAGCACCGCGACTCCGCCATCGAGGCGGTGCGCCCACCGGTGAGGTACCTGTTCGCCCGGGCAAGCACCGGATCACGGCCCGTTGCGACCTGCGGAAAAGCAAGGCCGGAGATCGCTCCAGGCTCAGTGACTGAGCCTGGTTGCCGCCACAGCGCAAAGAGCCGCCGATTTGGCGCGGCGATGGCTATTTACTAGTGGCGTTCTGCGTGACGTTCTGGGCATCCGTAACCGGCGCTGCTGACTGCGAGGAGGGGGTAGTGCGCCCACGGCATATCAAAGCCTCCGGAAACCCCGGGACGGTTCAAGCGCCAGACGACGGAGCCAAGTGATGGTGCCAGCGACGGGATGTTTGCCCTGGCCGGAGGACCGCAATCGCCCTCGGCGTCCGCAACCCAGCAGCCGATGCCAGCAACGGTGAAGAGCGCCCCGGAGCATAGTCGAACAGATGTGCGGTTACTTCAGCTGTTACCGCTGCTGTACTTTACTGCTGTACCCGCTATCCAGCAGTTCGAATTATGTCCCTGACCTGTGGAGCTACGGAGACTCGAACTCCGGACCTCTTGCATGCCATGGAACGCCGGATCGTTCACCGCAGTCCGCGACCGTTCACCCGCGACCCGCCTGAGCTGGCCTTTCGTCCAGAACAGGTCACCTCCGTTCACCAGAGTTCACCGCGGACGGTAACCAGTTTGGTAACCAGCCCGCCCCCGCCACTACCGCCGCCTGCCGCATCGCAACAACATTCGAAATCATCGTCCTCCTGCTGGATCGCTCCCTCTCCTGCGAACGGCCCGTGCCAGGTTCCCGCCTGCGGGCACGCCCGAAGCCGGGCTGATGCGTGACATCAGCAGCAAGCCGCCATCGCCACCGGCCGGCAGTGCACACCGGGGCTCGCTGACCGCACATCTGGCACACATAACGCTGACCGCTCCCCCCAGCCAGCTGGAACCCGATAGCCCGCGACCACCCGCAGCCGGCCAGAACAAACTCCGCCCTCACCCGCTGCGGCTTCTGAGGCAACAACCGGGCGGGGTTGCGCGCGGGTCCTCCGCGGCTGGACTAACCATGGTGAGGGCTGCGGGCCACTGTTGCCGGGCAAGCAAAAGCCTGAGCCTGGCCATCACCGAGAGCAAACGGTCACCGGATACCACCCATACGAAACCGGCCCTGCCGAATATTTGCGACTGTCGAGGCTTACCGAGACGGTTCAAACGTCGCGCCAGAACCTCCAGATCTGTCCTCTGATTTGCGCAGAGATGTACCGCAGAAAGGCACCTCGGTTCGGCAGTTCAGGGCGGGGCGTCCTGCGCGGTTGCCGGTCACATTACCGCAGAAAGTCAGGGATCTTTCCCTGCGGCGGGTCCCGCTTCGGTGAGGGCGTCGAGTTCGGCGGCTACGCTGGTGACCTCTGCCGCGCCGATCCGCTGGAAGATCTCCTGCGCCTGCTGCAGGTCGGCCTGCGCGTCGGCGGTGCGGCCGGCGGCCAGGGCGCAGCGGGCCAGGCCGGCCAGCGCGTAGGCCTCATCCCCGGAGTTGGCGATCTCGCGGGCCAGGTCCAGGGCCTGCCGGTGATACGCCTCGGCCTGGTCCAGGTCACCGCGGACCCGGTGCAGTGTCCCCACCTCGTTCAGTACCTCGGCCTCAGCGGCCCGGTAGCCGAGGTCGCGGCAGATGCCCAGAGCCGCCTCCAGGGCCCCGGCCGCGCCCGGATAGTCCCCGGTCAGCCGCCATACGACCCCCAGCCAGCAAAGGGCTTCAGCCTGACCCAGCCGGTCGCCGAGGTCGCGGCAGATGCCCAGCGCCTCCTCCAGCGCCTGGGACGCGCCCGGATAGTCCCCGGTCAGCCGCCGCACGGCCCCCAGCCACATGAGGGCGCTGGCCTGACCCTGCCGGTCGCCGAGGTCGCGGCAGATGCCCAGCGCCTCCTCCAGGGCCTGGGTTGCGCCCGGGAAGTCGGACGTGAAGAACCGCACGGTCCCCAGCTCGATGAGGGCGCTGGCCTGACCCAGCCGGTCGCCGAGGTCGCGGCAGATGCCCAGCGCCTCCTCCAGCGCCTCGGCCGCGCCCGGATAGTCCGCGGCCAGCTGCCGCACGGTTCCCAGGTCGTTGAGGGCACCGGCCTCGCCTAGCCGGTCGCCGAGGTGCCGGGCGGCCTGGACGGCGGTGGTGTGGCGGGTGAGGGCGTCGGTCCAGGGGCCGTCGTGGCGCAGCAGAGCGGCCATGGCGGCGGTGAGGGCGACGACCCGGGCATACTGGCCGGTGCGGGTGGCGTGGTCGAGGCAGGCGAGCAGGCTGGCCCGTTCGGCCCGTGCCCACGACAGCGCCCAGGTGAGGTCCGGCAGGCCGGGGGCCGCGGCCGGCGGTGAGGTGAGGGCGGCCGGGCCGGGCGTGGTCCGGGGCTGGCGGGCCAGGCGGGCCTCGGCGATGGCGGCGGTGCGCTGGTAGTAGTCCAGGAGCCGGCCCAGGGCGGCGTCAGTCTCGGCGGCGGGGTCGGCGGCGGCCAGCGTCCGGGCGTGCTCGCGGATCAGGTCGTGCAGCCGGTAGCGGCCGCGGGCGGGCTCGGTGAGCAGGCACTGGTCATACAGGGCATCCAGGCGGCGGCGGGCGGCGGCCAGGTCGGTGCCGTCCAGGGCGGCGGCCGCGTAGGCGTCGATATCGGTCCCGGGGTGCAAGCCCAGGCGGCGGAACAGCAGTTGCTGGCCGGGGGTGAGGTCGGCGTAGGACAGGTCGAACGCGGCGGCGACCGACACATTCTCCGCCGCCATCAGCTCCAGCCGGTCCCGCGCCGCGGCCAGGTCGCCGGCCAGCCCGGCCGGGGTCCAGGCCGGATGGTGGTGCAGCTGGCGGGCCAGCATCCCGACCGCCAGCGGCAGGCAGCCGCACAGCCGGATAATCTCCGCGACCGCCGGGTCGCTAGGCTCCAGATCGGGCCGGGCCGCCAACCGGATCAGTAGTTCGGCGGCCTCACCTGCCGACAGCATGTCAAGGCTGATCGTCTGCGTGTCTTCCAGCGCGGTCAGGTGCCGGCGGCTGGTGACCAGCACCAGGCTCCCGGCGGTGCCTGGCAGCAGCGGCCGGACTTGCTCATGCCCGACGGCGTCATCCAGCAGCAGCAGCAGGCGCTTGCCGGCTACCCGGTCACGCCACAGCGCGATCCGGGCCTCCAGGCCGGGCGGGATCCGCCTGGCGGCGACCCCGGACACTTGCAGCAAGCTGGCCAGCGCATCGGCCGGGTCCACCGGCCGGTGTCCGGGCGTGTGCCCGTGCAAGGGCAGGAAAACCTGCCCGTCCGGGAATCGCGACGCCAGCTGGTGGGCGGCGTGCACCGCGAACGTCGTCTTGCCGACCCCGGCCATCCCGCCGATCGCGTAGATTCCCACCACCCCGCCGGAACCGGCTGCGCCCGCCGCCGCGGCCGCCAGCTGCCGCACCTCCGGCTCCCGGCCCGTGAACGAGGCGATATCGCGGGGCAGCGTCCGCGTCGCCGCCGCCACCCCGCCCGCTTGCATGCCCGGTGCCGGGGATCCATCGGACGGCTGAGTGCGCAGGGTGCGGGCGATCGCCGTGCGCAGCGCCGGCGGGTCGACCGGATATCCCTCCTCGCCGCGGCAGCGGGCCAGCAGCTGGACCTCGGGCTCGCCGAGCCCGCATACCGCCGCCAGATCCCGCAGCCAGCCGTCCTTGAATAGCCGCGGTTCCCCGCCGACGGCGCGGCTGATGATCGTGCGCAGCACTTTCTGCCGCTCATCTAGCCGCGGATCCCGATGCGTTAGCCGATCCGGGGGGGTGCCGGACTCCGCGGCGGTCAGCAGCCAGGCGACCAGCGACGGCGTCGGCACCGGGTGCCCGTCCACCATCCCGTAATGCCGGGACGGGCGAGCCGGCCCGGCCGCGAACGCCTCGTCCACCACGGCGGTCGCGCGGGTTGCCAGCAGCCACAGCAGCCAGCTGCCGAAGCCGAACACCTCATCGGGCAGGTCCAGCTCCTCAGCCATGCACCAAGGATGCGCCCTCCGCCCTGGCCCAGCGCAATAACCAGCCAAGCCTGTGCCGGCGGCAGCGCAAACAAGCGCAACCCAGCGCCGTCGCGCCCCCCGCCCGCTGCCAGTGCAATAAGCAGCAGGGCCGGGATACGCCCGGCGGCACATTAGGAGCCACGATGAGACATCTATCCGTCCGGCGACACCTCGGGCTCGCGGCTACGGGTGCCGTGCTGCTGGCCCTGGTGGTGCCGGTAGCAACGGGCTCGAGCGAAGCGCTCGCGCAGGCCAGCAGTGTCACGATCAGTCCCGCCCAGGGCCCGCCCGGCACCGAGGTGACCGCCACCGGGAGCGGATGGACGCCTGGCGACACCATCCAGGCTCGTTGGAACACACTTAACGGCGCTACGGTTGGTAGCGCGACGGTAAACAACAGTGGGGGTTTCACTCTGCCCTTCGCGGTGCCCTCCGGCACGGCGCCGGTTCCTTATGTGGTCAGCTTCCTCGATGCGCACACGAACTCCTTCGAGAACGCGAACTTCACCGTCACTCAGTCGCCGCCGCCGCCGCTGACCGCGCCTGCCAATGTGAAGGTCGTCCCGTACGGGGCATTGGACTTCCATATCACCTGGACGAGTAATTCCACCAGCCAGACGGGCTTCCAGGTCTACAATGGCGTCACAACTCAGAACGTCACCACGGCCACCCAAGATGACTACCTGTGGGCGGTGAGCCAGCCGGGCACGTACATGTGCTTCGCAGTCCGAGCCTACAACTCCAGCGGCTACTCCGCCTGGGCCGGCATGTGGACGTGCGGCAGCACGCCGCCCAGCGGGTCACCGGCGGCCCCGGCGGACGTCGTCGCCACCGGGGTCAGCCCCAACGCCATCCAGATCTCCTTCGTTAACCAGGCGGACAACGAAACAGCATTCCTGTTCTATAACGGCGTCACGACCGAGACGTACAACTCATACAACGAGCCAGGCCAGGGCAGTAGCTTCACTTTCGACTGGACTGGACTCCAGCCAAACACCTGGATGTGCTTCGAAGTCGCCGCCTACAACCAGTGGGGCCGCTCAGCCTATGTACCGTCTACCTGGGCGTGCGCCTGGACACAAAGCTGACTGTCGGTCTGATCGACCTAAAACCGGCACGCACAGCCGGCCAAATTAGCCTCTCGCGTACGCCTGCCAGATCGAACAGCTACGCATCCAGTGCCCTCAGGCGCCGGCCCGGGGGGCCTGGATGCGGCGCATTCTTGGCCTGACCGACTCCTCCCCCGCCCGGTGTGTCGGCCTCCTGGCAGCGGCAGCGCCCCGGCCACGTAGCTCGACGCGAGGGCGCGCAGAACGCCATGATCTGGATGATCTGCAGCTTGATCGGCATCGAGCGAACGCCCGAGCAGAACGGCGGCTCGGTGAGCGTTCTCCCTGACCTTCGTCGTGACTCAGCGTGATGCCATCGATCGACAGCAGCCCGCAGCGCGACGATGGGAGAATGACCGGTATGTCGGCGCCCGGTGACAATTACGGCACTGAGCCTGCAGTGCCGTCGCCGGCGTCTGGCAGCGGCTCGCAGGCGGACGCGCCGGGCAGCTCTCTACGGGGGCGTGGCGTGCCCGGCGTAACTCGGTCAATCTGGATACTGGAGCACGCGCAGGACGTCGTGACGGTCACCGTCGGGATCGTCCTTATCGTTCTGGCTGCCGTTGTGCTGGTCTCCGGGATCGTCGACTTCCTCGATGGATCCTCCGGGTCCGTCTCGCTGGCTGCGCCGATCCTGGTGGACCGTGTCCTGCTGGTGCTGATCCTGGTCGAGATCGTCCACACGGTCGTGCTGTCGCTGCGCTCGCACCGGCTGGTCGCCCAGCCGTTTATCGTCGTGGGGCTGGTAGCGGTTATCCGGCGGATCTTGTTCGTGCTGACGCCCGGCAACGAGGTCAAGGTCAGCACGCCGGAGCTGGCGCTGCTGATCGCGATGGTGGCGGTATTCGTGGCCGGGCTCATCGCGGTCAGCCGCTTCGAGAAGCACGAGGAGTGAGACGGCGTACCCGGACAGCGGAGGAGATGAAACTGCTATCCGGCTACCTCCTCGCTCGGATGCGGAGCCTCAAGGAACTGGACGGGCGTCTCAGGCCCAGAGGAATCGGAACGAGACCACGGGCGGGCGGCCTCTAGCGCGGCCACGAGCTCCTGCGACGGTGGCGGCGCGCTGACCGCGTGACTGCGTATGCCGCCCGCTGCGGGAGGATGCCGGGCAGGGGTGCGAGGAGTCGGCCTGTGTTGAACAGTGCCGCTTGGCTCATAACCCAGAGGTCGCAGGTTCAAATCCTGCCCCCGCTACCAGGAAGTGCAGGTCAGAGGCCTGATCGCCAGGACGGCGGTCGGGCCTGCTGCCTGTTGTTGGCGGTTCGTTGGCAGGATGGGACTCCGGAGCGCGGCACTGGATGGGTGGGATCAGGAGCCACAACGCGCGTGCTAACAGTCCAGGCTCTGCGGCTTTTCGTCACGCACAGGCACCGCGTTCAGGCGGTCAGGGCGTGATCGTGAGCCGTTCAGGATCCTTACCGACCTTGATCGGTGTACCAGTGGCGTTGGTGGCGGTGGTGATGGGCGTCACCGTGCCCGAACCGTAGTTCGTGACGTAGGCGGTCTTCCCGTTCGGCGTGATCGCGACCCAGAAGGGGTTGGCCCCGGTGGTGATTGGCGTGCCGGGGGCGTTGGTGGCGGTGGTGATGGGCGTCACCGTGCCCGAACCGTAGTTCGTGACGTAGGCGGTCTTCCCGTTCGGCGTGATCGCGACGATTTGCGGTCCGCTTCCGACATTGATCGGCGTGCCAGGTTTGTTGGTGGCGGTGGTGATGGGCGTCACTGTGCCCGAACCGTAGTTCGTGACGTAGGCGGTCTTCCCGTTCGGCGTGATCGCGATGCCGGCGGGTTCTTCGCTAACATTGATCGGCGTGCCAGGTTTGCTGGTGGCGGTGGTGATCGGCGTGACCGTATCCGAGCCTCCGTTGACCACGTAGGCGGTCGCCCCGTTCGGGGTAATCGCGATCGCTACCGGATTGGCCCCGGTGGTGATTGGCGTGCCGGGGGCGTTGGTGGCGGTGGTGATAGGCGTCACCGTGCCCGAACCGTAGTTCGTGACGTAGGCGGTCTTCCCGTTCGGGGTAATCGCGATCACAGCAGGTCCGGTCCCGACACTGATCGGCGTGCCAGGTTTGTTGGTGGCGGTGGTGATGGGCGTCACTGTGCCCGAACCGTAATTGGACACGTAGGCGGTTGCCCCGTTCGGGGTGATCGCAGCTATCTCGGGTTCTGTCCCGACGCTGATCGGCGTGCCGGGGGCGTTCGTTGCGGTGGTGATCGGCGTCACCGTACCGCCGCCGGTGTTGGGAACGTAAGCAGTGGCACCGTTTGGCGTGATCCCGATTTCTCCTGGGTCTTTCCCGACCTTGATCGCCTTTGCTGGCTTGTTGGTAGCGGTATTAATGGGCGTCACAGTGCCTGAGCCGTCGTTGGAGACGTAGGCCCGCACCACAGATTCAGCAGCTATCCGGGTCGCCGCAGCCGCCGGCAGCGTCCGGGCTCCCATGAGGCCGCCACAGGTAACAGTAACCACAGCCATCAGCAACGTTAGGGTCGTCCGAGGCCGGAGTGCCGTACCGATTGCGCTCAACGCCGTTCCGCCTTCCGTCGCCTTCATCGCTGTCTCAACAAGCCAAATCTTGCATCCGGTCGGTGACAAGGCAACCCCGTTGCTCTTCCTCCCGGCGGAGCGGAACCATTCGTCGGCCGGGCGCAGGCGTTCGCCGCTGCCTTCTGGAAAGCAGAATCCGTGATGGGCGCAGGTTCTGGAGGCAGCGGGGGGACCGTCAAGAGACCTCACCGACGTCGCCGAAACTGGGCGCCACGACTCTGATCTGCGGCGCAGGATCTGGGATTGCTACCGGCTGGGCGTCATTTTTGTCAGCGTGGCGCGGAGGGCGAGATCATGCGCGTTCCAGCGACAGCGGCGCAGCCCTGAGTTCAAGGCGAATTGAGGCGATCAGCGCGCCCGCGGCAAGGTCCTCGGTGACCTGCCCGGGTTCGCGATGATCACCGCAGCGAGGGAGGCGGCTCTCCTGTCGGTGCGGCGGAGCAGGACGACGCTCGGTGCCAGCACGGGCGCGTTGGCCAGGAGCTCGCCGAAGTCGGTACCGGCGGAGATGAGAACCCGGTTATCGCGGTCTGCCAGGACCATGATCTGCTCGTCGGGCCGGCCGCCCAGGCCGAGTTCATAGATATGAGCGCAGTCATGGCCGGCGGCGCGCAGCAGCTCCGCCAGACAGGCCCGGCAGGCATCGCGCGGCGCCAGCCTGATCGCGGTCCGGCTGCCGGAGCATGCCGGCCGTGCGCATGGGATGCTGTTGCGGGTTGAACGGTGCCTCTCTGTTCTCATAACCCAGAGGTCGCAGGTTCAAATCCTGCCCCCGCTACCAGGAAGTGCAGGTCAGAGGCCTGATCGCCGGAAGGCGGTCGGGCCTTGATCTTTGTGGCAGCGTGGTGGCAGCAGGATCTGGGCGCCTGGCCGGGCAGGAGTACAAGGAACTGGCAGAGACTGGCATCGGAGGCGGGCAGATAGGCACGCGGCTGGGTGCGGTCGCGCAACGTGCACACCGGGCCGTAGGAGTACCTTCAGCTGTCACCACCGGGCCATCCGCGGCTTCAGCAACTGCCAGCGGGATCCTCCTAGTGGCCATCGGCCCCCATGATCCGGTCCGCTACGTGGGGTGAGCACTGTGTAGCGGACGGAAGTGCTCGCGTGGCGCCAGATAACGCCGAGGTTGCCGCGGTCCGCGATGGAGGTGTCGCCGGCCCGCGGTGTGCCGCGGGCCTGTCCGCGGCGATCGTGGCCTGCCCGGCCGGGCCGCCGGGCACCGCTGGCATGGCGGCCGTCGCGGAGATTAGGGCAACTGCCCGCCCGTCACCTCGCCGTGAGGTCTTGCCTTCGCGCTGCGCCGCTCGTTTTCCCGCCGGGATCTTCGCCCGGCCGCCGCGTCACGGGATCCACGACGCCGCAACATCGCGATGACGGAGCCGAGGCCTTCGCGGTACGGCAGAGCACCTGCCATCTTTCCGGCGGCACGCGCGCCGGACGCGGCCGCGCGCGCCTTGCATCTTGACGCGGTGGCTACCAAAGTTGATCACTTCAAGATCGCAACATGCCCCTGACCTGTGGAGCTACGGAGACTCGAACTCCGGACCTCTTGCATGCCATACGACTCTGACAGGAGCCTGGACGAGTCTGAATGAAGCTGAACCGGCCGTTTAGCTGCGGGAACCCGGCCTGGAGGAGTCTGGACGGCGGCCGGCGTGCCTGCACGGTGGCTACCAGAACTGTCCCCAGACCAGCCCGTCATCAGTCCACATCCGGCAATCCGAACATCTAAGCGAAATCTCTGGCTTCCCGCGCGCACAGGCAACGCCTGCCAGCGCCAGCGGCATGAACCGAAGGCATGCCCGCCTCCCCGGCACCGTGATCACCCGCCCCGCACTCCCCCGCACGATACAGCGGACAACACGCATCCACCCGCTCACCGCCCTGGCCGGACCGCTCCCGCCGCGCGCCCGCGCAGGCATTCGAGCGGACCGCACCCCCAGGGCGACTCACCCGCCGATCGGGAGTTCGCCGCGGCACATCAGCTCCGTGCCGATCCCGCCGACCGCGCCGGACGTCCCTCCGCGGGACGGGCATCAGTCCGGCCGCGGCACCCCCGCGCTGGCCCGCCGCAGGCTAGGCGCGGCCTACCCTCCACCTGCAGGCGGACGATCCCCGCGACGGAAAGCACCCGAGGGCCGACGGCCGGATCCCGTAAGCCCGACTACCCGGCGCCAGATCACCGCTATAGCCCGCGAACTACTCGCGAGCATGCCGCCAGCGTTCAGGGCCGCGATGCGGCAAAGCCGCTGCTGTGGAACCCGAAGAAGGCATTCCTCTTAGGCCAGGCCAACTGAAAGTCCATTCAGGACGACCGCGAGGCCATATCTGAACTCCTGGTCTGGTGATACCGACAAGGCTGCCTGTGCGGTCTGAACTATGAGGGGGTAGTCGTCCGGCGAGAGCCTGGCCAGTGTGTCTGTTCCGGCCCCGTAGATCGGGTTGAGGAACTGGCTCTGCAGGGCGCCGATGACGTATGCCTGCAGAGTGCGGACGGCGGTAACCCGCTGCGGCGCGGTGAAGCCAGCACGGCTGAGCACCCCGAGCAGGGCCGCGAGCCAGTTCCACGCGCCGGGCGAGTGCTGAAAGTGGGCCAGGAGCAGGGGGATGACGGCGGCGTGATTCCTGACCGCCGAGTGAATCGCCTCGCTGAGTTCGGTCACTTGCTGCTGCCAGCTGGCCGGAGATACGTGAGCGTCGACGGTGAGGAAGATGCGGTCGACGATGAGGCGCTCGACCTCCTCGCGGCCGCTGACGTAGCGGTACAGCGACATCGTGCCCATGCCCAGCTCAGTCGCGACGCCCCGCATGGTGAGCGCGTTGAGGCCGTCGCGGTCGACGACCGCCAGCGCTGCGGTGGCGATGGTGGCCTGATCGAGTGAGCGGGGGCGTGGCATGGCTCCTCAGGGTACAGGCCGTGCTAGTGTAAGCGTACATGATACGCCTAATTGAGGATGTGCGTCATGACAGGCAGGATGGAACTGGCGGGATTCAAGGCAATGACCCGGGGGCTCGTTATCGGGCTGGCCGTTGTCGTTGCGCTCGTCTCTTACGACATCACCATCCCTACAGGGGAGTCAGCCGGCAGGAACTGGAAATTCGTGCTCACGCATCCCACGATTCTCCTGCACGTCATTGCTGCCACGATTGTCGTTATTGGGGCAATCGCCCTGGTTATCCGGTCCGCCCGTAACCATAACTCCCCGTGGATCGTGCTGTCCGTGCTTGGCCTTGCATTTGCCTTGCTGGCATTTGCGGCGGGCGAGAATTACGTCCGGACACTACATAACAGCAACCTGAGCGCTATGAGTATCGGCTGGGCGGGTGGGATAGTCACTTTTGGCATCGGCTGGTATTGGAGCCATAGGGCGGAACGTCAGGCACAGAAGCACCTCTCGTCGGCCACCGGAAACTAAATTCTCCATCCATCGAATGGAGGACGAGTGCGCTCGTGCCGGGCTGGACCGAGGGCTCTATGTCCCGGCCCCGGAGTCGCGTAGCCGCCCGGCCATCATCCGTTCGGCAGCGGGCCGGGTTCGGGCCTTCCCGGCCCACCTGTATCGCCCTCAAGGCAAGTTGTCAAGATCGGCTCAACATGAGTAGAAACCTAATCGGCAGGCACTGCTGTGGGTTCTGCGCGCAGCGGTTGCGCTTACTTTGCGTAGCTCGTTGACCCAGGTCCACGGTGTGGCACCGCGGTTAACGAAGGCCCCGGGCGGCAGGAGTGGTTGTAACGGCGCGGCCGGCAGGCCGTCCTTTCATCCGTCCGCGCTGAGGACTGCAACTCCGGCCATCTCCGCTGCGACGTCCCCCTCTCCCCCCGGCCTGCAGCGCCAGACCGCGCCGTGCTGCGCGCCGAACTGCGCCACGGCGCACGGCGGGCGCAGCCGTGACAAGCCGATCAAATATGACGCGACTCGACGCGGTGCGCGCGTCCTGCGCTTGGGCCCTTGAGCCGTCAGCACCCTGCCAGGTGGCCAAGCCCATACGCACCAGACACCCCGGCGCCGGCGGGTCGGCGCATCACCGGCGAACAGCCTGGCCCGACCTTCCGAACCGGCGGCAAGAGGTCGGCCCAAAATCCTGCCAAAGCAGGCCCGGCCAGCGTCAGTGATTGGAGTCAAGTGGCCGCGGTGCCAGCGATGGGACGTTTACCCTGGCCAGAGGATCGCAACCGCCTTCGGTATTCGCATTCCGGCAGCGATGCCAGCAACGGCCAAGACCCCGCCCGGGGTGAGTCGAACAGGTATACGGTTACTTCCGCGGTCATCGCTGCTGTACTTTACTGCTGTACTCGCTGCCCGGGTGTTCGAATTATGGTTCTGACCTGTGGAGCTACGGAGACTCGAACTCCGGACCTCTTGCATGCCATACACACTCCTGCCGTGGCTGGGCGTGGCTGCATGTGGCCATGTGTGGAGTTCACCTGCGGCTTCCGTGGTTGCACGTGGCCTGGCGTCGCCTGGTGCCGCTGCACGCTGGCTCCCCACCTGGCTCCCAGAACTCGTTAGCGCCGCTAATATCTGAAGCTCCCGCCACCACGCCATGCGGAGCCGGCCCCCATCGCCCGGCCCAGGCAGCTGGCTCTGCCGGCGACCGTGCAGATACAGGTGCGCCTGCCAGGCGGCTCAGACGGGGATGAGGTCGACGTGGATCCCGGCAGCTTCGGCTAGCGCCCGCAGGTCGCCGGTATCGGAGGTGAGGATGTCATCCCCGTCGCCGGCCAGGCACACCACCGTGGCATCGACCGCGTCAGACTGGCCGCTGCGGGCCAGCAGCATCCCGGCCCGGCGGCCCAGGACGTCATCGACCGCGATGACATCGGTCCCGGCCAGCAGCCGGGCCAGCGGCGCCTGCCGGCCAGTGCCGCCGCGCCAGACCTGGGCGACCACTCCCCCGCTGGTCACCGGCACCCGCCCCGCCAGCCGCTCCCGCTTGACCAGCGCCACCACGTCACGATCCCCGCGTTCCACTGCCACGAACGCCCCGGCATCCAGCACCAGCATCAGGCCGCGCCCCGGCCGCGGCCCTGGCCCGGGCCGCGTTCTTGCGGGTCACCGCGCACAACGACCGCACGGCTCCGGGCACGGCGGGCAGCATCACCCATCTCCGCCTCGGTGACCTGGCCGTGCTCAGCCTCATAGGCAGCAAGGAAATCATCCAGCGCGCCCAGCCGCCGGTCATGATCCGCCTTCAGCCGCAGCGCGTCATTCACCCACGCGCTCACGCTCTCCGCCTGCCCCCGGGCCACCGCTTCCTGCGCCACCGCCACCAGGCCGGCATCCACCGACGCCGACAACCGCTCCTTACCGCTCATACGAACATACTACATCCATACCACGAACGTAGGAACTACCGGCCATCCTGCGAGCCAGGACCGCAGCGGCTTCTTCTCAGGTCAGCAGTACACATCCGCCGCCCGCGCGGACACCTGATCGAGCCCAGACAGGCCGACGACCGCACGAATCAGCGTCATCCGCGCTGCCGTCATCCCCCACACATGCCAGCCCGTCGACAACCGGTCATGCGTGTGACGGACCACAGACGGCATATAGCGCAACACCGGCCATCCTCCCGGGACGGTTATCCGCAAGAGTAGCTACAAGGCGCCGTCCGGCTACCCGCGGCCCGCGCCGGCAGATGCCCGGCACGTCCGATTCTGCCGATGAGCGGACGACCGTTCCTGTGGACACGGCAGAAGGCGGGCAGGTTGTCCGGCTGGCGCATCTGCTCCGGCTCAACCCGCCTGATGGACGCTCATCCCATATTGAATGGCAGCCTGAAGGACATCGACGTTTATGACTGCCAGATGTCTGAACTTGATGCAATAGCCCGTAACACGCGCCTTGCCGATCGAGCCGCCATAGGTACGCGCCAGGTAGGTCTTGTCGTCGAGGCCAAGCACATAGACCGAAATGCCAGTCGTGTTGGCGCTCAGGCCAATACGATAAAACTCTCGCGACGACCCATCGGCGTAGGTGATGGCGTAGGCGCCGTAGCCAATGTTCGGGTTGGCCACAACCTTGCCGTCCGCGTTCGTGCCATCGGCGAACCACAGCCTGCATCCGGGAAATTCCGCAAGGATGTGTGCGTGCAGCCGTCGGAGGTCGGCCTGCTTGGGCTCGGGTTGACTGGCGAGGTACGCCTCGACTTGCTCAGGTACATCCATCTCACGCCGCATGTTACAACGAACTGTCCCATGCCGGTCGGATGGGCGCCGCCCACGCATCGCCGGTGTCCGCGTGGATGGCCGTCAGCCGAGAACAGAACGACTATCCGCTCGTGCCGCGAGTCGGATAGGCGGCGCCGACCGTTCCGGTGGTGCCATCCGCAGCGCTCAAACGCGGTTCGTTGCGCGTCGGCGGCTGGTGAGGTGCCTGCAGCTGCAGCCGGGTTAGACATCCCACGGCTGTGTTCAGCGGGGTCAGACAGGGACTCGGCGGCGTGGTACCTGGCTAGTGCGGCGCGGCCGGCGCTGCCGTTGCTCACCCCCGGTGACTCGTGAGCCTTGCCGCAAGAGCTTGTGCACCGGCCAGTTCGGGCAGATCGAGGCTCCCGCCAGCTCGGCCGCCCTGGCCTGGGCAACGGTCAGGCGACCAGCATTGACGGTGGCGGCGCCGGAATCCATACCCCTGGTCCTACCGTGGGGTTGATCCGCGGCTCCAGAGATGCGGCTGCCGCGGCGTCGCACCATTCCGCGCGAACGCCAGCGGCCGTCAGTGCCTGGCAGAGTTCCTGCTGGGCGATCGCCGTCTCATCACCGAACCTGGGCAGCAGCAGGCCGGGTACACGATACTCCGGGTCCAGCCCGGTCCGCGAACGAAGCTGCGGGCCGGGCATGACTGCCCGACCCGCGGCTCAGTTTGAGCCGCCGTCACCCGGAGGTGAAGTAGGGCCACACGGGGCCGCCGAAGGTGCTGCTCGGCACCTTGCGGAAGCCGGACGGGACGCTCACGTTCGCCTTGGCGATGTTGCCCGGAGTGGGGGGCAGCGCGGTGATGTCCTCGCGGACCGTGCCGTCCAGTGGCCTGCCGTCGCGGTAGTGAGTCCGGTTGTTCCAGATCACCAGCACCGGCAGGTACGTCTTCGGGTTCACGTACAAAGCCGCGTCCACCTGCAGTGGCCCACTGCCCTCACCGTGCGGCAGCTGCGACCAGAAGTGCCGCTCCGTCATCGAGCCGGTGAGCTTGATCGTCTCTACGCCATTGACCTGGGCGTGCCCGGTAACCTTGAACAGCCCGCAGGCCAGCGCCTGGCGGAGGTAGGGCGCCCAGTTCGCGGGGCCGTTGAACTCCACGATGTCCAGCCGGGTGGCGCACCCGCTGGGCGCGAACCCGAGTATCCCCGCGTTGGCCCACCTGTGATGGCGGTAGTCGATCCGGGCGTAGATCCGCCTGCCGTGGACTCTTGTGGTGCCCACAGCCCAGTTCACACGCCCTTGCGCCCAGGGCATGCCCTGGGCCATGGCCGGTGGTATGAACCCGGACTGCGCGAGCCGCGAGTCCGTCCGGTAAACCCAGCCGATCACCGGGGGATACGGGGCACTGAAAAAAGTCTCGGTCTGGACGACCTCGTTCGTCGCCGCCAGCGCGTTCTCCACATTCGAGATCACGTAGGCGGCGGTGTGCGCCCCGGCCAGTCCCGGGGCGCCCTGGCCCGTTCCCGTTGCGGCCACTACGGCCGCCGCGGTGACGGCCGCGGTTCCGCCGGCCAGCGCGGCCCGGACCGCGATCTTGCGCCGGCGCAGGTGAGCGCGTGCTTTGCCCGCAATGCCGGCCGGCACCCCAACCTCCGCGGTGAGCCGGTCCAGGCCCTCGCGGAGCAAGTCCTCCATAGCCCCGTTCATGATCTTCCTCCTGCCACCGTGATTCCGGTTCTCAGCTCGGTTTTCATGTCCCCCGCAGGGGGCCTCCCCGGTTCCTCCGGTGAGCCGGCCAGTTCCCGCAACCGCCGCAGCCCCCGTGCCGCGGCGGATTTGACCGTGCCCTCGGAGCAGCCGAGCAGCGCCGCCGTCTCGGCCTCGGTGCGCTGTTCCCAGTACCGGAGCACGACCACGGCCCGCTGCCGTGGCGGCAGCTGTTGCAGCAGGCGGACCAGTTGGTCGCGGAGGTCCACCACCGCAACGTCCCCGCTGCCGGCCTCTGCCGCGCGGGCCTGCGCCCGGAACTCGGCGAGCCTGCCCCGCCAGCGGCCCCGGCGGCGCCAGCCATCGGCGGCCAGGTTGTACAGGGTGCGCCGCAGGTATCCCTCGGGGTCGATGTCGATGCGGCACCAGTTCTGCAGCAGTCGTTCCAGGGCCGCCTGCAGCAGGTCCTCGGCGTCAGCGCGGCTGCCGGTCAGCGCGACCGCAGCCCCCATGAGGTGCTGCCCGCGCTCGTCGAGCAGCCGCTCTATGCTCCGGTCGTCCCGATCACGTCCCACGGATCACCTCCCAGTCTCGCCAGCCAAGGACGCCTGAGCGGCCGCCGGGGTTGCCCCGACTGCGCGTTTCATTTCCTCGTGGCGGCCGGACGGTGAAGATTCCGGCGCCGAGGCTGGCCCGGGAACAAGCAAAGCCCGGCAATCGCTGCTCGACCGTCGCCATGCCATCCGCAAGGCGACTGACAAAATGCCCATAACAGATAATCTGCTTGCGCCCCTCCGCGTCGGATGCTGTCCGTCGGATGAACGCATACTCGGCGATATGCGTGGTTATCAGAGGTGGGCCGCTCGTCGTCTGTCACGTGCCGTCACGACCGCGGCTCGGTACCTGGTCGGGCGATCTTCCGACGCGCCAGCCACTAGGCGCCGGGCGGCCGGCGTGAGGAGGAGGAGGACAGGAGCGGGAGCCTGAGCCGCCTGCGCGAACTGAGCCGGAGCACTCAGGCTGAGCCAGGTTCAGGCGCAGACCGCCTCCAGCTGAGCCAGCGCTGTCGCCGTCCCCGCACAGTAACGCCGAAACCGGCGCGGCGCAGCGGCACACTCGTCCCGCCAGCACGTACGCCGCGTTCGCCGAATCCTCCCGCGCCGACCCCGAGCCGCCCGCGCGAGCGGCGGACAGCGCCATACCGCCGGGCGCGCCGCGCCTGCCAGGCTCCGGCACCCGCTACGCGGCACCCATGAGAGTGATGCTGCTGGCCATCTTCGGCATGCCAGTCCTCGCATATCGCCCAGCCGCGCCAGCGCACCGGCCGACGTGAGCAGGAAGCGCGGCCGGCCTGAGCCGGCCTGGCTCAGCGCCCGGCTCAGGCGCAGATCCCGGGAGCTGAGCCCGGCTCAGGCGCAGATCGCAGGAGCTGAGCCAGCGCAGCTCAGGCGACGCGCTCCCCCGCGCCACGGCACACTCCCCCACCGACCCGTGCCGTCAGCCCGCGCGAGCCGCGGCCGCGCCACACCACCAAGCCCCGCAGCGCAAGGCGCGACCAGGCAACGTCACAGCCACGCAACGCCCACAACCCGCGCCCGGCCAATACAAGCCCGGAACAACTCAGGGCAAAACCCGCTCACCCAGCAGAAGCAAAGCCGGTGCTCAGCAGGGCTGACCTCTTACCGGACTGCTACCAGAAGCGCTACCCAGCACGCCAAAATACACGGAATAATGTTCGAATTATTTCCGTGAACTGTGTGGAGCTACGGAGACTCGAACTCCGGACCTCTTGCATGCCATGGAACGCCGGACCGTTCACGGGAGTCCGCCACAGTTCACCAGCGACCCGTCTGAGCTGGCCATTCGTCCGGAACAGGTCACCTGCGTTCACCAGAGTTCACTGCGGACGGTAACCAGTTTGGTAACCAGCCCCCCTGCCACTACCACCGCCTACCGCATCGCAATAAGTTTCGAATCATCGCCTCTTGCCGTACCGGTCCCTCTCCTGCGACAGCCTGGCGATGTCCCCGCCTGCGGGTACGCCCAAGCTGGGATTGATGCGTGACTCCAGCAGCAAGCCGCCCTCGCCAACGGTGGGCAGTGCACACCGGGGTTCGCTGACCGCACACTGGCACCCATAGCGCTAACCGCCCTCCCCAGCCGGCTGGAACCCGGCAGCCCGCGGCATCACCCGCAGCCCGGCCAAACAGACTCCGCCGTCGCCCGTTGCGGTTTCTGAGGCAACAACCGGCCTGGCTGCGCTCAGGTTCTCCGCGCGCCTGGACTGACCGTGCTGAAGGCCGCGGGCCACTGTTGCCGGCAAGCAAAAGCCTGAGTCCTGGCCGTCACTTAGAGCAAACGGCCACCGGACACCAACCATATGAACCGGCACAGAACGCCGACTCGGCGCTGGTAAGGATGGCGTCCGCCGAGCGGAAAGTCACGCGCAGATCAGCTGGTTCTGTGACCGTACTGTGAGCTTTTCATCCGTCGGTCTTGGTGTTCACGCCTTCGGTCCGGCCGTAGTGAAACGGCAAGGTGACGGCAGCGATGACGGCCTGGGTGTCCAGGTCCAGGCCGCGGGCGAAGGAGTGGATGTTCGGCAGATCCGCTGCTCGCGCCGCGTGGGCCCGTTCGCTGAGCCTGGCCTGGTTGGCGGGATCGGGGCACAGCAGAGCGGCGAAGTCGCGGACCAGGCAGGCGAGGCTGGTCATCTCGGGGCAGGCGGCGGTTAGCTTGCTGAGCAGTGCCTGCTGGCTGTCGCTGAGCGCGTCGCGCCGAGTGAGCAGCATCCGGGCCACGCGCCGGGGGAGCGTCAGGCCAGGGCACGCCTGCGGGCGGGCGGGCGAACAAAGGCTCGTGTTCACCATCACGCTCAGGACGAGACTCGATGCAGGCAACATCCGCCGATCGCTCCGTGCGATCTGCCGGAAAGCTGGAATCGGGGAGAACTGGACCCCTCGAGAGCTGCGCCACACGTTCGTGTCACTGCAGTTCTGGCAACGGAATGGCCATCGAGGACATCAGCCACCTTGTGGGCCACAGCTCCACTTTGGTGACCTAGACGGTCTACCGCCATGAGCTTCGGCCGGTGGTGACTTCTGGGGCCGAGATGATGGACCGGATCTTTGCCGATGGCGCAAAGTGACTGTTCCGCCGGTGAGTGCGCGAGCACCCTCCTGCCACGTTCCGTGACCGGGCCTTACTGAGGCAAAGCGCGCAGCGCGAGTGCCGACTAGGTACGCGGCTAAGGCTTAGATCAATGCGGCAATTGCGGCCAGAGCCCGCGCGCGTCGGGGTGGCCGGCTTGTTCCAGCTCACGGACCCGTCTGATCAGAACGTCAAGATCCGCCAGCGAAGCCGGGCCGGCCTGACAACCTGCCGGGTGGGACGTAGCGATCCTGGCCGCACCGGACGAGCAGCGACTGCGGCCCCCGGAAGGAGATGTTCGGGTGGAAGGTGAGGCGCTGTCCCGGCACTAGCGCGAGCTCCGGGTACCGGCGGGCCAGCTCGCCGATGGCGAGCTGCGCTTCGAGCTTGCCGAGGTTTGCGCCGAGGCAGTAGTGCAGGCCCTTGCCGAACGCGACGTGCTGATCGGCATTCGGCCGGCTCAGGTCGAACTGGCCGGGCACGTCGAACACAGCCGGATCCCGGCCCGCTGCGGCCAGCCACAGGAAGAGCCGGGCGCCCGCCGGCAACTGCACGCCGCCGAGGGTAACCGGCCGCGATGTCACGCGCCGCCAGACCGGCACCGACGTGTCGAATCTCAGCGTCTCCTCGATGGCCGCAGCAAGAA
>Ga0302314_10004974_pt1 | contig 24313 bp, 19 predicted proteins | sample III_Palsa_N2_3_FD_200533 | JGI IMG/M metagenome (GOLD analysis project Ga0302314, IMG submission 200533) | Peat permafrost microbial communities from Stordalen Mire near Abisko, Sweden - III_Palsa_N2_3 | ecosystem: Environmental > Terrestrial > Soil > Palsa > Peat permafrost | place: Sweden... | reverse complement strand
GGCAACGTCGAGGCGGTATTGAAGGATTACGCGCCCTATCGACTGGGCATGTACGAAGCCAGCAACGGCGTCGTGTTCTCCGAGACACTGGAGTTCTTCGGCTACCTGCTCAACCGCATCGACGAGCCCGTGCCGGTATTGCCCGCACCGATCTACAACTACCTGCCAGTGAGCAAGCAGCGCTTCTCCGCCAAGACCGGCGACTTCGTCATCACAACGCCACATGGCATCAACCAGTTCGGCGCCATCCTCAACATCAAGGAGTACACCGATGGCACCTACCCAGGCATCCTCAACGGGCTGAAGTACCTGGACTTCGAATATGTCGTCACCCACTCGTTCAGCCCGATGGGCCGGCAGGACGCGCTCAAGGCGTTAGATCGCACCAAAGGCATGATGATCTCGTCGGGTGACAAGGCCTTCAGCCAGATCGCCGAGCTGGACCAGGCTATGGATCAGCTCGCCTCCGGCAATTTCGTGCTGGGCGAGTACCATTTCACGATCGCGGTCTATGCGCCCAGCCAAGAAGCACTCTCCCAGCAGATCGCGACCACCCGCGCAGAACTCTCCAACGCCGGCTTCGTCTCGGTGAAGGAAGATCTAGCCGTGACCGCGTCGTTCTATTCGCAGCTTCCCGCCAACTGGAAATACCGCACCCGACTGGCCAATGTCAGCTCGCTCAACTTCCTGGGCCTGTCGCCGTTGCACAACTTCGCCACCGGCAAGAAAGACAACAATCCCTGGGGCGACCACGTCACCACCCTGCAGACCACCAACGGGCAGGCCTACTACTTCAATTTCCACGCCACCCACCCGGCAGAGAACTCGCTTGGCGAAAAAGCCATCGCCAATACCATGGTCATCGGCAAGTCCGGTACCGGCAAGACCGCACTGATCAACTTCCTGCTCAGCCAGGTGCAAAAGCTCTCGCCATCACCCACCATCTTCTTCTTCGACAAGGATCGCGGTGCCGAGATCTTCGTGCGCGCCTGCGGCGGCAACTATCTGGCACTGGAAAACGGCCAACCCACCGGGTTCAACCCGTTCCATTGCGAACGCAATGAAGCCAATACCCAGTTCCTGGCTGAACTGATCAAGGTGCTTGCCGGCAAGAGCGTCTACAGCTCGCGCGAGGAGGAGGACATCTTCCGCGCCGTCGAGAACATGCTCGACACGCCGATGCGCCTGCGCAACATGACCAACTTCCAGAAGAGCCTGCCCAACATGGGCGACGACGGTCTATTCATCCGTATGCGCAAGTGGACTGCCGGCAACTCGCTGGGCTGGGTGTTCGACAATCCGGTCGACACCATCGACCTGCAGAAAGCCAACATCATCGGCTTCGACTACACCGATATCATCGACAACCCGGAAGTGCGCGTGCCGGTGATCAACTATTTGCTGCACCGGCTGGAGGCGCTGATTGACGGCCGTCCGCTGATCTACGTGATGGACGAGTTCTGGAAGATCCTCGATGGCAAGGGCGGCCTGAAGGAATTCGCCAAGAACAAACAGAAAACCATCCGCAAACAGAATGGCCTGGGCATCTTCGCCACCCAGAGTCCAGAGGATGCGCTGGCCAGCGATATCGCAGCCTCGCTGATCGAGCAGACCGCCACCATGATTCTGCTGCCCAACCCCAACGCCAGCCGCGAGGACTACGTCGGAGGGCTGAAGCTGACAGACGCCGAGTATCAGGTCGTTGTAAGTTTGGACGAACGCTCGCGCTGCTTCCTGGTCAAGCAGGGTCACGCCAGTTCGGTATGCCAGTTGAACCTGCGCGGCATGGACGACGCACTAGCCGTGATCTCCGCTTCCACCGACAACATCGAGATCATGCACGACGTGTTGCACGACCGCGCCGCCATTGAAGGTGTACCGATAGACGAACTACGCCCCGAACAATGGCTCAACGACTTTTATGAAAACCGCAAGGGCAGCGGCAAAGCCAGGCTCACTCCGCCGTCCGTCAGTAGCGCTAACCGCACTGCCGCACGCTGAACCTATTGCCACACCTATGACAAACCTGAGAGGAATGTGCCGTGACCAACTCGCCTGTTCATCCGATGCCACCATCACTCTCGATGATATCGCGCGCGCGTCAAGGCGCCTCCAATCTGACTCTGTTGGCTGGCCTCTTTGCCGGCACAGTCAACGCCCAGGTTTTGGTTACTGACCAGGCATCCATCACATCCAATCAGACAGGCTTCCAATCGCAGCTGGCACAGACCGTGTCGCAGTATGTCAAACAGGGCTTGCAGTACGAAAAGCAGATTCAACAATATTTACAACAAGTGCAGCAATACGAGCAGATGCTCACATCTGTCCAAAACCTGGCCAGCGGCGGCATCACACTCAGTGCCAGTCAACTCGAACCGATCACCGATGCCAGCACTTTCATCCAGCAGAGTTGCCCAGGAGCATCCAGTGGCAGCATCGTGACGGACATGGTTTCCATCGTCGCTACATCATTGAGTGGCAACCAAAGCATCACCTCTCAACAGCAAGTAGTCTGCGCGACAATTGTTCAGACCCAGATCAACAAGTACAACGCGACAGTCAAAGTAGTCAACGACACCCAGCAGTTCGGGCAGGAACTGCAACAGATCACATCCGGCCTGGACAAGATGCTTACGCAAGGCGACTCAGACAGGATGATGGCTAATGCACAGGCCCATAGTGACCAGATCGCCTCGGAGATGGTGGACTGGCACAGCCAGATAGCAAAGGACGACGCCATCATCAGTACTCTGCAGCAGCAGCAGGGCCTTCTGGCCAAAAAAGCTTTGGCTGGCAGCAACACAATCTTGGGTAATGTCGTGCAGGCGGGAGCTTTCGCGGCGGCATTCAACTAACTGACGCAAACAGTGGGCTGACAACAGGCCAGATCGATCGCGCATCACGCGACTCGGCAGGGGATCACGAGCATCATGGTTTACTTCGTCCTAATCTACAGCTGGCTTCACAGTAGGATCGACACCTTCGGGGCCAACCTGATGGGGGCCGTGACCAGCTGGATGTCTGCCCTCGCCCTAGTGCTGGTAACCATCTGGATCATGATCCAAGGCTATCGCATTCTCACCGGTCAGATGCGCGAGTCGATGGCGGGACTGGTGACCAACATGGTGCGAGTGATAGTGATCGTCACTGTCGCCTCCGCCTTCGGAGTCGCCGGACCCAACCTGCATACCCTTGTCACCACCGAACTCAGCACCGACATCAATCAGCTGTTCACCGGCGACGACAGCACGCTGGCCCAAACCATCGATCAAAACCTCACCTATACCCAGCTGGCGATGTCCGCCATCGATACGGTTCAGGTACCGCCTGGCGATACCGAAAGCGCCGCCAGCAAGGCGCGCGCGCAAGCCTTTGCCACCTTCGGCACTGCCAGTCCTCCGATGGCCGCTGCCGCCATGCTGCTGCTCTACGAGGTTACCCTGGCCTTGGTGATTGGTCTGGGGCCGCTGTTCATCATGTGCCTGCTCTTCGAGCAGACCAAGGAGCTGTTCCGCAAATGGCTGATGTACGGTATCGGCACGCTGTTTTCGATGGGCATGCTGGCCTTTATCAGCTCCTTGGTACTTTCGCTCACCTTGAGGGTGGCCGCCGCGCTATGGACGTCCAACATCATCAACGGCATCACTGGCCAAGGTGCCGAAGGCTTCACCAATCAGTCGATGCAACAAGGCGGTATCGGCCTGCTGATGACCGTGCTGATCATTTCCTCGCCTCCGCTGGCGGCCATGTTCTTCCAGGGCACCGTGGGCAGCTTCCTGACCTATTCGCAGTTTGGGCAAGGCGGCGCCGCGCGCGCCGCTGCTGCGCAGCAAGGCATGCCGGGGGCTTATGGGCATGGGCCGTCGCAGGCAAGTACAAACCAAGTTGCAACGGGTACTCGATCTACAGGTGTCTATAACACCTCGCCCGCCTCTATCTCCCCCAACGACCCTCGCCTGGGCGGAGTCGGTTATTCAGCCGCTTCCGATACGATGAAGCAAGGTAGCGGCTTGGCCAACTCACCGGCAACCGGAGGTGCACGATGAAAGACTACCGATGGCTATTGTTCGGACTACTTTTGTTGCTGGGCAGTGTGGCCCATGCCGAAGGTAATTGCCCACCCGGCTATTACCCGATCGGAGCCCCTCCCGGTCAAGGTGGTCCGCAAGGCTGTGCGCCCATCCCGGGAGATAACAACACTCAACAGCAAGCACAGCCTCAACAACCGCCTCCGCAGCTGTGGGTGGATCATTGGGGGGCGATGGTCTCGGATGACTCCCTAGGAAAACTCGGCGTCGCCGTTGATAGACAAGACGAAGCAGGGGCTTGGCAAACGGCAGAGGAAGACTGCCACGCTAAAGGCGGATTGAATTGCACGCGGCTGATTTCATATCGCAATCAATGCATCGCGTTGGTAGCGGGTGAAAAAACGTATAGCTTCTCTGCTGCTCTAACGGCGATCGACGCGATACAACAAGCGACTAAAAAGTGTACGGCAAGTACCACTAACTGCCACGTCTATTACTCCGCCTGCAGCATCCCGGTGCGAGTCCAATAACCCCTTGGTTCATGCACTCGTGTTCCGTCCCTGAGGCACGTCACACGCCAATACATCGGAGGTATACCATGAAACTTCGCGCCCTTTTTGCCACTGTTGCCCTCGGCACCGGCAGCCTGATCTGCGCTCCCACCCATGCCCAAAGCGTCGACCCTTGCGCGGTCTACCTGTGCATGGCCGGCATCTCCGGCGCAGGTGCCAGCGGCGGCCCCGCCTGCACCCCGGCCACCACCTACTTTTTCAGTCTCCAAATCTGGGATCCCTACTTCGACGCCAGCGCCACCTCTGCGCTGCGCAGGAGTTACCTGACGACCTGCCCCGGTGCTCAGGTGGCCACCAACGCCGCCCTACTCAACGCCATCATCGCCGAGTGGGGCTCGGTGCCCTGATTGATGATCGCACTGCACTGGTCGCGCGTGGATTTTGAATCCTTTTGAAGAAGGCCGCGTCGCCCCCCATCTCGCATCGCGGTTGAACCTCATGACCACAAAAGCACGGCGAACATGCAGAAGGCTTTACTACTCCCCAGCATCGGTGACCCTGCCGTCATGAAAATTTTTCATTCAAACTGCTTTTTTGCGCTGTGCCTGCTATTCGTCGCACCCCATGCTTTTTCCGCCAGCTTCGACTGCCGCAAGGCCGCGAGCGCCACGGAAAAACTGATCTGCGACGATGCCGGAACGTCCACGCTTGATGACAAACTGAAACAGACCTACACGACGGCACTTGCGACGGTCGCCCCGTCCAGCAAGAAGGCGCTGATTGAAGAGCAGCGTCACTGGATTACCTACACCCGGGATGTTTGCCAGGACAAGGCCTGCCTCCAACAGGCTTATACGGCACGCATTACGGTGCTGGCGCGCAACGAGAAGTACATCATCGACGATTCATCTTGCGAACCACCGGGCGATGGCGGTGCATGTGTGAACACGGTGACTTATCGCGATCCCAGCATCCGGATCACCTCGTTCAACAAATCCTTGGTGCAGCAAAAGCAGAGCCGAAAGATCATCAGCTGCAGCCGTCTCATCAACCTGCCGGTGGGTACAGCAAACAGCAACAACAGCTACGGCGGCATGTGTACTTTGCAGGACGGCACGCAGCGCAAGGCCGTGGAGATCTGCAACGACGATATGTTCGGGCATTTCCAGATAGAGCCAGCCACGTCGCAGGATGTTTCCGGCAAGGGTTTGAACGACTTTACTCACACCTACTGTTTCGGAGGCTGACAGCCCCTCTTGCCCCGACATGAACTAACAGGAGTTCGTCATGCCAAACAACGCAACCATTACCCATAAGCAGTTGCGCACGCTTTTCCTTGAAACTGAGCTCGGGGGAAACACGCAGGATCTGAGCCGGTTTACCTACGCCGAGAAAGGCAGCAGCACCTACACGTTCGGCCTGCTGCAATTCGACGTAGGCAAGAACGGGGCAGAAGTAAAAGGTTTTCTGAAGGAGAATGGATTCAGCGACGACGACGTCAAGAAGCTGTCGCAGCACGGTGGACTGTCGCGCACGGAATTGAATGCACTGAACACCAAGCTGCAGGCGGTCCCGCAGGACAAGATTGATCAGTTCACCAACACGCAGTTGGACAAGTCAATCGCTGGCGTGGACGACGTTATCGATCGGGTCCGCATGCAAAACTCAGCCGCGGCCGATGCCATCAGCAAAAACCCCAAACTGCAGCTGGGTATTGCCGACTACCAAAACCAGTTTGGGTCAGCCGGCCCACAGTTTGTAGGGTTCCTGGCAGGCAAGTCGGAAAAGCTCGCTGGGGGAACGGTACAAGCGGGCGACCCGCCGACCCGTGAGGACCTCCAGAAATTCATCGACACTACGGGGTATGGCCACGACAAGGCCAACGCCAATGCCGTCGAAAGCCGTGCCGAACGGTTCGACAAGGCAATGGGCGCGCTCAAGCTGGGCCCAACTGCGAATGTTCCCAGTCACGCTTCAGACAAAGCTGACTCTGCCCTCAGACAAGGCACCCACGGTACCGCCGTCCAAACCCTACAAGCCGACCTCGCTAAACTCGGTTACACCGGCGTCGACGGCAAGCCACTGAAAGCGGACGGCGACTTCGGCCTGGACACGCACCGCGCGGTAGAGCGCTTCCAGTACGATCACCACCTCAAAGTGGACGGTGTCGCCGGTACGAATACGCTGAAGGCACTGGATCACGCGCAGGCCAAGAACGTTGCACCAAGCCTTGCCGATCCGAAGAACGCGGACCACGCGCTCTACGAACAGGCGCTCGCCGGTGTGCACAGACTCGATGCGAATCTGGGGCGCAAGCCGGATCAGCAAAGCGCCCAACTGGCGGCCTCTCTCACCGTGGCCGCCAAAGCACAGGGGCTGACCCGAATCGACACCGTCGCTCTCAGTGAAGATGGCTCACGCACCTTCGCAGCGCAGAATACCTCACCACTCAGGAAGTTGGCTGACGTGGCAACTGTACAGGCGGTCAACACGCAGATGGGGCAAAGTAGCACCGCCGCACACACTATTCAGCACGTATCGTCTCTCACCCATGCTGCACCTCTGCCGCCATCGAATCAACAGCACGCGCCGCAACAGACTGGTTCAGCTCTTTAGCGGTGGTCACGCGATGCCCTACGCCAATGTGTCAGCCATCAACCTTCTTGTCGATGGCTGCTTTGTCGGCAACTGATAGCGTGAACGATGTCGCTGCATTGGACAAAGGAGTTCGGATAGACATGGATATACGCCGTACCGACAGCGACAACCATGATTGTCATCCGCTGCCTCGCCTGCAGCCAACCGCTGAGCTTCAAAAATCGGGCAGCTCATATGAGCCGAACCGCCATGCCGACGCGCCTGACCTCCTCCCTGATTCTGTCTTTGATTCTCATCACTTCTGCCTGTGGCTCCTCCATGAAAACTCCCGACATCAAGCAAAACCCGCACCCAAAAATGCGCTACGAGATCACCATGACGATCGACAGGGCACCGGGACCGTTTGATTCGGTAACCGCCTTTGTGCAGTACAAGGTATCGAATGATCGCTGCGTACCGTTGACGCCGATAAGTGGCGCCACGCTTCCGCCGGAAGACAGCGTGCCACTTGACCTCACGAAGGTCAGCGACAAGGTCTATACCGGACATCTTTATGTCGACCTGTTGAAGGACGAGGACTACTACGGCCTGGGTGTTTGCCATTGGGAAGTGGTGGCTGCCACTGCAGTCCTGCAAGTCAAGAACGTGGGTTTCAGCCCTGGCTTGTTCAAGGCTGATGTCTTGGCACAGAAATCTGCCACTCGTTATTTTTTGGAACGCGATTATTTCGATGCTCATGCGGGCAAAGAAAACATGTTTCCATCTGATCCAGGCGAATCCAGCCCGTCCGTCTACAAAGCCGAATTTCAAGGGCATTTGTTCTCGGCCACGCTCGTTGCCAAGGAAGATTTCCTATGAGCATCGACAAAGAAACTTATGCCCTGCTGTCCCAAGACTCCTACAACGCTCACAAGCCTCATCAAGTTGTCACGATCGCCGAGGTCGATTACAAGGTTCTAGATCAGACAAGCGACCCTGTCACGGGCTATCAAGGTGTCGCGTACAGGCGCGACGATACCGGCGAAGTTGTGATCGCTCATCGTGGCACGGAGCAGATCATTCGCGACGGTGTTCTGACTGATGGTGGCATGGTCTTCACCGGAACCAATCTGCAAACCCATGACGCCATGGCATTCACCCAGCGCGTGATCGAAGAGACAAAAAGAAAATCTGAAGAAAGGAACCAACCACTCAACGTCACCGTCACTGGCCACTCCCTCGGCGGCACGTTGGCCGAGATCACCGCGTACAAATATGGCCTGCATGGCGAAACTTTCAACGCCTATGGCGCTACTGGCCTGATGCAAGGCATCCCTGAAGGTGGCAGTCAAGTGATCGACCATGTTCGCGCCACCGATGTGGTCAGCGCGGCCAGTCGACACTTCGGCACGGTCCATATCTATGCGGTGCAGGAAGATATCGATCACTTGCAGAAGGCAGGCTATCGCGACGATGGCGCCCTCTTGACCCCGCGCAACCCGCTCAAGGCGGTCGACCTCGGCGCCCACGGGATCGACAATTTCGTACCCGACAGCAAACTCCTGGGCCACTCGATCATTAGCCCGGAAAACGAGGCGCGCTATCGCGCCCATCACGACATGATCGATCGTTACCGCAACGATGTACTGGATATGCGCACGGGCTTATCGGCCACATGGGAAGTGCCCATGACGGTGGGCGAAAAAATCGTCGAGGGTGCCCAAGTTATCGAGCATGGGGCCCAGCACGTTACTCACTTGATCGGAGAAAAAGGTTCGCAGGCGGCCCATGCTGCCGAGCGCGCCGCGCAGGCCGTGGCGGTCGAAGCCCCCCATGCTTATGAAGCTACGCACCAAGGTGTCGTGCACAGCGCGCAGGCGGCTGGGCATGCAGTCGCGCAAGGTGCACACGCCGTGGAGCATGCCGTCTCACAAGGTGTACACGCGACCGAACATGCAGCGCATACCTTGGCCAATGACGCTTCGCAGGCATGGAACATGTTGAGCCATCCGGGCTCGTGGTTCGACAGCAAGCCGGGTGACCCATCTACCACCTCGCCACATCTGGACCAGACGGCACATCCCGATCACGCGCTCTATGAGCAGGCACGCAGCGCCGTACATCGACTGGACGCCACGCATCAACGCGAACCGGATCAGCACAGTGACAATCTGGCCGCAGCTTTGGTCGTGGCCGCCCGACGCGACGGATTGAGCCAGATCCATCATGCGGTACTCAGCGATGATGCCTCTCATACCTTCGCTGTGCAGGGTGAGCTGAACTCACCGCTGCGGCAACTCACCCATGTGCATACGGTGCAGGCGGTCAACACGCCGATTGAACAGAGCAGCCTTACCTGGCAACAAGTATCATCATCGAGACAGGAGCACGCGCAGACGCAGCAACCCGTTTCGCACCTACAGGAACAACAGGCTCAACGCACCCATCCCTCGGCGGGCATTTAGGACCTGGTTGCATGGCGATATGCGGCGCGGATCGGGTAAGTGAACGCTTGCGTGGGGACCATACCGGATATGGCGCGGTCGTATTGGCCGGCTACCTTGTCATCGCGGTGCGTGACCCAAGTCGCACTGAACATCGCGCAACTTTTCCAAGACACGGTTCCCGTCCGGGGACACGAGCACAAGGCAGTGTTCCATGAGCAAAGGCAAATGGTATTGGATGAGTGGCTCCCTTCTCGCCGCCTTGGTGGCGGGTGAATATTTTTCGGGTTTTCTGAGCCTGCTTTTCCTCAAGTTGAATTCGAGCCAGCTCGGGAGGGATACCTATTGGGATTATCTACGCGCGCTGGATATGCCGCAGGTGCAAGCCTATGCCGGCCGGATCAAGGCAGCGGGCTATATTGGCTTCGGCTTGCCAGTGGCTGTCTGGCTGGCGTTGCTGTACTTCCTGGCAAGAAAGAAGAAGCCGTCACTGCACGGTGACGCGCGTTTCGCCAGAGCAGCGGACTTGAGCAAGCACGGCATGTTCAAGGCAGCCGACAACGGCATTCTGGTCGGCAAGTTCAAGGGCGAGCTGGTCAGGCTGAGTGGGCAGCAGTTCGTGATACTCGCCGCGCCGACACGCTCGGGCAAGGGCGTCGGCGTGGTTGTACCGAACCTGCTCGAATATCAGGAATCGGTCGTCGTCCTGGATATCAAGCAGGAGAACTACGAGCTGACCAGCGGCTGGCGCGCAAGCCAGGGGCAGGAGATCTACCTATTCAATCCGTTTGCCGAGGACCGCCGTACCCATCGCTGGAATCCGCTCAGTTACGTGTCGAAAGACCCCGCGTTCCGGGTTTCGGATCTGATGAGCATCGCGGCCATGCTTTATCCGGATGGAGCGGATGACCAGAAGTTCTGGGTCAGCCAAGCACGCAATGCATTCATGGCCTTTACGCTGTTCCTGTTCGAGAAATGGGAATACGACGAGAACCGAGGCGTGCCGTTGCAGCTCCGGGACAAGCCAACACTTGGTGCCGTCTATCGGCTTTCATCCGGTGACGGTTCCGATCTGAAGCAGTTCTATCAGTTGTTGGCGCAGCAGCCATTCCTGAGCGGTAACGCACAATCTGCGTTTGCCAATCTGCTGTCGCAGGCGAACGAGACGTTCGCATCGATCCTTGGCTCGTTCAAGGAACCCCTGAACGCATGGATCAATCCCGTGCTGGACGCAGCCACCAGCAACGACGATTTCCTGCTGACCGATGTGCGCAGGAAGAAGATGACGATCTACATCGGCATCCAGCCAAACAAGCTGGCAGAAAGCCGGCTTATCGTGAACCTTTTCTTCAGCCAGCTGATCAATCTGAACACCAAGGAATTGCCGCAAAACAACCCGGCGCTGAAACATCAGTGCCTGTTGCTGATGGATGAGTTCACCTCGATCGGAAGGGTGGAAATCATCGCCTCGGCGGTGGCGTACATGGCCGGCTACAACATCCGCCTGCTGCCCATCATCCAGAGCATGGCCCAGCTGGACGCCACCTATGGGAAAGACGTCTCGCGCACCATGATCACCAATCACGCCCTGCAGATCGTATTTGCGCCACGCGAGCAGCAGGATGCCAACGACTACTCGGACATGCTCGGTTACACCACGGTGAGCAAGGAACACGTCACGCGCGGCCGTGAAGTGTCACGTAGCAAGTCCGAAGAGCGGCGCGCATTGATGCTTCCGCAGGAATTGAAAGCGATGGGAACCGAGAAGGAAGTCTTTCTGTACGAAGGCATCCCGCATCCGGTGATGTGCGAAAAAATCCGCTATTACAAGGACAGGTACTTCACTGCCCGTTTATTGCCGAAGGTGGATATCCCCAAATTGGCAATATGATTGGCAGCAACCATTCCGTAGACGCGGCCAACCGATCATCATGCTTGTAATCTCGCTACTGGCAGCAATAAGCACCGATAGCATCAACGGCGCGAACGGAAGAATTCCCGCAACATTGTCGATGACTCTTCGGCAAGCAGACTGCCCTGCACCTCGATGCGGTGGTTGTGACGCTCGTCGATCAGAGTGTTGAACACACTTCCGGCCGCACCGGTCTTGGGGTCGGACGCCGCATAGACCACCCGACCGAGACGGGCGTGGATCATCGCCATCGCGCACATCGCGCAAGGCTCCAGCGTGACGTAAAGCGTGGCGCCCGACAGCCTGTGATTGGTCAATTTTTCGCCAGCCGCTCGCATCGCCATGATCTCGGCGTGCGCCGTTGGATCGTGCAAGGTGATGTTGCGGTTCCAGCCCAGACCGACGATCTCTCCGTCCAGCACCAGCACGGCACCGACAGGCACCTCGTTCTCGGCGTCGCGTGCATGCGCGGCAAGCTGCAGTGCGCGCTGCATGTACTGCACGTCGGCGGTCGAGAATTTATTTGAGGTTTCGGAAATTTCGTCTTTCATTTCAATGCATTATTGTCTTTACACAAGAAAGCCGGCAACTCGCCGGCTTCCTCAAGCGCATGCAAGTCGTTGATTCTGTTATTCCCACTCGATTGTGGCAGGTGGCTTGCCGCTTATGTCATAAACGACACGAGAAACACCACGTAACTCATTGATTATTCTGTTAGAAATCTTGCCAAGAAACTCGTATGGCAGGTGCGCCCAGTGTGCTGTCATGAAGTCGATGGTCTCCACTGCACGCAGTGCAATCACCCATTCGTAGGCGCGTGCGTCACCGACCACGCCCACCGACTTGACTGGCAGGAACACGGCGAAGGCCTGGCTGGTCTTGTCGTACAGGTCGGCCTTGCGTAGTTCGTCGATGAAGATCGCATCGGCCTGGGCCAGCAGTTCGGCGTACTCGCGCTTCACTTCGCCCAGGATGCGCACACCCAGGCCGGGACCCGGGAACGGGTGGCGATAGACCATCGCGCGCGGCAGACCGAGTTCGACACCGATGCGGCGCACCTCGTCCTTGAACAGTTCGCGCAGCGGCTCGACCAGCTTGAGCTTCATGTGCGCCGGCAGGCCGCCGACGTTGTGGTGGCTCTTGATGACGTGGGCCTTGCCGGTCTTGCTGCCGGCCGACTCGATTACGTCGGGATAGATGGTGCCTTGCGCGAGCCACTTCACGTTGCTGCCGTCGGCAGTGATCTTGCCCGACTCCTCGTCGAAGATCTCCACGAACAGGCCACCGATGATCTTGCGCTTGGCTTCCGGATCGGCCACGCCTTCGAGTGCCTTGAAGTAGCGGTCCGCCGCGTTGACGCGGATGACCTTGACGCCCATGTGCTCGGCCATCGTGGCCATCACCTGGTCGCCTTCCTGCCAGCGCAGCAGGCCGGTGTCGACGAAGACGCAGGTCAACCGATCGCCGATCGCCTTGTGCAGCAATGCGGCGACCACCGAGGAATCGACGCCTCCGGACAGACCCAGCAGCACATGATCGTCGCCGACCTGTTCGCGCACGCGGGCGATCTGGTCGTCGATGATGTTGGCAGCGGTCCACAACGTGGCGCAGCCGCAGATCTCGGCGATGAAGCGCTTGAGCAGCGCCCCGCCCTGCTTCGTGTGTGTCACTTCGGGATGGAACTGCACGCCATACCAGCGCCTGGCCTCGTTCTCCATCACCGCGACCGGGATGCGATCGGTGGTGCCGGTGATCGCGAAACCTGGCGGCGCCTTGGCGACGTGGTCGCCGTGGCTCATCCAGACGTCGAGCTTGTGCGCGCCGGCATGATCACTGAGTTTGTCGAACAGACGGCTCGTCGCCACGATCTCGACTTCGGCGTGACCGAACTCGCGCGCATCGGCGGCCTCGGTGGCGCCACCGAGCTGGGCGGCCATCGTCTGCATGCCGTAACAGATGCCGAGGATTGGCACACCGGAGTCGAACACCTGCTGCGGCGCTTTTGGCGCACCTTCGAGCGTGGTCGATTCCGGGCCACCGGACAGGATGATGCCCTTCGCACCGTACGCAGCGATTTCAGCCGGCTCGTGATCCCAGGCCCAGATTTCGCAATATACGCCAAGCTCGCGGATGCGACGTGCGATCAGCTGCGTGTACTGCGCGCCGAAATCGAGGATCAGGATCTTGTCGCTATGGATGTTGGTCATCGGTCCGGTTTCGCCGCGTGGCCACTCGGCCACATCGGTGCCTTTGATCTTGAAGGAACAACGCAACACCGGCTGCCCGGGTCGCTACCTGTAAAACAAGGCGCCGGTCCCTGGGCCGACCCGAGGATCGGCGCGTCAATCACAACCGGCGCGTCAGTCACGAGTTGAGCCGGTAATTCGGCGCTTCCTTGGTGATCTGGATATCGTGTGGATGCGCTTCGGTAACGCCGGCGGAAGTCACCTTGACGAACTGCGCCTTGTGCCGCACGTCATCGATGGTGGCTGCACCCAGGTAACCCATCGACGCGCGCAGGCCGCCGATCAGCTGGTGGATGATGTTGCGCAGCGGACCACGGTACGGCACACGACCTTCGATGCCTTCCGGCACCAGCTTGTCGGCATCGGCCTCATCCTGGAAGTAACGATCCTTCGAACCGAGCTGCATCGCGCCGATCGAGCCCATGCCGCGGTAGCTCTTGTACGAACGGCCCTGGAACAGCTCGACCTCGCCCGGCGATTCCTCGGTACCGGCGAACATCGAGCCGAGCATCACGGTGGATGCGCCGGCGGCGAGTGCTTTCGGGATATCGCCGGAGTAGCGGATACCGCCATCGGCGATCAGCGGGATCTCGTCCTTCAGCGCGGTGGCGACCATGTCGATCGCGGTGATCTGCGGTACGCCGACACCAGCGACCACACGCGTGGTGCAGATCGAACCAGGACCCACGCCGACCTTGACGGCATCGACACCGACATCGAGCAGCGCACGCGCGGCTTCTCCGGTAACGATGTTGCCCGCGATCACCTGCACCTGCGGGTAGTGCTTCTTGACCCAGCCGGCGCGCTCGATCACGCCTTGCGAATGACCGTGTGCGGTATCCACCACCAGCACGTCCACACCGGCATCGACCAGCGCGGCGATCCGCTGCTCGGTATCGCCACCAACGCCAACAGCAGCGCCGACCAGCAAAGCCTCGTGGCGATCCTTGGCGGCGTGCGGGTTGTCGCGTGCTTTCTGGATGTCCTTGACGGTGATCAGCCCGCGCAGCTCGAAGTGGTCGTTGACCACCAGCACCTTCTCGATGCGGTGCTTGTGCAACAACTGCAGCACTTCGTCCTGGCTGGCGCCTTCGCGCACCGTAACCAACTTCTCCTGGCGGGTCATGATGTTGCGCACCGGGTCGTCGTGCTTGCGCTCGAAGCGCAGGTCACGGCTGGTGACGATACCGACCAGCCTGCCGCCATCGACCACCGGTACGCCGGAGATATTGTGCGCATGGGTCAGCCGCAACACTTCGCGGATCGAGGTGTTCGGTTCCACGCTGATCGGGTTGCGGATCACGCCGGCTTCGAACTTCTTCACCAGCCGCACTTCTGCTGCCTGCTGTTCGGCCGTCATGTTCTTGTGGATGATGCCGATGCCGCCGTTCTGGGCCATGGTGATGGCGAGGCGGGCTTCGGTGACCGTGTCCATGGCAGCGGAGACGATCGGGATGTTCAGGCGCAGATTGCGGGTGAACCGCGTGGAGGTGTCCACATCGCGCGGCAACACGATGGAGTGGCCCGGAACTAGGTAGACGTCGTCGTAGGTCAGGGCCTCGGCGATGATGCGCATGCGAAAAGTCCCGCTGCAAAGAGGGAATTATACGCGCCTCGCCATGATGCTCGCCAGATGTTGACTGAACGCTGCCCGCGAATCACGCGATTTTGTGTGGCGCGGAGCGCGCGTCAGCGGCTTCCAGCGTGTTTTCCATCAAGGTGGCCACGGTCATCGGGCCGACGCCGCCAGGGACGGGCGTGATCCAACTGGCCTGCGCCGACGCTGCCTCGAAATCCACGTCGCCAACCAGCCGGCCGTCGTCGAGGCGGTTGATGCCCACGTCGATCACTACCGCACCCGGCTTGATCCATTCACCCTTGACCAGACCCGGTTTGCCGACGGCCACGACCAGGATATCGGCCTGCCGCACGAAGCTCTCCAGATCGCGGGTGAAGCGATGGCAGCTGGTGGTGGTACAGCCGGCAATCATCAACTCCAGCACCAGCGGACGACCCACGTGATTGGACACGCCGACCACTACCGCATGCTGGCCGCGCACCGGGCGATCGGTATGCCCGAGCAGGGTCATCACACCCTTGGGCGTGCACGGACGCAGGCCGAAGCGGCGCAGCGCGAGGCGCCCTACGTTGACTGCCTGGAAGCCATCAACATCTTTGTCGGGATCGATGCGATCGACCAGCGCATCCTCGTCGATATGCTCCGGTAGCGGCGACTGCACCAGGATGCCGTGCACAGCCGGATCCGCATTGAGGCGGTCGATCAGGGCGAACAGCTCGTCCTGCGTGGTGCTTGACGGCAGGTCATAGTCGAACGAACGAAAGCCGACCTGGTGACAGGCCTTGCGCTTGTTGCGTACATAAACCGACGAGGCTGCATCGTCGCCCACCAACACCACCGCCAGCCCGGGCTCGGCCAGACCACGTGCCACGCGATCGGCGACGCGCAGGCGCAACCGCTCCAGCAACTCCTGTGCGATGCGTTTGCCGTCGAGGATGCGTGCGCTCATGTTGATGCCTGGCAGGAAGTTGCCCATTATCGCGACTCCACCTGATGCGCACAAACGCAGGCACACATGGACACACCCGAGACTTCCCTGCCAGCGCTGGAGCTTACCGACGGACGGCTACGCTTGCGTCCGTGGCAGGACCACGATGCTGCCGAGCTATATCGCGCGGTCCATGAGTCGGTGACGAGTGTCGGCCAATGGTTGCCCTGGTGCCGTGCAGAGTACGCACACGACGATGCGACTGCCTGGGTGGAATATTGCCAGGGCGGCTGGCACGCGGGCGAGCATTTTGCGTTTCCGATTTTCGATGCGTCCACCAGCGAGCTGCTGGGTGGTACCGGTCTCAGTCAACCTGATCGACTGCATCGCAGCGCCAATCTCGGTTACTGGGTTCGTCAGTCGCGTCAGCGCGAAGGCATTGCCGCGGCAGCCGCCGCGCTGGTGGCGCGTTTCGGATTCGAACAACTTGGCCTGATCCGGATCGAGATCATCATCCAGCCTGACAACCATCCGAGCATACGCACGGCTGAAAAGGTGGGAGCGAAGTTCGAAGGAATTGCACGCCATCGTCTATGGGTGCATGAGCAGCCACGCGATGCAGCGGTATATGCACTGGTGCCGGACGACCTGCGCTAACCCGCAGTTGAGCAAAACTCGGCGATCTGCTGATATCCCATGAATGGGGCGTCAGCGGCGCAGCCCGGACAGGTCGGATCTCGCGGCAAGCGCGTCTCGCGGAAGTGCATGCCGAGTGCATCGAAACTCAGCAGGCGACCGACCAGCGGCTCGCCCAAGCCAAGTATCAGCTTCAATGCTTCGGTTGCCTGCAGCAGTCCGACGATGCCAGGCAGCACACCGATTACACCGGCCTCGCTGCAATTCGGCGCATCGGCGGCAGTGGGTGGTTCGGGGAACAGGCAGCGGTAACACGGCGAATCGTCGCGACGCGGATCGAATACGCTGAGCTGACCAGTGAAACGTTCGACGGCGCCGTACACCATCGGCAGTTTCAATCGAATTGATGCCGCGGCCAGCAGGTAGCGCGCAGGGAAATTGTCGGCACCATCGATCAGCACGTCGTGACCGGCCAGCAGCCGTTCCACGTTATCGGGCTGCAGTCGCTCGGTGCGAGTTTCGATACAGATGCGTGGATTGAGCGCTTGCAGTGCGATCCGTGCTGATTCGGTCTTGGCCATGCCGACGCGGGCATCGGCGTGGATGATCTGGCGATGCAGGTTGGAGCGCTCGACCTTGTCGTCATCGATCAGGGTGAGCTGGCCTACACCGGCAGCCGCGAGATACAGCGCTGCCGGCGCACCAAGGCCGCCGGCACCGAGCAGGACCACGTTCGCCGCTGCCAGTCTGGCCTGCCCCGCTTCGCCCACCTGCGGCAGGCGCAACTGGCGCGCGTAGCGTTCGGTGGCATCCGCATCCAGCGCACTGCCGGATATCGGCAGACCTTCTGCCTTCCAGCGATTGAATCCGCCGGCCACTGAGCACACCTGGCGATAACCCATACGCTGCAATGTCTCGGCGGCGAGCAGCGAACGCTGGCCGCTTCCGCACAGTGTCAACAGCGGGCGATCACGGTTTGCTTCGAGTTGTTCGATACGCAGCTCGAGGAAGCCGCGCGACAGGCCCAGCGCATTGGACGGTGTACCTGTGACACGTTCGGCGTCTTCGCGTACGTCGATCAACAGGGCGCCACGGCTCTGCTGTGCCAACGCTTCGGCCGGCGAAATTTCAGGCACGCGGCGGCGCAGTTCGTCCAGCCAGGATCCGCGATTCAGGGGCTCGCTCATTCGCGTAGCCTAATACGAGATACGGGAGCGCCGACGAATCAGCGCGTGCGCTTGATCAGGTCGCTGACACGGCGCCGGGCTTTTTGCTCCTGCTCCTTGGTCAGCACTTTCTTGCGACCCGCGAACGGGTTTTCGCCTTCGCGGAAGGCAATGCGGACCGGGGTGCCTTCCAGCTTGTAGCGCTTGCGGAAGAAGTTTTCCAGATAGCGCTGATAGGCCGGTGCAATATGCTTGGTACGGGTGCCATGGATCACGATGGTCGGCGGGTTGTTGCCGCCAGGATGTGCAAAACGCAGCTTCGGCGCATGACCATTCACCAGCGGTGGCTGGTAGCTCTCGTAGGCTTTTTCCAGCGTCTTGGTGAGGTCGGAAGACACCAGCACCCTGGTCGCCGACGAGTGCGCACGCACCACGGCGCGCATCAGTTCACGCAAACCCGAACCGTGCAGTGCCGAGATGTGCATCTGCTTGGCCCACTCGACAAACACCAGTCGACGATCCAGTGCACGCATGCACTCGTCGCGCTGATACTGGTCCAGGCCATCCCACTTGTTGATCGCGATCACCAGTGCCCGGCCCTCGTCCATCGCGTAACCGATCAGGGTCAGATCCTGGTCGGCCAGGTTCTCGCGGGCATCGATCATCACCACCACGACCTGGGCGGCGGCAATCGACTGCAGTGTCTTGATGACACTGAACTTCTCGACGGCTTCCTCGACGCGTGCCTTGCGGCGGATGCCGGCGGTGTCGATCAGCGTGTAGCGCTTGCCGTCACGCTCCAGCGGCACGCGGATCGGGTCGCGGGTGGTGCCGGCGACGTCGGAGACGATCAGCCGATCCTCACCCAGCAGGCGATTGATCAGGGTTGATTTACCGGCATTCGGGCGACCGACGATGGCCACACGAATGCTGCCATCCTCGCCTTCTGCCTCTGTCGTGCTTTCCTCGTCGGCCGGCAGCAGCGGCAGAATCAACTCGATCAGGTCCGACGTGCCGCGATTATGCGCGGCAGATAACGGCAAGATATTGCCGACGCCAAAGGCAGAGAACTCCGCCAGCACGGCCTCCTCTTCCAACCCGTCAGTCTTGTTGACCGCCGCGATGATGGTCTTGCCGCTGCGACGCAGCTCGTTGAGGATGATGTAGTCCTGCGGCAGCAGGCCTTCACGGGCATCGACCACGAACACCAGCACGTTCGCCTCTTCGATCGCGAGGCGTACCTGCTTTGCGGTCAGGACATCCATCGCCTCCTCGACGCCGGACAGGCCGCCCGTATCGACCACCACGAACGGGCGATCGCCACTGCGGCAGACGCCGTAGTGGCGATCACGGGTGACGCCTGGCATGTCAGCGACCAGGGCGTCACGGCTGCGCGTCAGTACATTGAAAAGGGTCGATTTACCGACATTGGGACGACCAACTAGCGCGACGACGGGCAGCATGGGATTTCATCGACTCCGAAGGTCGATCAATGTGCGGTCAGACGGTAAGCGCCGATACGGCCCTTCACATCTTCGACGTAGACAATGTCACCCACCACCAGCGGCTGGGCGCGGATTGCCTTCTTCGACAACCGTTCACGGGCAGCCAGCGCGCCATCGCCGACCTGCAGCCAGTGCACGTAGCCTTCCATATCGCCGACGACGACGTAGTCGCCCTGCACAGCCGGCCCGGTGAGCCAGCGGTATTTCAGCGAGGCATTCTTCCAGGTATCGGCGCCGGCGGTCTTGTCGAATGCCCACACTTCTGAATCTTCATTGACGCCGTACAGCGCATTGCCAGCAGTGGCAAGCGAGTCGAAGGTGGAGAATGGATGCCCCCACAACGGCCGGCCGCTGGGACCATCCATCGCCATCAGGTTGCCGTGAAAGGCCGCGGCATAGAGGGTGCTGCCATCGAGCAGGATCGAGCCATCTGCATCATTCAGACGCTCGATATCAGTACGGCCCGCACCGCTGGCCAGCTTCTGTTCCCACAGCTTCGCGCCGTTGTCCTGGCGCAACGCGACCAGCTTGCCGTCGTCACTGCCAAAGAACACCACGCCATTGGCTGCCAGCAGGCCGCCGTTGCCGCGCAGACTCAGCAGCGGCACGTTGCCCTGGTCGTATACCCAGCGACGCTTGCCGGTTGCCCGATCCAGACCATAGACGCGACCGTCCTCGGTGCGAGCCAGCACCAAGTCACCCGCAATTGCCGGCGACGCCAGTACTTCGGAATCCAGCTCGGCATCCCAGCGCGGGCTACCGTCTTTGGCATTCACCGCATAGACATGGCCTGCCAGCGTGCCGACCACCAGCAGGTCGCCATCCACGGCTGGACCGCCGGCGTACAGGGCATCTTCGCGCTTCTTGTCGCCCCAGCCGAACCAGCCGTGAGTCCGCGTGCTCTTCGACCACAGGGTCTTGCCGCTGGTGGCATCGATCGCAGCCAGCTTCCCGTCCGTGCTGTCGGCGTAGAGCACACCGTCGACCACGGTCGGACGCAGACGTGCGCCACTTTTGCCAGCACCATCACCCACGCTGGTGCTCCACAACTTGGTCACCTGCACCGTGGGCCTGAAGTCCTTCGCCAACGGGGTCGGCGGTTCGACGTTTGCCTTCTTGTAGGAGTGGCAGCCTGCAAGGGCTACCAGTGAAGTCAGTGAGATCAGCAAGACGCGTTTCATCATTTCAGCTTTCATGCACCCTGCTTCCCGGCCGTAGCCAAATCATCAAGTTTCATCTGCAAGGCACCGCGTTGCGGCGCTTCCTCGCTCAACGCCGACAAGGCCACCTGGTAGGCCTTGCGCGCATCGTCTGAACGCCCAAGCTTGACCAGCACATCGCCGCGGAGTTCCTGTGCCAGGCCCTGATAGCTGTTGGCCGGAATAAGATCGAGCGTTGCCAGCGCTGCTGCGCCGTTGCCACGGGCCAGTTCCACCTGCGCCATACGCAACTGGGTCAACGACTTCAGTGCCGGGTCACCAGCGTGGCCCTCTGCCCATTCCAGCGATATCTCGGCCTTGTCCAGTTGCTTGTCGTGCACCTGTTGCCTGGCGCGATCGCTCACGGCAAACACAGCGTACGGCGACTTGGCGTAATCGGTCATCAACCGGTCGACAAGTTGCGTAGCGATATCCGGCTTGCCGGACGCCAGAGCAATCTGCACCTGCTGATACAGCTGCGCAGCCTCTCCCTCGTGGTTCGCCTGGTGACTGCGCCAATGCTGCCAGCCGAAAATACCGACGAGGCCGATCGCTACGCCGACGACGATGGACAGGCCATTCTCGCGCAACCACTTCTGAACCAATTCGCTTTGTTCGTACTTGTCGTATTCTTCAAATGCCATGCAATCACCAATCAGAAGGCCGCGCACCCGCAGGCGCGTGCATAGGCCGGCGCGGTAAAAAAGGAAAAGCCGATCACGTCCGCTCGGCACCCGAACGGACAATGAGCAAGCATAACCGAAATGGATTGCCCGAGGCGCCCCGGAGCGGTGATCAGAGGCTGGCCGCGGAGGCCTTGCCGTCTTGGAGCTGTACACGGAAATGCGCCACGTTGGCATGCCGGAAATCGTCCAGCCCCACCGACTGGCCATCGATATTCACCTGCGCGCCACTGGCATTGCCAATGCGTACATCCAGCGGATGGTCACTGTGATAGACCTTGTTGCTACCGGCGGGCAACAAGCCGTATTCCAGCCGCGTACCGTCAGCATCGATCACCTCGACCCAGCTGGCAGCGGCAAGATTGAGATTCAGGGTATGACTACCCGCACCGACATCGGTAGTCGGCACTGCCGGCTGGGGCGATGCCGGCAGGTTGTTGCTGCTATCCATGCTCGGGAACGGCGCCATTGACGCCATCAAAGGCTGATCCTGCGCCGGTGCCTGCATCGGGGCGGTCTTTGTCAGCACTGGCGTCACTTGGGCCAAGCCATGGCTGGCGAGCAACGCAACACCTGCACTGCTGGTTGCAGCGGGCGCATCCTGCTGCGCCACCGGAGCGGCATCCAGCGGGGCAAGGTGGGTCAGGTCACGATCGAGTGTGCCGCGCACGCCCAACCAGATCATCGGTACCACGATCACGGCGGTCAGCACGACGTAAGTGGCTGCGGTCGCGTAGCGATCCAGCAGGAAACGCGAATGCGAGATACCACCCGTCGCCACCAGGGTAGGCTCGACCTGTTTGATACGGTCCATCTCGACCTGGATCGACGCCTCGTTGATGCCGAGGTAGCGACCGTATTTGCCGACATAGCTCGCGAGATAGACCTTTGAGTCGGTGTCGTCGTACGTGTCGTGCTCCAGCTGGCGCAGCACTCGCACCGGCAGCTTCAGGGTGTGCGCACACGTCTCCAGATCCAGTCCGCGCGCTTCACGCGCTGCATGCAGCCGATTGCCGAAACTGACAGCGCGGGAATCTACGGCTGGCCCGTCCATGTTGATCAGATTGATGCCGAACAGGTCGGACTCGCTCGAACCCTGTTCAGACTGGGTTGGCTGCATGGAAGTCATGGGCGGGCAGTAGGGTTGAGGGCGTGTGCCTGTTCCGAATCCGGGAACTGGCTCTGCAAACGCGTGCTGTAGGTTTGGGCAGCTTCCTGGTTGCCCAGATGAGATTCAATGTCATAGCCGAGCTTGAGCGCCGCCGGTGTCGGGTTGCCCAGCGCGTCGAAGCGCTGGATGAAAGCCCGAGCCCGGAACACATCATTGTTTACGTAAAGCGTGTTCGCAAGCTGAAAGAGTGCCTCTGCATTGTTCGGATTTCGCGCGATGGCGTCACGAAAATTCGCTTCGGCCCCGCTAACGTCATTGGCACGTAACTGGCATACACCCTCATTCGTCAGTGCCACATCGGGCGTCTGGTAGAACGGGTCGGCGATCGCTTTCTTGAAATACCCGTCCGCTTCCGCGATTTTTCCGGTATGGCACAGGAATACGCCAAGATTGTTGTTCGGATCACCCTTGGCTGGCTCCAGCTCAACCGCCTTGCGGTAATGCACCTCGGCTTCGGGAAGATTGTTGATCTTCTCGTACAGCACCGCGATCACCGTATGCGCCGGCGCATAGTTGGGATCGTACTTCAGCGCCATGGTCAATTTTTCCAGCGCACCCTGCAGGTTGCCGTTGGCCATATAGGTCTGACCCAGCTCGGTGTGGGTTTTTGCCGCCTCCAGCGTCTGATCGGCCTTGGTGGTCTGCGGCATGTTCTTGCCGAGCGAGTTGCTGTCGGTGCGCGTGGTGACGCATCCGGCCAGGGGCAACAACAGGCAGAAAATCAGTGCACGCTCAAATCGCATGGATGACGCCCTCGTCCTGCCGTTTGCGGATATCGGCGCTGCGCCGGGTGCGATCGGTCACCTGCCCGGCCAGCTGGCCGCAGGCGGCATCGATATCGTCACCGCGGGTACGCCGCAACATGGTCAGCACACCGGCATTCAACAGCTGCGTCTGGAAATCGCGAATGTCATTCGCGTCCGAACGCTCGTAACGGGTGCCCGGGAATGGGTTGAACGGAATCAGGTTGACCTTGCAGGTCGGCAGCTTGCGCATCAGCTTGATCAGCTGGCGTGCGTGCTCGGGCTGGTCGTTGACGCCCTTCATCAAGGTGTATTCGAAGGTGATCGAGGTGCGCGGCTTGCGCGCGACCCAGCGCTGGCAGGCGGCAAGCAGGTCGGCAATCGGATAACGCTTGTTGAGCGGCACCAACTCGGTACGCAGATCGTCATTGGCTGCATGCAGCGATACTGCCAGCGACACGTCGATTGCATCCGACAGCTGGTCGATCAACGGAACCATGCCGGCGGTAGACAGCGTGACGCGCTTGGCGGCCAGGCCGAAGCCCAGGTCGTCGCGCATCAGGCGCATCGCCTTGACCACATTCTCGAAATTGGCCAGCGGCTCGCCCATGCCCATCATCACCACATTGGTGATGCGACGGTTCTGGTGGGTGATGTTGCCCAGGTATTTCGCTGCCACCCACACCTGACCGATGATCTCGGCGGTGGACAAGTTGCGATTGAAACCCTGTGCACCGGTGGAGCAGAAGCTGCAATTCAGCGCACAGCCGATCTGCGAGGACACGCACAAGGTGCCGCGGGTCGGCTCGGGGATGTACACGGTCTCGACCGCGTTGCCCTTGTCCATGCCGAGCAGCCACTTGTGCGTGCCGTCGTTGGCGGCCTTGTCCAGCATCGTCTTCGGCGCGCCGATGTAGCACACCTCGGTGAGCTTGGCGCGCAGCGCCTTGCCCACGTCGGTCATGTTCTCGAAGTCATCTTCCA
>Ga0302314_10004971_pt1 | contig 24325 bp, 16 predicted proteins | sample III_Palsa_N2_3_FD_200533 | JGI IMG/M metagenome (GOLD analysis project Ga0302314, IMG submission 200533) | Peat permafrost microbial communities from Stordalen Mire near Abisko, Sweden - III_Palsa_N2_3 | ecosystem: Environmental > Terrestrial > Soil > Palsa > Peat permafrost | place: Sweden... | reverse complement strand
GTGGCCAAGGCCGTGGCCATCTCCGCCGCGGTCGGCGCCCTCGGCCTCTTCGCCAGCGGCGGGCGGAAGGTCAGCCGCCGCCATCTGGCTCTGGCGCTGGGCGCCTGCGTGCTGCGCGCGGTCATGGCCCTGGCCTACAAGCAGGGTCTCGACCAGGGATCCGGGGCGATGCCGCTGCTCGCGGTCAATGGGCTGTGCTGGAGCGCCGGCTCCCTGCTCTGGCTCCTGGCCATGACCCGCCTCGAGTGGCGCCATTGGGACCGGCCGCACGTCAGCTGGGGCCTGCTCTCGGGGATGCTGGTCAGCGGGAATGTCCTCTTCCTGACTCTCGCCCTGGCGCGCGCGCCGATCTCCACCGTGCTGCCGATCTCGCAGCTGAGCTTCGTGCTCACCGCGGTCCTGGGCTTCCTGCTGTACCGTGAACCGCTGGGCATCGCGCGTCTGGCCGGCATCGGCCTGGCGGTGTGCTCCGTCATCGTGCTCAGCTGCGCATGAGCCGCCTGCCCCGGACCTTCCTGCGCCCGGTGGGCGAGGCGGTGCGCGAGCTGCGCGCGCAGCGCGGCATGACGCTCGAGGTCCTGGCCCGGACGACCGGGCTGTCGAAGGGGCTGATCTCGAAGATCGAGAACTTCCGCACCGTGCCGTCGCTGACCGTGCTTGCGACGCTCGCCCGGGCCCTGGCCGTGGACCTCGACCGCCTGGTTGCGAACGTCCAGGTGCGTCCGCGCCACCCGTACCTGCTGGTGCGCGCCGGCCAGGGCGCGGCGGTGCGTCGCGAGGACAGCCGGGGCTTCCGCTACCGCGCTCTCCAGGCGGCCGATTGCGGCGGCACGCAGTTCCAGGCCTTCCAGCTCACGCTCGAGCCCGGCGCGCAGCGGCCGGCGCGCACCACGGACGGCGATGAATACCTCATGGTCCTGCAGGGACGGGTGGAGTTCACCTTCGCCGCGGAGCTGCTGACGCTCGAGGCCGGTGACAGTCTGTACTTCGATGGACGCGTCCCGCACGCGCCGCGCGCCCTCGGTCGGGCCGGCGCGATGGTGCTGGTCATCTATCTCATCCCCGCCTCGGCAACAGCGCGCACCGCTCCCTGATCATCTGCCCAGCGTCGCGCAACGGATGGGCGCAGGCACGACGACCAGTGCCGACAGTGATGTTTTAAGATGCACCGTTACGACTTCCGTTGAGCGTGCTCAATACAAGCTGCTCCGATGAACAGCGTCTCCGCTCGGCACCCCGGCCTGATCGCGATCTTCCCGCTACTGCTGATGGCGCTGGCCTGGTGCAGTGCCGATGGCGCAGAGGTCCCGGTCATCACCTGGGCGGCCCCGGCGGCGATCGTCCCGGGCACCGCACTGAGCGCAACACAGCTGGACGCGCAGGCGTCCGTTGCCGGGACCTTCGCCTACACGCCCACCGCAGGCACGGTCCTCGCAACCGGCCCCGGACAGCCGCTCGCGGTGGTATTCACGCCGAGCGATGCGACGGACTATACGACCGCATCCGCGACGGTGGCCATCACCGTCGGCAGTCCCGACCTGACCCTGGCGTATGGCGGCTGGCAGGCGGCCGGTGCCGGGGTCAATGCCACCGGATGGCATCTTGGCTCCTACGGCACGGATGTGATCCTGGGTGGCGATTTCACCGCCAGCGGCTCATCCCCAGTGGTCGGACTGGCGGCATGGAACGGGGCGACCTGGAACGCGCTCGGCAGCGGCCTGACCTCCGGCAATGCCGGACCGATGACCGACTTCAATGCACGGCTCTACATGTGCGGCGACTTCGGTGCAATCGGTGGCGTCACCTCCTCGAGCTTCGCCAGCTGGAACGGCACCGCCTGGCAGGACGAGTCGGATGGCGTCTTCGGCAGTCAACCGACCGATGGGGTGGCGGCCTACAACGGCACCCTCTATGTCAGTAGCGGAAGTACGGTCTATCAGCAGGTGGCGGGCAGCTGGCAGTCGATTGGCGGTGCCGACAACCGCCTCCGGCTCTTCAGCGATGCGACGGGGCTGCTCGCCAGTGGGCAGATCACCACCATCGACGGGGTCACCGTCAATGGCTTCGCGCGCTGGGACGGGACCAGCTGGCATGACCTCGGTGGTGGGCTGAACTCAGGAAGCGGTGCATACGGCCTCAACCTGCTGCGCTACCAAGGCAACCTCATCGCGTTTGGGGAGTTCTCGGTGGTCGAGTCGGGGGCAGTGACCGGCAACGACATCGCCTGGCTCGATGGCAGCACGTGGCGCTCGATCGGTGGCAGCGTCGCCACGCAGCAGGAGGTGATCAGCGCCACGGTCCTGGGTGGCGACCTGGTCATCTGCGGCGACTTCACCAAGGTCGGAACGCTTCCCGCCAGCAACATCGCGTGGTGGGATGGCGTCGCCTGGCATGCCTTCGGCTCCGGCTCCGCCGATGGCGTCACCGACGTCCTGGCCACCGGCACCACGCTCTGGGCCAGCGGCGGCTTCCCCTCACTGGACGGGGTGGGCGCGACCAATGTCGCCTACTGGACGCCCGGGTATCAATACCTGACCTTCCCGGCCATCACCGATCAGACCGTGGGCGGCGCACCATTTGCCCCCGGCGCCACCGCCTCCTCAGGCCTGACACCGACCTATACCGTGCTGAGCGGTCCCGCGACCAGTGGGGATGGCCTCATTACCGTGACTGGTTCCGGCACGGTGGTGGTCGAGGCGCAGCAGGCGGGAGATGCCCACTACCATGCGGCGGCGCCGCTGACCCAGGACTTCCAAGCCAGCCTGCCGGTGGTGAGCTGGTCGACGCCCAACGGCATCTCCTTCGGCACGCCCCTGGGCGCCTTGCAGCTCGATGCCTCAGCGAGCGTGCCAGGGACCTTCGTCTATACCCCCGCCGCCGGGACGGTCCTGACCCCGGGAAGCCAGACCCTGAATGTGGTCTTCACCACCTCCCAGGGCGCCATCGTTCAGATCCCGGCCAGCACCACCATCCAAGTGGGCTCCGCCGCCGTGACCATCACCGCCTTGAATGTGGTCAGCCCGGCGGGCAGCCCGCTCCCGCCGTTGACCTACAGCGCCACCGGACTGGTCGGCAGCGATGCGATCACCTCGCTCACCGAGAGCACCACCGCCACCAGCTCCTCCCCCGCCGGCATGTATCCGATCACGGTCAGCGCGGCGGTCTTCGCGCCGGGCAATGTCACCACCTACGCCGTCACCTATGTGCCAGGGGTCCTGACCCTGACCGCCCCATCGGTCTGGCAGTCGCTGACCGACGGCGGTGGCACCGACGGCCGCGTACTGGCGACCCTGACCGCCGGGACCGATCTCTATGTCAGCGGTGACTTCACCCAGGTCGGCGGGGTTGCGGCCAATGGCATCGCCCGTTTCGACGGGAGCGCCTGGCACGCCCTGGGCACGGGCCTGGGGCAGGGGCCGCCCGGCATGTCCAGCGGCCAGGGCGGACAGATGGCGATGATCGATGGCATCCTGTATGTCAGCGGCTACTTCGGCAGCGCCGGCGGGGTCCCGGCCCTGGATGTGGCGAGCTGGGACGGCACATCCTGGCACAGCCTGGGGGCTGGCCTGCCGCATGTGCCTGAGTCGGCCTGTGTCTACCGTGGCAAGCTGGTGGTCGGCGGCGGCACGCCACCCTGGGTCGCGACCTGGGATGGCACGAGCTGGACGACGATCGGCAGCGGCACCGGTGGCTGGGTCTACAGCCTGCTGCCCTACCAGGGCGGCATTGTCGCCGCCGGTGATCTCGCGACCTTCGGCGGGGTGTCCAGCGGGATCGCCTTCTGGAATGGAAGCGCCTGGTCAGGCCTGGGCAGCGGCCTGTCGAGCATCGTCGCCGGTCTGGGCACGGATGGCGTCACGCTCTATGCAACCGGCAATTTCAACAGTCCCGCCCATGTCGCCCAGTGGGACGGGACGTCCTGGTCGGGACTAGATGGCGGCTTCGACCATGCCGCCGGCGGCGGGATCTGCTGCGGTGACGGCCTGGTCTTCTTCGGCGACCTGTTCGCAACCGCCGGCGGCCTCGCCACCGGCAATACCGCAACCTGGAACGGCACCTCCTGGGCGGACATGGGCGGTGGCACCGACGGCGAGATCTTCGCGCTTTCGCGCACGAGCACCGGCGTCGTGGTCGGCGGCCGGTTCTATGACGCCGGCGTCGCCTATCCCGGCGACAATCTGGTGCTCTATCCTGTGGCGTGGAGCGATGGCGGAGCCACGGCCGGCATGAGCGTCGCACCGCGCGTGACCGCCATCAGCCCCGGCACGATCCCGGCCACGGCCGGAGCGGTGATCACCCTCAGCGGCACCAATCTGCTCGGCAGCAGCGCCACCATCGGTGGCCTGCCGGCCACCACCATCGCCTGTAGCGAGACGCAGGTGACGCTCGCGGCTCCGGCCTGCCCTCCCGGCTCAGCCAGCCTGCTGGTGAGCACCCAGACCGGATTCCTCAATGGCGGCACGCTGATGGTCGCCGGTAGCGGACAGCAGGTGCCCACGATCACGTGGGGCTCTCCCGCGGCCATCACCTACGGCACGGCGCTCTCCGCCACCCAGCTCGATGCCACCGCCTCGGTGCCGGGTGTCCTGACCTATGCGCCGGGCGCAGGTGCGGTGCTCCCCGCCGGAACGGCAACAGTGGCCGTCACCTTCGTTCCCACGGACTCCACCACCTACAGCGGCACGACCGCGCGCATCGCGCTCACCGTCACCCCCGCCCCCCTGACCATCACGGCCACCAGCCTGAGCCGCGTCGCCGGCACGCCCAATCCGGCATTGACCGACACCGTGACCGGACTGGTGGGCAGTGATGCGCTGGGTGGCGTCGTGCTCACGACCAGCGCCGTCACCGATTCACCTGCGGGCAGCTACCCGATAACCGTCGGGACCGTCACCTTCGCCAGCGGCGTGCCAGCCAACTACGCCATCACCGCCGTGCCTGGGACGCTGACCATCACCGCCGCCTCCGGCGGCGCGCCGGCGATCCCGGTGATCACGGGCGTGCTCGGGGTCGCAGGCCAGGTCTCCCAGCCGTTCTCCTACCAGATCGAAGCCAGCAACAGCCCGACCAGCTACATCGCGACGCCCCTGCCAGCGGGCTTGAGCTGCGATCCGCTCTCGGGCCTCATCACCGGCACGCCCACTGCCACCGGCCAGGTATCGGTAGCGCTCACCGCCACCAATGCCTCGGGAGCCGGCACGGCCACGCTGGTGATCGTCATCACCAGCGCCTCCTCCGGCGGCTCGGGATGCGGCAGCGGCGGCGCCGCCGGGGTGGTGATCCTGCTCGGTCTGGGCTGGCTGCGCCGTCAGCGGATGGGGTCGGCAGTCTGAGCACACCGCTTTGCGACTCTGATTGCAGAGCGCGGACCTGGGCCGGTATCGCATAGCACCGCATCCAGGCTTTGCCGCTGGCTTCGTCACTGCCTGCGCCACGCTGCGCGCATGACCTTCTCGCATCGCGATTTCGAGGACATCCGCCGCGAGGTGGCGCAGTTCGCCGACGAGCGCGACTGGGAACAGTTCCACTCGCCGCGCAACCTCCTGCTCGCGCTCGTCGGGGAAATCGGCGAAGTCGCCGAGATCGTGCGCTGGCAGGGCGATGGCGATCCCGCCATCCCGGTCGCCAAGCGCGAGGACTGGGCCGATGAGCTGGCCGATGTGCTGACCTTGCTGGTGCGGCTCGCCGACCGCAGCGGGGTTGATCTGACCGCGGCCTTCGCAGCCAAGCTCGCGAAGGCGCGCCTGAAGTATCCGGTCGCGGGCTTCAAAGGCTCGAACCGCAAGTACGACGAACCGCCGCCCAGCGGCGCCTCAGCTCCCTGAGGGCGCGGCGTCGGTGGGCGGGGCGGGGGCCGGGGCAGATGGCGCCACCGCCGCGGGCGCCGGGGGCTTGGCCGGCGCCTCGGGCGTGCGCTCCGGTTTCGGCCGCGGCGCGGGCGGCGTCGACGGGCCGTTGAATGAGCAGGCAACCGCAACCCCGCCCGTCATCCAGCCTTCAACGCAGGCCACCGCGCGCGTGATCATGGTCGTCGCCTCGGCCTGCTCCTGGGGCGCGAAGCGGCCGAGCACGAAGCCGACCTGGTTGGCGCCGGGCGGCATCGGTCCCATGCCCAGGCGCAGGCGCGGGTAGGCCTTGCCGAGCTTGGACTCGATGTCGCGCAACCCGTTGTGGCCGCCCGCGGTGCCCTCGGCGCGCAGCCGCAGGTGGCCCAGGGTGAGGGTCAGGTCGTCGACCACGACCAGCAGGTCGAGCGGCGTCAGCTTGTAGTACGACATGATCGCCAAGGCCGCATCACCGCTGTGGTTGACGTAGGTCTGCGGCTTGACCAGCAGCACCGGGCCCCTGGCCGACTCCGGGGTCGCCGCTACGGCCGGCGCGGGACGGTACTCATAGACCGAGGACGGGCCCTGGCGACGCCACTGACCCTCGGGATGCGCCTGGGCCAGGGCATCGATGACCGCGAAGCCGAGGTTGTGGCGCGTGTCCTGATATTCCGCGCCGGGATTGCCGATTCCGAGCACCACGCGCATGCGCCTCAGCATCGTCCCCGCCCAGCCCAGGCAATCCCTTCGCGCCCCTGCCCGTCCAGCGCGCCTAGCGTGGGCGCGGGGCGATGCCGGGTGCTACGAAGCGCTGGATGTCGGCCGGCACGGGCGCCATGAACTGGCGGCGGCCACCGGACGGATGCGGCACATCCAAGGTCCAGGCGTGCAGGCCCTGGCGGCGCAGCGCGTTCGCGTCATCGGCCGGGGCATTGAGCGGCCACTGCCCGGAGCGGCCATAGACCGCATCGGCGAGCACCGCATGGCCCATGGAGGCCAGGTGCACGCGGATCTGGTGCGTGCGGCCGGTGCGCGGCCGGGCCTCGAGCGCGGAATAGCCGTCATGCCGCTCGAGCACCACGAAGCTGGTATAGGCCTCCTTGGCGCCGACCGCCTCGGGCTCATGCGCGGCGCGCTTGCGGATGTCGGAGTGGTGCCGGCCGATCCACTTGCTGCATTCCATGAAATCCGCGCGCGGACGGCCGGCGCACAGCGCCAGGTAGCGCTTCTGCACGTCGCGCGTCTTGAAGGCCTCCTGCAGGAAGACCAGGGCCGCGGCGGTGCGGGCGACGAGGATCACGCCGCTGGTGAAGGCATCCAGGCGGTGCACCAGTCCGGGACGCCAGGCTTCGCCGCTGGGCAGGTGCTTGCCGTAGCGGCCGAGCAGGGCGTTGACCAGGGTGCCGCGCGGATTGCCGACCGCGGGATGGACGACCATGCCGGGGGGCTTGTCGATGACGATGATCTCGTCGTCCTCATACAGCACCGACAGCGGGATGTCCTCCGCCTCGATGACCATCGGCTCGAGATCCGGGACGTCGATGGCGACCGTCTCCTCGCCGCGCAGGAAGTAGCCCGCCTTCGGCGAGCCCCCGGTCACCGAGCAGTGGCCGTCCTTGATCAGGCGCGCGATCAGGCTGCGCGTGCAGCCCTCCAGCTGGCTTTCCAGCCAGACATCCAGGCGTTCGCCGACCGCGTCATCCGGAACCGTGAATTCATGCAGCACCCAGGGGTTGTGCCCGCAAAGGCCCGCGCAGGAAGCGGAAAGCGTCCGCGCGGCCACCGCGCGTCCTTAGCTGCGCAGCTGGCGGTTGTCGCAGAGCTCCAGGGCCCCTAGCATCCGCGGCGATGCCACGGCCCTCCATGACTCCGTCACCGGGAGAGCGCATCCTGCGCTATGTCGGCGATCGCGTGCGCTTCTCGGTCAACATCGAGGGCGCCGGCGAGGGCTGGCGGGGACTGCTGCGCACCAACATCGGGCGCGCCCAGGCCGCCCGGGACGAGATGATCGCGACCCTCGGCGGTGGCCACACCTTCGCCGGGCTGTCATGGCGCGACATCCCCCTGGTGCGCTCCGGTTCGAGCTGGGTCCTGGACCTGCCGCTGACCGAGGTCGGCTACTTCCGCGCCAAGCCGTATGTCCTGGATCCGCAGGGCCATCAGCAGTGGCCGGATGGCGACGATGTCGGCATCAGCGTGCATCCCGACGCGCTGCGCACCGCCAACACCATCTACTGCGCCTTCCCGCGCATGTTCGGCGACAGCCGCACCGCGCGCTCGACCCGCCTCGGTCCGATCGACGACCAGCTCGCGGTGCTCGACAAGTACGGCTACACCGTCATCCCGCCCTCCGGCAAGCTGCGCGAACTCTCGGCCCAGATCCCGCACATCGTCACCGATCTCGGCTGCCGCATCCTGCACCTGCTGCCGGTCGGCACGACCCCGACCACCTATGCGCGCTTCGGGCGCTTCGGCAGCCCCTACGCGGAGATGGACCTGACCGCCATCGACCCGGCCCTGGTGGTCTTCGACAAGCGCACCACCGCCGTCGATCAGTTCCGCGAGCTGACCTACGCCTGCCACCTGCGCGGCGCGATGGTCTTCCTGGATGTGGTGATCAACCACACCGGCTGGGGCTCCCAGTTGATGAACGAGCATCCGGAGTGGTTCAAGCGCAACCCCGATGGCTCCTTCCACAGTCCCGGCGCCTGGGGCAACACCTGGGAGGATCTGGTTGAGCTCGACAACCACTCGCCCGACCTGTGGGAGGTCATCGCCGAATCGTTCCTGGTGTGGTGCCGGCGCGGTGTTGACGGCTTCCGCTGCGATGCCGGCTACATGGTCCCGTCCATCGCCTGGCAGTACATCATCTGCCGCGTGCGCCAGGAGTACCCGGACAGCGTCTTCCTGCTCGAGGGTCTGGGCGGGGCCTGGGACCTGACTGCGGAATTGCTCACCACCGGCGGCATGCAGTGGGCCTACTCGGAGCTCTTCCAGAACTACACCGGCCCTGAAGTCGCGCGCTACCTCGACCACGCCATCCATGAGGGTCCGCGCCTCGGCGTGCTGGTGCATTACAGCGAGACGCATGACAACGACCGCCTCGCCAAGCGCGGCCGGACCTGGTCGCTTTTGCGCAACCGCCTCGCGGCCCTGACCTGCCAGAGCGGCGCCTGGGGCTACACCTGCGGGGTGGAATGGCTGGCCGACGAGAAGCTCGAGGTGCACCAGGCGCGCGGCTTGAACTGGGGTGCGGCCAACAACCTGGTGGGGGAGCTCGCGGCGCTGGCGAAACTCGTCTCCGACCATCCCTGCTTCTTCGACGGCGCCACGCTGACGCGCCTAAGCAGCGACACCTCCCCGGTCCTGGCCCTGTCGCGCACCTCCCTGGCCGGGGTCGACCGCGTGCTGGTCCTGGTCAACAATGACGTCGACCACGCGCAGACCGTGACCATCGACCACAGCCAGTGGAAGACCCTCGGCGAGCCGACCATCGATCTGCTCGGCCAAACCCTGCCGGCGATCCAGCGCCTCGAGCACGGCATGCTCATCAGCCTCCCCGGCGGCGCGGCCTTCTGCCTGTCGCCCACGCTCAAACCGGTCGGCGTCAGCGGCGAGACCTACCGCGTGCTGCGCGCCCAGGCCGCCTTCGGCTACAGCATGCTGCGCGAGGTCGAGGCCGAGGAGTATCTCGGGCCCTGCGACTGGCGCGCCCTGGCGGACTTCGTCTCCTCCGACCCGGTGCGCTTCCTCTCCGCCATCGGCCACCTCGACCGGGCCGTGGCCCGCAGCGGCCTGATCGAGGCCCTGCAGGCCGCCAGCCAGCATCAGGACCTGCCACCGGTGTCGCGCTGGGGCCTGGCCGATCTCAACCGCGTGGTGATGGTCCCGGCCGACCATTGGCTGCTGGTGCGCGACAAGGTGCCCTTCAGCGCCAGTCTGCGCCACGCCGCGGGCGGGGCGCGCAAGCACGTGCGCTCGGTGATCGTCGACGAGGGCCACATCGCCTGCTTCGCCCCGGCCGACGTGCCGGGCGACGCGGAACTCCTCCTGGAGCGCTTCACCGACGAGGGCCGCCAGGCGCGCGGCCAGGTGCGCTTCCTGCCCGACCGCCCCGATCCGATCCCCAACCGCCCCCAGGGCGGCATGGCGCTGCTGACCAATGGCCTGGGCGGCATGGCGCGGGTGGCCATCGACATCGGCGCGATCCATTCCAAGTACGACTGCCTGCTCGGCGCCAACCTCCTGGCCAGCGCGCCGTGCGACCGCCACATCTTCATCAAGCGCATGCGCGTGTGGATCAACGCCGATGGCTTCGTGACCCCCCTGGACGCCTCGGCGATGGCGACCTTCGAGGAGGGCCCGCCCGCGAGCTGGACTTTCGTCGCCCCGGCCGGCGACGGCCAGGCGGCGCAGATCCGCCTCGAGATGGACATGCTCGAGGGCCACAACGCCACCGTGCTGCGTTTCACCCGCCCGCTCGCGCCGCCGTTGTGGGGCAGCGATCTGCCCGACCACTGCGATGTGCGGTTGATCGTGCGCTTCGACCTGGAGGACCGCAACTTCCACTGGGAGACGACCCGAAGCGACGAGCTCAACCACCGCTTCGAGGGCCACACCCGCTCGCTCGACCAGCGCCCGGGCTTCGTCTTCGCCCCGGCCCCCGACCGCCAGCTGACCGTCTCCTCGGAGAGCGGGGCATTCCACTTCGCCACCGAGTGGTGCACCGGCATCAGCCATCCGGTCGAGGCCTCGCGCGGCCTGGCCGCCAGCGGCGACGCCTGGAGCCCGGGCTACTTCGACCTGCCGCTGGGGCGCGGCGAGGCCGTGACGCTGCTCGCCGACGGCGGGCTGAGCGCACCGCCCGCGGATGCGGTCACGGACTTCATCACCCGGCGCACCAGGCAGACGATCACCGCCATCGAGCGCGCCGGCATCAGCCATGATGATGTCTTCGGCCTGAAGCTCGCCTCCGCGGCCCAGGCCTATGTGGTCAAGCGCGACCAGGGGCGCACCGTGATCGCCGGCTATCCCTGGTTCCTCGACTGGGGACGCGACACCTTCATCGCCGCGCGCGGACTGCTCTCGGTCGGCATGGGCGAGGAGGTCGGGCGCATCCTGTCGACCTTCGGCAAGTTCGAACAAGGCGGCACCATCCCCAACATGCTCGCCGGCGAGGATGCCTCCAACCGCGACACCAGCGACGCCCCTCTGTGGTTCGCGGTGGTCTGCGAGGAGCTCGCCCAGGCGCTCGGCGACCAGGTCTACGAGCAGAAGGCCGGGGAGCGGACGCTGCGCACGGTGCTGCGCGCGATCGCCGTGGGCTACATCTCCGGGACCGCCAACGGCATCCGCGTCGACGGTCCCTCAGGTCTGGTATGGAGCCCGCCGCACTTCACCTGGATGGACACCAACTATCCGGCCTGCACGCCGCGCGCCGGCTACCCGATCGAGATCCAGGTGCTGTGGATCCGCCTGCTGCGCCAGCTCGAGAAGCTCTCGGCGGATGTGCTCAGCGAGCCGTGGTGGAGCCTGGCGGACCGCGCCACCGCCTCGCTGAACCGCTTCTGGATCGAGGAGCGCGGCTACTTCGGCGACTGCTTGCTGGCCGAGAAGGGCGTGCCGGCCGCGCAGGCGGTGCTCGACAATGCACTGCGTCCCAACCAGCTCTTCGCGGTCAGCCTCGGAGTCTGCACCGACGAGCGCGCGCGGCTGTGCGTGGCCTCGGCGCTGCGCTTCCTGGTCGTGCCGGGCGGGGTGCGCTCGCTGGCCCCGCTGCCGGTGTCCCCGCCCTTGACCATCCATGGTCCTGACGGCCGGCTTCTGAACCTGCCGAGCGAGCCCTACTGGGGCCACTACCTGGGCGATGAGGACACACGCCGCAAGCCCGCCTACCACAATGGCACGGCCTGGGTCTGGCTGCTGCCGGTGTTCTGCGAGGCCCTGGCGCGCGCCTGGCAGTTCTCGCCGGCGGCGGTGGCCGCGGCCAAGGCCTACCTGGGCAGTTGCGACCGCCTGCTGGCCAGCGGCTGCATCGGCCAGCTGCCCGAGATCCTCGATGGCGACAGCCCGCATGAGCAGCGCGGCTGCGATGCGCAGGCGTGGAGCGTCACCGAGGCGCTGCGCGTCTGGAAGCTGCTCAACCGCTAAGCCCGCTCTGCCACCCGCTGCGGCGAGGATCAGCGGTCAAGACGTTGGTCATGTTCGAACGCCTCGGCGAACGGCTCCAGCTCCGCGGAGGTCATCCCGAGAGCCGCCCCCACGCTGCGCCACGTCGCTACGGCGGCGTTGACCTCGGCAAGGATCTGATCGCACCGCATGCTCGTGAGCCGGAAATAGGCGGCAACCGATCTGAGGCCGTCGATGGTAGCCGCTGGTCCTGCATCTTCCGAGATCCAGGTCTTCAACTCCCTGACCCGATCAGGACACGGATTGAGGTCGAATGCGGGCGCCAGTCCCCACAGGCCGTTGGCTGAGCGTAGGAATCCATGGTTGCGCAGATGATCATCGAAATTCGAGATGAGGATGGAAAAAGCGATACGCCGCCAGAGCTCCTCGATATCCCTAGGCGCAGCGACGCTGGTGCGGCGGATGGCATCGACGATCTCCGTGTAGGAGTGCTCGGCTGAGTCCGCCGCGGCGACACCGAGCATGGTTGCGGCAGAGGCATAGAGGATGCGTTTCCCGGTGATTTCCCGATCGAAACGACGGATGAGCGCCACCGGAACGTCGTCGCTCATGACCAGGCGCGCCGTCGCTGCAGTGATTCCGGCAGCAGTGGCCAGCTGCAGAGCGAGGACCTCGCCCTTGGTCACGGCGCGTTGGTCCATGACGCTGGGGAATTTACCGATCGCTAGAGATCCATCGTCGTCGATCACCGTGCACTTGGGACGCAGTCCACCCAGTGAGGTCCCGCGTCCACGCAGATATGCGAGATCGGCAGCCGTCTCGGTGCTGGTTTCAACCGCTCGGGAGGCTGAGACCAGATGCCCAAGCTCGATGAGGGGTGGCGCGGTGCGTCGATCGGGATCCAGCTCGCGCTGGAACACGCCCGTCTCATCGGCGAATCGCAAGGCACCGGCGCGGCTGTGGTCATCGACGGCGAGCAAAAAATCGAGAGCGTTCAAGGGCGCGAGTGCCGGCTCGCCGCGCGCGCGCGCCGTATTGCGACGTTTCATATGGTCACGGAGGATGACCCGGCGTCCCCATCCATCCGGCTCGGTATCGGCGATGGCGCCATGGAACACCGAACCCTCGGGGTGCGGATGATGGAACTGCGGGCCTGACACCGCCGGCAGGCTGGGATCGATGGCGAAGGCGGTAGGAGATCTGACCCAGGCATCGTCGTAGATGAATGCGGCGCGTTCACGTGCACCTTGCGCATCATGGCGAATCGTTCCGACTGCAGTCGCCTGGTCCCCGAGAAAGACCCTGATCGAGCGACTCATAGGGCCTCAGGGCCAGGTTTGACCCGGACGCGTTTCGGCACCCGCGCGGCATCCAGGAGCAGGCCCTGGTCATCGCTGCTCTGATCGATGATCTCCGCGAAGAGTTCACCAAAGCCCAAAACGAACATGGCCATCGCATAGACGCCAAGCGATGTCCCTGCATTACCCTTTTCCATTTTTTGATAGGTCGCCTTCGAGACCCCGATGCGTTCGGCCATCATCTTGGACGTCAGGCGCCGTTTACGGCGGGCCAGCGACAGATCGGCACCAAATTTGAGCAGCGAGCGGCGCACCGCGGCGGGCATGATGGTGAGGACGTCCGTGCGCATAAAGGATGCTACTTTATTTCTTATTTGGTTCTAGGGATAATTAATCATCCCGTATATTGAGTGGGGCAATCGCAATGATTTTATTATCACGATAGTTAACTGGGCATGCGCCGACCCCCTCAGTGCTGGGATCCGCCCAGGATCATTCTACGTACAGACCGAGGCGGCGATCTGCCCGCCTCCAGTTATTCGCGAAACAGCGAACTTGGCGAGCGTCCCAGGAAGATCCCGGCCGCCGCCAGCGCACTGATCAGAAACAGCATCGCCCAGGACGCGAACGCGCAGGCCACCGCCGGTCCGCTGCCCAGCGCCGCCACCAGGTCGTAGATGACGCGGGTGATCGGCCACGCGTCGCGGCTTTGCGCCAGCACCAGCGAATCCGAGACTTCCAGCATCGAGGCGCTGAACACCAAGAGCGCCCCGGCGCCGAGACTCGCCGCGATCAGTGGCAGGGTGATGCGCCGCAGCGTGCGCAGCCGTCCCGCGCCGAGCGAGGCCGCCGCCTCCTCGAGTGCCACCGGCGACTGGGTCAGTCCCGCGGCCGTGGCCCGCACCACCAGCGGCAGGCGCCGCACCGCATAGGCGATGATCAGAAGCGGCGCCGGATTCTTGGTCACGTCCAGCGCATGGACGAAGTGCCCGATGCCGAGGTAGCCGAAGGCGAAGATGATGCCCGGCACCGCCAGCGGCAGCATCGCCGCCACGTCCAGCACCTGCCAGCCCGGGGGCTTCCAGCGCACCGAACTCCAGGCGATGACGGTGCCGATCACCAGGCACAGCACGGTCGCGGACAACGAGTAGGTCACGCTGTTGATGATGCCCGGCACGACCTGGGGATGCGACAACGCCTCGGTGACATGGCCCATGGTCCAGCTGCTGGGCAGTGCGGTCCGGTACCAGTCCTTGGCGACCCCGACCAGCATCACCACCAGGTGCGGCAGCATCGCCACCACGGCCAGGCCCACGAACGGCAGCCAGATCACGACCGCCGGCCAGCCGTGCAGCGGCCGGCTGAGCTGCGCCGAGCCGCCGCCCTTCTCGGTGAGCGCATCGTAGCGCCGCGCGAAGAGCCAGCGCGCCACCAGGTAGCAGGCCGACGAGATCACCAGCATGATCACCACCAGCGCATAGGGCAGGTAGTTGGTCGACAGCTCGTTGAGCCCCATCCACACCTGCACCGGTGTCACGCGGTTGTAGCCGAGCATGAGGGGCGTGCCGAGCTCGGTGAAGCTCCACACGAAGATCACGATGCCGCCGCCGAAGAGCGCCGGACGCGCCAGCGGCAGTGCGACGCGCCTGAAGGCGGTCCAGGGCGAGGCGCCGAGGCTGCGCGCCGCTTCCAAAAGCGCGTTGTCCATGCGCCCGAAGGCGGCGGTCAGCAGCAGGTAGAGGATCGGATACAGCCCCAACGCCTCGACCACGCAGACGATCAGGAAGCGGTAGTGGCCCATCCAGTCCGGCCCGTGGCCCGCGGCCACCAGGTGCAGCTCCTCGAGGATGCTGTTGACGATGCCGAACTGGCCGAGCAGCTGGTAGACGCCCAGCGCGCCGACGAAGGGCGGCAGCACCAGCGGGGTCAGGAGCAGCGCCTCCGCCAGACCCTTGCCCCGGAAGGTGTAGTGGCTGCTGAGCCACGCCAACGGCAGGCTGATCGCCATGCACAGCACGGTGGTGGTCAGGGCGATCGCGCCGGCATTCAGCAGGCCCTGGCGGTAGATCGGGTCGCTCAGGATCTCGCGCCAGTAGAACCAGTGGCAGCCGGCCCCCAGGACCACCACCAAGGGCGCGATCACGAAGCACGCGAAGAACAGCGCAACCAGGGCCAGGCCGCCGTAGCCGAGCACGGTCGCGGTGCGCAGACGCTGACGCGGCATGGTCATCGTCCCGCCCGCGCCAGATCCGTGGCCAGACGGTAGTGCGCCTGGGCCTGGACGGTCCATGCACGCTGCAAGGGCAGGGTCACGGTCACATCGCGCTCCAGCAGCGCGGCCATGCGCGGCGCCTCGGCGTAGGTGAAGGGCATCCAGCAGAAGGCCTGCCAGGCCTGCGGCACGCGCTCGGGTCCGCCGGCTGCGATGATCGCCGCCCAGGCCTCGATCAGCTCCGGACGCGGATCCATGACCACGCAGCGCGTCACGCGACTGATCAGTGTGTAATAGGGCGCGGTCCAGGCGGCGTGGTAGGTGAAGGTGCGCGCCAGGGCGAAGGGATCCAGGTCGGGATCGGACATCTCCAGGCGGTCCTGCGCGCGGTAGACGTCTTTACGCACCGGCATCCGCCGCAGCGCTGTGCGCACCGGTCCGCCGGGCGCGCCGACGCGGTAGTCGAGCAGGCGCTGGCCCTCGGGCGAGAGCACGAAGTGCATGAAGGCAACCGCCATGTCGTGGTGCGGCGCACCACGCAGCAGCGAGATCGGATCGGCCGAGACCGAGGTCCCCCCGACCGGGGCGGTGAACACCAGGCGGTGCGTCCCCCCTTCCGAGAAGGCGTACTCCTCCTCGCAGCGCGCCTGGAAGTCGATCGCCATGGCGGCGGCGACGTCGCCACGGATCACCTCGCGCACTGCGAAGGAGGCGCCGTCGCTGAGGTCGCGGGTGTTGCCGCCGATGCGCTTGATCAGCGCGAAGGCCTGGTCCCAGCCGCGCCCGAGCGCTGCCGCATCGGCCTGGCTGCGCGCAAGGGTCTGTTCGTGCGCCTGGCTGACCGCGGCGGGCGGCAGGGCCTGGACCTGCAGGGACATCTGTTGCTGGATCAGCCGCTCGAAGGCCGTCGCCGAAGCTGCCGAGCGGGTCGGATCGACGATGGTCAGGATGTCGAAGAAGCGCGGCTCGCCGAGATCCATCCACTGGATGGGAGCCGTGGTGAGAGTAAGCAGCGCCAGACGGTCGGGGCTGGCGCAGACCCCGAAGACGCTCAGCGAAGCGCCGTAGTAGCGGCCCTTGGAGTCATAGATGGTCTCCCCGCTGAGCCGCTGCGGGATGACCGCGTCGCTGAACCAGCCTGGCTCGGCGCGCAGCAGCCCGGCATCGACCAGGAAGCCCTTGTTGGCATAGGTGCGGTGCGGGTACTCGCCGCCGCCCCACCAGATGTCGATGCCCGCGCCCACGTCCGAGCCCAGGAAGGCGGTCCGCGCCGCGTGCACCGCAGGATCAACCCCAGGCGCGTCGGAGGCCACGTCGGCGAAGGCCTTGGGCAGGGGCTTGGGCAGCGCGGCCAGCGCTGCAGCCTGCGCCGGGAAGGTATCCGCGAAGGATTCGCCGAAACGCTCGTCGAGATAGCGCGTGATCTCGCCCGTGCCGCCCACCGAACGCCAGTCGATGTCGACCGAGGTGTTGAGGGTCTTCGCGGCGTAGAGGGCGAAGGCGTGCGCGAACTCCTCGCGGATCTGCGCATCGTGCGGCGAGATGATCACCAGGCGCACCTGCGCGGTGCGGTGCGGCAGGCTCGGGCGCAGGATGATCGGGGCGATCACCAGCGCTGCGAGCACCGCGAACACCGCGAGCGTGCGCAGCCCCATCATCCCGGCAGTACCATCACGTCGGTGGGCGCGATGTGCAGGGTCAACTGCTGGCCGATGGCGCGCGGCGGTGGCATGGCTTCGCTGATCACCAGCGGGGTGCCGTTCGAGCCGGCGGCGACGCGCCACTGCGCGTTGGCGCCCTGGTAGCTGGCCTCGTCGATCGTGCCGGAGAAGCGGTTCTCCAGTGATGCCCCGACGTCGCTGGCGCCGAGAATGCGCACGCGCTCGGGCCGGACGCAGATGGTGACATGCGTATCATCGGCGATGCCATGCGGCAGCGAGCGCGTGCTCAGCGTGCCGAAGGCGGTGCGCACGCGCTCGCCCTTGACCACGCCCGAGACCAGGTTGGCTTCGCCCACGAACTGCGCGACCGCGCGGCTGGCCGGCGTCTCGTAGAGCTCCCGCGGCGTGCCGACCTGGGCCACCTGCCCGCGCAGCAGCAAGGCGATGCGGTCAGCAGTCGAGAGCGCCTCGGTCTGGTCGTGGGTGACGTAGATCGCAGTCAGCCCAGCGCTCTTGCAGACGCGGCGGATCTCGGCCCGCATCGTGGTGCGCAGCCGCGCGTCGAGATTCGACAGCGGCTCATCCAGCAGCAGGACCTTCGGCTTGACCACGATCGCGCGCGCCAGCGCCACGCGCTGCTGCTGCCCGCCGGACAGGTCCGCGATGCGCCGCTCGCCATAGTCGGGCAGCTCGACCTGTGCCAGGGCCTCCTCGACCAGGCGCCTGCGCGCGGCCACCGGGACCTTCTGCACCTCGAGCCCGAAGGCGACGTTCTCGGCAACACTCAGATGCGGCCAGAGCGCGTAGTTCTGGAAGACCATGCCCAGGGCGCGCCGCTCCGGGGCCAAGCCCTCGACGGGGACCCCGTCGAAGAGCACCGAACCGCTGTCCGGGGCCAGGAAGCCGGCCACCAGGCGCAGCAGGGTGGTCTTGCCGCAGCCGCTGGCGCCGAGCAGGAAGAAGACCTCCCCATTGCCGATCTCGAGTGAGACGTGGTCGAGTACCGGCTGGCCGGCGCGGTAGGCCTTGGAGACATCCCGGATGCTGACCGCGACCATCGACGGGAGGTTGATGGATCCGCGCGCGGTTGCCAGCACGGGGGCGGGGTGGACAGGGCTGGGACGTGCACCTATTACGTACTTAATTTAATTCATTCCAGGCACCCGCGACCACGCCCTGAGCTCTCCATTGCCAGGTGCTCCCCGTAAGTACCCTGCCGCCCCCGACGCGCTGGCGCGACTCACGCGACGCCCAGCAGGTCATCTTTATTCCTCCAGCCCAAGGCAGCGTGTTATGACGACCCTCACCAAAGAACGTAAAAGCACTCTCATCAAGGAGTTCGGCGGAACCGACCTCAACACTGGCTCAGCGCCGGTGCAGATCGCCCTCTTGAGCGAGCGCATCACCCACCTCACCGAGCATCTCAAGGGCCACAAGAAGGACTTCCACAGCCGCCGCGGGCTGCTGATGATGGTCGCGAAGCGCCAGAAGCTCCTGAAGTACATGAATGCGACGAACATCGAGGAGTATCGCAAGCTCACCGATAAGCTCAATATCCGCCAGAAGATCTGAGTGATCACCAAGCGGGAGGCAGTGCCTCCCGCTTGTCGTTTGGCGGTGGCGCACGGTCCTCGGACGGCGTCCGCACCGTTTCCCCACCTTACTCTTTCTTTCACAACCTGGTTTTATTTTACCCTGCCGTTTCCCCGCACCCTTTCCTCACGGCCGCCGCCTTTGATCGACGGCCCTGTGGACAGGCGTATGGGAAGCGGCCGCCGCCGGCCGAGCCGGCAGCCCGCGATCGCGGGCAAGGATTGACATGGACCGCGCTACTTCGCTCCAAGCCCTCAACATGCACAAGCATGTCGTCGAGATCCAACTCGGCGGCAAGACCCTCTCGATCGAGACCGGCTACCTCGCCAAGCAGGCGGCCGGTTCGGTGATCGTCCGCTGCGGCGAGACCATCACCCTCTCGACGGCCTGCGATGGCGATCCCCGCCCGGGCCTGGACTTCTTCCCGCTGACCGTCGACTACCGCGAGAAGCACTACGCCGCGGGCCGCATCCCCGGCAACTTCTTCCGCCGCGAGGCCCGCCCCTCCGAGCACGAGGTCCTGATCTCGCGCCTGACCGACCGTCCGCTGCGCCCGCTCTTCCCCAACGGCTACAAGCGCGACACCAGCTGCCAGACGATCGTGCTGTCCTTCGACCAGCAGACCGAGTCCGACGTGCTGAGCATGGTCGGCGTCTCGGCCGCCCTGCACATCTCCTCGATCCCCTTCAACGGCCCGCTCGCCGCGGTACGCATCGGCATGGACAAGGATGGCGGCTTCATCGTCAACCCGACCGCCGACCAGCGCGTCGGATCCGCCCTCGACCTGATCGTCGCCGGCACCAATGACGCCATCACCATGGTCGAGTGCGGTGCTCAGGAGATCGCTGAACCGAAGATGGTCGAAGCCCTGATGCTCGCCCATGAGGAAGTGAAGAAGATCTGCGCCGCCATCGAGAAGCTGCGCGCCCTGGCCGGCAAGCCCAAGGCCGTGCATATCGAGCCGGTCACCAGCCCCTGGGTCGAGCGCATCCTCAAGGTCGGCACGCAGCAGATCCGCGAGGCGCTGCTTATCGCCAAGAAGCATGAGCGTTCCAGCAAGGTCAAGGCCGCGCGCGACGTCATCGCCGCCCAGCTGCTGGCGAATACCGACTTCGATACCGCCGGCAAGGACGCAGCACTGCTTGAGATCAAGGCCGCCTTCGGCGACGCCAAGGACACCGTCTTCCGCGAGCTCATCCTCGAAGGCAAGCGCGTCGATGGCCGCGACACCAAGACCGTCCGCCCGATCGTCATCGACCTCGACGTGCTGCCGCGCGCCCATGGCTCGGCGATGTTCACCCGCGGCGAGACCCAGGGCCTGCTGGTCTGCACCCTCGGCACCTCGGAAGACGAGATGATGATCGATGGGTTGAAACCCAAGTACAACGAGCGCTTCCTGCTGCATTACAACTTCCCCGGCTTCTCGGTCGGCGAAGTCGAGAAGCGCGGCTCGCCGGGACGGCGCGAAGTCGGACACGGCGCGCTCGCGCGCCGCGCCCTGTTGTCGGTCCTGCCGCCCCAGGCCGAGTTCCCGTACTGCATCCGCCTGGTCTCCGAGATCCTCGAGTCCAATGGCTCCTCCTCGATGGCCACCGTGTGCGGTGGCTCGATGGCGATGATGGCCGCCGGCGTCCCGGTCTCGGCACCGGTCGCGGGCATCGCCATGGGGCTGGTCAAGGAGGGTGACCGCTACGCCATCCTCAGCGACATCCTCGGCGACGAGGACCACTATGGCGACATGGACTTCAAGTGCTGCGGCACCGCCAAGGGCATCACCGCCCTGCAGATGGACATCAAGATCGCCGGCATCAGCGCCCAGCTGATGAGCGAGGCCCTGGAGCAGGCCCGTCAGGGCCGCGTGCACATCCTCGGCAAGATGAATGAAGTCATCACCGCGACCCGCGCGCAGCTGAGCCCCTACGCCCCGCAGATCATCCAGATCCAGATCGATCCGGAGCTGATCGGGAAAATCATCGGCAAGGGCGGCGAGACCATCCGCCGCATCCAGGAAGATACCGGTGCGAAGATCAACATCGACGACGATGGCATCATCACCATCGCCTCGCCCGACATGACCTCGATCGAGAAGGCCAAGGGCTGGATATCCGACCTCACCGAGATGCCCGAGGTCGGCAAGACCTACAACGCGACGGTCAAGGCGATCAAGGACTTCGGCGCGTTCGTCGAGTTCATCCCCGGCACCGAGGGCCTGGTGCACATCTCCGAGTGGGACTGGATGCACATCGCGAATCTCAACACCGTCGCCAAGGAAGGCGATGCGCTGCAGGTCAAGCTCATCGAGGTCGACCAGCGCACCGGCAAGTTCCGTCTCAGCCGCAAGGCGCTGCTGCCTGAACCCGCGGGCGGCGCCCGCCGCTCGGATGATGCGGGCGGACCGCCGCGCGGCGACAGCCGTCGCGATGATCGCCGGCCCGCCGGCCCGCGCGGCGATGCACCGCCGCGTCGTCAGGAAGGCCATGCCGGCGGCGGCGAAGGCCCGGCGCGCTGAGCATCGAGCGACAGGACTGATGTGGTCCTCGGACCCACCGCTCACATGGGCGGTGGGTTTTTCGTGCCCTGGCTCACAGCTGCGGAAGGGCAGCGCGCCGCCCAGTCGGCTGCTGTGCATATCACACAGCCTTCCCTCCGTCAGACCGCAGACGCCAGTTCGCTGTCAGGTCCCGTGCGTGGGCAGCCATAGCATCGCGTATGGACATAACCGACACTGATCGCGTTCTGCTGGGCCGTCTCCAGACCGGGGATGGTGCGGCATTGGAGACCCTGTTCGAGCGCCATCACGGTGTGGTGCGCATGGCCTGCGAACGCCAAGTTGCCAGCGCGGACGTCGACGACTGCGTCCAGGCGATCTTCCTGGTGCTGCTGCGCAAACCCGCCCAGGCCATGCGCTCCCCGGTCCTCCCGGCCTGGCTGCTGGTCGTCGCCCGACATGTCTGCGCTACCGCGCGCCGCGCCGGGCGGGCCCGTAGCCGCGCCGAGCAGGCCGCCGCCGAGCAGGCTCCGGCTTTGGTCAGCGCCTCCGTCCCGGCCCCGGCCTTGGAGCACCTCGACGCCTGCCTCGCCCAGCTGCCCAGCCGGCAGCGCACGGTGATCATCCAGCACTTCCTGGCCGGCGCGACGCGCGACGAGGTCGCCGCCATGCTCGGCATGGAGATCGACACCGTGCACCAGCATTGCCATCGCGGCATCGCGCGCCTGCGCCTTCTCTTGCGCCGACGCGGGGTAGTCGTCCCGATCCTGGCGCTGACCGGAGTGCTGGCCGACCAGGGCCACGCGGCCGAGGCCGCCGCACCAGCGATTGGCGCTTCGAAAGCCGCCATGACCAGCGCCGCCACCACCTATGCCTCCGGAGCCATGACCGCCATGACCCTCACCAGCCTCATCCCCGTCGCCCTGACCGTCCTCGCTGTGAGCCTGGTCGGCACCGCCGCCATCACCCTGCATGGCGCCGAGAGCACCCCGGTGCCTCAGGCACCCCCAACCACATCCGCACCGCTGCCCGCAGAGCCGTCACCCATCGACGCCGCCATGGCCACGGAGCTGACGCTCACCTGCAACGACACCGCCATGGACGATGTGGTGAAATCCTTGAGCAGGCTGTCAGGGCTGACCATCACGATGGCGCCGGAGGTCTCCGCCGGATCCGCTGTGCCGACGCTGACCATGGCCGTGCAGCACATGCGGCTCGACAATGTGCTGTGGTGGGTGGAGACCTTCACCGCAACCCATCATGAGATCGTGGCTGGCGCGGTGGTCCTGAAACCAGGCGCGACAACGATCGCGCCCGTCTCCGAAGCGACGACGCGATGGATGACCACGGCGACCGCTGCCTTGGAGCAACCGGTCTCCGTATCGTTTGCCGATACCACGCTGCGTGACTGCATGGCCGATCTGCGCCGCAAGACGGGATTGAACATCCTCGTGCTTCCCCAGGCCCCGGACATGCCCGTCAGCCTGATCGTCGCCAATACGCGCCTGAAATATGTGCTCGACCTGATCACGAAGGTATCCGCGACCAGGTACGTCGTGAAAAACCAGGCGATCTGCCTGCTGCCATAATGCTGCACGCGAGCTGGGCTTGCGGACGGTTGCCGGCCGCCAAGAGGTGCCACCGCGCGCGGGCGTCCCAGGGCGTAGGCTGCTCATACGGAACTCCGGCGCGGCGCGAGGTGGCCATGGTGCGCCGCCCTGGCTCCGCGACAGTACGCCTCTCCGGCCATGAGGCCGGCGAGACCAAGGACCTCCGATGGCCGCATCCGAGCCCCGCATCCCGCAGCCGACCCCATCCACCAGCACCGCACGGCTGCTGCCCGACGGCACGATCGAGATCCGCACGCAGCCGCCCGGCGGCGCTCCGGCCTCGCTCAGCCACATCCAGCCGCAGGACGCGGGCTACCGCCATCTGCTGCGCACCCTAGATCTCCCACCTGCGACGCACGCCGTCCCCGGAACCGAGTCCTCGGCCGCACCGGCGCAGGTCGGGGTCGCCACGATGCTCGACGGCGGAGCGCTGCAGCTGCAGCTGCGCAGTGAGGAGCCCGATGGCACCATCGCCGAGGCCCTGCTGACCGTATTTCCCCAGGAAGCCCGCTACGCCAGCATGCTCGCGCATCTCGGAGCGCTGAAACCAGGACAGTCCTGTCCCATCCGTCCGTTTCCTGACGCCTGACGAGTACGCGCATTCGTGGACGGACCATAACCTCCATCGACTCCGCCTGATGACTGGCGTGAGATGGTTCATCTCTGACAGGCACGGAGGTTCGTTACTCTGCGACGGTTCGCCGTCCCAGCACCCCGAGCATCCCGAGATGCGGGACATGCGTTGCAGGGTCCATAACTTCGACACCTGGTCGAATCTCGAGTGGACAATCGACGATAACTCCAGTAACCAGGACCGCGCCGGTACGCTCATCCAAGGCCAGGAAGATCAGATCATCCGGATCCGGACCTGTCACGGGCAGGCGGGTCGGATTGTGGTCGACGAAATGCACACGAGCAGTCAACGACTCCACAGCCGCGACGCGCGTGGCTTGAGCGGCACCGATGCCTGAAATGCGAACGACGCCACCTGCAGGGCAGGCGGCGTCGTTCCATCCACAAAGGTCGTCCTGGGCCGAAGCCGGCGGAAGTCTTACGACTTCCAGTCCAGGAAGCCCTCGAGCAGACGCGAGCGCGTCGGGTGCTGGAGGCGCTTGATGGCCTTGGCTTCGATCTGACGCACGCGTTCGCGCGTCACATTGAAGCGCCGGCCCACCTCCTCGAGGGTGTAGGTGTAGCCGTCGCCGAAGCCGAAGCGCAGGCTCAGGATCTCGCGCTCGCGCTCCGAGAGCGTCTCGAGCACTTCCGCGACCCGCGCCTTGAGCTGGTCGGAGACCGGCAGATCGGCCGGATCCGGCGCATCGCGGTCGGCGATGAAGTCCATGACCTGCGCATCGCCATCACCCACCGGACGGTCGAGCGAGACCGTCGAACGGCTCGCCGCGAGCACGCGCCGGCACTCCTGCGAGGAGATGCTGGCACGGCCGGCGAGCTCCTCGAGGGTGGCTTCGCGGCCCGTCTCCTGCAGCACGTCGTGCTGGATGCGGCGCA
>Ga0302314_10004970_pt1 | contig 24327 bp, 17 predicted proteins | sample III_Palsa_N2_3_FD_200533 | JGI IMG/M metagenome (GOLD analysis project Ga0302314, IMG submission 200533) | Peat permafrost microbial communities from Stordalen Mire near Abisko, Sweden - III_Palsa_N2_3 | ecosystem: Environmental > Terrestrial > Soil > Palsa > Peat permafrost | place: Sweden... | reverse complement strand
GCGGGCAGGTGACCGTCTCCCCGCCTCGTATATCAACTTCTACATTGCCAACCGGTACGTGGTAATGCCGCTGTACGACAAGCGCCGGGACGCCGCTGCCGTGCGTGCGATTCGACGCCTGTTCCCTACCCGCAAAGTGATCGGCATCGAGACGCGCGAGGTGCTGCTGGGCGGGGGCAATATCCACTGCATCACGCAGCAGGTGCCCCGGATCGCTCGAGCCTGAGGGCGTCGAAAGGAACTTTGCTCAAGCAGGAGCCCTCGAAAGCCTTTATCCTACGCAGCCCCAAAGACACTCACTGGTATGTTCGTGCACCCACGATTGAGCAAGACCCTCTCCAAGGCCGCGAGCGTGTTCGTCTGCGTGGCCGCGATTTTCGGCGCCGGGTGTCACGGTCCCGGCAATATCAGCAATTACGGCATCGCCTGGGTAACGGTCACCGCCGAGCCGGCACCCCAATATGCCTCCTACGTCGTGACCATCGACTCCATCACCCTCACGCGCAACGACAACACGGTGTACACGGCCGTGGCGACGCCGGAAGTCGTCGATCTGACACAGATCCACAATATCGCCGAGATGTGGAGCTCAGGGGCCATACCCAACGGCACTTATGTCTCAGCCACGATCACCCTGGACTACACGACCGTTTGTGCCGTCACCTGCATCTCGGTCAGGGAGGGCGATGTGGCGGTGCCGGCCACGCTCGTGGACCTCCTTTCCACGACCACGCCGAAAGCCGCGCCGACGACGTACGCGATCACGGTCCAGTTCGACCCGCTGAACCAACCCGTCATCACGCCCACCTATGCCTCGACCAGCGCTGCCTTGATGGCGCTCGATATCGATCTCCCCGCGTCCGGGTATATCGACACTTCGACGGCCACGCCGACCGTGTACATCCGGCCGTACGTGACCATCGGGCACCAGCCTTCCGATACGAAGCTCATCCGCGTGCGCGGACCGCTGGCGAACTCGAGCGTCAACGTCAATACCTATACAGTCTACATCCGTCCCTTCTACGACGAGGCGAACAATATCGGTCAGGTGACATTGTTCAGCCAACCCAACACCGTGTACACCCTCAACGGTTTGACGTATGTCGGTAATTCGGGCCTCGACGCGCTGTCCGTGCTGTCGGCGGGATCGACCATGACCGCGGGCTTTACGACGTTCCAGCCCGATTACAATCCCTTGAACGGCGCGTACGCGGGCCGCTTCAATCTTCAATACGTGGTCGCCGGCAGTACGCTCGAGGACAACTATACCGACGGCATCAGCGGAGATGTCATCGCCCGCACCGGAGATTTGTTGACCATACGAGGATCGACGTTGATCTTGACCACCGCGGACACCTTTGCCTATTCCGTGGTCGACTGCGATGTCCTGCTCGGCGCCGGTACTCTCGTGACGGCCGACGACAACCCGCTGCTCAAGAACCTGACGCCGAGCTCGATCGCCGTCGGCGATCACATCACCGCTCGGGGAATCTACACCCAGACGCCCACCGGCACCTGCGGCCTGGCCTCCTTCGGCGTTCCGGTGGTGCTCAACTCCACGGGGACTTCCGCCACCAACACGGGCTCGGTTCGGCTGCAGCAGGCCGAATCATTCGGCACGCTGGTGTCCTCGGCGGCGGGCAGTCTGGTGATGGATCTGACCAGTATCGACTACTGGCCGGTGGCCACCTATAACTTCGCCGGTAACGGCACGCCCACACCCGTGCCGGCGGCGTTTTCCGTCAACACCGAAGGATTGACGCTGCCCGCGGGTACGGCGCCCGGCGATCCGATCTGGTTGAGCGGCTACACCTCGTATTTCGGCGCGGCGCCTCCGGATTACCTGTCCTTCGCGCTCAACAACGAGCTGAGCGTGCAGACGGCCGGCGGCTCACTCGGCGGCGGTGTCCCGACGACCCCCGGGAGCGGCGGCTGCGGTATCGGCAGCCAGGTGTGTGACCCGGCGGTGCTCCAGGTAACCTGGTCCTCGACGGGCTCCACGACTCCCTTCACGAGCCTTACCGATCAATCGTTCATTATCGATTTGGCGGACCCCAAGATCGCGAGCGCGATCATCCAGATCGGGTCGGAGAGCTTCCTGATGAGCTCTCTGCCGTCGAGTCCCCCGGTCGTGCCCACCGCCTTGGCAACCACGGAGACATTTGCTCCGCGCTACTCGTGGGGCAATCCGCTGACCGCGACCGTCACCGAGACCGTGCTCACATCGACCTCGGAACTCAATATGTCGTCCGCGTTCAGTGACTTCGTCAGCGGAGTGACCTCGACGCTGAGCAGTACCGAGCCGGCCCTGCAGCTGGTGGCCCGCGGCATCTACGACCGGGCGACCAACACCTTTACCGCGACCCAGATCGACTTCGCGCTATAAACTAATCCCCATCATGGGGATGCGCCGTTTACGGCAAGGTTTGGCGGGAGTGCTGATGGCGGGCTGCGTTGCGAGCGCCGGCCCGCTCGCGGCCGGTGAAGTGCCGCCGTCGAGCACACCCGCATCGGGCGCGGCGCTCACCGGCCCCTCCTCCGCCGGATCCCGTCCGCGCGTCTGTCTGGTGCTCTCGGGCGGTGGCGCGCGCGGCATGGCGCACATCGGCGTGCTGCGGGTCATCGAGGAGCTCAAGGTGCCCATCGACTGCATCGCCGGCACGAGCATGGGCGCCGTGGTGGGAGGGCTGTATGCGAGCGGCATGAGCGCCGCGCAGATCGAGTCGACCATGCGCTCGGTGAACTGGCAGGAGGCGTTTCGCGACGCGCCGCCGCGGCGCGATCTGAATTTCCGGCGCAAGCAGGACGACCGCAATTTCCTGGTGCGCCTGCCGCTCGGGGTCAAGCACTACCACGTTCTGTTGCCCAAGGGATTCATTCAGGGCCAGACGCTGCAAGAGACGCTGCGCCAACTGACGCTGCCCTTCAGCAACACCACGAACTTCGACGAGCTGCCGACGCCCTTCCGCGCCGTGGCCACCGATTTGGTGACCGGGGATGCCGTGCTGCTCGAGAAAGGCGATTTATCCATCGCGATGCGCGCGAGCATCTCTGCGCCGGGCGTGTTCGCTCCCGTCGAATATCAGGGCCGCCTGCTGGTCGACGGCGGTATCGCGGAGAATCTTCCCATCGACGTGGCGCGCGCGATGCACGCGGATATCCTCATCGTCTCGGATGTGAGCTTCCCGCTCCAGCCGCGCGATCGGCTCGACACGGCGCTGTCCATCTCCAACCAGATGCTCGCCATCATGGTTCGCAAGAACGCGGATCGCCAGAAGGCGACCTTGGGTCCCGAGGACATTCTCATCGAGCCGTCACTCGGAACTTCGCCGCCCACCGACTTCACCATCGGACCGAGCGCGATCCTGCAAGGCGAAGCGGCGGCGCGTGCCGTGGAACCGCGGCTCGCCGCGCTGCGGCTGAGCGATCCCGCGTACCAGGGTTACATGGCGCGGCGCGCGATTCAGCAGCCCGGGTTCCCGGTGATCAAGTTCGTGCGCGTGGATCCCGACTCGCGGCGCTACGAGAAGACCATTCTCGCGGAGATGCAGCCGCTGGTCGGCAAGCCGCTCGATCTGGACGCCGTCGGCGCGCGCATCACCGATCTGTACGGGCTCGGCTACTTCGAGACCTTGGACTACACCGTGGTCGCGCAAGGGCAGGGACCCGATCAGGAGTACGGGCTCGAGGTGCGTGCGCGCCGCAAGTCCTGGGGCCCGAATTACGTGCGTTTCGGCCTGGCGCTCGAGTCGAATTTCCAGGGCAGCAATCAATACAACGTGGCAGCCGAGTTTCTGCAGACGGAAATCGACGACCTGGATGCGGAGCTGCAGACGAACGTGCAGATCGGCAGCGATACGAAGATCACCAGCGAGTTCTACCAGCCGCTCGATGCGCTGGCGAAGTGGTTCGTCGCGCCGGCGGTGCGCCTCGAGTCGCGCGATCTGCCGATCTACCAGAACAACTCGCGGATCGCCGATTTCCGTGATCGGGAGGTGGAAGGAGATCTCGATGTCGGCCGCAACCTCGGCAACTGGGGCGAGATCCGCGTCGGCCTGCACCGGATCAACGGCTTGACGTACGACTATTTCGGCAATCCCGACCTGGTCGATCCGCAGTACAACAACGGCGAGTATTTCTTCAAGTTCAGCTACGACCAGCTCGACAACGTGCACTTCCCGCGCGAAGGGCAGTCCTTCAGCGTGCAATGGGACGCCGACCGGACCAATCTGGGCGCCGACACGGACTTCGATCGCGTCTCGGTCGATTGGCTCGCGGCGGCCTCGCGGGGCCGCAACACGCTACTGCTGTGGACCTCGGCGGGCGCAATTCTGGACGGCCGGTTGCAGCCCTCGGATGTCCAGGATTTCTACTCTCTCGGCGGCTTTTTGAATCTCTCCGGGCTCGCCCCGCAATCCTTGCTCGGTCCGAACTACGCGATCGCCCGCGCGATCTACTTCCGTAAGATCAGCCGCGGCGGCGAGGGCTTCTTCGAGTTTCCGGTGTATGTCGGCGCATCGCTCGAGCTCGGCAACACATGGGAGCGGCGCAGCGAGATCAGCTACGGCTCAGCGCACAAGGACGCCTCGGTGTTCATCGCCATCGACACGCTGCTCGGGCCCGTTTACCTGGGCTCGGGCTACGACCAAACAGGCCAGGCGGGGTACTATCTGTTTCTTGGCCGAACTTTTTAGGCGCTGCGCGCCACCTTTCAACGGGGTCGAAGCGACCCCGGGCTTGAGGGCCCTGAGTCGGAAAGAGTTACAGCCCGCGGCTTTCGGCGAGCTTCTCGACCTTCTCGAAGACCAGCGCCGGCCGATCGCCGATGCGGGAGTACTCGTGCTTGCGAGACATCTCCTCGAGCACGCGGTCGCGTTCCTCGGCGGTGAAGTACCAGTGGGTCTTCTGCCAATCCGTACCGAGGAGCTTCGCGAACGGATCGCCGCGCATCAGGCGCACGCGAATGCCGTAGGGCTGCGGCAGCACCGGGACGGTGCGTGCCATGTTTTGCGAGCTGGCGATTCCCATACGCGCGAAAGATAGCGGAATCGGCTCGTGGCCGCCAGCTGATTCGCGGCAGATTCGCGTGCTAGACTCCGGCGCCTTCCAACGAGGTAACCGATGGCATCGTCTTATACAGCCTCCGACATCGAAGTGCTGAGCGGCCTGGATCCGGTGCGCCGCCGGCCGGGCATGTACACCGATACCACGCGCCCGAATCATCTGGCGCACGAGGTCATCGACAACAGCGTCGACGAGGCGCTCGCCGGCTATTGCGACGCCATCGAAGTGACCTTGTTCAAGGACGGCTCGTGCCAGGTCGAGGACGACGGCCGCGGCATGCCGGTCGACATCCATCCGAAGGAGAAGATCTCAGGCGTCGAGCTCATTCTCACCCGCCTGCACGCGGGCGGTAAGTTCAACGACAAGAACTATCAACACTCGGGCGGCCTGCACGGTGTCGGCGTGTCGGTGGTCAACGCGCTGTCGAAGCATCTCGAGTGCTGGGTGCGCCGCGGCGGCAAGGAATACAACCTGAGTTTCGCGAACGGCAAGCCCACCTCCAAGCTCGAGGTGGTGGGTGATGTGCCGAAGTCGCGGACCGGAACCACCATCCGCTTCTGGCCCGACGCGAAATACTTCGACACGGACAAGTTCGCGGTGGCGAGCCTGAAGCAGGTATTGCGCGCCAAGGCCGTACTGTGCCCGAACCTCAAGGTCTCGCTCAACAACGAGATCACCGGCGAGAAGGACACCTGGCTCTACACCGGCGGACTGCACGAGTACCTGGCCGAGCAGCTCGGCAAAGGACAATGGCTGCCGGCGGAGACCTTCTACGGCAAACGCGACATCGAGGGCGGCAACATCGATTGGGCGTTCGCCTGGGTGCTGGGCTCCGAGCAGCGCGTGGCTGAAAGCTATGTCAACTTGATCCCGACCACCGAGGGGGGCACGCACGTCAACGGTCTGCGCGTGGGGACCTCCGATGCGGTGCGCGAGTTCTGTGAGTTCCGCAATCTCGTGCCGCGCGGACTGAAGCTCACGCCCGAGGATGTATGGGACGGAGTGAGCTTCGTGCTGTCCATGAAGATGAAAGAGCCGCAGTTCGCCGGCCAGACGAAAGAGAAGCTCTCCTCGCGCGAATCGGCGGGCATCGTCCAGGGCGTCATCAAGGATGCGTTCGCCTTGTGGCTCAACCAGCATCCCGATCAAGGCGAGAAGATCGCCATGATGGCGATCGCCAAGGCGCAGCAGCGCGTCAAGGAGAGCCAGAAGATCGAGCGCAAGCGCACGGGCTCGGGCGCCACATTGCCGGGCAAGCTGGCCGACTGCGTGAACCAGGATCCCGAGCGCGGCGAGTTGTTCCTGGTCGAGGGCGATTCGGCCGGCGGCTCCGCCAAGCAGGCGCGCGACCGGGTGTTCCAGGCGATCATGCCGTTGCGCGGCAAGATCCTGAATACTTGGGAGTCGGATTCGAGCGAGGTGCTGCAATCGCAGGAGGTGCACAACATCAGCATCGCCATCGGCGTCGACCCTTCCGCGACCGACCTCTCGGGCCTGCGCTATCACAAGATTTGCATCCTCGCGGACGCCGACAGCGACGGGCAGCACATCGCGACGCTGCTGTGCGCACTGTTCCTGCGCCACTACCGTCCGCTGGTGGCCGCGGGGCACGTGTATGTGTGCATGCCGCCGCTGTTCCGCATCGACGCCGGCAAGGAAGTGGTGTACGCGCTCGATGAGGCCGAGCGCGAGCGCGAGCTCAAGCGCATCGCCGCGGCCAACTCGCGCGTCAAGACGGTCGTCACCCGCTTCAAAGGATTGGGCGAGATGAGCGCGCTCCAGCTGCGCGAGACGACCATGTCGCCGCAGACGCGCCGGCTGGTGCAGCTCACCATCGACGCCCGTGACAATCCCGACCAGCTGCTCGACATGCTGCTTGCCAAGAAGCGCGCCGGCGACCGCCGCGAATGGCTCGAGAGCAAGGGCAATCTGGCGCGCATCTAGCGCGAGCTCTCCCTCATGAAAGATCAAGAGCTGAATTTCGAAGGCGTCGAACGCGAGCCGCTCAAGTCCTTCGCAGAGCGCGCCTACCTCGATTACTCGATGTACGTGATCCTCGATCGCGCGCTGCCGCACTTGGGTGACGGCTTGAAGCCCGTGCAGCGCCGCATCACCTACGCCATGAGCGAGCTCGGCCTGGCGGCGGGCGCGAAGCACAAGAAGTCGGCGCGCACGGTCGGCGATGTCATCGGCAAGTTCCATCCGCACGGCGATTCCGCGTGCTACGAGGCCATGGTGCACATGGCGCAGGACTTTTCGTACCGCTATCCGCTGGTCGATGGTCAGGGCAATTGGGGCTCGACGGACGATCCGAAATCGTTCGCGGCGATGCGCTACACCGAGTCGCGCCTCACGCGCTACGCGGACCTTTTGCTCGACGAGCTCGATGCGGCCACGGTTGACTGGGTGCCGAACTTCGACGGCTCGCTCGAGGAGCCGACGCTCCTGCCGGCGCGCGTGCCGAACCTGCTGCTGAACGGCGGCTCAGGCATCGCCGTCGGCATGGCGACCGACATCCCACCGCACAATCTGCGTGAGGTGGTGAACGCCTGCGTCGCGCTCCTCGACGATCCCGAGCTCACGACCCGCAAGATCATGGCGCACGTCAAGGGTCCGGACCTGCCCACCGGCGGGGAGATCGTCTCGCCGCGCGCGGATCTCGTGCAGATGTACGAGACGGGCAACGGCAGCTTCAAAGCGCGTGCCACCTATGACATCGAGGACGGCGAGATCGTCATCGACGCGCTGCCCTTCCAGGTATCCGGCTCCAAGGTGCTCGAGCAGATCGAGGCGCTGAAGCAGCAAAAAAAGCTTCCCATGGTGGACTTCACGCGGGATGAGTCCGATCACGAGAATCCGACCCGCCTGGTGATCGTGCCGAAGTCGAACCGTGTCGACGTGGTGGAGCTCATGAACCACCTGTTCGCCACCACCGATCTCGAGCGCAACTACCGGGTGAATCTCAACGTGATCGGCCTCGACGGCCGCCCGCGCGTGATGGGCTTGAAGCAGCTCTTGCTCGAGTGGCTCGAGTTCCGCAAGGAGACCGTGACGCGGCGGCTGAAGCACCGTCACGAGAAAGTGAGCGCGCGGCTGCACATCCTGGATGGCTTGCTGATCGCCTATCTCAACCTGGACGAGGTCATCCGCATCGTGCGCCGTGAGGACGAGCCGAAGCCCGTGCTCATCAAGCGCTTCAAGCTCTCCGACATCCAGGCCGAGGCCATCCTCGAGACGAAGCTGCGGCACCTCGCGCGGCTCGAGGAGATGAAAATCCGTGAAGAGCAAAAAACGCTTGCGGAGGAACGCGACGAGATCGACCGCATCCTGAAGAGCAAGGCGCGCTTGACCAAGCTGGTGCGCGAGGAGCTGCTGCAGGACGCCGAGGAGTACGGCGATGCGCGGCGCACCAAGCTGGTGGAGCGCGAGGCCGCGCAGGCGATCTCCGAAGTGAATCTCTTGTCGAGCGAGCCCACGACCGTGGTGCTCTCGCGCCTCGGTTGGGTGCGCGCCGCCAAGGGACACGACATCGACGCGCGCGCGCTCGCGTACAAGAGCGGTGATGAGTTCCAGGCGGCGGCCAAGGGACGGAATCTGCAGCAGGCCGTGTTCATCGATTCCACCGGCCGCGCCTACAGTCTCGATGCGCACCAGCTACCCGCGGCGCGCGGCTACGGCGAGCCGTTATCCGGCACCGTGGACCCGCCGGATGGCGCCACCTTCGCCGCGGTGCTCATCGGCGAGCCCGAGGATCTGTGGTTGCTTGCGAGCGATGCGGGCTATGGATTCAAGGCGCGGCTCAAGGAGCTTTATGCGCGCAACAAGAAAGGCAAGTCGGTGCTGAAAGTGCCGGAGAACGCACGAGTCTTGCCGGCGCAGCCCATCGCGCACGAGGCGGCGCTCGCAATCCTGGTCAATGACGACGGCGAGGTGCTCGCCCTGCCGGTGGCGCAAATCGAGGAAATGACCGCGGGCAAGGGGCAGAACCTGTACGGTATTCCCGGCAAGAAATCCGCCGATCGCGACGAGTATTTGACGGCGATCGCGGTGGTGGGGCCGGGCGAGGTTCTCACCGTCTACAGCGGCGCGAGCGCGCCCATGAAGCTCAAATACGACGAGCTCAAGCAGTTCCAGGACAAGAAGGGCCGGCGCCGCGAGCGCTTCTCGCGGGCCTACAAGCAGATCGATCGCCTGGAAGTCGCCGGGCCCGCCGCCTAGCGCTCGCCCGACATCGTCACATCCTCGGGGGCGTTCACGAAGTAGCCCTGGATGAACTCCACGCCGAGCTGCCACAGCACCGCCATCGTGTTGGCATCCTCCACGCGCTCGGCGACGGTCTCGACGCCCTTGCGCTTGGCGGCCTCCACCAGCCCCTTCACACGCTGCTGCTGCAGCTGATTGGTGGACAGCCCTTGCATCAGGGAGCCGTCCACCTTGATGAAATTCATGCCGATCCCGCTCAAGAGCTTGAACGGATCCCGGCCGGTGCCGAAATGCTCCAGCGCAAAGCGGAAGCCGAGCTTGCGCAAGCTCTCCGAGAGCTCGGTGGTCTGGCGCACGTACTGCGTGGCGATCTCCTCGGTGACCTGAAAACACAGGCGCTTGGCCTCGATCTTCAAGGATCGCAGCTGCGTCTCGAGCCAGGCCACGACGCTCTTGTCGAGGATGGTGTCCTTGGAGAGGCGCACGAAAATGCAGGAGGCCTTGCGGTTGGCGGCGAAGGACATGGAGGCGCCGATGACCCAGCGGTCGATGTTCTTCATCAGATCGTTGCGTTCGGCCGCGCGAATGAATTCCGCGGGCAGTACCTCGCCGCCTTGTTCGTCGAGCATGCGCACCAGCACGTCGAACATGCCCTTGTCCTCGCCCAAGAGGCTCGCGATCGGCTGCTGCACCAGCCTGAACCGATTCTCCATGAGCGCGCTTTTGATGTGCTTCACCCAGATCTTGTCGTACGCCTGGACGCGCGTGTCGGTGTCGGATTTGTCGACCGCGTACATCTGGTTGCCGCCGAGCTCGCGGCCGCGCCGTGCTGCGCTGACCGCGTCGGCGATCGCCGCGCCGACGTCCGGATTGGTCGCCGGCAGGAGCCCGAGGCCCACCGTGACCGTCACCGCGAGGTTCTTCTCGTCGAAGCTGAAGCTGTGGTCGCCGATGCGCGCGACGACGTTCTCCGCCCAGGTCTCGACGTCGCGCGCCGTGCCGCGCTCGAGCAGGATCAAGAAGCCGTTGCCGCCGAAACGTCCGCACAGGTCGTTGGCGGTGAGCTCCACGCGCAGCGCCTCGGCGAGCTGGCCTATGAAGTCCTCGCTCGCGAGCACGCCGATCGTGGTCTGGATCTCGGCGAAGCCGTCCGGCTTGACGTACGCGAACTGGCGCACACCGCCCTTCATGGCATTGGCGCAGCGCTCCTGAATGGCGGTGAGCAAATAGCGTTGTTGCAGGAACCCCGTCGTGGCGTCGTTCTTCACCGCATGCGCCAACTGCAGCTCGAGGTCGTGATCGGCGCTCTTGTTGTTCGCCGGAATGCTGACGCGCGTCGCCGGCTCGTTCTCGTAATTCGCCCCCGCGAGGGTGAGCGTCAGCGGCACGCTCGAGCCGTCCGAGAGCAGCGCCTGCACCTTGAGCGCATGATCGGTCCACTTGCCCTGCAGGCAGGCGACCAGCGCGCCCTTCAGTGCGGGATGAGTCTCCGGCTCGAACAGATCCATCAGCGGCGTGCCGGTGAGCGCATCCTCGCCCGAGTAGCCGAACAGCTCGAGCCATGCGCGATTGGCGTCGACGATGATGCCTTCCTGCACGTGCGTGATGGCGTCGGCCGAGCCTTCCAGGAATCGCTGCAGCTGCTCGCGATACTCGCGCGCCGAGGAGAGCGTCGTCGACAGCGCCCGCTCGAGGCGATGGGCGCGCAGCTCGCGGCTCACCACCGACTGCAGACGGCTGCGGTTGGCGAGCGTCACCACGTCCTGGGCGCCGGAGCGCATCGCGTCGGCGATCACGGCCTCGTCGACCTGCTCGCGCACGATCACGACCGGCATCTCGGGGGCGCTCTGCTGTTTGATCTTGACCAGCGAGGCCAAGTCGATGCCGAGCTCGTCGATGAAGGCGATGAGCAGCTCCGGATTGAGCTGCGTGATGGCATCCGACAAGTCGCGCGCGTCCGGCAGCCAAGTGCAGTGCACCGGATGGCCGGCATTGCGCAGCGTGCTGTTGATGGCCTCGACGTGGTCCTGCGACCGAGTCATGACGATCAATGGAACCGCACCCTGTTCGCTCAAGTTAAAATCCCTCGAGAAATAAGCTTTGGAGTGTAGCATCCCGCTCCTGCGCATACTGGGACGGGTGCCGCGATTGGCGTCGGCTGGGCGTTCTCGTTATGATACGCGCCCTCCAACTCGAGGCCTTCGATGGCAAACTACAGCACCAACGAGTTCAAGTCCGGGCTCAAGATCCTGATCGACGGCGATCCCTACTCGATCGTCGAGAACGAGATGGTCAAGCCGGGCAAGGGGCAGGCGTTCAATCGCGTGCGCGTGCGCAACCTCAAGACGGGCCGCACCATCGAGCGCACGTGGAAGTCGGGCGACACGGTCGAAGCCGCGGACGTCGTGGATACCGACATGCAATATCTGTATGCCGACGGCGATTTCTACCACTTCATGGTGCCGGACACCTTCGAGCAGATAACCGCGTCCAAGCAAGCAGTGGGTGACACTGCGCAGTGGCTCAAAGATGGGACGACTTGCATCGTGACGCTCTGGAACGGCGTGCCCCTCGTGGTGGTGCCGCCGGCGCACATGGAGCTCAAGGTGGTCGAGACCGACCCCGGTGTGCGCGGCGATACGGCCACCGGCGGCTCAAAGCCGGCGAAGCTCGAGACGGGCGCCACGGTGCGCGTGCCGCTGTTCATCAACGAAGGCGAGACCATCCGCATCGATACGCGCACCGGCGAGTATCTTTCCCGCGGCAAGGGCTGAGCCGGGCGCCTACGACTAGGCGTTCTCGATCGAGAACGCCATCACTTCCGACAGTCGCGTCGCGCCGAGCGCGATCGCCGCCAATCGATCGAATCCGAGCGCGACCCCGGCGCAATCGGGCATTCCCGCCTCGAGAGCGGCCAGCAGCCGCTCATCGAGCCGCGGCTCGACCTGGCCGCGGGCGCGGCGGGTGGCGAGGTCCTGTGCAAAGCGCGCACGTTGCTCGGTGGGGTTCGCGAGCTCATGAAACCCATTGCAGAGCTCGATCCCGTCGAGGTAAAGCTCGAAGCGCGCCGCCACCTGCGGCAGTCCCGGCTTCAGGCGCGCGAGCGAGGCTTGCGCGGCGGGATAGTCGCAAATGAAGCACGGGCGCTCGCGCCCGAGCTGCGGACCTACAGCGAGCCCCATCAGCAAATCGAGCTTGGCGTCGCGGTCGAGATCGGCCTCGCAAGCCACACCTAAGCGCTGCGCCGCGTCGTCGAGCTCGCGATCTTGGGCGGTGTGCGGATCGACCCCGGCGTACTGCCGCATCGCTGCGGCATAGGAGAGCCGTTGTGCAGGGGCAAAACGCCGCTCGGGTGCGAGCAGCTCGGCGACCAGCAGCTCGACCTCGCTCATCAGCGCGCCATCGTCGAAGCCGACGCGGTACCACTCGAGCAGCGTGAACTCGGGGTTGTGCCAGCGGCCCCGCTCGCCGTCGCGGAACACTTTACAGAGCTGATAGATATCGCCGCTCCCCGCGGCCAGCAGTCGCTTCATGGCGAACTCGGGGGAGGTCGTCAAATAGAGCTCGCCCGACACCCCGGCAAGCCGGCTTACGAGGGATTCGATCTGCGGATCGGTCACACCGCCCGCGCTCAAGGCGGGCGTCTCGACTTCCAGCACGCCCCGCTCGGCAAAGAACCTGCGCACCCGTGCGAGCATCGCCGCCCGGCGATGCAACGCAGCAAGCGTGGCCGTCGGGCGCCAGTCGCTCACGAGAGCTCGCCCAGGCATTCGCCCACGCGCACCGCCGTACCGGGTGCGAGCGCAGGCCGCCAGCGCGCATGCCCAGGCTGAAACAGCAAGATCACCGTCGACCCCATGTTGAAGCGGCCCAGCTCGGCGCCTTTGTCGAGCAGGGTATCGCGGCTCGGGATGTGTGCGATGGTGCGCCGCGCGGCCGGCGTGATGTCGCCGGCCCACACCGTCGCCATGCTGCCCACGTTCAAGGCGCCGACCAGCACCACCGCGAATTGCCCGAAGTCACCTTCGAACACCGTGAGCACCCGCTCGTTGCGCGCAAACAGGCGCGGCACGTGCCGCGCCGTGGCCGAGTTCACGCTGAACAGGCGCCCCGGCACGTAGACCGTGTCGAGCAGGCGCCCGCGCGCCGGCATATGGATGCGGTGATAGTTGAACGGCGCGAGATAGATGGTCGCGAACGATCCGCCGGAGAAGCGCCCGGCCCAATCCTGGCCGGCGAGCAACTCCGTCACGCTGTAGTGCCGGCCTTTGGCCTGCAACAGCGTATCCCCCTCGATCGCGCCGCATTCGCTCACGCAGCCGTCGACCGGACAGGCGATGTCGGCGGCGCCCGGCGCAATAGGCCGCGCCCCGTTCCTCAGGGCGCGCGTGAAGAACTCGTTGAAGCTCGCATAGCCGTAGGGATTGGTCTCGGCGGCATCACTCATGTCGACGGTGAACAGCGCGAGGAAGCCGCGGATCAGGAGATTGCGGAACCAGGGCGTGCGTGCGCGCGTGGCTGCGAGCGTCAGCCGCGACAGGCCGTGATGCGGCAGAGCGTGCTGGGACCAGACGAACAGCCGCTCGCGGATCGGTCCCTTCATCCGTGCGCAGCCACGATGCGATCGAAATCCGCCTGCAAGGTATCCGCGGTGAAGGGTCCGGTGAGGATCGCGGCGATCTTGCCGGCTGGATCGACCACGAAAATCGCGCCCGAGTGATCGACGGTGTAGCCGCCGCCGGCGCTCGGCACGAGCGCCACGGCGACGCCCAGCTTGCGCGCCAAGGCCTCGATCGTGGGCTGATCCGCGGCAGTGACGCCAATGAAGGTCGGATCGAAGTAGGGTACGTACTGGGCGAGTTGTTGCGGCGTATCGCGCTGGGCGTCCACCGAGACGAACACCACTTGCGGCCGGACTGCGTGCTCTGCCTGCAGATTCTTCTCCATCGCCGCGAGCGTCACGAGCGTGGTCGGACAGAAATCGGGACAGTGGGTGTAGCCGAAGAACACGATCGACCAGTGTCCGTCGAGATTGCGCGGCCCAAAAGGCGCGCCGCGTTGATCGATCAGGCTAAAATCCGGCACCGCGCGCGCGGGTGCCAGATAGGTGCCGGTCGCGAGCTGGATCTGCGGCGATGAATGGCGCCATAGCAGTGCGGCGCTCAAGCCAAGGAGGGCGGCGACGCTCATGAGCACGATTGCCCAAGATCGGGCCCAGGTTCTGATTCGAGGAGTCATGCGCCGATTATCCCATACACGGCTCGAGCCGAAGGCTCCCGAGACGGTGGGCGCCGCCATCGAGCGCTGTGCGCACGCGTTGGTGCGCGCCCGCGTGCATTTCGGACACGGCACGGACAACGCTCGCGACGAAGCCGCCGAGCTGGTTTTCTATGCGGCGCGGCTGCCGCACGGGAAAGGCAGCGGCGTCTACGGCAAACTCCTGACCCCGCCGCAGCGTGCGCTCATCGAGGCCCTGCTCGCGAAGCGCATCAAACAGCGCGTGCCGCTCGCCTACCTGACGCGGCGCGCGTTCTTCGCAGGTCTCGAGCTGTACGTCGACGAGCGCGTGCTCGTGCCGCGCTCGCCCATCGCAGAGCTCATCGCCGCGCGTTTTGCCCCGTGGATCGCGAGTCGCGGGGTGCGCCGCATCCTCGACGTGGGCTCTGGATCGGGCGCGATCGCGCTGGCGTGCGCACGGGCTTTTCCGCGGGCGCGCGTGGACGCGGTCGACATCTCCCCCGGGGCTCTCGCCGTCACGCGGCGCAACGTACGCCGCCTCAAACTCGGGAATCGAGTCAGAGTTTTGCGATCCAATCATTTCGCGGCCGTGCCGCCGTGCCGGTACCATATCATCGTGAGCAACCCGCCCTATGTCGGGCGCTCGGAGATGCGCGGTCTGCCGCGAGAGTATCGCCACGAGCCGCGCATCGCCCTGGCTTCGGGGAACGACGGCCTCGATTCGGTGCGGGCCATCTTTGCCGCGGCGCCGCGGCATCTCGCGGACGATGGGCTGTTGGTCGTGGAGGTCGGCAACACGGAGCGGGCACTCATGCGCGCGTTCCCGCGCTTGCCCTTCATCTGGCCGCAGATAGCGATGGGCGGCGGCGGCGTGTTCATATTGCGGGCGGCCGACTTGAAGGAGAGTTAAGCGCGTGGCGGGCAATACGTTCGGACGGGTATTCACGGTGACGAGCTTCGGCGAAAGCCATGGGGCCGCGTTGGGCTGCGTCGTCGACGGCTGTCCGCCGGGCCTTGCGCTCGCCGAGGCGGACCTGCAGAAGGACGTGGACCGCCGCCGTCCCGGTACCTCGCAATACACGACGCAGCGGCGCGAGAGTGATACCGTGCGCATCCTTTCCGGTGTGTTCGACGGCAAGACCACCGGCACACCCATCGGGCTGCTGGTCGAGAATGAGGATCAGCGCTCGCGTGACTACGAGAAAATCAAGGACCGCTTCCGGCCCGGCCATGCCGATTACACCTACCAGCAGAAATACGGCGTGCGCGACTATCGCGGCGGCGGCCGCTCCTCGGCGCGCGAGACGGTGATGCGCGTGGCGGCGGGCGCGATCGCGCGCAAGTACATCAACGAGCGGCTGGGCGTGACCATTCGCGGCTATCTCGCGCAGATGGGGCCGCTGGTGCTCGATCCTGTCGATCCGCCGAGCGCCTACGCGAATCCCTTCTTTTGTCCGGACCCGAGCCGCATCCCGGAGCTCGAGGACCTCGTCTGGCGCATGCGCGAAGCCGGCGATTCCATCGGCGCGCGCGTCACCGTCATTGCCCAGGGCGTGCCGCCGGGTCTCGGCGAGCCGGTGTTCGAGCGCCTGGATGCAGATCTGGCGAGCGCGATGATGGGGATCAACGCCGTGAAGGGCGTCGAGATCGGCGACGGCTTCAAGGCCGTCGAACAACGCGGCTCGCAACACCGCGACGAGCTCACGCCCGCGGGATTCAAGAGCAACCATGCCGGCGGCGTGCTCGGCGGCATCTCTTCGGGGCAGGACATCGTGGTGAGCCTCGCGCTCAAGCCCACCTCGAGCATCACGGTCCCCGGGGCGACCATCGACCTCGAAGGCCGTGCCTGCGAGATCGCGACCACCGGCCGGCATGATCCGTGCGTCGGATTTCGCGCGACGCCGATCGCGGAAGCGATGATGGCGCTCGTGCTCATGGATCACTACTTGAGATTCCGTGCGCAATGCGGAGACGTCGTGCGCACGACCCCCGAGATCACGCGGGAGCGCCCGTGAGCGGCCGAGCGGGTGCGCTGCGCATCGCGGTCGTCGGCGCAACCAGTCTCATCGGCGAGGCGGTGATTCAGGAGCTGCACGCGAAGGCGTTCCCATTCGCCGAGCTGCATGCGCTCGAGGACGAGCGGCACGTCGGCGGCGCGGTGCGTGAGCAGGAGGCAGAGGGCGCCGACCTCAAGATCGAGGCAGTCGCGAGTTTTGATTTCTCGCGCATCGATCTCGCGTTCTTCTGCGGACGCGCAGCACTCTCCGAGCGCTACGCCGCGGCCGCCGCCGCACACGCCTGGGTGATCGACAACTCGCCCGCGTTCCGTACCCGCGCGGACGTGCCGCTGGTGGCGGCGGACGTCAATCCGGCGGTGCTCGCCCGCGTGGGCGCGCGCGGGCTGGTCGCCCTGCCCGGCAGCGCGAGCGTCGCGCTCGCGACCGCGCTCGCACCGCTGCACGTGCTCGCTGGCCTGACCCGCGTCGACGTGGCGACATACCAGGCGGTCTCGGGCGGCGGTCGCGCGGCCATGGATGAGCTCGCCGGGGAGACTGTGGCGATGCTGAGCGGCCGGACGGCGCGCGGCAAGGCGTTCGGGCGTCAGATCGCCTTCAACGTGATTCCGCAAGTCGACCAGCTGGAGGAGGGGGGCGTGTCGCGGGAGGAACGCAGGCTCTGGGAGGAGACGCGCCGGCTGCTTGGCGTACCGCATCTCGCGGTCAACGCGACCGCCGTGCGTGTCCCGGTATTCTTCGGCCACAGCCTCGCCGTGCACGCGGCCTTCGAGCGGCCCGTGACGGTCGCGGCGGCGCTCGATGTGCTGCGCCGCGGTAGCGGTATCAGCGTCATAGATCCCGACTCAAGCACCGAATTTCCGACGCCGGCCACATTGGCGAGCGCCCCGGATAGGGTATATCTAGGCCGCCTGCGGTCGGACTTGACCCGTGATCGGGCTCTAAATTTTTGGGTCGTCGCCGATAATGTTCGGAAATGTGCGGCACATAACGCAGTTTCGGCGGCCCAGATTTTGGTAAATAGTGCCCGGTAAGATATAGTTTCGCTTATGTCAAAGGCAGTTGAAGGCAAATGAGAATTCCGTTCCAAGCTCTTATTGGACAATGAAGTTTAGCCTCTCGCCTAGCCGATTTCTGGGAGTCGAAATGTCAGTGACGATGCCGCGCATAATGCTGTTGGCGGGCCTTCTATCTGTGTCCTCATTCTGGTCGAACTCGTCGTGGGCGCTAGGCCTCGGCGAGATCCACTTGAACTCGGGCCTGAACGAGCCGCTGAACGCGGACATCGACATCATCGCTGCGACCCCGGAGGAGCTGACTGCCCTGCGGGCGAGCCTCGCGCCGCGCGAGGCGTTCACCCGGTACGGCATCGACCGTCCGCCGTTCCTCACCTCGTTCACCTTCAAGGTCGGCAAGAGCAAGGAAGGCCACGATGTCTTGATCGTGCGCTCGACCGACTCGATTCCCGAGCCTTTCGTGACCTTCCTCGTCGACGTCAACTGGGCACGCGGCCATCTGATGCGCGAGTACACGGTGCTGCTCGATCCACCGGTGTATACGCCCGGCGAGAACGCGGGCTCCTCGGCGCCCGTAACGGCGCCCAGCACGGCGAGCACTTCGAGCCCGCAGACGCCGGCCCCGAGTGCCGCTGCGACGGCGGAGTCGACTGCCGTTCCGTCGCCCTCGTCCGCCGCGACATCCGAGCCCACACCGCTGCCGAAATCGGGCCGCCACTCGCGGTCGCGCCGCTCCTCGGGCTCCGGCTCGCCCGCAGCGTCCAGTGCGCCCGCTCCCGTAGCCGCGGCCCCGAGCGCTCCCGCCGAATCCGCTCCGCCGGCAGAAGCCGCCCCCGAAGCCGCCGGCGGGATGCCCTCCACGGTGACCGTTGCCAAGGGTGACACCCTCACCAAGATTGCGCACAGCCTGCGCGCCGAATCGCGCGCGGACCTCGATCAGACCATGATCGCCTTGTATCGCGCGAATCCCTCGGCGTTCGGCGGCAACATCAACGTGCTGCGCCAGGGCGCGGTGCTACGGGTCCCCGGCGCCGATGACATCGCCGCTCTCAACCAGAAAGAGGCGATGGGCGAAGTGCACCGCCAGCTCGATGCTTGGCGCAGCAGCGCCGGCGCGGGCGATAGCGGCGGGCATCTGCGACTCGTCAGCCCCAGCGCAGGAGGCACCGGTGCCGCCGCCGCCATCGCCAGTACCCCGAGCAGCGGCAACTCGAGCGAGACGCAGGCATTGCGCGATCGCGTCAAGGACCTCGAGGGCCAGCTCGCCGAATCGAAGCGGCTCATCGACATTCGCAACGCCGAGCTCGCGGAGCTGCAGCACAAGGCCGGCGGCACGCCGGCCGCAAAGACTCCTCCCCCGGTGATTCAGCCGTTGCCGCCGCCCCCTGCGGTAACCAACACGCCGCCGGCGAGCGCGACGCAGGCGACACCGCCGCCGGCCCCGCCGGCCCAGGTCGCTTCGCCGCCTCCGGCGCCGCCCGAGGCGAGCGCGCCTGCGCCGACGCCCCCGCCCGCACAGCCCGTGGCGAAGAAGCCCGTTGCAGTGAAACCGCCGGCATCCGGATCCTGGCTCGACTGGATCGAGGATAACTGGCAGGTGCCGCTCGCCGTGCTCCTCGCCATCATCCTTGCGCTCGTGTTCGTCGCCTGGCGCAAGCGTAAGAACAGCTCCGGCGGCTCGATGAACGATCTCGGCTCGGTGCTGGACGAGACGCATGTCTCGGACATGAACGAGTCGGCCGCGCGGCTCAGTGCCATGCGCAACAGCCGCAGCAACGAATCGATCGTGGTCGAGGAGACCGGTCAGCATCCGGCGCCCGACTTCACCGCCGAGACCGGCCGCTTCGGCGACACGGGCGAGCTGCGTACCGTTTCGCCCGAGGACACGATGTCCAGCGAGAGCGCGGTAAACCTCGATCAGGGTGATCCGCTGGCCGAAGCCGATTTCCACATGGCCTATGGCCTATACGATCAGGCGGCCGATCTCGTGCGCATCGCGCTCGAGCGCGAGCCCGAGCGGCGCGATCTGCGCATGAAGCTGCTCGAGATCTACTTCGTCTGGGGCAACAAGGACGCCTTCCTGCAAACCGCGAAGGAGCTCGCGCAAACTCGCGATCAGGCACCGGCCGGCGAGTGGGACAAGATCGTCATCATGGGCAAGCAGATATGCCCGGGAGAGGCGCTGTTCGCGGCGAGCGCCGGCAGCGGGCGCGGCGCCGGTGCCCTCGTCGACCTCAACCTCGAGGGCGGCGAGAATCGCGTCGATATCGATCTGTTTGGCGACCCGGAAGGCGAGCGCAGCCACGATGAGACGCGGGTCAACGAGGACACGGCGAGCACCAACGAGTCGCCCCAGCTGCATGCCAGCCAGGACCTCGACTTCTCGCTCGATACACCGGATCGCGGCTCGGATATGGGCCGGCCGCGCGACGAGCCGACCATCGAGACGGAGATCGCGAGCTTCACCGACGCACCGACGACCGAGTCGCCGGTGCTCAAGACCACCGAGATGCGCTCGCCGAAAATGCCGCCGCAGCGCGCCGACCAGACGGCCGAAGTGCCGATCGACGACCTCGGCCTGCATCTCGATCATCTCGACCCTCTCGAGGAGAGCAACTCACCCTCGGTGACCTCCGTCGACAGCATCTCGCCCCTCGAGGAGACCGATCATCCGGCCGATGCGCCGACGATGGTGGCCGGCCTGGACGAGCGCTCCCGGCGCATGATGGAAGAAGCCGCCTCGAATGCCCGCGACCGCGATCTCACGGAGCTCGAGCGCGAGCTCGAGGCGTCGTTCATCGCCGATCTCGAGATACCGCAGGAGGAGATCAAGACCGCCGTGCTGCCGCCCGAGTCGGCGCCGACGGTGTTGATGCCGCGTGAGCAGAACCAGTCCACGGCGACTCAGCGAGTCAAGCCGAGCGTCGAGTTTTCCGACATCCGCGATCCGGACAAGGTGGACATCGATTCGACCTCGAAGCTCCGCGGCATCAATGCCGACAGCATCGACTTGGATCTCGACCGTCTCGCCACGGCGCTGGGGAGCGGGGACACCGTCGAGCAGCCGCGCGCCGCCGAGGAAGTGTTCTCGAACGAGGTGTTCGAGGCCAGCCAGCGCAGTCGCCGCGTCGATCTCGACGTGGGCGAGGCGATGAACGGCAGCGAGCATCCGACCAACAAGTTCCAGGCCTCGACCAACAAGATGAAGGCTGTCGAGCTGCCCATCGTCGAGCTCGAGCCGGTCACCATGAGCGAGGTCGGCACCAAGCTCGATCTGGCGCGCGCCTACATGGACATGGGAGACCCGGAGGGTGCGCGCAGCATTCTGGAAGAGGTCGTGCAGGAAGGCTCGGCCAGCCAGAAGCAGGAAGCCTCCCGTCTGATCGAATCGCTGCCCGGCTAGGAGCACGCCGATCGAGTCTGCCTCGGCGCTGCGCGTGGCGGCATTGCTCGAGTACGACGGCAGCGCCTACGCGGGCTGGCAGTCGCAGGCGCACGCGAAATCTCTGCAGGATACGGTCGAAGCAGCCCTCGCGTTCGTGGCGGGTGCCCCGGTTGCCGCCGTCTGTGCGGGGCGCACCGATGCGGGCGTGCACGCCCTCGGGCAGGTCATCCATTTCGACACCGCGGCGCGGCGCACGCCGCGCGCCTGGGTGCTCGGCGCCAACACCCGCCTGCCGCCGGACATCTCGTTGCAGTGGGCCGGGGAAGTTGCGGCGGATTTTCACGCGCGGCATACAGCGCTGCGCCGGATCTATCGTTACCACATTCTAAATCGGAGTGCCCGATCGGCGCTGGCGCATTCGCGCGCAACTTGGATTCACCGGCCACTCGATGTCGATGCCATGCGCAGCGCGGCACAGGTGCTGTTGGGCGAGCACGACTTCTCGGCGTTCCGTTCGGTCGAATGCCAGTCGAAGTCGAAGACGCGGCGCGTCGAGCGAGTCAGCGTGGAGCAGGACCGCGACTCTCTGTGCATCGAGATTGCGGCGAATGCCTATCTGCATCACATGGTGCGCAACATCGTCGGCACGTTGCTCGAGGTGCAAAGCGAGCGCGACCCGCCGGGCGCGATGCGACGCATTCTCGAGAGCCGCGATCGGCGCCTGGCCGGCGCGACCGCGCCCGCCGCCGGCCTTTATCTGTGCCGCGTGGAATATCCTGCCACGCACGGGATTCCTGCGCCCAATGGGCGGTTTTGTTACACTGACGCATGACTTGGTTCGAGCGAATCGTTCCCTCGCGCATCAAGACCGAGCGCCGCACGCGTTCCGTGCCCGAGGGTTTGTGGATCAAATGCCCCGCATGCGACGCGGTGCTGTATCGCGCCGAGATCGAGCGCAACCTGCACGTTTGTCCCAAATGCAGCCACCACATGCGCATCAATGCGCGCGACCGGTTGCTGAAGTTCCTCGATACCGGATCTACCAAGGAGATTGCCGCCAAGGTCGAGCCGGAGGATCCGCTCAAGTTCAAGGACTCCAAGCGCTACAAGGACCGGCTCGTCCAGGCGCAGAAGCAAACCGGCGAGCGCGACGCGCTCATCGTGATGTCGGGAACGCTCGCGGGCCTCGATCTCGTCGCGGTCGCCTTCGAGTTCCGCTTTCTCGGCGGCTCGATGGGGTCGGTGGTCGGCGAGAAGTTCGTGCGGGCGATCGAGCACTGCCTCGAGCACCGCATGCCGCTCGTATGCTTTTCCGCAAGCGGCGGCGCGCGTATGCAGGAGGCGCTCTATTCGCTGCTGCAGATGGCTAAGACCAGCGCCGCGTTGAAGCGCTTGTCGGAAGCCCGGTTGCCGTTCATCTCGGTGATGACCGATCCGACCACGGGCGGTGTGTCCGCGAGCCTCGCGATGCTCGGCGACATCAACATCGGCGAGCCGAAGGCGCTGATCGGCTTTGCCGGGCCGCGCGTCATCCAGCAAACGGTGCGCGAGACCCTCCCTGAAGGGTTCCAACGCAGCGAATTCCTGCTCGAGCACGGCGCGCTCGACATGATCGTCGACCGGCGCGAGATGCGCGATCGCATCGGCGGCATGCTGCGCTTGTTGATGGGCAAAGAACCCGCAGCGGCCTGAGGTCCTCGCGCCTTGCGCAGCCTTGCGGACTGGCTGACCCACCAGGAACGGGTGCATCCGCAATCGATCGATCTGGGGCTCGAGCGGCTCGAGCGCGTGCTCCGTCGCCTCGATTGGCGCCAGCCGCGCGTTCCCGTCATCACCATCGCCGGCACCAACGGCAAGGGCTCGGTCGCGGGCTATGCGACGGCCATTCTCCAGGCAGCGGGCTACCGGGTGGGTACCTTCACATCCCCGCATCTGCGTGACTACCGCGAGCGGATCCGCATCGACGGCGAGAAAGTCGCGGTGGCGGCGTTGCTTGGGGCATTCGAGCGCATCGAGGCGGCGTGCCACGGCGGCGACGGCGCCATCTCGCTCACCTTCTTCGAGTACAACGCGCTCGCGGCGTTGCTGGTGTTCGAATCGTCCGGCCTCGATGCCTGGGTACTCGAGGTCGGCATGGGAGGGCGCCTGGATGCGGTCAATGTGGTCGACCCGACGGTCGCGGTGGTGGTGAGCATCGGCCTCGACCATCAGGAGTTCTTCGGCACCACGCCCGAGGCGATCGCGCGCGAGAAGGCCGGAATTTTTCGCCCGGCTGTCCCGGCCGTGCTCGGCAGCCGAGCGATGCCCGGCGTGCTCGAGGAGCAGGCACGGGCTCTCGGCGCGCCGCTCAAGCGCCTGGGCGGCGAGTTCGACTTCAGCCGACAGGGTAAGCGCTGGCGCTATCGCGGCTCGCGCTGGAGCCTCGACGATCTGCCGGCGCCCGCGCTCGTGGGCGATATCCAGTATGCCAATGCGGCAACCGCGATCGCGGCCGTGGAGGAGCTTGCCTCGAGGCTCGAGATCTCGCGCGAGGCCATCGCGCGCGGGCTCGGCGCAGTTCATCTCGAGGGGCGCTTCCAGTCCATCGACGTCTCCGGCCTCGAATGGATCCTCGACGTCGCCCACAATCCGGATGCGGCGCGCGTGCTCGCCGCGAATCTCAAGGCCCGGCCAGTCGCGGGCCGCACGCTCGCGGTGTGCGGCATCCTAGCGGACAAGGATGCCGCAGGCGTTGCCGCCGAGCTCGGTCCTTGGATTGATGAATGGTGGATGGCAACGACCCTGGGTGCGCGCGGCGCGGACGGTGCGGTGCTCGCGGGTCGCATGGCTCCGCATCTCGAGGCGCCGCTGCACATCGCCGCGGACATCGAAAGCGGCTGCGCAGCGGCGCTCGCGGTCGCCCGCGCCGGCGATCGGATCGTCGTCTTCGGGTCCTTTCACACCGTTGCGCCGGCACTCGACTGGCTCGAGGCGCGCACGCGTCTGCCGAGCGGGACGCTTCGCGAATATACTGTGCCGCCGCGCACCCCATGAATACAGCAAGGCCTATGATGGATCGTCGCCTCAAAGAACGCCTGGTCGGGGCCACGATCCTGGTGGCGTTGATCGTGATCATCGTGCCGGAGCTCCTGTCCGGTCCGAAACATCCCGCGTTGCCGCCGCTCGCGGCCGGCTTGCCCACCAGCCCGACGCGCAGCGTGTCGGTGGATCTCGCGACGAATCGGGCGACCGCAGAGCCCGAGGCCGGTGCGGCCTCGCAGGCGGCACCCGGCGAGACGCAGAAGCCGCCGAATCCCGCATCGAGCACGCCCGCGACGAGCGGCGCAAACAACACGGCCGGGACGGCGCCGCCGGCCGATACGGGTGAGCCGGCTGCCGCAAGTGCACCCAGCGTCGCGACGCTCAA
>Ga0302314_10004968_pt1 | contig 24332 bp, 23 predicted proteins | sample III_Palsa_N2_3_FD_200533 | JGI IMG/M metagenome (GOLD analysis project Ga0302314, IMG submission 200533) | Peat permafrost microbial communities from Stordalen Mire near Abisko, Sweden - III_Palsa_N2_3 | ecosystem: Environmental > Terrestrial > Soil > Palsa > Peat permafrost | place: Sweden... | reverse complement strand
AGCTCCACATAGGTGGGGCGGCCATGGTTGCATTGGCCGGAGTGGGGCGTGACTTCCATCTCGCGCAGCAGGGCGTTCATCTCGGCGGCGTTGAGGCGGCGGCCGGCGCGGACCGAGCCGTGGCAGGCCATGGTGGAACAGACCGCCTGCAGCCGCTCGCCCAGGGCCAAGGGCGCGCCGTTCTCGGCCAGGTCGTCGGCGATGTCGCGGATCAGGCCCGCCGCGTCGGTCTCGCCCAGCAGGGCCGGGGTTTCCCGCACCAATATGGCGCCGGGTCCGAACGGTTCGATGATCAGGCCCAGGGCCGCCAGCTCATCCGCGCGTTCGGCCACGCGTTCGGCCTCGGCGGGATCCAGATCGACCACCTCGGGCAGCAGTAGGGCCTGGCGCGCCACGCCGCCTCGGTCCATCTCCGCCTTCATCCGCTCATAGACCAGCCGCTCATGCGCCGCGTGCTGGTCAACGATGACGACCCCGTCGCGGGTCTGGGCGACGATATAGGTCTCGTGCACCTGCGCCCGCGCCGCGCCGAGGGGGTAGTCCGTGAGGTCGATCACCTCTGCGGTCGCCGCCGCACCAACAGCCGCAGCGAGATCCGGCGCGTAATCGTCCCGCTCGAACCGGGCTGAGATCTCCTGCACGCCGGGCAGTTGCTGCGCCGCCCCTTGCGGCGACCAGCCCCCAGCGCCCCAGGCGGAGAAGCCGCGCGCGTTGGCGGCGGCGTAGGCCTGCGGCGGCAGGCCTTGAGCTCTGAACCCGTCCAGGGCGGCGGAGGCGACGGTGGTCGAAGCCCGGTGCCCGGCGCCGGCCAGGGCGTGGCGGAGGGCGCCGACGATCAGACCGCGCACCAGGGCCGGGTCGCGGAACCGCACCTCGGCCTTGGCCGGGTGCACGTTCACGTCGACGAACTCGGACTCCAGGGTGACGAACAGGGCCGCGGTGGGGTGCCGGTCGCGGGCCAGGAAGTCGGCATAGGCGGCGCGCAAAGCGCCCTGCAGCAGCCGGTCGCGCACCGGCCGGCCGTTGACGAACAGATACTGATGGCCGGCGTTGCCGCGCGAATAGGTCGGCAGGCCAGCATAGCCGGTCAGCTCGACGCCCTCGCGCTGCTGGTCGATCAGCAGCGCGTTGTCCTCGAATTCCGCGCCCAGGATCGCCGCCAGCCGCTTAAGCCGGCCCTCGGGGCCAGGGCGTTCCGGCGGCAGGCGCAGCACGCGGCGGCCATCGAGATCCAGGCTGAAGCCGGTCGCCTCATGCGCCATGGCCTGGCGTTTGACCTCCTCGGCGATGGCCATGGACTCGGCCCGGGCGCTCTTCATGAACTTCAGCCGCGCCGGGGTGGCGAAGAACAGGTCGCGCACCTCGACCCGAGCGCCGTGAGCGCCGGCGAAGGCCGCCGGCCCCGGCTGGCCCATGGCCCCGCCTTCGACGGTGAGCGAATAGGCGTCGGCCGAGCCCCTTTGCCGCGCGGTAAGCGTCAGCCGCGCCACCGAGCCGATCGACGGCAGGGCCTCGCCGCGAAAGCCGAGGGTGCCGATGCGCAGCAGGTCGAAGTCGCCGTCGGCGTTGGGGGAGAGCTTGGAGGTGGCGTGCCGCTCCAGCGCCAAGGCCAGCTCGTCGCGGCTCATGCCGCCGCCGTCGTCCACCACCAGGATGCGGCCCAGGCCCCCATCGTCGGCCTGGATGTCCACCTGCAGGGCGCCGGCGTCGAGGCTGTTCTCGACGATCTCCTTGATCGCGCTGGCCGGACGCTCGACCACCTCGCCGGCGGCGATGCGGTTGACGGTCTCTGGCGGCAGGCGGCGGATGGGCATGAGACGGCCAGTCTAGCCGATTCCGTGGAGAATGGGGTGGGGCTTAGCCGCCGCTATTTTCACCCCTTTCCTAGGCCCTGTGCCTAGGATCCATTGGGCTCAAGCGGTGGTCGAAAAACTCCGGCCGTCCCGTCTCCGCGAAGATAAGAACGGCCCGCGCACAATGGGCCCCAGGCACAAGGCCTGGGGGACGAGTTTGAGTTAAGCTGGGTGGGTTACCCCACCGCCGCCTTGCTCAGCGCTTCCTCGCACGCCGCCACAAGCGTCTTCATCCCGGCGTCGACGTCCACGCCCAGGTGCACCCGCAGCGTCCGCCGCCCGCGTTCGTCCAGCACCTCGAGGTCGCCGCGCGCCTGCGCCGCTTCGACGACGCCGAAGCTGAACTTGCGGCCGGGGACCTGCAGGTCCTCGGGGTGGTCCGAGGTGATTTCCAGGAAGACTCCGCTGTTGGGGCCGCCCTTGTAGGCCTGGCCGGTGGAATGCAGGAAACGTGGGCCGAAGCCGACCACGACGGCGCAGCCGGTGGCGTCGCGTAGGCTGGCCTGCAGCTTGGCGATGGTCTTCACATGGACTGGGTTGCGGTCGATGTAGGCGAGCAGACCCAGGTAGTCGCCGGCGCCCGCGCGTTTGAAATGTGCCGCCAGCACCCCCGCCAGACTGCCCTTGCCGGCCTTCAGCTGTTCGGTGTTGCGCTCGTCCGCATAGAGGGCGAGGCCGCCGATCTCGGCGAAGGGTTTTTCCGGCGTCAGGGCGCCCGACTTTTCATAGGCGTCGGTAAGGGCGCGGGTCTTGATCTTGCTGGCCTCGACGTCCGGCTGGTCGAACGGGTCGATGCCAATCGCAGCGCCGGCGATGGCGGTGGCGATCTCCCAGCGGAAGAATTCCTGGCCCAGGTCTTCGCGGCTGGCCAGGGCGATCCGCACCACCGGCTGACCGGCGGCTTCCAGGGCGGCCACGGCCTTCTCCTGGCCTGTGTCCGCGTCGCCCTTCAAGGTCAGGTAGGCGAACACCCGATCCTTGCCATAGGCGGCCGGTTTGCCCACCGCCTCGCCGGCGACGGGGATCAGACCCTTGCCGATCTTGCCGGTGGATTCGGCGATCAGCTGCTCCAGCCAGGCGCCGACGGGCGCCAGGGCCGGGGAGGCGAGGATGGTGACCTTGTCGCGGCCCGCCAGGGCGCCGGCGCCGAGCACCAGGCCCAGCTGAACGCCCGGATTGGACTTCGGCGGCGCGCTGGGCGCGCAGGCGCGGACCATGACATTGGTCTTGGCCATGAAGCCGGCCACATCGATCCCCGCCGCGATGGCCGGGACCATGCCGAAGTTGGACAGCACCGAGAACCGGCCGCCGATGGTCTTGTCGCCATGGAACAGACCGAGGAAGCCTTCGGACTTGGCGATCGTTTCGAGCTTGGAGCCAGGGTCGGTGACCGCGACGAACCGGCTGGCCGCCTTGTCCGCGCCGATGGCCTTGGACACGACCTCGGAGAAGTAGCGGTGCAGGATGTCCGGCTCCAGGGTCGTGCCGGACTTGGACGAGACCACGAACAGGGTTTTGGCCGGATCGATCTCGGCCTCGAACCGGGCGATCTGGGTCGGGTCGGTGGAATCCAGCACCAGCAGTTTGGGCGAGCCCTTGGCGGCGTCGCACACCTCGCCCAGCACTTCGGGGCCGAGGCTGGATCCGCCCATGCCCAGCAGCAGGACGTGGGTCAGGCCGCCCGCCTTGACCTTGGCCTTCAGATCGTCGAGCGCCGCCAGATCGATGGCCTCGCCCTTGCCGGCGCCGAGCCAGCCGAGCCATTGGGCTTCGTCCTTACCGGTCCATAGGCCAGCGTCGCCGCTCCACATCCGACGGTTCCAGGCCTCGGTGCGGGCCGTTTCGGTGAGCTTTTCGACGGAGGCCTTCAGGTCGTCCGGCAGGGTGAAGCTCTGGCCGTTCAGGGTCTCGCCCAGGGCCTTGATCCGCTTGTCGGCGACGGCGCCATAGAGGCCGTCGGCGGCGTCGGCGAACTGCTTCACGCCGTCGTCCACCAGGGCCTTGGTGACCCCATCCAGATCCAGGCCCAGCCGCTTGGCCTCGGCCAGCACATGTTCGGCGGCGGGGATGTCCTGGGTCAGGGTCTCGGCCGCCTTCCCATGATCGCGGAAGGCGTCCATGGTCTTGGGCGGCATGGTGTTGACGGTGTCGGGACCGATCAGGGTCTCGACATAGAGGACGTCGGAATAGGCTGGGTCCTTGGTGCCGGTGGAGGCCCAAAGCAGGCGTTGCACACCGGCGCCCTTGGCCGCCAGCGCCTTCCAGCGCGGGGTGTCGATCATCTTCAGATAGTGTTGATAGGCGATCTTGGCGTTGGCGATGGCCACCTTGCCACGCACGGCCTTCAGCGCCGTCTCGTCGGCGCCCGCGCCGGCCTTCAGCTTCGCGTCGATGGCGCCGTCGATCTTGGCGTCGATCCGGCTGACGAAGAAGCTGGCGACACTGGCGATCTTGGCAACGTCGCCGCCCTTGGCCGCGAGGTCTTCAAGCCCGTCCATATAGGCCTCGGCGACCGCCAGATAGGCGTCCAGGCCGAACAGCAGGGTGACGTTGATGTTGATCCCTTCGCCGATCAGCGTGCGGATCGCCGGCACACCCGCGTGGGTGCCGGGAATCTTGATCATCAGATTGGGGCGGTTCACTTCTTTCCACAGCCGCCGCGCCTCGATCAGCGAAGCTTCGGTCTCCATCGCCAGATAGGGCGAGACTTCCAGGCTGACATAGCCATCCCGGCCCTTTTTGGCGTCATAGACGGGGCGCAGCTGATCGGCGGCCGCCTGGATGTCCGCCACCGCCAGCCGTTCGAACAGGATCGCCGGCTCGGCGTCGTCCTTTTCGACATAGGTTTTCAGCGCGCCGTCATAGTCGCCGCTGCCGATGGCTTTTTCGAAGATGGAGGGGTTGGAGGTGACGCCGGTGACGCCGTCCTTCTGCGTCATGGCGGCCAGCTCGCGGTCGTCCAGCATCTTGCGCTGGACGAAGTCCAGCCACACCGCTTGACCCGCGTTGCCCAACTCCTGAAGCGGATTGGCGCCCATGACACATGCTCCTTAAAAGCCGACGACAGCCGTCCACGCGCCAAGGCGCGGCGCCCCTATAGCCGAACACCTCAGGCGGCGTCTTGGTTCAGTGGATCATATAGGATTGATCGGTGGATTTAGCTCGGCTGGCGGTCGCGGTGGCTGGACCACCCCGGCGAGAAGGAAAAGCTCATCGCCACCACCCGGTCCTTCAGCTCCGAGCCGAACTGGCAGAACTTGCGTTCCATGCCGGTCACGGCGATCCGGGCGCGGCCCTTCTGCCAGGCGAACCCGATGCGGCGGTCGCCCATCTGGTCGGCGCGCTCGGTGGTCCAGCCCGCGGCCTTCACCCCGCCCGGGTCGTGCGTGAAATTGAAGGTCCAGACCCCGCCCTGGTCTCCGGCGAACAGGAACAGGCGCGCCTTCTCGCCGACGGCCTGCATCTCGCCAAAGCCCCGGCGCAGGTTGCGGTCCTGGACCATGCGACCCACCGGCGTGGTGAAACGGGCGATCTCGGTGACAGCCTCCTGGCGCAGGCGCACATTGGTGGCGAGCCCGGTGAGCCTTCCAGCCACGGCGTCGACACCGCTGCGCGCGTCATCCACGGCGAAGTCGAAGCGTTTGGGTGCGGCCGCGGCTGGCGGCTGGACAGGGAAGGCCAGGCTGGAGCGTTGGGACGCCCCTGGCGCAGCCTCAACGGACGGGGTCGGGTCGGGAGTCGGGGGGAGCGGTGCGTCGGGCGTGATCGCCCGGGTATCCATCGCCACGACATAGCGAGCCGTCGTCACCGGCGCGTCCGGATTCTCCAGACCCGCCGCCGCTACGGACACCACTCCTAGCGCCGCTGCCACGCCGGCGCCGAACGCCACTGCCCGCATGGTTCCCCCGGGAGGCGATATTCAGATTAGCTTAACCATAAATCTCGCCGTGACGCCATGACTCCGCTTGGCGTCACGGCGTCCTATCGACTTCGCCGATGGCGCGGCCGTAGCCGAGGCGGATGATAAGCCGCTCAAGGGTCAGGCTCTGGACGATGACCGAAGACACCACCACCACATAGGTGGCGGCGACGATGATGTCCCGCTGGCGCGAGGGCGGCATGGACAGGGCCATGGCCAGCGACAGCCCGCCTCGTACCCCGGCCCAGGTGAGCACCGCCGTCAGACCCGGTTTGAGGCTCCGGTCGATCCGTCCGACGATCACGGCCGGGCCGGCCAGCGACACCCAGCGCCCGATCATGGTCAGCGGGATCGCCACGATCGCCAGGACGTCCACCAGGGGATCGAACTTCAGCGCCAGCACGACCAGCCCCACCAGCAGGAAGAGGACGCCGTTCAGGTTCTCGTCGACGATGGTCCAGAAGGCGGTGACATAGCGTCGGGTCTCCTGGCTCATCGCTTCGCCGCTGGCGTGACGGCCCAGCATCAGGCCGGCGACCACCACGGCGATGGGACCCGACAGTCCCAGGTGCTGAGCCAGGGCATAGGTCGCCGTCGACAGGGCCAGGGTCATGCCGACCTCGACCAGATAGTCGTCGATGGACCGCATGGCGGCGATGGCCAGCCATCCCGCCACCGCCCCGAGCGCGCCGCCGCCGCCAGCCTGCAACAGCGCCTGGCCCGCCAGCGGCAGGGGCGCCGCGGCGCCGCCGGTCGCCAGCGTCAAGGCGGCGCTGAACAGCACCACGCCCACGCCGTCGTTGAATAGGGCCTCGCCTTCGATCAGGGCGCGGATGTCGGGGATCAGGCTGGTCCGCTTCAGCGCCGCCAACACGGCGACCGGATCGGTGGGGCTGATCAGCACCCCGAACACCAGGGCCCAGCCAAACGATAGCGGCACGCCGAGCACCCGCGCCGCCAGCCAGAAGCCGCCGCCGATCACGCCGGCTGAGATCACAACGCCCACGGTGGCCAGAACGCCGGCCGTCCAGCCGCGTCGCAGCAGCTCGGCCAGGTCCACATGCACCGCCCCGGCGAACAGCAGATAGGCCAGCATGAACCGCAGCACGGCGGCGGAGAAATCAATCTGGGTCAACAGCTTGCGGGTCGCCTCGCCCACGCCCAGCGCCGGCGCGAGCCGGTCCACGCCGGCCAGGCTCAGCGCGGCCAGCAGCCCGACCGCCAGCATGGTCACCCCGGTAGGAAGCCGAAACAGCTTCAGGTTCAGCCAGCCGATGACCGCGCTGAACAGAAGGAAGATCGCCGCCAGGTCGAGCAGGGAAAGCGCCATGCCCTACTGCTGAGCCGGACCCGGGCGCCGATCAATCGGAATCGGATGTTTTGACGCCCGATCGGCCTCGCCTGCCCGAACGCGCCTTTATGGTTCCTTTATGCCGGCGGTTGTTCTCACGCGGCGAACCTTGATGCCGATGGGCGATACATCAGCGGCTCCATAAACCGGAGCCTTGTCCTCATGGATCTCGTCTTCATCGCTGTCGGGGCCGCCATGTTCGGGCTGTTCGCCGTCTACGCCGTCCTGCTGCGCAAGGTCTGACGCGAATGCTGGTCCCCATCCTCTACATCGCCGCGACGGTCGGCGTGACCGTCTACATGCTGGTCGCCCTGCTGCGACCGGAAGATTTTTGAACCGGACGCATCGATGAACATCCAAGGCTGGGCGGAAATCGCCCTCACCATTGGGCTGGCCGTGGGACTCGGCTGGCCTATCGGCATTTACATGGCCCGGGTCTGGGAGGGTCAGTCGACCTGGCTCGATCCGGTGCTCAAACCGGTCGAAGCGGTCTTCTATGGCGCCGCCGGGGTCGGGCGTAAGCCCGCCGGCCAGGGCTGGATCGCCTATTCCATGTCGCTGCTGGCCTTCAGCGCCGCGGCCTTCTTCTTCCTCTATGCGATCCTGCGCCTTCAGGGCGTGCTGCCGCTGAACCCGCAGGGCTTCGCCGGCATGTCCCCGGACCTGGCGTTCAACACCGCCATCAGCTTCGTCACCAACACCAACTGGCAGTCCTATTCGGGCGAAAGCGCCGCCAGCCACCTGTCGCAGATGGCCGGCTTTACGGTGCAGAACTTCGCCTCGGCCGCCGCCGGCATCGCCGTGGCCGCCGCGCTTGCACGGGCCTTCGCCGCCAACCGGGGCGAGACCATCGGCAACTTCTGGGCCGACCTGGTGCGGATCACCCTCTACGTCCTGCTTCCCGGCGCGATCGTTATCGGCCTGGCCCTGGCCGCCCTTGGCGTGCCGCAAACCCTGCTGCCCCACGTGGACGCCCACACCATCGAAGGCGCCAAACAGACCATCGCCCTGGGTCCGATCGCCAGCCAGGAGGCCATCAAACAGCTCGGCACCAACGGCGGCGGCTTCTTCAACGCCAACTCGGCCCACCCGTTCGAGAATCCGAATTCGATCACCAACCTGATCGAAGAGGTGATCATGAACATGCTGGGCTTCGCCTGCGTGATCGCCTTCGGCAGGGTCATCAAGCTGAAGAAGGAAGCTCGGGCGCTGGTCATCATCATGGCCATCATGGTCTCGGCCGCCGCGGCCGGCATCTATGTGGCGGAAACCCAGCCGACGCCGGCGCTCGCCGCCGCCCACGCGGTCACGACCCCGAACATGGAAGGCAAGGAGGTCCGCTTCGGCGCCCCGTCCACCGCCGTGTTCGCCGCCATGACCACCGGCGCCTCCGACGGGGCGGTCAACGGCATGCATGAGAGCTTCACGCCCCTGGGCGGCGGCCTCGCCATGTTCATGATCCAGCTCGCCGAGATGCTCCCCGGCGGCGTGGGGTCCGGCCTCTATGGCATGATCATCATGGCCCTGATCGCGGTCTTTGTAGCCGGGCTGATGGTGGGCCGTACGCCTGAGTACCTTGGTAAGAAGATCGAGGCCCGGGAGATGAAGCTGTGCATGCTCGCCAGCCTGATCCTCACGGCCTCCATCCTGGGCTTCGCCGCCTTCGCCATCGTCTATCCGCTGGCGATGAAGACGGTGTCGGCGTCCGGACCGCACGGCTTGTCCGAGGTGCTCTACGCCTACACCTCGGCCACCGGGAACAATGGCTCGGCCTTCGGAGGCCTGACGGCGGGCAATCCCTTCTGGGACACCACCCTGGGCCTGGCCATGTGGTTCGGCCGGTTCGGCTACGCCATCCCGGTGCTGGCCATCGCCGGCGGCCTGGTGGCCAAGCCGAAGCTTGAGCCCACGGCCGGCACCCTGCCGACCCACGGACCTCTGTTCATCGGCCTGGTCATCGGCGTGATCCTGATCCTGGGCGGCCTCCAGTATTTCCCGGCCCAGGCGCTCGGCCCCATCGTCGAGCACTTCCAGATGTTGGCGGCGCTGAAATCATGATGCCCACGCCGATCTTCGTCATGGCCCTCCTGGCCGCGCATCGAGCGCGGTCAGGAGACGAGGCCCCCACTCAACCCCCCCAGGATCGGCATGCGTCGATCCGCCTGGTCTGGAACGCCGACGCCAAGCCGGCCAACAGCCCGCACCTTTTTCACACCAAGGAACGGTGACACCATGCCTTCCGCCGTCACGGCCTCTGGTCCTCAGAGCGCGATCCTAACCCGCGCCGCGATCGACGCTCTGGTTAAACTCAATCCCCGCGCCCTCCTGGGCAATCCGGTCATCCTGGCCACCGAGGTGGTGGCCGCTCTGGCCACCGTGTCGGTGATCGACGCCCTGGTCCACCACACCCCGCCCGGCTTCGCGATCCAGATCGCCGCCTGGCTCTGGGCCACGGTCCTGTTCGCCAACTTCGCCGAAAGCGTCGCCGAAGGGCGCGGCAAGGCGGCGGCGGATTCCCTCCGCGCCGCCCGCGTCACCACCAACGCCAAGAAGCTGGACGACAGCGGCAAGGTGGTCCCGACCGCCTCACACCTGCTGCGACCCGGCGATCTTGTCCTGGTGGAAGCTGGCGACGTGGTCCCCGCCGACGGCGACATCGTCGAAGGCGTGGCCTCGGTCAACGAGTCGGCCATTACCGGCGAGTCCGCCCCGGTCATCCGCGAAAGCGGCGGTGACCGTTCGGCGGTGACCGGCGGCACCACCGTGGTCTCAGACTGGATCAAGGTGAAGGTCACCTCGGGTCCTGGCGACAGCTTCCTCGACCGCATGATCGCCATGGTCGAAGGCGCCAACCGCCGCAAGACGCCTAACGAGGTCGCCCTGGCCGTGCTGCTCGCCGGCCTGACCCTGGTGTTCGTGGTCGCGGTGGTGACCCTGCTGGGCCTTGGCCAATACTCCGGCGTTAAGCTCGACCCGATGGTGCTGGGCGCCCTGTTCGTCTGCCTCATTCCGACGACCATCGGCGGGCTGCTGTCGGCCGTCGGCATCGCCGGCATGGACCGGCTCCTGAAGGTCAACGTCCTGGCCACCTCGGGCCGGGCGGTGGAAGCCGCCGGCGACGTCGACACCCTGCTGCTCGATAAGACCGGCACCATCACCTACGGCAACCGCATGGCCACCGAAGTGATCCCCGCCCCCGGCGTGACCGCCGAGCGGGCCATGCGCGCCGCCTTGATGGCCTCCCTGGCTGACGAGACCCCGGAAGGCCGTTCGATCCTCGAGCTGGGCCGGGAGCAGCACGCCGTGGTGGAGGAGGTTCCCAAGGGCGCCACTTCCATCGCCTTCAGCGCCACCACGCGGGTCTCCGGTCTCGACACCGACGGCATGGTCTGGCGCAAGGGTGCGGTGGACGCGGTCTACAAGCTGGTCGGCCTTGAGCCCAATCAGGTTCCCGCCGAAGTCGCCGCCGCCGTCGACCGCATCGCCCGCTCCGGCGGCACGCCTCTGGCCGTCGCCGAGAACGGCAAGCTGATGGGCGTCATCCACCTGAAGGACGTGGTCAAACCCGGGGTGAAGGAGCGGTTCGCCGACCTTCGCCGCATGGGCCTGCGGACCGTGATGATCACCGGCGACAACCCGGTCACGGCGGCCACCATCGCCTCCGAAGCCGGCGTCGACGACTTCCTGTCCGAAGCCACGCCCGAGGATAAGCTGCGGCTGATCCGCGAGGAGCAGGCCAAGGGCCGGCTCGTGGCCATGTGCGGCGACGGCTCCAACGACGCGCCGGCGCTGGCGCAGGCCGACGTGGGCGTGGCCATGCAGACCGGCACCCAGGCCGCCCGCGAGGCCGGCAACATGGTGGATCTGGATAGCGACCCCACCAAGCTGATCGAGATCGTCGAGGTCGGCAAACAGATGCTGATCACCCGCGGCGCCCTGACCACCTTCTCCATCGCCAACGACGTGGCCAAGTATTTCGCCATCATCCCGGCGATGTTCGTGGTCGCGTTGCCGGCGCTGGGGGCCATCAACGTCATGAAGCTGGGCAATCCGCACAGCGCCATCCTGTCGGCGGTGATCTTCAACGCCCTGATCATCGTCGCCCTGATCCCGCTTGCCCTGAAAGGCGTCCGCTACCGCGCGATCGGCGCGGCGCGGCTGCTGTCGCGCAACCTGATGATCTACGGCCTGGGCGGCGTCATCGCCCCCTTCGTCGGCATCAAGCTGATCGACATCCTGATCACCTCCATCCACCTGGCGTGAGAGGACCCATTCCCATGCTCGCCCAACTTCGCGCCTCCATCGTCATGATGGCTCTTTTCACCCTCGTCTTCGGCCTCGCCTACCCCTTGGCGATGACCGGAGCCGCCGGCGCCCTGTTCCCGGACCAGTCACGGGGAAGCCTGGTTAAGGACGCCGGCGGCAACGTCATCGGCTCGAGCCTGATCGCCCAGGCGTTCGCCAAGCCGGAATATCTCCACCCGCGCCCCTCGGCGGCCGGCAACGGTTATGACCCCATGAGCTCCGGCGGCTCCAACCTTGGGCCGATGGACCCGGCCCTGACCAAGCGCATGGTTGGCGATGCGGCCGCCATCCGTAAGGACCAGCCGAACGCGGTCATTCCCGCCGACGCCCTGACCACCTCTGGCAGCGGCCTCGACCCGGATGTTTCCCCCGCGAACGCCGCCATGCAGGCGCCCCGTGTCGCCGCTTCCCGGCACATGTCGGTCAGCGACGTCCAGGCTGTCATCGACACGGCGACGGGCCAGCCCTTCCTGGGCTTCGTCGGCCAGCCGCATGTGAATGTGCTGGCGGTCAATCGCGCCCTCGACGCGCGCTATCCGGTGGCGCAACCTAAGGCGTGATGACCCCTGATGAGCCGTCCCGCCCCGATCCCGACGCCCTGCTAGCGCAGGCGAAGAAGCAGGGGCGTGGGCGGCTCAAGGTCTACCTCGGCATGGCGCCGGGGGTGGGCAAGACCTTCGAGATGCTCACGGTCGGCAAACGACGCCTGGAGGAGGGTGTCGATGTGGTTGTCGGCGTGGTCGAGACCCACGGCCGCAAGGACACCGAGGCCCTGACCCAGGGTCTGCAGGTGATGCCGCGCCACCCGATCGAATACCGCGGCCGCCAGCTGATGGAGTTCGATCTCGACGAGGCCCTGGCGCGCAAGCCGAAGCTGCTGCTGGTGGACGAATACGCCCACACCAACGCGCCGGGCTCGCGCCATCCCAAGCGCTGGCAGGATGTAGAGGAGTTGCTGGGCGCCGGCATCGACGTCCACACCACCTTGAACATCCAGCATCTCGAAAGTCTGGTGGACGTGGTCTGGAAGATCACCGGCGTACGAGTGCGCGAGACGGTGCCGGACTCGGCCCTGTCCGCCGCCGACGAGATCGAGGTGGTGGACGTCACCCCCGACGAGCTGCGCGAGCGATTGTCCGCCGGCAAGGTCTATGTTCCCGAGACCGCGCGCCAGGCCGCGGCCAACTTCTTCAAGCCGGAAAACCTTACCGCCTTGCGCGAACTCGCCTTGCGGCGCGTGGCCCAGACCGTGGACGACCAGCTGGTCGGCGCCATGCGCCAGAAGGGCATCGAGGGGCCCTGGGCGGCGGGCGAGCGGATCCTGGTGCTGGTCGGCGGCGACGCGACCGCCGCCTCGCTGGTGCGCACGGGTCGCCGGCTGGCCGATCTGATCGACGCCCCCTGGATCGTCGCCCATGTGGAACGGCCGAACCAGCCGGTGCGCGACGCCGCCTCCGCCCGCCGGCTCACCGACGCGTTGAAGCTCGCCGAACAACTCGGTGGAACCACCGTCGTGCTGACGGGCGACGATTTGCCCGAGGCGGTGCTGGCCTACGCCGGCCGCAACAACATCACCCAGATCGTCATCGGCAAGTCCAAGGAGAAGTTCTGGCGGCTGATGACCGGACGGTCATTGGCCCAGGCGCTACTGAGGCGCTCCGGTGGGGCCGCGCTGCATTTCGTCAGCGCCGGGGCGCCGGACGCCGAGCTGAAGACGCAGGCAGAGCAGGTCAAACGGCCGATCCGATGGGCCGGCTATGTCGGGGTGGTGGTGCTGGCCGTGGCGGCCAACGGTCTGGCCTTCCTGCTCGATCGCTATTCCACTGGCGCGGACCTGGCGATGATCTTCCTGGCCAGCGTGTTGATCAGCGGCCTGGCCTGGGGCCTTCGGCCTGCCCTGGTCGCCGCCGTTGTGTCGATCCTGACCTACAATTTCTTCTTTCTGGAGCCCCGGTTCTCCTTCGTGATCGGGCATGCGGGCGACGTCTTCACCTTCCTGATTTTCATCGCGGTGGCGGCGGTTACGGGCTGGCTGACGGGCCGGGTCAGAGATCAGGCCCAGCTGTCGTCCCGGCGCGCCGCGGCCGTCACCGCCCTCTTGGCCGCCAGCCGGCGGCTGTCGACCGCCACCACCGAGCAGGAGACCGCCCAGGCGCTCGCGGAGCAGGCTTCCGCGGCGGCCAATGGCCGGGCGGTGGTCTTGTTGCCCAAGGAGGGCGAACTGGTCCAGGTGGCCGGCGCGCCGGCGACGGCTCTGCTCACCGCCGGCGCCATGGCGGCGGCCCGATGGGCCTGGGAGAAGGGCGAGCCGGCCGGGACCGGCACCGGAACCCTGCCACAGGTCGGCTGGATCTTCCGTCCCCTGGTGGGCCTGCGTGGGCGCGCGGGCGTGGCCGGGGTCGAGACGCCGGGCGATGTCGACGCCGACGAGGAGCGGCTGGTGGCCGCCCTGCTGGATCAGGGCGCGGTGGTGCTCGAGCGCGCCGAACTGGCGGCGGCGACGGTGGAGAACGAGACCCTGCGGCGGTCCGACAAGCTGCGCGCGGCCCTGCTGAATTCCATCAGCCACGATCTGCGCACGCCGTTGGCGACGGTGATGGGCTCGACCACCACCCTGATCGACTATGGCAAGACGCTGAAGCCGGAAGTCCGGGCGGATTTGCTGGTCAGCATTCGTGAGGAAGCCGAGCGGCTCAATCGCTATGTCGGCGATCTGCTGGATATGACCCGGCTGGAAGGCGGGGCGCTGAAGACCAAGTCCGAATGGGCCGATGTGCGCGAGGTGCTGGGTGCGGCCATCTCACGCGTCGAGCGCCGGCTGGAGACCCGCAAGCTGACCCGAGACTTCCCCACCGAACTGACCTTGGTGCAGATCGACCCTGGTCTGCTGGAACAGGCCATCGTCAACATCCTGGAGAACGCCATTGCCTACAGCCCCGATGGGTCGCTGATCGAAGTGGCGGCCTATGAAGACCGGGGCAATGTGGTGATCTCCATCGAGGACGAGGGGCCTGGCATCCCGCAGGCGGACATCGAACGCATCTTCGAGAAGTTCCGCCGGCTTGAAGAGCCCTCCGACCGCAATCGCGGCGATCGGCACAAGGGCGCGGGCCTGGGTCTCAGTATCGCCAAGGGCTTCATCGAGGCCATGAACGGCCGCATCGCCGCAGCCAGCCCGCTGGCGAACGGTCGCGGCACCCGCATCCTGATCAGCCTGCCGAAATCCACCAAGACACACCATCTGTTGCTGTAAAGCTCTGCCTGCATGACCGCCCTTCGCCCCCGCATTCTCGTCGTCGATGACGAGCCGCAGATTCATCGGTTCCTGAGTCCGGCGCTGGACGCGGCGGGCTATGAGCCGCTTCGAGCCGACGACGGCGCCTCCGCGCTGAAGGCCATCGCCAGCCGCCCGCCGGACGCGGTGATCCTCGACCTCGGCCTGCCGGACATGGATGGCAAACAGGCCCTGGTGCGCGCCCGGGCCTTCTATGACGGTCCGATCCTGATCCTGTCGGCGCGGGATATGGAGATGGAGAAGATCGAGGCGCTGGACCTCGGCGCCGACGACTATGTGGAAAAGCCGTTCCACATCGGCGAGCTGCTGGCGCGCCTGCGGGTGGCTATGCGGCACAAGCTTGGCCGCGCCGGAACGCCGCCGGTCGTTACGGCCGGCGATCTGTCCATCGATCTGGTCAAGCGACTGGTGACCCGCGCGGGCGAGGCGGTTCACCTGTCGCCGCGCGAATACGACCTGCTGGCTCAGCTGGCCGAGGGCGACGGCCGGGTGGTGACCCACCGCCAGCTGCTCACCGCCGTCTGGGGCCCGGCTAACGCCCACGACGTGCAGTATCTGCGAGTCTTCATCGGCCATCTGCGCCAGAAGCTGGAAGCCGATCCCGCCGCCCCGCGCCACATCGTCACCGAGCCGGGCGTAGGCTACCGGTTCTTGAGCGACTAGCGCGCCTCCGGGGCGGAACGGAGCCCCGGAGGACGCATGTCAGGCCTTAGGGCCGATATTCGTAAAAGACCGGCCGGCCGAAATCGCGCTCGTAGGAGCCGGGGCCGAACATGCGGTCATATTCCCCCGGATGGATGCTGTAATAGGTCACGAAGGAGCCGGCGCCGTGCGTGGCGTCATAGTCCGCCAGGGCCCGCTCATAGGCGTGGTTCTGGTGGGCGTAGGCCATGCGCTTGGCTTCGTACTGTTCCCGCTGCTCCTGGTACTGAGCCTGCGAGGCTTGGTACTGCTGCTGCTGGTCCTGGTAGTTCTGCTGAGCCTGGTTGTAGGACGGCGGGACCGATTGGTCCGTGGCCTGCGCCTGGGCGGCGGACACGCCGGCGGTCGCCAGCAGGATCGCGAGCGAAGCGCTCAGGGTGAAAGTTTTCATCGCGGTTAGCTCCATTGCCTCATGAACCCCCATCGACCTGTGCGAACAAACGCGGCGGGGCGCCGGTCGGTTGCGGCCTGGGTTGGAGTCATTCGGCAGGGCGGCGTCGGTGCAACACCGCGAGCTGATGCGGTCAGAGAACGATGTGCAGGCTCGCAAAGCCGATGAAGGCCAACGCCACCACCAGCACCAGGTAGATTTCATACCGCTTGAACAGCGGGCCGTTGGGAATGCGCATCGTTGTCGCCATGTGCCGTTTTGGGCCTATGGCTCAGCTGGCCCGCAAGTTCCCGGCCAGCCTGCCCGCACCGTCTCTTGCGCCTGGGGCGGCGCCTCTCTAGCGTCGCGCCGACTTTAAGGTAAGGGAGCGCGGGCGTGACGATCGAGGCGGTGATCTGGGATTTCGGCGGTGTGTTCACCACCTCGCCGTTCGAAGCCTTCAATCGTTATGAGGCCAAGCGAGGCCTGCCTGCGGATCTGATCCGCACCATCAACGCCACCAATCCCCACGATAACGCCTGGGCGCTGTTTGAGCGCGCCGAAATCAACGCCGCCGGGTTCGACGTGAAGTTCGCCGAGGAAGCCAAGGCCCTGGGCCACGACGTGCGCGGCGCCGATGTCCTGCCGCTGCTGTCGGGCGAGGTGCGGCCGGCCATGGTGGCGGCCCTGAAGGCCTGCAAGCAACACTTCAAGGTCGGATGCATCACCAACAATATGCGCGACGCCGGCAAGGGCTCTGGGATGGCCTCATCCGAAGAGGGCGCGAGCCGGGTCGGCTACATCATGGCCGAGTTTGACGCGGTGATCGAAAGCTCCAAGGTCGGCGTGCGCAAGCCGGACCCCAAAATCTATATGATGATGTGCGACCTGCTGTCGGTGAAGCCGGAGGTGTGCGTCTATCTCGACGACCTGGGGATCAATTGCAAACCCGCAGCCCAGCTCGGCATGACCGCTATCAAGGTGGTGAGCGAGGCTCAGGCCTTGGCCGAATTGGCGACCGCGACCGGCCTGGTGTTCGCATGAGCCGCCCCGTCAAGATCGGCGCCACCGCGGCGCTCGAGCAGCTTTCCGGCTGGTCGGCGGCCGAGGGCCGCGACGCCATCATCAAGACCTTCAAATTCAAGGATTTCAACGCCGCCTGGGGCTTCATGACCCGCGTGGCCCTGGCGGCCGAGAAGCTGGACCATCATCCGGAATGGTTCAACGTCTACAACCGGGTCGAGGTTTTGCTGGCGACCCACGATGTCGACGGCGTGAGCGAGCTGGACGTGACCCTGGCCAAGATCATGGACGCCGTGGCGGGCGAACAGGCCTAGGGCGTCAATTGACCAGGATGGCGCCGAGCAGGACCCTGGCGCCGGGGACGCCCAGGGCGCGGTCGACCTCCCGCTGCAGGGAGACGGCGATGTAGTCGGCGTTGGGCGGCGCGCCGGCGCCGAGCCCGGCGGCATAGGAGACGATCCACTGCACGAAGGCGGCGCGCAGGCGCGGCTGCCAGAGCACCACCTTGCTGTGGACGCCGGAGTCAGGCGCATCGATGCCGATATCCACGGTCATTACGCCACGGCGACCATCAGGACGCACGATGGTGGCGGTCAGGGTGTCGAACTGAACATAGCTGAGGCCGCCGCCCTTCTTCTTCTGCGCGCCTTCGGCCGCGGCGACGCCGGGGCCAGCGAGGGGAGGAACGGCGGCGGCGATGAAGGCTATGCAAAGGGCGCGGCGGGAAAGCATATCCCGGTCGTAGCGCCCCACCCATTTACGCCCGGTTTACTTGACGAAGGGCCCTGCGAGGCGGAGGGAACGGCGCATGACCAAACCCACCATCGCCCTCGGCCTGTGGCGCGGCTTTACCGGCCACTGCCCCAACTGCGGCAAGGGTCCGATCCTGCACAAATACCTCAAGGTCACCTCGCCCTGCCCGGTCTGCGGCCACGACAACGCCCAGTACCCCTCGGACGATGCGCCGCCCTATTTCACCATCCTGATCATCGGCCACCTGGTGATCGCCCCGCTCCTGCTGTTTCCTTTCGTCTGGCAATGGTCGGCGGCGGCGGTGCTGGCCTTGACCCTGCCGGCAGTGTGCTTCCTGACCTTGTGGCTGCTGCCCCGGGTCAAGGGATCGGTCATTGGCGTGCAGTGGGCGATCCACCAGCGGGAGGGCGTCGTGCCCGGGCGCGACGAATCCTAGGCGGCGTCACGCCTGAACGGGGCGTCAGCAAGATGAACGGCGGCTGTCTAATCTAGTTCAGATGCAATTCAGCACGACTTTCGCAATATTGGATCGTTCGAAGGCGACCGCGCAGTGCGGCGCGGAAAGATCGAACGAGACTTGTGAAGGTTAGTGTCATGAACGCGAAGAAAAACGTCCTTCTGGCCGCGATGGCTTTGGTTATGGCGGGCGCCGCTGTGACCAGCGCTTCGGCGGAAACCCGTTTCGACCGGACTCATCCCGCCCGCGCCGAGGTCAACGGTCGGCTGGTGAAGGAAAATCACCGGATCGTCACCGAGCGCCGCGATGGCGAGATCAGCAAGGTCAAGGCGATCCGCTTGCACCGTAAGGCCCACATGATCCGGGTGCAGGAACGCCACATGGCCTTCCGCCACGGCGGCCACATCACCCGGGGTGAAAAGCTGAAGCTGAACCACGAGGAAAACCGCCTCGGCCGCAAAGTCGGCTAACGCCGGCCGGGATTGAAGCTTAAGAATGAAAGCCGGGCCGCTCCAAATCAGGAGCCGGCCCGGTCTTCTTTTGGGAAGCCGGCGCGGATGAACGGAAAGACCCTGGTGGAGCCGAGCGGAATCGAACCGCTGACCTCTTCATTGCGAACGAAGCGCTCTACCAACTGAGCTACGGCCCCAGGGCGAGGGCGGGACATAAGGGGCGGGCCTATCGGCTGTCAAGGCGCGCGCGGGTGCTTGTCCTTGCCGCAGAAGGCGAACGCGGGCTACATGAGGCCCCTTTTCATCAACGGCGGACGACAGAGCCATGATCGGCGCGCTTCTCTGGCTCTTCAATACGGTGATCGATCTCTACATCTTCGTGATCATCGCCTGGATCGTGATGAGCTGGCTCATCGCGCTGAACGTGGTGAACACCGCCAATCCCTTCGTCGGCCAGGTGGAACGGGCGCTGGACGCCCTGACCGGGCCGGTGCTGCGGCCGATCCGTCGGGTGATCCCGGTGATCGCCGGCTTCGACTTCAGCGCCCTGGTGCTGGTGATCCTGCTCGGCTTCATCCAGCGGCTGGTGAACAACCTGCTGCTCGGGTCAACCTTCTGATCAGGGGCGCCGCGGTGCCGATGGGGCTTCTTCGGATCGCATCAGCGTGACCGCGATGTTTGGGTCCATCGGAAACCGATAGCCGAAATAGATCAAACCCAGGGCGGTCTCGATCAGATCGCGCGCGGCATAGGTGGCGCGTCGCTTCAGGCCGCGTCCCAGGCCGGGAGGTATCGAGCGGGGGTTGAAGGCGCGAACCACGCGCATACCTTCGGGGGCGGCCCACTGACCGACCGAGGAAGCGCTCAGGGGTCGTTCGTGGGTGAGGTCGCCATAGTGGTAGCGGCCCAGCAACGGACTATCTCCGTTTGGAAACTTGGCTAGGATCATGCCGCCGGGCTTCAGCACGCGCCGGCCAAGCGCCATCACGGATTTGAAGGTCTTGGCGTCCAGATGCTCCATGACGTCGAGCAGCACAATGACTGTCCGCGACACGCTTTTCCTTTGTTCGCCTCAATTCATGTATGGTTGGCGCAACGCCCTGCTGCGGATGTTCGGCGCGGAAATAGGCGTTGGAGTGATGCTTAGGCCCACGGTCCGGATCACCTACCCTTGGAAACTCAAGATCGGTGACTATGCCTGGGTCGGAGACTTCGCCGAACTGTATAATCTCGGCGATATCGAGATCGGTGCGAACGCGGTCGTGTCGCAGAACAGCTACATCTGCACCGGCAGCCACGACCATATGGCGCCGACTTTCGACATCTACGCCAAACCAATCGTCATCGGGCCCGAAGCTTGGATCGCGGCGGATGTTTTTGTTGGCCCGGGCGTTAGGGTCGGTCGCGGCGCGGTAATCGGCGCTCGCTCGACCCTACTCTCGGATGCGCCGGAAATGATGATTATGGCGGGTTCCCCAGCCAAGGTGGTCCGGCCGCGCGGCGCCCGCTGACGGGGGCGCCCCATCCCATTGGATCCTTCCGTCAAGCGAACAGCCGACGGTCTAACCACAATGTGATCAGATAGAAGCCTAAGACAGCTACTCACAGCGCATAACCCACCCAATATGTCACATTCGCCTAACAGGCGAATCGGTAGCGCTCTTTGCTAACCGACAAGGGAGGATGGCGATGACCCGTCATGTATCGACGGTGGAGATGACCACCGACATCGTCACGGCCTTGGTCAGCAATACCAATGTCGAGGCCAATGAGCTTCCGGATGTTGTCAGGGTGGTGAAGGAAACGCTGGCTGGCTTGGCTGCGGGCGCGCCCACCGGGCTTCCGCCGCCGCAAGGAAGAGCTACGCCGGCGATCCCGGTGAAGCGATCGGTCTGCGAAGATCATCTGGTCTGCCTCGAGGACGGGCTGAAACTGCGGTCGCTGAAGCAGCATCTGCGTGTGCAGCATGGGCTGACCCCACAACAATATCGCGCTAAGTGGGCCCTGCCGGACGACTATCCCATGGCCGCGCCCAGCTACGCCAAGGCCAGGTCGGCCCTCGCCAAGTCGATGGGGCTCAGCCAATACCGTAAGGCCGCTCTTAAGGCTGGTTAGGGGGCGGCCATCGATTATTTCCACCTGTGTCCTTGGACCAATTGAGCGGGTGCGCCAACCTCGATAGGCTCAACCGGCGCTGTTCAGGCGCGGCCTTCTAATCCGGGCCGCCTTTGGGAACGGAGGCGGGGGATGGGACACATCGGGTGGGCTCCGAGAGCTCAGCAAGGCGCTGCGATCGCGGCGCTCACCGTACTCAGCGCCTGCGCTGGCGGTGGGGGCGGAGGCGGCGGATCCGCCACGACGAATCCGACGCCGCCAATCAACAATCCGACCCCCACGCCGCCCGCAAACTATCCTTTGGCGTCTAGCGCCGAGTATCAGGAGAACTGGGGACTGGGCGCCATCAACGCCGAAGCCGCTTTCGCCTACGGCGCCACGGGCGCCGGTGTCATCGTCGGAGTCATCGACACCGGGGTCAACGCCAGCCAGCCAGACCTGGCGGCCAATATTTCCCCGCAATCCACTGACATCATCGCCGGCCGCGATCAGCCTACTGGCGTCAATCTGCACGCCACCTTCGTCGCCAGCATCATCGCCGCCACCTTTAATGGCCAGGGCACGGTCGGCGTGGCCTACGATTCGACCATCCTGTCGGTGCGCGCCGACTCGGCGGGGTCCTGCACAGGGCAAACCAGCACCGACTGTTCGTTCGACGATGTCGATCTCGCCAATGGGATCAGCTACGCGGTCGCCCACGGGGCCAAGATCATCAACCTGTCGCTAGGTGGGACGACGCCAGACAGCATCCCGTTCCAACAGGCCCTGTCGAAGGCGGTGGCGGCCGGCGTGGTGTTTACGATCGCAGCGGGGAACGAGGGCGCGGCCAATCCAGATTGGCCGGCAGCCTACGCGACCGACCCCCGCTATCAAGGCGCCATCCTGGCCGTCGGCGCTCTGACCCAGGCCGGCGCCTTGGCGTCCTATTCCAATCAGGCCGGCAGCTCGGCGGCGGACTATGTCGTGGCGCCTGGCGACAACATCACCACCGCCTGTACAGGAACCAGCTGCTGGCAGGTTTCCGGCACATCTTTCGCGGCGCCGCACGTGGCCGGCGCCTTGGCCCTGCTGCTGCAGGCCTTCCCCAACCTCAGCGGCGAGCAGGCCGTGGCGATCCTGCTGAAAACCACCGACGATCTGGGCGCCACCGGGGTGGACGCCGTCTACGGCGACGGCCTGATCGACCTGGGCAAAGCCTTCTCGCCGATCGGTGCGCTCAGCGTGCCGACAGCAAATGGCGGCAATGTCACCATCTCGACCACCCAGTCCGGCAGCCCGACCATCCTCAGCCCAGCCTTTGGCGACGCCGTCGCCCGCAGCCAGGCGCTGACGACCGTCGGCTACGACGATTACCAGCGCCTGTTCGTGGTCAATCTCGCCACGGGATACCGCACGGCGCCCCGGGCGCCGGCGCTACAAGGAGCCGCCTTGTCCGAGCGGCAGGCCTCGGTGGTCATCAATGGCGCGAACGGCAGTCGGTTGGAGCTTACCTCCGGCGCGGCCGATCATTCGCTGGAAGGCGATCTCGATCCCACCGGCGTCATGGAGGGCCTGCGGATGGCCGAGGCGCCGCTGGCGGACATCAACCTGTCCTTCACCGCCGGCCGGTTCAACTTTCAGGCCTGGAGCGGACAGGGCGGCATGGCCCCGGCTGGTGATCTGGCGGCCTCTCGGGACGCCTTCGCCAGCCTGTCGAAACCCGATCACGCGGCGCGGGCCGGACTCAACTTCGGACCCTTGCAGGTCTCCGCCGAAGCCGGCGGCGGCAGTCCCTTCTCCCTCTACGGGCTGAATGATCTGCCGGCGTCGAGCTATATGCTCAGTTCGCTGAAGTTCACCGATCCGCGCCTCTCCGCCAGCCTTTCCGCCGGGCGGTTGACCGAGCCGCTCGGACCGCTGGGGTCCTTCCTGCCGCAGACCACGATCAACGCCATGCCCGCCAGCACCGGCTTTGTGTCGGGCCAGTTGGACTGGAAGGCGCTCCCGCTGCTGGCGCTATCCGCACAGGCCAGTGTCGGCCAATCATCGGGGACCGGCGAACAGCTGCGGCTGCAGTCGGGCGCCACCAGCACCACTTGGCGAGTGGCGGCGCAGAGTCTCTGTTCCGCGGGGGTGTTCGGATGCACCCAGTTTTCCGCCAGCATCGACCAGCCGATCCGGCTGGAAGCTGGTCAGTTCACGGCCGTGCTCGCCGATATCCCGGCCAGCTATTTCGACCCGCTGCATTTTTCCACGCGGACCCTCTCCGCCTCGCCGTCCGGACGGCAGCTGGATTTTCGTCTTGGCATGGACCGCGATTTCGCGCGACTGGGCCATCTGCAGCTTCAGGCCGTGGCGATCACCGACGAGAACAACGAGGTGGGCGCGCCGCTCAATCTTGGCCTTTTGGCCAGCTGGCGGTCGAGCTTCTGAGCCCTGGGCTTGGCTTTAGTGCGAAGGCTTGGCCGCCGGTGGCGCGCCCTTGGCGGCGGCGGTTGGCAGGGGGCCGGCGTTTGCGCCACGTACGCCGATCACGCCGTCCCAGGGCATGGCGCGGATCGAAATCTTCGGACCGCCGGAATCGAGGGTGGCCTCCCGGGTGGCGAGATTGACGGCGATCTTGATCGGTGAATCGGTGGCAAGCGTCGTCTCGCAGACCAGGTGCAGGTAATACTGGCCTTTGAACTTGCCGTCGGTCTGCAAGATGCAGACCTGTTCGCCGACGATGATATTCATCGCCAAGGTAGGATCGGGGCCCGTCGCGGTGGCCAAGCCCACGGCCTCGATTAGATAACGGCCACCCACATTGGCCGGGACCGTGCACTCACGCCGATTGGGACCGACAGTTTGGCATTGGGTGATATCTGGATGGATATACCCCGGCAGGAAGCGTGGCGCGGGATAGGCTGTGGCCGGTGCGGTCTGAGCACTGGCGCAGCGACCCGCCGCGGCCATTAAAGTGAACGCCAGGACAGCGATGAGGCTCGCCCGCATGGGGATCTCCTGAAGTTTCAGCCCGCGCGCGGCGCGGATCGGTCTGGACGGGCGAAGACCACGCGAATATGGCCAGGGTTGGACCATTGGAAAGACGAAAAACCTTGTCTGCTGACGGAAATCACCGGCCCCGCGTCGCCCTGCTTGATCGTGACGGAGTGCTCAACGTCGACGTCGGCTATGCCCACAAGCCCGAGCAGCTGGCGTTCGTCGAGGGCGCGCCCGAGGCTGTGCGGCGCCTGAACCAGGCCGGTTGGCTGGTAGTGGTCGTGACCAACCAAGCTGGCGTGGCGAGGGGCTACTACGATGAAGCCGCCGTCCATGTCTTCCATGCGGCCATGAACGCGGCGCTGGCGAGGCAGGGCGCGCACATCGACGCCTTCTATCACTGCCCTTTTCACGAGGACGGGACGGTCGAGGTCTACCGCCATGCCAACCACCCCGACCGCAAACCCAATCCCGGCATGCTGCTCCGCGCCTTGAAGGATTTCCAGGTCGCTTCAGACGATGCTTTCATGGTCGGTGACAGGGACAGCGATATGCGGGCGGCCGAGCGCGCCGGTGTAAAGGGCTATCTGTTCGAGGGCGGCGATCTGGATGGGCTGGTCCAGCGCATACTGGCGGAACGCGAACCCGCCACCTAGGTCACCGTCCGCAGCTCAGTGATGGCGCAGACGATGTGGTAGAAGGATGTGGCGGGGACCGGTTCGTCAACGAAGCTTCCGTCGGCCAGATAGCGATCGCGCCATAGGCCGGGCGTCGGC
>Ga0302314_10004967_pt1 | contig 24335 bp, 24 predicted proteins | sample III_Palsa_N2_3_FD_200533 | JGI IMG/M metagenome (GOLD analysis project Ga0302314, IMG submission 200533) | Peat permafrost microbial communities from Stordalen Mire near Abisko, Sweden - III_Palsa_N2_3 | ecosystem: Environmental > Terrestrial > Soil > Palsa > Peat permafrost | place: Sweden... | reverse complement strand
TGGCTGCTGGCGCGTGACGACGCCGGGGCGCAGGCGGCGGTGTGAATGCCCGCGCGGGCCGGCGCGGCGCCCGCGGCGCCTGGGTGTCTTGCGCGGGGATTGTCTTGCGCGGGGGTTGTCCTGCGCGCGGGTTGTCCTGCACGGGGGTTGTCCTGCACGCGGGTTGGCCTGCGCGCAGATTGTCCTGCGCGCGGGTTGTCCTGCGCGCGGGTTGTCCTGCGCGCGGGTTGTCCTGCGCGCAGATTGTCTTGCGCGCGGGTTGTCTTGCGCGCGGGTCGCGTTCCACGCGGGTTGTGCCGCCGGCACGTCCGTCGATCCCGCGGACAGGGTGACATATCACCCACCGCTCATCTCCGATGCCGAGGTTTGGGGAATTTGGGCGGCTGGGCCGCCCAAAACACCCGTGGTTGGATGAGGCACGGGTAGCGTGGGTCATATATCAGTGACCCGCGGCCGGGCAGCTGCCGCGGGCGCTGCGCCGACGAACGCTGCGGCGCCGGGGCGGGGGCCGCAGGGGAGTGGATGGCACCGGCGCGAGCCGGTGGTGGCAGCAGCCGCGCCGGGCAGCGGTCGCTGTAGTGGCGCGGGCGATCGCAGCGGCGCGGGCGACCGCAGCGGCGCGGGCGACCGCAGCGGCGCGGGCTTCAGCAGCAAGGGCGTGGGAGGCGGCAGCAAAGGCCTGGGCTACAGCAGCAAGGGCATGGGCTACAGCCGCAAGGGCCTGGGAGGCGGCAGCGGCGGGGCAGGGCGGGGCCGCAGGGGTGAGCGCTCGGCGGGTGCGGTGCGTCAGGACCCGGCGTACGAGTTGAGCGACTCGTAGAGCCGCAGGATGAGCGCGCGCGTCACCGACGGACGGTCGTCGCCGAGCCAGCCACGGCGGGCCCAGCCGTCGATGTGGTCCAGATCGACGGCTGACAGCGCCACCGCCGGCCGATGACGCGCCAGCGCCGCGGACGGTGGCTGGCTGCTCCAGCCGAACGTTCGCGGCACCGTCGTCGCTCCGGCTCGGTCGACGGTCACGCGCACCGGCTTGGGCTCGTACTGCGAGGTGCCGTACAGGTCGTCGGGACACGTGGTCAGCGTGACCAGCGCCGCGTCGTCGGCGCGCAGTGCGACGGCGTCGCCGGCGCGGGACGCGGCCGGCCACGAAACGAGCCGGCCGTCGGGCCGCACGGCGCTCGGCAGCCACAGGTTCAGCACATCGTCGCCGGGCCACGGATCGCCGCCGGCGGCGGCGAGCGCCGCCGCGTGCAGCTCGGCGCAGCCGACGTGGCCGGCGATGCCGGTGTAGCGGGCGTATTCGGAGCCGCTGCAGGGTGGGAAGCAGAGGTCGTGGCCGGGCGCGGTGTCGCGGACGATCGTCAACAGTGGCGCCCACGGCCGCGAGCGCCACAGCGATGTCCCGCGGGTCGGGTTGATGCCGTGCATCCAGCGGGTCTGGGCGGCGCTGAAGCTCAACCCGTCGACGCCGAAGGCCCGCAGGTCGACGCCCTGGCCGTCGGCGAGCTGCTCGATCGTCAGCAGGTCGCCGGCCACGAGCGCGATCGCGCCGCCGCTGGCGGCCGGCAGGGTCAGCTGCAGACGGGTCGTCCGCTGGTCACTGTCCGTGGCGTCCTTCGTGGAGTCGGCAGCATCCGTGGCACCGGCAGCATCCGTGGCACCGGCGCGGTCCGTGGCACCGGCGCCATCCGTGGCACCGGCGCGGTCCGTGGCACCGGCGCCGTCCGTGGCGTCGGCGCGGTCCGTGGCACCGGCGCGGTCCGTGGCACCGGCGCGGTCCGTGGCACCGGCGCGGTCCGTGGCACCGGCGCGGTCCGTGGCACCGTCGGCGTCGGCGTCGGCGTCGGCGGCGCCGGTGGCGTCCCGGCCCGTTCCGGGACCGCTGGGGCGTGGCTCGCGCCAGCGGGGATCGGGCGCGGTGCGGCGATCGTGCTCGATCGCCGCCGCGGCGAGCTCGTCCAGGTCGGTGGCGCCGGTGCGCTCCCGCAGCCGCGTGATCACCGCCAGCTGGGTGTCGGTCAGCGCCAGCGCGATCGCCATCGGCGGCGAGCATAGGTGCTGGGCCGCGGACGAGCGGCGGTCGCCGCGCCGGCACCGCTGATCCCCCGGGCGCAGCGCCCGGTGTTCGTCTACCTGCTCGCCGCGCTGCTGATCGAGACGTTGTTCTTCGTCGTCCTGAGCCCGCTGCTGCCGGTGTACGCGCGCGAGCTGCACCTGAGTCGCAGCGCTGCCGGCCTGATGAGTGCCAGCTACTCGATCGGCTACGGGCTAGCCGCGGTGCCGGCGGGCGCCGTCGTCGTCGTCGTCGGTCCCCGGCGCGTGTCGCTCGGTGGGCTGGCGCTCGTCGGCGTCTCGTGCGCCGCATTCGGGGCCGCGCGAGTGCCGCTGCTGCTCGACCTTGCGCGCGCGGCGACCGGCGCGGGCGCCGCCGGCGTGTGGGCCGGGTCGATTCCCTGGATGGAGTCGCTGGCGGGCGGTCAGGACCGCGGTCGGCTGATCGGGGTCGCGTTCGCGGCCGCGAGTGCGGGCTCGTGCGCCGGCCCGGCCGTCGGTGCGCTGGCGACGGTGACCGGCCCGCGGCCCGTCTTCCTGGCGCTCAGCGTCGTGATCGGCTTGCTGGTCGTGTGCGGGATCGTGGTCAGCGCCGGCCACGAGCCGCCGATGCCGACACGCACCGGCGGTGGTGCGCGCCAGGCGATCGGCTTGATGCGTGGCGGGCTGCGGGCACCGCAGGCCGGGGTGGCGCTGGCGATGGTGGCGCTGCCGACGGTCGGGCTCGGAGCCTGCGGCGTGCTGCTGCCGCTGCGCCTGCGCGGCCTCGGTGTCGCCGATCTGGGGATCGTCGTCGCTTATCTGACCGCAGCGGTGCTCGAAGTGCTGGCCAATCCGTTGATCGGCCGCTGGTTCGATCGTCGTGGCGGCGCGCTCGTCCTGCGCTGGGCGCTGCTGTTGTGCGCCGCCTGTGTGACCGCGCTGGGGCTGCCGCTGCCGGCGGCGGCGTTGCTGCCCGCGCTGGTGCTCGCGTACCTGGTCCTCAACGCCTGCTGGGTGCCCGCACTGGCGCAGTTGTCGACCTCGTTGGAGCGGGGTGGCGCGGCGCCCGGGGTGGCGCTGGGACTGTTCAACGTCTTCTGGGCGATCTTCCAGGTGGTGGGGTCGATCGGCGGCGCCGAGGTCTCACGCGTGGGCTCGGCGGTACCGTTCCTGCTGCTCACCGCGCTGTTCGCGGCGGGTGCGTGCGCGACCTCGCGATTGGCGGGGGCGCCCGCGGCGGATCGCGTCGAAACGGGGCTCGGCTCCCGCTAGTGGGCCTCCCGCAAACGTTGCACCCGAAATGGCGGCCCCGGATAACCGCCATGCTGCGTCCTCGGATCTCGATGTGCCAGAGGCACACCTTCGATCCTGCGTCCTTGCCTGACGGCCCCGGACCTCGCCATTTCAGGCACAACGTTCCCGGGAGACCCACTAGACTCCAGTTTTGGAAATCCGATCCCCGCAGTAGGTTTTCAATCACGACCTTGACCACGCTCATCGACGTCTGTCCCCTGTCCGAGCTTGCCCCGGGCCAGAAGCGCCTGGTTCGCTGGGAGAATCTCGAGATCGGGCTGTTCAACTGCGCCGGCACCGTCTACGCGATCGAGGATCGATGCACGCATGACGACGGGCCGCTGGTCGAGGGGGAGTTCGACGAGGCGACGTGCACCGTCGAGTGTCCGCGCCACGGATCGCTGTTCGATCTGGCGACCGGAAAACCCAAGACGTTGCCCGCGTACGTGCCCGTCGACACGTTTCCGGTGATTATCGAAGACGACACGATCAAGTTGGAGGTGGAGTAAGTAAATGGCTACTCCCGAAACCGCCGTTCCCGTGGCTCCCGTGCTGACGGATAACCAGAAGCTGCGCGGTATCAATTCCGATTACACCGAGCGCTATGGCTTCCACGACGCCGAGAACTACCTGTACAAGGCGCCGAAGGGGCTGACGCGCGAGCTGGTCGCGAAGATCTCCGAGTTCAAGTCAGAGCCCGAGTGGATGCGTGAGTTCCGCCTCAAGGCGCTCGACTACTTCCTCGCGCGGCCGATGCCGACGTGGGGGTCGCCGATGCTGGCCGAGGTCGACTTCGACGACATCCACTACTTCGTGCGCGCCTCCGAGCGCTCCGAGCGCTCCTGGGACGACGTGCCCGAGGACGTCAAGAAGACCTTCGATCGGCTCGGGATCCCTGAGGCCGAGCGCAAATTCCTGTCCGGCGTCGGCGCCCAGTACGAGTCCGAGGTGGTCTACCACCAGGTCAACGAGAGCCTCGAGAAGCAGGGCGTGATCTTCACCGACATGGACACCGCGCTGCGCGAGCACGAGGAGCTCCTGCGCGAGTACTTCGCGACGATCATCCCACCGAACGACAACAAGCTCGCGGCGCTCAACAGCGCGGTCTGGTCAGGCGGATCGTTCGTCTACGTGCCGCCGGGCGTCCACGTCGAGATGCCGCTGCAGGCCTACTTCCGGATCAACACGGAGTCGATGGGCCAGTTCGAGCGGACGTTGATCATCGCCGACGAGGGCTCCTACGTGCACTACGTCGAGGGCTGCACCGCGCCGACCTACTCGTCGTCGTCGCTGCACTCCGCGGTCGTCGAGCTGGTCGCCAAGCCAGGTGCGCGGATCCGCTACACGACCGTCCAGAACTGGTCGACGAACGTCTTCAATCTCGTCACCAAGCGCGCGATCGCGGAGACCGACGCGACCGTCGAGTGGGTCGACTGCAACCTCGGCTCGAAGCTGACGATGAAGTACCCGTCGGTGTACCTGATGGGCGAGCGGGCGCACGGCGAGATCCTCTCGATCGCGTTTGCCGGGGCCGACCAGCACCAGGACGCGGGCGGCAAGATCATCCACGTGGCGCCGAACACGACCTCGAACATCTTCGCCAAGTCGATCTCCAAGGACGGCGGCCGGGGCTCGTACCGCGGGCTGCTGGAGATCGCCAAGGGCGCCCACGGCTCACGCTCGAAGGTCGTCTGCGACGCACTGCTGCTCGACGAGGAGTCGCGGTCGGACACCTACCCGACGATCCGGATCGACAACGACGACGTCAACGTCGGTCACGAGGCGACCGTCTCGAAGGTCGGCGACGACCAGCTCTTCTACCTGATGTCGCACGGGATCTCCGAGGAGGAGGCCTCGAAGCTGATCGTCAACGGCTTCATCGAGCCGATCACCAAGGAGCTGCCGATGGAGTACGCGGTCGAGATGAACCGCCTGATCGAGCTGCAGATGGAGGGTTCGATTGGCTAGCGCGCCCGCCCTGCCGGAGCTCCCGCAGTTCAAGGGGCGCGCCGGTTGGGAGTTCACCGACATCTCGTCGCTGGACCTGGCGGCCTACGAGCGGGTCGAGCCCGTCGTCAGCGGCGGCGTCTCGCCGCTGTGGGAGCTGGGCGCGCCGGCCCTGCCGGAGGGCGTGATCGTCGGCTCGCTCGATAACGCCCCGGCCGAGCTGCTCGGCTCGCTGATCGGCGCGGCCGATGACCCGTTCGTGGCACTCAACGACGCCGGCGAGCGGGCCGGCACGTTTGTGTACGTCCCGCGCGGCGTCGTCATCTCCGAGCCGATCTCGCTGACGGCGGTCCAGGCGCGAGACGGCACACTCGTCAACCAGCGGACCCTGATCGTGCTGGAAGCGGGCGCCCAGGCCGAGGTCTGGGAGCAGTTCCTGTCGGGCGACGACGAGCTGGACGGGGTGTTCAACATCGTCACCGAGCTGATCGTCGGCGATGGCGCCCACCTGCGCTACGTCTGCGGCCAGGGGCTGTCCGAGAAGTCATGGATCTTCGGCGCGCAGCGCGCGTCGATCGGGCGCTCCGGCGCGCTCGATTGGGTCGCGCTCGGATTCGGCTCGGCCGGCGGGCACGTGCGGATGGAGACGCGGCTGAACGGCGAGGGCGCCGACGCGCGCGTGACCGGCGCCTACGCCACCCGCGGCCGCCAGCACATCGACTTCGACACGACCCAGGAGCACGCGGCGCCGCATACGACCTCCGACCTCGCGTTTCGCGGCGTCCTGCAGGGGCGCTCGAGCGCGGTCTGGAAGGGCAACATCATCGTCGACCCGGGCGCCCAGAAGACCGACGCGTTCCAGGAGTCACGCAACCTGCTGATCTCCAAGCGCGCTCACGCCGACGCGATCCCGGGCCTCGAGATCCAGGCCAACGACGTGCGCTGCACGCACGCCGCCGCGGTCGCCCAGGTCGACCCCGAGCAGATCTTCTACTTGCGCTCCCGCGGCCTGCGTGAAGACGTCGCCAAGCAGCTCGTGATCGAGGGGTTCCTGTCGGCGCTGGTGGAGCGGTTTGAGCCCGGCGCGGTGCGTGACGTGCTCGCCGAGGCGCTTGAGCGGCGGCTCGGGCTGGTGCTCGCCGGCTGACGCAGCGACCGTGCGGCGCACGCCGACGGGTCAGGTGGTGCCGACGCCGATCCGGTTCAGGAAGCCGTTGAGGTTGCCGGCGATGTCGCCGGTCGTCGTGGTGCCGCAGTGGTAGTCGCTCAGATCGGTGGCGGCGTGGTGGCGTTGGGCGATCTTGATCGTGATCTCGATGCCACCGGTGCAGCCGATTGAGGTCGTCGTGTGCTCCGCCTTGCGGATCTGATCGGCGTTGAGCGCTTTCGTGACGGTCCTCAACTGCGCGGGCGTCGTGAACGTCGTCGGCGTGTTCTTCGTGCCGGGCAACGGCGCGACACCGGGCTGGTCGACATCGACGCTGACGCGGGTGAGATCTGACCAGAGGGGCGGGTCCGCCCGGCTCTGGCTGTGACCGCTGCTCGAGCCGCACGCGGTCGCGGCGGCCGCGCACCCGAGGATCACTGCGATGCGCCGGACCATCGTCATCTGGGAGCGAGTATCACAGTGCTCCACACGGGAGGTTGACAAACTGCGTTCCGCACGGGAGTGACCTCACCGTGGGCACCGGCTGGGTAGCTCGCTCGGGGCGGCCGCTGCGCGTGCAATCCTGGACGCATGGACGGCCAGTACCCGCCGATCGAGCCGTACGAGCAGGGGATGCTCGACGTTGGCGACGGCCAGCAGGTCTACTGGGAGACGGTCGGCAATCCTGACGGGCTGCCGGCGCTGTTCGTGCATGGCGGTCCGGGCAGCGGCTCAAGCGCCGGGCAGCGGCGATTCTTCGACCCGGCCGGGTACCGAGGCGTGCTGTTCGACCAGCGCGGCTGCGGGCGCAGCCGGCCGCTCGTGTCGGACTTCGACGTCGACTTGTCGGTCAACACCACGCTGCATCTGATCCGCGACATGGAGCGGCTGCGCGGCCAGTTGCGCATCGACCGGTGGCTGCTGTTCGGTCTGTCGTGGGGGTCGACGCTCGCGATCGCCTACGCGCAGCGCTTCCCCGAGCACGTGGCCGGGATCGTGCTCGGAGCGGTGACGGCGGGGACGCGGCGGGAGATCGACTGGATCTGTCGTGAGATGGGCCGCGTGTTCCCCCGTGAGTGGGAGCGATTGATCGCGCTCGTCCCCGAGGTCGAGATCCACGGCAGCATCCCCGGTGCCTACGCGCAGCTGCTGGCCGACCCGGACCCGCTCGTCCGGGCCGACGCCGCCGAGGCGTGGCGGACGTGGGAGGACGCGCACATCTCGCTGGTTCCCGGCTATCGGCCGAGCCCCGACGGCCATCAGCCGCAGCGCCAGATGGTGTTTGCCCGGCTGGTCACTCACTACTGGAGCAACGACTGCTTCCTCGGCGAGGACGAGATCTTTCGCAACATGGACCGGGTAATCGGGATCCCGGCGGTGCTCGTCCACGGCCGCTACGACGTCTCGAGCCCACTCGACACGGCCTGGCGCCTGCACCGCGCGTGGCCGCGCAGCCGCCTGGTCGTCGTCGAGGACGCCGGCCACGGCGGCGGCAGCTTCGGCTCGGCCCTGATCGACGCGCTGGAGTCGTTCAAGCGACCGTCACGCTAAAGGCCGCGAGCGCCTACCCCGCGTGCGGGAACATCGAACATCGACTGCAGCACGGCGACCCCGTGTCCGGTCGTCCCGGCGTGCATGACGAGCCCGCCGTCGCCGTCGGCCCGCACCTCCCAACGCGCCCAGGTGCAGCACTCGGTCTCGATGGCCACGAGCGCTCGCAGCTCACGCTCGACGCGGGGATCGCTGCGGAACGTCAGCGTGACCCCGTCAGTGGTTGCCGCCCGGTCGATACCGGCGGTACGCACGAGCGCCACCCAGCGTCGCTCCTGACGCTCGAGGTCGCCGGCGTCCAGCGAGCACGCGATCGGCGCTGGCGCGCGCGGTTGCTCCGGTTCGGCACCTGGCAGTGGGCGCATCACCACGAGTCTATGGCGAGTCATTGCGGATCGACCGCAGCAACTCGCCGGAGACTCGCGCGTCGCGCCGCCGGGCTCACGGCCTGCCGCCACTGCCGGGCGTAGCATCCCGGCGATGGCGCGCAACAACGTGACGCCGATGATTGCGCTTGGCTACGGCAAGTTCGTGCGGGCCGACCGGATCTACGCGCTGGTGCCGCTCGAGGGTGAGGAGCGCGGCGATGGGCGGCGGACGCTCGTACACGTCGATGGGATCGAGCAGCCGCTGATCGCTTCCCGGTCAGAGGCGGCGATCGCCCACGACATGGCCGAGGCGCTCGGGCACGTCAGCGGCGCCCGCGGGCGCCGGGGCGACAGCGCCGTCCCCGGTCAGGAGCCGCTGTTCTATGCCTAGCCGCGCCGACGCGCGCTACTCGTAGGCGAGCGCTTCGAGCGGCGACAGCCGGGACGCGCGGCGCGCGGGGAAGATCGCGGCCAGCAGGCCGACGACCCACGAGGCGATCAGGAACACGATCAGCCGGGCCACCGGGATCGTGAACGAGATCTGCGAGACCCGGGCGGCCAGCAGCGCGCCGAACGCGATGCCCAGCACGATCCCGAGGACCGAGCCGATCAGCGCCGTGATCACGCTCTCGTGGCGGATCATGCGGCGGATCTGACGGCGGCTGGTGCCGACGGCGCGCAGCATGCCGATCTCTCGGGTGCGCTCGAACACCGACAGCACGAGCGTGTTGACGATCCCGAACAGGGAGATGATGATCGACAGTCCCAGCAGCACGTAGAGGATGTTCAGGACGCTTGAGAGGCCCGATATCTGCCCGTTGATGAACTGCTCGCGGGTCTGGACCTTGGCGCCCGGGAATCCGGCCAGCGCGCGGCGCAGCGCGGCGCGGTTGGCAGCCGTCTGGCCGCCGCGCATTTTCACGATGCTGAAGATGTTCTGCGGTTGCGGGTAGAGCTGGTCGAAGCGGGTCGCGGAGATCGTCACCGAGCCGAACGGGGAGTTGCCGTTCGGCGGGTTGAAGATGCCGCGGACGTGGAACGTCGCGCGGCCGCCGGTCGGGGTCAGGATCGTCACCGGCGACCCGATCGACAGATGGTGCTTGGTGGCGAAGCTCTTGTCCACGATCGCGCCCGACGATCCGAGCGTGGCGAACGTCCGCTGCGAGCCATGGACCCAATGGCTGCTGATCGTCTGAGCGACCCCAGGACTGACGGCGGTCAGGTCGTCGGTCGAGCCGAACACCTTGTCCTCGCCACCACGGACGTCGCCGACCGCGATCACGCCAGGCGCCCGCGCCGCCGCCGCGCCCGCCGAGATCGGGATCGGCGAGAAGTTGTTCTGAGCGACGATCGCGTAATCGCCGCCGAACTGGGCGTTCACGGCGCCCCTGAAGTTGGAGATGATCCCCGCGGCCATGATCGACACGAGCGTCACCAGCGCCAGCCCGATCATCAGCGCCGAGGCGGTCGACGCCGTTCGTTGCGGGTTGCGCATCGCGTTGTCACGCGCCAGCCGGCCGATCGTGCCCGCCACCACCGTCGCCGGCCAGCCGATCCACAGCGCCATGCCGGGGACGAATCGCGCCGACAGCATCGACAGGCCGATGAACACGAGGATCGCGCCTGCGCCCATCAGCCCGAGCACGGGTCCGGTGCCGTGCGCGACGAACAGGCCGAGCACGATCGCGAGGAAGCCGAGCACGATCACCACCGTCGAGCCCGCGGTCCGGAACCGCGCGAAGCGGCCGGGGGGCAGCGTCGCCCCCTCGCGGACGGCGGCGATCGGCTCGACCCGGGTGGCGCGCAGGGCGGGTCGCAGCGAGGCGAGCATCGTCACGACGATCCCGACCACCAGCGAGACGATGATCGTGCGCGTCCTCAGCACGGTGCCGCTGTTGGGCAGCGACAGGCCGACGGCGTTGAACAGCGCGAACAGTCCCTTGGCCAGGAAGATGCCGACGACGAGCCCGACGATCGATGCCAGCACCCCGACGATCAGCGACTCGGTCAGCACCGAGCGCAGCACCTGGCGGCGTGAGGCGCCGAGCGTCCGCAGCGTCGCGAACTCACGCGTGCGCTGCGCGATCGTGATCGACAGCGAGTTGGCGATCACGAACGCGCCGACGAACAGCGCAATGCCGGCGAAGGCCAGCAGCAGCGTGTTGAGGAAGCCGAGCGAACTGTCGAGCGAGTTGGTGTCGGTCTGCGCCTGCTGGGCGCCGGTGCGGACCTGGGCGTCGCGCGGGAGGATCGGCTTGATCTCGTCCACCAGCTGCCGTGGGCTGGTGCCGCTCTTGGCGGCGACGTTGATCGAGTCCAGCTGGCCGGGCTTGGAGAACAGCCGCTGGGCGGTCACCAACTCAAAGCCGGTCAGCGTCGTGCCGCCCAGCGAGCTGGCCGAGCCGAACTTGACGATCCCGGAGATCCGCAGGTGCAGCACCGGGCCGTCAGCCTGGACGCCGATCAGCTGCCCGACCTTCAGGTGCTTCTTGGAGGCCGTGTGGGAGTCGACGACGAGCCCGGTCGGGCCCGGCCAATGGCCGGAGATCAGTTTCAGCGAGCTCAGCTGCGGGGCGGACGGGTCGACGCTGTAGCCGAGCGTCGGGCTCGAGCCGAACGAGACGGTCTTGCCGCTGAGCACGAGCTGCGCCGTTCCGGTGACGCCACCGGACGCCTCCGAGACGCCCGGCAGTCGCTTGACACGCGCCAGCAACGTCTCCGGGAAGGTCGGCACGCTGCCGCCGTTGGCCGCGTTGGCGCCGGTGTCGATCGCGTTGCGGCCGGTGATCGACGCGGCCGTGTTCTTGTAGATCGTCTGATAGACCGACCCGAGGTCGGCGTGCAGCGAGTCGGTCAGGACGTAGGTGCCGGCGACCAGCGCCACGCCCAGCACGACCGCCAGGGCCGTCAGCGCCGCCCGCAGCCGCCGCGTCGCCAGCCCCTTCAGCGCGACCTTCAGCACCTCGCCTAACCCCCGAGCGTCTTCATCGCCTCGATGATCTGGTCCTCGGAGGCGGCCGGCATGTCGCGGACGATGCGCCCGTCGGACAGGAACAGGATCCGGTCAGCGATCGACGCGGCATGGGCGTCGTGCGTGACCATCACGACCGTCTGACCGGCGGTATCGACGGCGCGACGCAGCAGCTTCAAGACCTCCTCGGAGGAGGCGGAGTCGAGGTTGCCGGTCGGCTCGTCGGCGAACAGCACCGTCGGTCGCGACAGCAGCGCGCGGGCGACCGCGACCCGCTGCTGCTGACCGCCTGACAGCTCCGACGGACGGTGCGAGAGCCGATCGCGCAGGCCGGTCTCGTCGATCACGGTGTTCATCCAGTCGGGGTCGGGCTGGCGGCCGGCGATCGACAGCGGCAACATCATGTTCTCCTCCGCGGTCAGCATCGGCAGCAGGTTGAAGAACTGAAAGACGAAGCCGATGTGGTCACGCCGCAGCTTGGTGAGCTCGTTGTCCGACAGCGTCGTGATCTCGATCCCGTCGATCTTGACCGAGCCCTCGGTCGGCGTGTCGAGCCCGGCGAGAATGTGCATCAGCGTCGATTTGCCGGAACCGGACGGACCCATCACGGCGGTCAGCCGATCGCGCTCGATCTCGACCGAGACGTCGTCCAGCGCGGTCACGGTCGTATCGCCGGTGCCGTAGCGGCGTGTCACCCCGGTGGCGGTCAGGGCTGCCGCAGACCCCGTCTGCCGGCTCGGTTCCTGCTCGACGGCCACGCCGCGACCATACGGCACTCATACACTGCCCGCAATGCGGCGGGTGGCGATGTTACGCGGCATTAACCTCGGGTCGTCACGACGGGTTCCGATGGCCGAGTTGCGCGAGCTGTTGACCGGCGCCGGCTACGAGCACGTCTCCACCTACGTCCAGAGTGGCAATATCGTGTTGAGCGCCAGCGCCAAGCCGGTGCAACTGGAGCGCGAGCTGGCGGCGCTGATCGAGCACCGATTCGGGTTCGCGGTCGCGGTCGTCGTGCGCAGCCGCCGTCAGCTGCAGGCGGTCATCGACCGCGACCCGATCCCCGGCGCCGCGGAGGATCCGAAGCGCTACCAGGTGACGTTCCTGGCGGCCAAGCCGAGCGCCGCGGCGCTCGCCAAGCTCCGTGAGGTCGCGCGGGAGTCCGAGCGGATCGAGTTCGCCGGCCGGGAGATCTACACGTTCCATCCCGAGGGGGTGGCGGGCTCACGGCTGTCGGTCGCGGTCGTCGGTAAGGACGTCGGCGCGGACGCCACCTCGCGCAACTGGACGACGGTCAAGACGCTCGCTCAGATGGCGAGCCAGTAGCCCCGATCACCTCACGGAGCCGCGGCGCTCCCCACCAGACCAGCTCGAACAACAGCCCAGCCGCGATGCAGCCGGTGCCGATTCCGAACGCCAGGTGATAGCCGCCGACGAGGGCGTGCGCCTGGGTGGCGCCGGTCGCCAGCAGCGTCCGCGTGCGGTCGGAGGCGAGGGTGCCAAGCACCGCGATCGCGAATGCGCCTGATAGCTGCAGCGAGGTGTTGACGATTCCCGATGCCATCCCGGCGTCGGCGGGCTTGACGTTGGCCATCGCGATCGTCAGCAGCGGCATCATCGCCACCCCGGCGCCGATCCCGAACAGCACCAATGGGATCAAGATGTCGCCGGCATAGCTTGAGCCGCTGCCGAGTCGCAGCATCAAAGCGAGCGCCGCTCCGCACAGCGCTGTGCCGCACAGGGCCGGCGGCCGCGGGCCGAAGCGGTTGACGATTCTGGCGGTGGGGCCCATTGACAGCGCCGCCAGCGCGAGCGTCTGCGGCAGGAACGCCAGGCCGGTCTCGAGCGTCCCGTAGTGCAGCACGTGCTGCATGTACAAGACGCCGATGAAGAACGTCGAGTACATGCCGGCCATCAGCAATCCGCGGGCGACGCTCGAGCCGGCGATCCCGGGGATCGCGAAGATCCGCAGCGGCATAATCGGATCCAGGTGCCGGGCCTCGACCGCCACGAATGCCGCCAGCATCGCGACGGCCGCGGCGCCGAAGCCGAGCGTCTGGGCCGAGCCCCAGCCGTGGGTGGCCGACGCGACGATCGCGTACACGGCGGACATCATCGCCGCGGTCACCAGCAGCGGGCCGGCGATGTCGACGTTGCGTCCGACCCCGAGCCGGGGGTTCTCCACGATCCAGATCCGCCCGAGCACGAACGCCGCGATGCCGACCGGCACGTTGACGAAGAAGATCCAATGCCAGTTGAGCAGCTGCGTGATCACGCCACCCGCGAGCAGCCCGACCGAGCCGCCGGCCGAGATGATCAGCATGTAGACGCTCATCGCGCGCGCTCGCTCACGCGGCTCCGGGAACTCGGTGGTGATGATCGCCATGACCGCCGACGACGCCGCCGCCCCACCCGCGCCTTGCAGCACTCGCGCGGCGATCAGCAGCGTCTGCGAGTCCGACAGCCCGCACAGAGCCGAGGCGGCGGTGAACACACCAACGCCGACGAGAAACACGCGGCGGCGGCCGACGAGGTCACCGAGCCGGCCGCCGAGCAGCAGCAGGCTGCCGAACGTGATCAGGTACCCATTCGGGACCCAGGTCAGATCCGACGTCCGGAAGTGCAGCGACCGCTGGATCGATGGCAGCGCGACGTTGACGATCGACACGTCGACGATGCTCATCAGCTGTGCCAGGCAGACGACCGCGAGCGCGATCCAGCGGGCGCGCTCGGCGCTACGATGCTCTGTAATTCCCATAGCGATTATCCTTTCAGAAAGGATTATCACTTGTCAAGAGATGTTCCTCTCCGCTGGTAGCCTTGCCTGATGTCGACGACCAGCTGGCAGCCGGGGACGCTGACGTTGCTGTCGCTGCTGTCCAAGTCCGTCTACCGGCGCACCAGCGAGGAGCTGCTGGGGATGAGCCACCGCCGCTACCTGGCGCTCAACTACATCGCCGAGCCGGGCGGGATCCCCCAGCAGCAGCTGTCGGAGATCCTCTGCATGGACGCCAACAACACGGTGCTGCTGCTCAACGAGCTCGAGGACGCCGGGCTCGTCCGGCGCGATCGTGATCCGGCCGACCGCCGCCGTCACATCGTCCAGCTGACCGAGCGGGGGGAGCGCGAGTTCGACGCGGCGCGCCGCAACCGCGAATCGCTCGAGGACGAGGTGCTGGCCGCGCTCGATCCGCAGGAGCGCGAGGCGCTCCATCAGCTGCTGGCCAAGGCCCTGGACCGCTGAGACCACGCTAGGCTTCTGCGCCGATGCGGCTCGCGACCTTTCAAGCGCCCGGACAGGACGGCCCGCAGGCCGGGATCGTCGACGGCGATCGGGTCCGGGCGTTCGGCGGACCCGACGGCGTCCGTCAGGCGTTGGCGATCGGCGAAGCGCCCGCGCCGAGCGGCGACGAGTGGGCGCTTGACGAGGTGACGCTGCTGGCGCCGGTGCCGCATCCCGGCACCGTGTACGCGATCGGCCTCAATTACGCGCGGCACGTCGAGGAGACCGGCGGCACCAAACCGGAGCAGCCGATCGTGTTCGTCAAGGTGGCGGGGTCGGTGGCCCCGCCCGGCGGCCCGATCCGCTGCCCCGAGGTCGTCAAGCGCCTGGACTACGAGGGCGAGCTGACGATCGTGATCGGGGCCGGCGGTCAGATCGCCGGCTACTGCGTCGCCGATGACGTGTCGGCTCGTGATCTGCAGGGCCGCGAGCCGCAGTGGACGCGCGCCAAGGGCGCCGACACGTTCTGTCCGTACGGACCGTGGATCACAACCGCCGACGATGTTCCGGACCCCGGCAAGCTGCGCCTGCGGACCTGGGTCAACGGCGAGCTGCGCCAGGACACCAACACCTCAGACCTGATCTTCGGCTGCGACGAGCTGGTTGCGTTCATCGCCCAGACCTGCACGCTTGCGCCCGGCGATCTGATCCTGACCGGCACCCCGAGCGGGGTCGGGATGGCGATGGACCCGCCCCGCTGGCTGCAGTCCGGCGACACGGTCAGGATCGAGATCGAGTCGCTGGGCGTGATCGAGCACAGCGTCGCGTAACCGTCGGCCGGCTACGGTCCCGGGGCGGGCAGCTTCAGCGTGGCGCGGCCGATCGTTGCGAGTGCGTCCGTCGAGCGCTGCGTGTAGGCAATGTGCACCCGGTAGCCGGCGACGGTGATCGTTCCGGCGATGCCCCCGGTCCGTGCGTCATAGGTGAACGTGCCGCTGGCGGCGGCGTTTGACACGAACCGGTCGGCGTGGAGCGCGAACCTGCGACCGGTGACGGTGAAACCGCCGCCGCGCAGGCCCGGGCCATGCGCGACCGCGCTGTAGTCATCGGTGATCACGGCGTCGCCGGCCGTCTGCGTCGCGACCCAGGCGGCCCGGCGGGCGGTCAGGCCGACGCGCCCCGAGACGACCGTGGCGGCGGGTGCGGACGCGAGCGTCCGTGGGTATTCGCCGGGTGTCTGGATCGGGGGGATCTTCGCCGCGCACGACACGCTCATCGTCTGCAGCTTCGACGGGGCGGCGGTGAAGCGGTCGATGATCGAGCGGGCGCAGCCGGCGCCGAGCGACTCAAACGTGTCGCCCTCCGAGGTGACGTGGACCGTGTTGTGCAGGTCGACGACACGGACGTTGCGCCCGAGCGTCGGCGCGAACTTGCGCACGTCGGACAGCGGCGTCAGGTCGTCGACATCGCCGCCGATCACGAGGATCGGCACGGACGCCGGGAGCACCGTCGGCGCGGCCGGCTCGACCGGCGCGGTGTGGGTCGGCGAGGGCCAGTCCAGGCAGACGTCGTACGGCTGCGAGTAGCCGCTCTGGGTCACCCACTCGGCGGTCGTGAACGGTGCGAACGGAGCCGATGGCTGGGCCGTGACGGCCCGCTCGAACTGCCGCAACCGCGCCGCCGGGGTGGCCTGCATCGAGAACAGTTGCGGGTAGTCGGTGCACGACACGGCCATGTACAGCGCGTCGTCGAAGTACACGGCGCTGGTTGTTCCGTGGTTGTACGCCAGCTCCTGGGCGACGAGTCGCAGCAGCGGCGCGTCGTCGTGCGCCAGCGCGGCGCGGACCGACGCGTCTGACTCCCGCAGGATCACCGGATCAGACCCTGAGTCCTGCACGAGGTCGGCGAGCTGGCGCGGACCGACGGTCTGCCGGATCCGTCGGCCGCCGGCCAGCCGGGTGACCCCGGAGATCGGCGCCCGGCGGACCCGGGCGAGCAGCGCCGCGAACCGGGCGACCGCCTCCGCGCCGTCGTGGGCGTCGCACGCGACGCTGCGCTCGCAGACGCGCAGCATCGCGCGCCGGCTCTCGATGCCCGACGACGCATACCAGGGGGACAGCCCCCGCAGGTAGTAGGTCGAGTCGAGGATCACGGCCCTCACCAGCCGCGGGTGGCGGGCGATGAACGCCTGCACGAACCAGCTGCCGTACGAGTCGCCGTAGATCGTCACCGGGCCGGTGTCGAGCCGACGCAGGATCGCGGCCAGGTCAGCGACGGCGTACGCGGTGCCGTACAGGTCCGAGGCGTGCAGCCAGCGGCCGTCGGGCAGCTTGAAGCGATGGTTCAGCGAATCGCCGCAGGCGCCGACGAGCTTGGCGAAGCGGGGCCCCGAGGTCCGTCCGGCGTCGCGCTGCAGACGCGGGCAGAGCAGGATCCCCGAGCCGCCTGTGCCGCGGTTGTCGACGAGCACCAGGTTGTGGGTCTCAAGCAGCGGGGCGAAGATGCCGGTGTACTCGTCGTAGCTGCCGGTCGACGGATAGCCGGGACCGCCCTCGACGGCGACGATCGTGCCGACCGCATGCCCGTCGGATGCCGGCAGCCATTGCGTCTGGATCCCGATCTGGGGGCCGTCCTTCAGGCGCGGATCAAGCAGACGCGGCACCTTCGTGCACCAGCCGGGGCCGTGATCGGTGCCGCGGTGCGGGCCGCAGCGGTGCAACGTCAGGGTGCCGACGTGGAGCGTCCTCGCGGCGGCGCTGGCGGCCGGGGCGCAGAGCAGGAAGATCACGACCGCGGTGGCCAGCGCCCAGGCCGGTCGCCTCATCAGTCGGGCTCGGTGCCGGCGGCGGATACGGTCGGCGCACCGGCGATCACGTGGGCCAGGCGCTCGCGTCGCGCGTCGATTCGCTTCCAGCGGGCGATCGAGCGGCGCATCGAACGGCCATCGGAGCGATAGAAGTGACGCGCCCACACCGATGTCGGCGCCGCCAGCCGCAGGATCCCGAACGGCGCGATGATCGGGAAGAACACGCAGCCTAGCCCGAGCAGCGGCTTGCCCTTGAGGATCACCGCCAGTGCCAGCGCCAGATCGACCGAGACCGCGATCGCCAGGCTGGCGATCGACGAGCTGTTGCCCTTGACGTTGAACGGCGCGAGCCCGAGCAGCACCAGCCCCCCGATCACGGTCGCGACGACGACCGCATCAAACGACTTGCGGCCTTCCTGAGCCCAGTAGACGTCGCGGAGATAGACCCATAGCGCGAACTCGTCGAGCGTGAACCCGGCGCCGACGCCGAACATCCCCGCGAGGATCTCGTTCCACGGGCTGACGGGGTTCAGCGCGAACCCGAGAAAGCCCGCCAGCAGGATCAGCACGATCCCCCAGACGAGGTGGTGTAGGTGCAGCCCCGATTCGGTGGTCACACTGCCGGGCCACCACGGCACCCGGGGGCTGCGCATCAGACGTGCGCTGGTGCGGATGAACAGGAACGACAGCAGGAACATCCCCAGCAGCACGAACCCAGCTCGCGTCCCGGGTTGCTCCAGGAACGTGTCGGGCAGCTTGTACTGGAAGACAAGGCCGGCGGGCACGCCGACAATCATGCCGCGAGGCGCGGCGAGCGCGTCGGCTCCGGCGCTAGTGGTGCTCGATCACGCGGTCGATCAGCCCGTACTCGACCGCCTGGACCGGATCGAAGAAGCGGTCGCGCTCCATGTCGATGTGGACCTGCTCCTCGGACTGGCCGGTGTGGTGGGCGTAGATCTCGTCGGTGCGCTTACGGACGTCGATGATCTCTCGCGCGTGGATCTCGATGTCGGTCGCTTGGCCCTGGAACCCCGCCGACGGCTGGTGGATCAGGATTCGGCTGTTCGGCAGCGAGAAGCGCTTGCCCTTGGCGCCGCCGGTCAGCAGCAGCGAGCCCATCGACATCGCGATCCCGACGCAGATCGTCGAGACGTCGGGCTTGATGAACTGCATCGTGTCGTAGATCGCCAGTCCCGAGTAGATCGAGCCGCCGGGCGAGTTGACGTAGATCGAGATGTCCTTGTCGGGGTCGGCGGACTCCAGGTGCAGCAGTTGCGCGACGGTGATGTTCGCGACCATGTCGTCGATCTCGGATCCGACGAAGATGATCCGCTCGTTGAGCAGACGGCTGTAGATGTCGAACTCGCGCTCACCGCGGGCGGTGCGCTCGATGACCATAGGAACGAGGGGCATGGCGTCGAGGCTAGTGGGTGTCGGCGATCGTCAGCACGGCGGAGCCAGTGAACGCACCGGCGCGCAGGTCGGAGAGGGCGCGCTCGGCATCGGCCAGGGGGTAGGTGGTGACGGTCGTGCGGACCGGGACCTGCTCGGCGAGCGCCAGGAACTCGTGACCGTCGTCACGGGTGAGATTGGCGACCGAACGGATCGTGCGCTCGTGCCACAGGTCCTCGTAGGGAAAGCTCGGGATGTCGGACATGTGGATCCCCGCGCAGACGACGGTGCCGCCCGGCGCCAGCGCCCGTAGCGCGGCTCCGACCAGCTCGCCGGCGGATGCGAAGATGATCGCCGCATCGAGCTGCTGCGGCGGTGACTGATCCGAGGCTCCCGCGTACGACGCGCCGAGCTCACGCGCGAACTGCTGTGTCCGGGTGTCGCCCGCGCGCGTGAAGGCGTACACCTCACGGCCCTGGTGGACCGCGACCTGGCAGATCTGGTGGGCGGCGGAGCCGAAGCCGTAGAGGCCGAGCCGCGCGCCGTCACCGGCCAGCCGCAACGCCCGATAGCCGATCAGGCCGCCGCACAGCAGCGGCGCGGCCTGGACATCAGAGATCGCCGCCGGGATGTCCAGGCAGAAGCGCTCGTCGGCGACGGTCAGCTGCGCGAAGCCGCCGTCGATGTCACGGCCGGTGAAGCGCGCAGCGACGCACAGGTTCTCGCGGCCGCTGCGGCAGTAGCGGCAGTTCCCGTCGGTCCATCCCAGCCATGGCACGCCGACGCGGCGCCCGTCATCGGTCCGGCCGACGATCTGATGGCCGAGGATCACCGGCAGCTTCGGTGCGTCGATCTCGGCATCGCGCAGGTGCAGGTCGGTGCGGCAGACGGCGCAGGCGCTGATCGCGATCCGCAGCTGGCCGGGCGCCGGAGTGGGGTCCGGCACCTCGCGGGCCTGCAACGGTTGTCCGGCTTGGACCAATAGCTGTGCGTGCATCCCCGGTATTGTGCTCGCTTCGGCGCACTGGCGGCCGGCGCGCGTAGGTCCCGGATCGCCGGGTTTGTGGTATGACTCCCGGCTCGTAGCAGCAGTTACGAGAGAGAGGGAGGCGGCTCCGTCCGCGGGGCCGTTCTCGAAGCCACACGGATGAGGAGCTCAGAGGGCGTTGAGCGTTGATGAGATCGTGCTCCTCGGCGACGAGGTCCCTGTCGCCGAGCTGGTCGAACTACAGCCGCTGATCGCGGAGGCGCAGGAGCGGGGGGTCATCCGCTTCTCGGAGCTGGAATCGTGCCTGGAGGAGATCGAGGTCACCAAGGAGCAGGTGCAGGAGCTGCACAGCTACCTTGACGAGCAGGGGATCGCGGTGATCGGTGCAGACGGCCGGCTCGCGTCCTCGGAGGAGTCACGCGTCGAGGCGGGCGCCCCGTCACCCGGCGACGACGATGAGGACGGCGTCGGGGCGGCGGTCGGCGGTGCAGGGTCGGAGCCCGAGGCCGACCGGCGGGCGGTGACGCTCGACCTCACGGTTGAGCCGACGCTCGACTCGCTGCGCCTGTACCTGCGCTCGATCGGGCGGGTGGAGCTGTTGACGGCCGCGCAGGAGGTGGCGCTGGCGCGCCGGATCGAGCGCGGCGACATGGACGCCAAGCAGCACATGATCGAGGCGAACCTGCGGCTGGTCGTATCGATCGCGAAGTCCTACCTGGGCCGCGGATTGACGTTCCTGGACCTGATCCAGGAGGGCTCAATGGGTCTGATCCGGGCAGTCGAGAAGTTCGACTACCGCCGCGGCTACAAGTTCTCCACCTACGCGACGTGGTGGATCCGCCAGGCCGTTACCCGCGCGATCGCCGACAAGGGCCGGACGATCCGAATCCCGGTCCACATGGTCGAGAAGCTCAACCGAGTCGTCCATGCCGAGCGCCAGCTGGTACAGGAGCTGGGACGTGAGCCGACGGCCGCCGAGATCGCCGCCGAGTTGCAGATCGCCGTTCGCGAGGTCCGCGACGTGTGGCGGATGGCGCAGCAGCCGGTCTCGCTCGAGAAACCGGTGGGGGAGGAGGACGACTCTTCGCTCGGTGATCTCGTCGAGGACCCGACGGCGGAGTCACCGTTCGAGCTCGCTTCCGAGCGCCTCCGGCGCGAGAACCTACGCCGCGCCTTGGCGGCGCTGCCCCAACGCGAGCGCGAGGTGATCGAGCTGCGCTTCGGTCTGAGCGGCCAGCGCCCTTACACGCTGGAGGAGGTCGGGCGCGCGTTCAACGTGACCCGGGAGCGGATCCGGCAGATCGAGAGCCACACGCTCAAGAAGCTCGAAGCCTTGCCCGAGGCGCAGCGTCTGCGCGACGCGTCGTAGCCGCGCGGCGCTTCATTTGGTCTTCGGGCGGATCGGCAGTGGCGGTGGCTTGTGCTCGAGCTCATCCTTGTCCTGGTAGGTCCAGCGGGCACTGGCGCCGACCGAGCGCTTGATCCGGCGAGGTCGACGTCTGCCTCGAATGGACGGGAGAACGGGGCGGCGTGGTCTCCGGATCGCCATCCGGGCCACGAGCGCCACGCCGCGCCTGATCCGGTGAGGTGGACGGCTGCCGCCAGCGGATGGGAGAACGGGGCGGCGTGACTTCCGGATCGCCATCCGGGCCAGGAGCCCCACGATGATGATCGCCGGGAACGCGAGTAGAAATATGGCGGAGCTGACCCCATGTGCGCCGTGCGTGCTCCCTGCCTGCGCCCTCCCGTGTCGATGCGACGTCGCGGTCGACCCTCGGTCTGGGGTCGTTGCCGAGGCTCGTTGTTGAGTGGTCGCCGCGGCTTCTTGCCCGGTCACCGCGGAGGCACCGTGCCCGGTCATTGCCAGGCCGGCGGCGGAAGCGGTCGTCGTACGCGACAGCGTCTGCGTCCCCAGCGGAAAGTGATTGATCAGCGGCGCGGCCGGGTTGGTCGATCCGGCCGCGTGGCCGGCCATGGCCGCGCTGGGGGGCGACAGCGCGATCAGTCCGATCGCGGCGGCCAAGACCTGTGCGAGCGCGCCCGGTTTCACCGGATCGTCACCGGGGTGCCGACCGGCATCAGCTTGCCGAGCTTGAGGATCGCGGCGTTGCGCAGACGGATGCAGCCGTGCGAGACGCGGCCGGGAATCAGCTGCGGCTCATCGGTCCCGTGGATGCCGATGAAACCGCCCGCGGGCCAGTCGGTCTCGTACTCCGAGCGAGCGCTGGTGCCGAACGCCAGCGGCCCGTACTCGGGGCTGGCGTACGAGGTCAGCCGGTCACGGACGTAGAACTGCCCGGTCGGCGTCGGCGTGCTCGGTTTGCCGACGCCCACCGGCGTGCGGAACACCACCTTTCCAGCGCGGTACAGCGTGAGCGTCAGATCCGCGCGATCGACGACCACCCGGGTGTCGACGAATCTCCATCCGCCGAGCGCCGAGCGCGGCACCCAGCCGGTCCGTCCGTCGGGGAGCACGGCCAAGCGGGCGTGGACCCAGCTGACGCCGTCACGGGTGACCTCGCCGTCGGCCACCACCAGGTTCGCGGTGCCCTCCGGGGTCGACGTGCTCACGGGCACCACCACCGGGCTGGACCAGCTGGGCCGCTCATGGGCATCGATCGCCCGGAGTACGGGAGCCCACTTAGTGATGTCGGAGCTGCCTTTGAGCAGCCGCGGACGGGGGATGGCAAACCCCTTCGCCGGCGCCGGCAGGGCGGCGAGCTGGCGAGTCTGCGCGGCGATCGCCGGGGCGGCCTGACCGTGGGCGGAGCCGCCGGCCGCCCGGCCGGTGGCGGAGCCGCGACTCGGCTGCGCACCGGGCGCAACGAGCAGGCCGACCCCGACGCCGACGAGGACGACCAACGGCACGATCAGCGCCCGCCTGCTCAGGCGACCTCGCCGGGCAGCTACGGAGCGTTGACATCGCACTATCCGGTGAACTCGGGAGCGTGCTGGGTGCTGGTCTGCGGCGCGTGCAGGGTCACGAAGTGGGTGGCGTTCACGATCTGAACCGTCTCGTCGTCTGGCAGCGAGGCATCGAACGCGTGCTCGGCCGGTACGATTCCGGCCAGGTATCGGATCCAGGCGGCGTGACGGGCCTCGACCGAGTGGATCGCGACCGCGGCCGCGAGGTACCGGTCGGAGTGGATCTTCGGCAGCTGCTCCTTGTAAGCGCCGACGGCCAGATCTTCGAACGCGACCGCCGTCGCGCGGAACGCGTCGGGACTGTCGGTCGTGCCCCGGAAGTTGAAGCTCGGGCTCTTCGCCGCGCGGCGGCCGAGCGTCTCCTGGAAAGCCTTGACGTGCGCCCGCTCGTGAGAGCCGACGACGCGCGCCTGCTTGGCAAGCGCGCCGCGCAACGCTCCCACCCGCTCGGCCTGGGTGTAGAAGGCCGCCTGCAGGTACTCGAGCGTCAGTGCGAAGTTGAGGATCGCAACGTCGTTGTCGGCATGCTTGGCCCGGGCCTGCGCCGTCCCGGGGAGCAGCCCTGTCGCCAGCACACCCACAGCCGTCGCCTGGGCTCCGCGTCGCAGGAGCTGTCCGCGCGTGGGCAGCCGCTCGGCCGTCTCACGCAAGGCGCCGTCGATGTCGATGTCTGCCAGTGCCAGTGTTTTGATCGTGTCGCTCATCGGGCTAGCCGAGGTAGGGCTTGATCGTTTTCAGTGCCTTCGACGCGGTGATCGGCACGTCGTCCGGCACCGGGGCCGGCAGAATGCCCGCCAGGCTGCGCGCCCAGGCCGCGTGGCGCGCCTCGACCGATATCACGCGGTCGATCGATCCCAGCAGGGTGCGGCTCATGTTCTCCGCTTGACCGTTGTAGGCCGCCACGCCGGTGTCCTCGATCTTGACGGCGGTGGCGATGAACTTGGTGTTGTCGTCGGTCGCGTCGCCGAATCGAAAGGCCGGCGCCTTGCTGGTGTGGCCGAGCGCCCGCTCGAGATACCTGAGGTGCGCCTGCTCCTGCTGCCCGACGATCTTGGCGAACTGCTTGGCCTGGCCTGTCAGCTTTCCGTCGCGCAACGCCTGGCTGTAGAACGCCGTCTGCAGCTGCTCGAATCTGAGCGCGAACTCGAGGACCTCCCGATCACGAGACGACAGCGAGGATGCGGACGAGCGGCTGGCCGACGCCAGCCCGGCCGCGGCCGCGCCGGCCGCCGACAGGCCCCCGAGTGAGATCGCGACCCGCTTGATCAGCGCCGCTCTCGGCAGTACGTCTCCGCGATCACCATCGGTTGACACAACTTCTCGTACACCCAGGTCCACAACGCCCCCCAAATGCTCCTTAAACCGCCCAGAAGCTATAGATTGTTACCCAGCTTATCCACATCGATACGCCGGTTTCAAGCTGTAGGTCGTCGACGTTGGGTGACAACGGGGCGCTGACCCGTCGGATCTGCCGGCGCTGACGCGGAATCGACGCCGGCGGTCGACCTACCCGAGTGCCAGAGCGAGGGCGGCGGGCCACTGGCGATGTCGGACACGCCGCTAGAATCCCCGGGCCCTCGGCGGGGTTCCCGAGCGGTCAAAGGGGACGGACTGTAAATCCGTTGGCTCTGCCTTCGCAGGTTCGAATCCTGCCCCCGCCACTCAGCCGGAGATCGCCGCCGAACAGCGC
>Ga0302314_10004966_pt1 | contig 24336 bp, 22 predicted proteins | sample III_Palsa_N2_3_FD_200533 | JGI IMG/M metagenome (GOLD analysis project Ga0302314, IMG submission 200533) | Peat permafrost microbial communities from Stordalen Mire near Abisko, Sweden - III_Palsa_N2_3 | ecosystem: Environmental > Terrestrial > Soil > Palsa > Peat permafrost | place: Sweden... | reverse complement strand
CCGGGCCCGGCTCGGTCGTGGCGGCGCAGATGGCGATCGACGATTTCGGCGGCACGGTCGGCGGCAAGCCGATCAAGCTGCTGGTCGCCGACCATCAGAACAAGGCCGACATCGGCCTGTCGATCGCGCGGCAATGGTACGGACCGGATCATGTCGATATGATCATCGACTTCACCAATTCGGCGATCGCGCTGGCGGTGCAGTCGCTGGCCAAGGACCAGAACAAGCTGGCGATCTTCACCTCGGCCTCCTCGTCCGACCTGACCGGTTCGGCCTGCACCGCGACCGGCATCGGCTGGACCCACAACAACTGGTCGAACGCGGTGGCACCGATCCGCGGGCTGATGAAGCAGGGCGATGACAGCTATTTCTTCCTGACCGCCGATTATGCCTTCGGCCGCAGCCTGGAGGCGGACGCGACGGCCGAGATCACCCGGCTGGGCGGCACGGTCAAGGGCTCGGTCAAGCATCCGCTCAATACCGCCGATTTCTCGTCGTTCCTGCTGCAGGCCCAGGGCTCCGGCGCCAAGGTCGTCGTGCTGGCCAATGCCGGCGCCGACCTGATCGGTTCGCTGAAACAGTCGGTCGAATTCGGCCTCTCGCCGAAGCAGCAGGTCACTGCCCCGGTGGTCTATCTGTCCGACATCAACAGCATCGGGCTGAAGGACGCCCAGGGCCTGCTGCTGATGCAGTCCTGGTACTGGGACACGGACGACAGGACGCGCGCCTGGGCCAAACGCTATTTCGCCAAGATGAACCGCATGCCGAACGACACCCATGTCGGGCTCTATTCGGCCATTACCCATTACCTGCAGGCGATCCAGCGGACGGGTACCGCCGATACCACGCCGGTCGTGGCCGCGATGAAGGCGGCCCCGGTCGAGGATGTCTTCACCGCCCATGGCGAGATCCGGTCGAACAACAAGCTGGTGTTCGACCGGCTGCTGATGCGGGTCAAGAAGCCCGAGGAGTCGAAGTACCCGTGGGACTACCTGGAAAAGGTCGCGACGATTCCAGCCAAGGATGCGTTCCTGGCGCCGGAGCTGACCGGGTGTGCACTATCGAAGTAGCTCAATCGGCTAGCACAGTACGATAGCCGGCGGCATCGAGCCGGGCCGCCAGCGGTCGCATGTTTCGGCAGGTGCGAAGGAAACCATGGACCAGCACAGCCGTGGGCTGCCGGTCCATGGCTCGGCCTCAGACCCCGTTCGCGCGCAGCCAGGCGACGCAGCGGCTCATGCCGTCCTTGGCGTCGGCCTCGTTGTAGCTCGGGCGGTAGTCGGCGTTGAAGCCGTGCTGGGCGTCGGGATAGACCACGATCTGCGACTTGGTATTGCCGGTTTCCGCCAGCTTCGCCCGCATGGTCGCGACATGTTCGGCCAGGATGCCCTGATCGAGCCCGGCATAGAGGCCCAGCACCGGGATCTTGACTTGGGCCGCGATATCGACCGGGTTGGTCGGCATTTCCGCCGTGGGCGTGCCCACCAAGGGTCCGTACCAGGCGACGCCGGCCTTCAGATTATGGTTATGCGCGGCATACATCCAGACCGTCCGGCCGCCGCGGCAGAAACCGGTGATGCCGAGCCGACGGGTATTGCCGCGGTTCTTGGCGGCCCAGGCGACGGTCGCGTCCAGATCGGCGAACTCGGTCACGTCCGGTGCCTTGTTGACGGTCGCCATGACTTCCTTGATGTCGGTCATCGCCACGACATTGCCGACACGGCTATAGAGCTCCGGCGCGATCGCCAGATAGCCGAGCTTGGCGAAGCGGCGGCACATGTCCTTGATGTGCTCATGCACGCCGAAGATCTCTTCGATCACCAGCAGCGTCGGATAGGGACCGGAGCCGACCGGCTGAGCCCGATAGGCCGGGATCACGCCATCCTTGGTCGGAATCTTCACCTCGCCGGCGATCAGATCGACCGTGTCGGTCGTGATCGTGCTGGCCTGGACCGGCTGGACCGTCAGCGCGAAACCGGCGGCGAGCGTGGTGACGACGAAACCGCGACGGCTCAGGTCCATCGTGGGAAACAGGCCAGCGATATCGGATGCGACGTTACGCATGATGAGCGATCCCTCCTCGATACATGGTTTTGGCCAATCCTACCCTCGCCCGGCCCGGTGCGGCGATCAAACTTCCGCGAGCAATTCACCTGCTCAATAATCGAACTTATAGTTTACGCCCAGACTGGTCGAATCCGAGCCGGCGCCAACAGTCGCATCGACCGTGACGCGCGGCAGCACCTCGACCTCGACCCGCGCCTTGGTCGTGCCGACGCCGGCGCCCTGGTCGACGCCGAGGAAGACGCCCGGCGCCACATACTTGCCGCCGCTGACCGAGGCGCCGCCCAGCGCGCTCTTCTGGCTGCTGCTGGTCGAGCCGCTCGACGTCGCGGTATTGTCGGAATTGAGCGTCAGCCGGTCGAGGCCGGTCGCGTTGCGCAGCCGATCCAAGACACCCGGCCCGCCGCCGCTGGCGAGCGAGGCCGCCGCCGCGGCCAGTTGCAGGCCCTGCACTGCCGAGATCTGGCCGACCGAGGTGCCGAACAGCACGCGCGACAGCACCTCGTCCTGCGGCAGGTCCGGGGTCGAGGTCAGCTTGAGCGACGGGCTGCTGGGCGAACCCTGGATGATGATGTTCGCGGTAATGTCCGCCGTTTTGGCCGTCGCCAGCAGATCGATCTCCGGATTGGTATTGCCGGCGAAGCCGATCACGCCGCGCTGGATCGTGAAGCTATGGCTGAGGATGTCGAACGTGCCGTTCGCGACCTCGAATTGTCCGGTCACGATCGGCGCGGCGCTGGTGCCGGCGACATGGATCTTGCCACGCCATTCGCTATCCAGCCCGCGGCCGCGGATGAAGCATTGGTTGGGTGAGGTGAAATCGACATCGAGCGTGGCCGCGAAGGGCGGGGCCGCCGCGACGGCAGGACCCTGCGGTCCCGTGCGTTTCGGATAGCGGGAATCGATCCGCACGACATTGAGCGTCGCCACGTTCGGCGGCAACTGGTCCGGGATGTTGATGTCGGCCCGGTCGAGCGTGATCGCCGCCTTGACCGCCGGACCGGACAGCGGGCCGGTGACCGAGGCCGTGCCGCTCAGCACCGCCGTCGCGGTGTCGCCGCGCGCGCCGGTGAAGCTCTTCAACTCGGCCTTCAGATCGAGCGTCGGGCCATTCGCGGCCGCCAGATCGACCCGGCCGGAGGCGCCGATCGTGCCCTGGCCGCCGTCGTTGCCGGTCAGGCTCTTCAGCAGGAAGCTCTGCTGCGTGCCGTCGAGTTCGACCGTCAGCGCGCGCAGCGTCATGCCCGAAGCATCGTTGTCGTACTGACCGTCGCTGATCGCGAGGCGCCCGCCGGCCTCGGGATGGGCGACGGTGCCACCCACCGACAGGTCGATGGTAAAGGCGCCACTGACCCGATCCTCGCCCAGCGGCAGGATCTCGCTCAGGGTCTCCAGCCGCCCGGCGCCTTCGAGCTTGAACAGGATCGAGCCGTCGGGCGGAATCACCACGCCGGACAGGTCCGGTTTGATCTGCAGCGGCCCATGGCCGTAGAAGCCCAGCGCCTGATCCTTCAAGCCATCGAGCTTGCCCTTGAGATCGACCCGGCCCGGCGACAGGTCGGCGGTCACCGCCAGGCCGACCGGCGGTAGGTCCGGATGGGTCGCCGCCGCCAGCTTCAGGTTGGGCACGGCAATGGTGATCGTACCGGCCGGCTTGGCGGCCGAGCCGGAGACATGGACCGCGAAGCCCAGCGTGCCCTCGGTCCCGACCTGACCGGCGAGCGCGCCCAGCGCGGCGATCGACAGGTTTCTGCCATCGAGATCGAGCCGCAGGGTCTTGGCGTCGGCGACGCCGGCGCCGGTCACATCGCCCTGGCCGATGCCGAGCGCCAGGTCGGTCACGGAATAACCCGTGCCCTTGCGCGCGAGCGTGAGCGGACGGCGCAGGATCAGCGGCAGGTCGGCGAGCTTGCCATCGAGCCGGGCCAGCCGCAGCGTCGCATCCGGACCGGGCCCGAGCGTCAGCGTGCCCTCCGCGGCAAGCTGGAACGGCTTCTGCGCCGTGCCCGCGCCGTCGAGCGTGAAGCCGAACGCGCCGGACTTGTCGCTCGCCACCATCAGCTTCGCCTGGTTGACCGAGGCGCCGGCCGTGGCGAGCTTGGCGAGATCGAGCGCCAGCTTGCCGCGCGGCTTGGTCCAGATATCGGTGAGATCCGCCTTCGCGGTCAGGTGGTCGAGCGTGGTGCGCCGATCGCTCGTGCCGAAGGAGAATTTGGCGATATCCGCATCGAGCGTGACGGCGGCACCGGTCAGCTTGCCGGAGAATTTGACCGCCCCGCCGAGCGGCTCGCCGGCGAGCGGTGCCCAGACCACCAGGTCGTTGACGGCACCGGTCACGGTGCCGGCGCCCCGCTTGGCGGCGGTGTCGAGCGTAAAGTCGGCGGCGAGCTTCGTGCCGGGGCCGGCGAGCTTCAGATCCTTGACCGCATAGGCCGTGTCGCCGGTCTGCGCGACCGTACCGTCGAGCGTGGCCGACAGAGTGCCGGCGGTGAGCTTGGCGCTCAGCGCCACGCTGCGCTGAACCAGGCTGGCGAGCGTCGCGGTCAGCGACAGGCGATCGAGCTTCCGGCTGCCGGCGGCGATGCCGCTGGCATCGACCTGCAGCGTTACCGCCGGATCCTTCGGCTGGCCGGTCGCATCGGCCGTGACGGTCGCCTGGCCGGCATAGCCCGGCCCGAGGGCGGCAAGCCGCGGCAGGCTCAGCACGGCCTTGCCGTCGAGCGTCTGGCGTGCCGGATCGAACGTCCCCTTGCCGGTCAGGCTGACGTCGGCGCCGTTGAGCTTGAGATCGTTCAAGGCAAACATGCCGGCGGCCGAGCGACCGCCAGCCGCGTCGAGCGTGACCGCCGGCCCGAACAGCCCGTCGGCCTGGGCGATCCCGGTCTTGAGATTGTCGAAGCGACCCGTCAGTTTCGCATCGATCGCCTTGCCGTCGGGGCTGGTGACGGTGCCGTCCAGCTTCACGCCACCGGCCAGCGCCACGCCGGCCAGACCGGCGAAGCGCGACAGGTCGGCCGCCTCCAGATGGAGCTTGCCGTCGGCTGCGACGCCATTGAACGTGCCCGAGGCGTCGAACTGGATGCCGGCGCCCGCGGCGGTCGCCTTGCCCAACTGGATCTTGCCGCCCTGCCGGTCGCTGGTCAGGTCGATCGTCCAGTCGAGTGTGTCGCCCAGCGCATCCGGCGGCGCCGCGCCGGCCGCCTTGATGCCGCTGAACCGGCCGCCGCCGGTGATGTGCAGCAGACCGTCGGCGCCGGTGAGCAGATCGATCTTTGCGGTGGTATCGCTGACGCCATTGTCGCCGGCCGAGACCGCCTTGGCATCGAACAGGACCGAGGCCGCCGGCCGCGCCATCTCGCCCTTCAGGCCCAGATCGAGCTGGAAATTGCCGGCGACCGGCTCGCCCGCGACGCCTTCCAGCGCATGGATATCGCCGGTGATCGTCGCCGAGGCATCGATCGTCTGGTGCGCGGGATCGAACCAGCCCTTGGCGGCGATCGTGCCGGCCGCGAGCCGGATCTCGGCATGATCGAGCGTCACCGGCTTGCCCACGGGGCCGGCGGCCGCGACGTCGAACGCGATGTCGTTGCCGGCGGCCGGCTTGAATTGATCGGCCAGCAGTGCCGCCACCTGCGCCGTGCCCTTGATCGAGGCGGCCCAGCCCTTATCCAGGCCGAGCGTCAGGTCGGCGCCCAGCTTGGAACCGCCGCCCGCCGTCCCATCGAGCCGGCCTTGCCAGGCCGACATCGGGCCCCGGCCCTTGAGCGCCAGGGTCAGCGGCTGCCGACCGGCGTCGGGATCGAGCTTGGCCAGCAGTTCGCCGGAGCTGTCGACCGCCTGCAGATCCAGATCGAGCAGCTTGTCGTCGAGCATCAGCTTGGCCGTCGCCGTGCCCTGGGCGGCGCCGAGCCGGACCAGCGACAGCGACACGCCGGCCTGGCCGCTGTGCAGGCTGGCGGTCCCGGTGAGCGTGAAGCTCGCCGGCTCGCCCAGCAGCGACGGACCCAGTTCGATCGCGGGCGCGGTCAGTGCGCCGACTTCGAGGGCTAACGGCAGATGGGGCAGCGTGAAACTATCGCTGGTGGTCGCCGGCGCGGGATTGGTCGGCGGCAGCGGCGCCCGGGCGACCAGGATATGGCCGGCCGCGATCCGATCGATCCGCGCCGTGCCGCGCAGCAGCGCCATGGCATCGAGATCGACCGCCGCGTTCTCGACCGTCAGCCAGACGCCGTCGCGATCGGCCAGATCGAGCCGGGCCAGCCGGATATGGAACGGCAGGGTGCCGTCCACGCCGGTCACCGTCGCCCTGGTATCGGTATCGGTCAGGGTGCGGGTCAGTTCCGCCGTCAGCCAGGAATGGCCGAAGCTGCTGCCGAGCCACAGCAGCCCACCCCCGATGAGGACGACGATCAGCACGATGAGCCCGGCGAGGCCGAGCCCGATCCAGCGCAGCGCGCGGGTCATAATGCGCCACCTTCCTCAGTCGTCATCGCCGCCATCCTAAAACGCCTGTCCCAGGCTGACATAGATTTGGATCGGCGAATCGACGCTGCCGCGCGGGTTGAGCGGGGTCGCCAGATCGAGGCGGACCGGGCCGATCGCGGTGTAGTAGCGCAGACCGATGCCGGCGCCGAGCGCGACGCGGCCCTTGAAGTCCGGCAGCTGACTCGCATAATCGGAGCCGGCATCGAGGAACGGCACCAGGCCGATCGTGTCGGTGATCTTGGTCCTGAGTTCGGCACTGACCACGGCCAGCGACAGGCCGCCGATCGGATTGTCGAACTGGTCGAGCGGTCCGGCCTCCTGGAAGCCGAAGCCGCGCACCGAGCCGCCGCCGCCGGCATAGAAGCGATGATCCTTCGAGATCGCATCGAGCGAGGTGCCGACGGTCGAGCCCAGCGTGCCCTGCAGCGCCACGATATAATTGCCGCTCGGGCTCAGTTGATCGTACCAGCTGCTGGTTACCTTGGTTTGCAGGAAGGTCAGGTTCGAACCGAGCGCACGCAGATAGGGCGTCGTCTCGACCGCAAAGCGATAGCCCCGGCTCGGGTTCAGCAGGTCGTCGGTGCCGTCCTTTTTCAGGAAGACCGGCGTGCCGACCAGGACATAGCTCCGGTAGTCGACCTTCTCGTTGACCCGCGCATGCTCGGCCTCAAGCGAGACGCCGCCGCTCAGCGTCGGGTCGAAATGCCGTTCGAAGCCGACCTCGCCCTTCTGTTCGATCGAGTCATAGGCCTTGTAATTCTGGTCGTCGAGGATCAGCGAGGCGACGAAATCCTGGTTGTCGGTCCAGACGTCCGGCAGGCGGAAGATCGTCGACAGGCTGTTGTCGGACGTGCCGCCGGTCGCGGTGAACTTCAGATCCTCGCCGCCGCCGAACAGGTCGCGATGTTCCCAGGAAACATTCGCCGAGATGCCCTCGGTCGTGTCGTAACTGCCGCCGACGCTGACCGACCGCAAGGCGCGCTCGATGACATAGACCTGCATCGGCACGGTGCCGTCGGGCCCGACCGGCCCGTTCGGCGCGACCGAAACCGTGCCGAACAACGCGCTCGACACCATCGCCTGCCGCGTCGCCTCGACCTGGCTCTGATCGAACGGGGCGCCTTCGACCCACTTGATGCGCCGCCGCACCCAGCTTTCGTGCAGCCGCGCCAGGCCATTGACCTGCACCGTGCCGAACCGGGCCTTGGCACCGGCGTCGAGCACGAAGGTGACTTCCATCGCCTTGGCCGCGGCATCGACGATGACATGCTTATCGACGATGCGGGCGAACGGATAGCCCTTGACCTGATACAGCAGCGCGATCCGGCCATCGGCATCGACCACCGGGCCGGACACGGCCGGACCGCCGACGATCAGCCCGACCGCGGCCGGATCGAACACGCCGATCTCGGGCGGCGCCGTGCCGGCCTGGCTGGTCAGTGCGACCTTGGTCAAGGTGTAGCGCGGGCCCGGCGTGATCTTGACCTCGACCTGGATCGGCTTCGCCTGTTCGTCGATCACCGGCTCGATCTTGGATTCGTAATAGCCGGCGGCCTCGACGACCGACGTCAGCCGGTCGGTATCGTCGCGGGCGCGCCGCGTGAGCGCGCCGACCGTCGCCGGCGGCTTGTCGTCCTGCAGTTTGACCAGCTGGGAATTGGCCTCGAGATCGGATTGAAGCCCCTTATCCTCGATTCCGGTGATCTTGGTCTCGTAGGCGATCCCGTCGGCCCGGGCGGCGGTCGCCGACAATAGGACGACGAGGAAACAGGCTAGGCGCAGGCGGGAGGACACAAGGATCATGGTCGCAAACGCCGCGCCCGGGCGCGGGTTCCGCTCACTTGGTACCGAACAGGCGATCTCCCGCATCACCCAATCCAGGGACGATATAAGCGTTCTCATTCAACCGGTCGTCCAATGCCGCGCCATAGACCGGCACGTCCGGATGCCGGTCTGCGAATTTCGCCATGCCCTCCGGCGCCACGACCAGGGCCATGAAGCGGATGCGCGCATCCTCGACGCCGCGCCGGTTCAGCACATCGACCGCGTGGATCGCCGAATTGCCGGTCGCCAGCATCGGATCGACCACGATGAACAGCCGGCCCTCGGGCTCCGGCAGCTTGACCAGATATTCGACCGGCATATGGGTGTCATGGTCGCGATAGAGCCCGACATGGCCGGTGCGGGCCGAGGGCATCAACTCGTGCAGCCCCTCGGCCATGGTCAGGCCGGCGCGCAGGATCGACACGATCGCGACCTTCTTGCCATGGATGCGCGGCGCGTCCATCGCCACCATCGGCGTCTCGATCCGCTCGGTCGTCAGCGGCAGATCGCGCGTCAACTCATAGCCCATCAGCAGCGCGATCTCCTTCAGGAGTTGACGGAACTGGATGGTCGGCGTCGTCTTGTCACGCATCAGGCTCAGCTTGTGCTGGATCAGCGGATGATCGACGAGGCGGAGCGAGGGAAAGGCGGCGGTCAAGCGACGGTGGCTCCAGAATCGAGAGGGGCAATCTCTGCTTTATAAGCCAGGATGGCGTTCAACCCGTACCATAGATTTTATCTGTAATTTAAAATCGATTGACGAAAGATGCGCGTGAAACTGATGATCGCGCCGCCGGCCCGTTTGGGGGACGGCGAGCCCGGGAGGTCTAAACGACATGGCCACCTTCGCGATCATCGGTGCTGGCTTCAGCGGTACCCTGCTGGCGCTGCATCTGCTGCGCCGCACGCCGGCCCATGTAAAGGTCGTCCTGATCGAGCGGCAGAACCGGTTCGCCCAGGGCCCTGCCTATGCCACCGGCAATCCCAGCCACCTGTTGAACGTGCCGGCAGGGCGCATGAGCGCGTTCCATGACCGGCCGGCGGATTTCTTCGACTGGCTGGCGCGCCAGCCCGACGCGCCCGCCGGCTTCGGCCCCGGCAGCTTCGCCCCGCGCCAGCAGTTCGGCGCCTATATCCGCCAACTGCTGCATGAGGAATTGAAGCGGCCCGGCGCCGCAGGGCGGCTGGAGCTGGTGCGCGGCGACGTCGCCGCGATCGACACCAAGCCGCACGAGCCTTTGTCGCTCTGTATCGGCGCCGAGCGCCGGATCGAGGCCGACCTGGCCGTGCTGGCGATCGGCAATTTCCCGCCCGAGCCGCCGGCGATCGCCGATCACGCCTTCTACGATACGCCGCTGTATCGGCCGGATCCCTGGGCCGCCGACACGCTCGACAAGCTCGACCCGGACCAGGCCATCCTGCTGATCGGTACCGGCCTGACCATGATCGACACGGTGACCTCGCTCGAAGACGCCGGCCATCGCGGCCCGATCCATGCCCTGTCGCGACGCGGCCTGACGCCGCTGTGCCACGCCCACGCCGCGAGGCCGCCGGGCCGGCCGGGCGCGCCGATCCCCGATCGCCTGGCCGATGTCGTCAAGATGTTGCGCGGCGAGACCCGGCGTGCCGTCCAGGACGGCAGCACCTGGCAGGCGGCGCTCGACGAGCTGCGACCGTTCGGCCGCGACCTGTGGCAGAACCTCTCGCCGAAAGACCGTTCGCGTTTCCTCCGCCATCTGCGCCCCTGGTGGGACGTGCATCGCCATCGCCTGGCCCCGGAGGTCTCGCGCCGGATCGATGCCGCCCGCGCCCGGGGCCAGTTGCAGATTCTTGCCGGCCGGATCGACAGCATCGCGGCCGAGGACGGCGTGGCGACGGTGACCTACCGGCCGCGCGGCACCGGCACGCAGCGGACGCTCGCGGTCGCCCGGGTGGTGAATTGCGCTGGACCCGCCTGCGATTTCGATCGGATTCCGCATCCGCTGGTGCGTCGCCTGCTCGGCGACGGGCTGGTCCGCCCGGACGCCCATCGCCTGGGCCTGGACGTGACGCCCTCCGGCGCGCTCAAGGACCGCCGCGGCGCCATCTCGCGCCAATTGTTCGCGGTCGGCCCGGTCACCCGCGGCGCTTTCTGGGAAATGACCGCCGTGCCCGACATCCGCCGGCAATGCGAGCTGCTGGCGGCGCAACTGGCGATGCTGGTGTAGGCCAGAGGCGCCGAGGGTTGGACGAGGTGCACGCAGGGTCTGAGTGCCCCAGCGCTAATCCTGGTCGGTTCGGTCGGATAGACTGTGTTGGACGATTGCAGCCAGCCGTTCAGGCCGTCAATTCCCCACGCAGAAGCTATTTCTTCAACGCATCCGTCTTCTCGTTCAGCACCGAAATCAGCTTGTCGATGCCCTGCCCCCGCATGATCGAGGCGAATTCCGAGCGGCGGGTCGCCAGTTGGCTGATGGTGCCGGCCAGGTAGATGTCGCGGATCTGCCAGTGCTGGTCGTTGTCGTGCAGCACGTAATTAAGCTGCACCGGCTCGCCGTTCGACTTTACGATCTCGGACTTGACCAGGGTGGCGTGCTTGATCTTCTGCTCGCCATCGACCTTGAGCTGCTCGCCCGAATAGCCGTCGAACTGGGTCGCGTAGGTCGTCGCGATGTAGCGGCCGAACGCCTTGACCAGCTCCTGCTTCTTGTCCGCCGTCAGCGTGCCCCAGGATGAGCCGACCGACAGCCGCGACATGAAGGGCACGTCGAACGCCTCGAACACGACCGGCTCCAGCTTGTCGAAGCGGCCTTGGACGCCGAGCAACTCGGCGTTCTTCATGTTGTTCAGCAGCACGTCGTAGAAGCCCCGGATCACATCCGAGGGGTCCGGCGCCGCCTTTGCCTGGCCGGCGAGCGCCAGGAACAAGGTCAGGATGAAGCCATAGCGCAGGAAAAGTCTCATCGGAACCTCGTCTTATGGGCGTTTGGGCAGCACCGTAGAGCAAGGACGCGCGGCCCGAAAGGCGAAATGGCGACATTACACCGCGCGCGGGGCGTGGCCGTGCCGAGCGCGTGAGGAAAGCCCTTGCCGCCGGCCTCGGCAGAGGCGAGGCTTGCCCGCCCCAGCACGTTTCAGCCCGATCCCGAGGACCCAGAGGAATGACGGATTCCGCCGCCCCGATCGCCACGCCGGTTCTGCCGGCGGGCGTGCCGATGATCCGGACGATCGCCATGCCGGCGGACACCAATCCGGCCGGCGATATTTTCGGCGGCTGGCTGATGGCGCAGATGGATCTGGCCGCCGGCAATGCCGCGGCCCGGCGCGCACGCGGCCGCTGCGTCACGATCGCGGTCGATGGCATGGCGTTCCTGTCGCCGGTCTATGTCGGCGACGAGGTCAGCCTCTATGCCCGGATCCTGTCGATCGGGCGCACCTCGATGAAGATCCTGGTCGAAGCCTGGCGCCGGCCGCGCCATGATTTCGAGAGTATCCAGGTCACCAAGGCCACCTTCACCTTCGTCGCCATCGACGAGAACGGACGACCGCGCCCGATCCCCGAGCCGCCGGAAATCCTGGAAGCAAGGGATTGCACCGATGCTTGAACTCGCCATTCTCGATGATTACCAGGGCGTGGCCCTGTCGCTGGCCGATTGGGCGCCGCTGCGCGACCGGGTCAACATCACCGTGTTCGACCAGGCGCTCGGGCCCGACGCGGCGGCCAGACTGGCGCCGTTCGACATCGTTTGCCTGATGCGCGAGCGCACGCCGTTCCCGGCCGCGCTGTTCGCGGCGCTGCCGAAGCTGAAATTCATGACCCTGACCGGTGCGCGCAGCCCGTCGCTCGACCTGGACGCGGCGAGCGCGCGCGGCATCACCGTCAGCCATACCGGCGGCGGCAGCCCGCAGGCGACCGCCGAGATGACCTGGGCGCTGATCCTGGCGTCGGCCCGGCACCTACCGACCGAGACCGCCGCGATGCGCGCCGGCGGCTGGCAGACCACGGTCGGCCGGGTCGTCGACGGCAAGGTGCTGGGCTTGCTGGGCCTGGGAAAGCTCGGCAGCAAGGTCGCCGCGATCGGCAAGGCGCTCGGCATGGAGGTCCAGGCCTGGAGCCAGAACCTGACCGCCGAGACGGCCGAGGCCGCCGGCGTCCGCCTGGTCGACAAATCGACCCTGTTCCGCACCAGCGACTGGGTCAGCATCCATCTGATCCTGTCCGACCGCAGCCGCGGGCTGGTCGGCGCCTCCGATCTGGCACTGATGAAGCCCGACGCCTGGCTGGTCAATACCTCGCGCGGGCCGATCGTCGACGAGGCGGCCCTGCTGGCGGCACTGGATGCCGGCGCGATCGGCGGCGCCGCCCTCGACGTCTACGACCACGAACCGCTGCCGGCCGACCATCCGCTGCGCCGGGCGCCACGCACCGTGCTGACGCCGCATCTGGGCTTCGTGACCGAGGATGCCTATCGGGTGTTCTATCGCGACACGGTCGAGGATGTCGCCGCCTGGCTGGCCGGCAGACCGATCCGCGTGATGAACCCGGCCGCGCTCGACCGGCAACCGTGAGCGAACCCGGCATCGGCATCCTGGGCGAGGGCGACGCGCAAGCGCTCGATCGTTTCCTGATGCGGCACGCCGACAGTTCGCTGTTCCTGCGCTCCAACCTGCGGATCGCCGGGCTGGTCGATCGGGGCCAGCCGCTGCAGGGAACCTATGCCGCAGCATTCAGCGCCGACGAGATCGTCGGCGTGGTCGGTCATTTCTGGAACGAGACCGTGATCCTGCAGGCGCCCGCGCAGGCGGCCGACCTGGTCGCCGCCGCCGTCGCGGCCAGCGGGCGCCGGCTGGGCGGCCTGATCGGTCCCCATGCCCAGGTGATGGCGGCCCGCCTGGGTTTGGGCTTGATGGGCCGGGCCACCCATATCGCCGAGGAGGAGATCCTCTACGCCCTGCCGCTCGCCCAGTTGAGCCCGCCGGCGCCGCTGACCTGCGGCCGCGTCCGCTGCCGCAACGCCCGCCCCGACGACGTCGATCTGCTGACCGATTGGCGCGCGGCCTACAGCGTCGAAACCCTGAACGAACCCGAGACGCCGACGTCGCGGCAGCGGAACCGCGACACGATCGAGCGCTTTATCGCCCGGTCGGAGCAATGGGTGCTGGAATCCGACAGCACGCCCGTGGCGACCTCGACCTTCAACGCGCGCCTGGCCGAGACCGTGCAGATCGGCGGCGTCTGGACGCCACCGGAATTGCGCAGCCGCGGCTATGCCCGGGCGGTCGTCGGCGGCTCGCTGCTGGCCGCCCGCGATGCTGGCATCAGCCGCGCCGTCCTGTTCACGCCCCAGCGCAACCTCCCGGCTCAGCGCGCGTACGAGAGCCTGGGGTTTCGACCGGTCGGCGACTATACGGTCACCATCTTCGCCGGAGATTAAGCGACCCGGCGGTCCGTCTCGGCCCCCTGGACCATCAAACGGTAAATCAGCGCGTCTTCGAGCGCCTGGTAGGACGCGTCGATGACGTTGGCGCCGACGCCGACCGTCGACCAGCGCTCGCCCGAGCCGTCGCGGCTCTCGATCAGCACGCGGGTCACCGCCTTGGTGCCCGCCTCCGGCGTCAGGATGCGGACCTTGTAGTCGGTCAGGCGCACGCCGGCGAGCGCCGGGAAGACCGGCTCCAGCGCGCGACGCATGGCGGTGTCGAGCGCATCGACCGGTCCGTTGCCCTGGGCCACGACCATGATCGGGCGATTGCCGATCTCCAGTTCGATCTGCGCCTCGGACAGGGTCTCGATGCTGCCGTCGGCGGCGCGGCGGCGCTCATCGACGACGCGGAAGCCGGCCAGGCGGAAGAAGACCGGCGGGGCGCCGACATCGAGCGCGCGGCGCACCAGCAGTTCGAAGCTGGCGCCGGCGCCGTCATAGGCGAAGCCGGCGGCCTCGCGCTCCTTCACCTGGGCGACCAATGCCGCCAGCTTCGGATCGTCGGCCGCCAGCCGCAGGTCCAACTCGGCCAGGCGCATCATCAGCGTGGCGCGGCCGGCCTGGTCCGATACGACGATATGGCGCTCGTTGCCGACCAGGGACGGCTCGATATGCTCATAGCTGCGCGCGTCCTTGGCGACGGCCGAGACATGCAGGCCGCCTTTGTGCGCGAAGGCCGCGGCGCCGACATAGGGCGCGCGCGGATCGGGCGCGCGGTTGAGGCGATCGTCGACCTGACGCGACAGCGCGGTCAACTCGCCGAGCGCCTCGGCCGTGACGCCGGTCTCGTAGCCGAGCTTGAGCGCCAGGGTCGGGATCAGGCTGATCAGATTGGCATTGCCGCAGCGCTCCCCCAGGCCGTTGAGCGTGCCCTGGATCATGCGGGCGCCGGCGCGCACGGCCGCCAGCGAATTGGCCGCGGCATTGCCGGTATCGTCATGGGCATGGATGCCGATCCGGTCGCCGCCCAGCAGATCGGCCATGGTGCCGACGATGCGATCGATCTCGTGCGGCAGGGTGCCGCCGTTGGTGTCGCACAGCACCAGCCAGCGCGCGCCGGCTTCGGCCGCGGTGCGCAGGCACTGCCGCGCGAACGGCGCGTTGGCCTTCCAGCCGTCGAACAGATGCTCGGCATCGAACACGACTTCGCGGCCCTGCCCGACCGCATAGGAGACCGTGTCGGCGATCATGTCGATCGCCTCGGTCAGGCTGACGCCCAATGCCGAGGTGACATGGAAATCCCAGCTCTTGCCGACCAGGCAGACCGCCGGCGTGCCCGCCGACAGCACGGCGGCGAGGCCGGGATCCTGGGCAGCCTTCAGCCCGGCCTTGCGCGTCATGCCGAACGCGGCGAAGCGGGCGTGGCGCAGCTTGGGCAGGTCGGCATAAAGCGCGGTATCGGCCGGATTGGCACCGGGCCAGCCGGCCTCGATCGTGTCGACGCCCAGCCGGTCGAGCATCAGGGCCAGCGCACGCTTGTCGGCACCGGAGAAATCGACGCCCCGGGTCTGCGCGCCGTCGCGCAAGGTCGTGTCGTAAAGATGGATCCGCGTCATGGCTAAGCCCCACGCGCCGGCAGAACCTCGGCGGTGAGCACGCGCTCGACCACCCAGATCTGCCGCAGGGTTTCGGCGACGATCTCGACCAGGGCCGGTTCCATGCCGGCGACCTGCAGATCGACCGACAAGGCCGGCTCGGCATCACCGGTCAGCCGCGCCTGGACGCTGGACGGCACCAGGCCGCGCTTGGCGAAGATTTCGAGGATGCGCGGCAGGCTGCCCGGATCCGCGGCGGCGCGGACGGCGAAACAGGCTCGGTACGGCAGGGGTTGTTCGGCAGGGACGACGCGGTCAGCGTCGAGACGGACGGAATCCGTAGACATGATGAGAAAACTCACACTGGGCATTGAAGCGCAACAATTCGACCCGATCCTCCGAGAGGATCGGGCGAATAATTCGCCGAATGGCCAGAATGGTCAGGTACCGGTTCATGTCGGAGCGGACGCTATCCCAAGCCGGGTCGGTCGGGCAAGAGGCTATTTTCGGGCTCTTGCGTATAAGCGGTTACGCGCGCAACATTCGGAAAGGAGACTGGTCGATGAATCCCGGCGCTTTCGATCTCGATGCCTATCTGGCCCGGCTCGCCCATGACCGGCCGCTCACCGTCGATGCCGCCTGCCTGGCCGAGTTGCACGAGGCCCATCTGGCGGCGATCCCGTTCGAGAACCTGGACATCCTGCTCGGCCGGCAGATCAAGCTCGATCTGGACTCGGTCCAGGCCAAGCTCGTCGCCGGCGGTCGGGGCGGCTATTGTTTCGAACATGTCACCCTGTTCAAGGCCGTGCTGGAGCGGATCGGCTTCGCCTGCCGTCTGCTGGGCGCCCGGGTGCGCATCAGAACGCCGCCGGGCGTCATCCGGCCGCGCACCCATTTCCTGCTCGAGGTCGATACGCCCCAGGGCCAATATCTGGCCGACGTCGGCTTCGGCGGCGACGGCCCGCTGCGGCCGCTGCCGCTGCTGCCCGATCTGATCAGCCATATGCCGGGCTCGGCCCATCGCCTGCGCCATGACAGCGGGCTCTGGGTGCTGGAAAGCGATCTGGGCGAGGGTTGGGGCGACCTGTATGCCTTCACGCTGGAACCGCACCATGCGGTCGATCTGGAGGTCGGCAACCATTACGTCTCGACCCATCCGGCCTCGCCCTTCCGCGCGACCCCGACCGTCCAGCGCATCCGCCGCAGCCGGCGCGCGATCCTGCGCGACCGGCTGCTCGAAATCCGCGTGAACGGCGAAACCGAGCGGCGCGAGATCGAGACGGACGACGCCTTGTTGACACTGCTGGAGACCGAGTTCTCGCTGGTCTTCCCGGCCGGAACACGCTTCACTCCGCCGGAGATCAGCGAGTAGAGCACATGCCTTCCGACAGCGTCAGCCGTCCCCGCGTCCCGATTTCCCAGACCGAGTTGGATGAGGTGATCCGGCGCCACGCGCTGTTCCAGGCCGGACGCCATGGCGGTCAGCGCGCGATGCTGTCATACCGCGATCTGAGCGGGCTCGATCTGAGAGGCAAGAACCTGTCGGACGGCGATCTGACCGCGGCCAACCTGACCGGGGCCGACCTGTTCGATGCCGACCTGCGCGACGGCACGCTCGCCACACGGGTCAGCAGCGGCGAAATCGTCAATGTGCGGATCGACGAGGGGGCGAGCGATGTCGCCGGCGCGCGCATGGTCAATACCGACCTGCGCGACGCCGCAGTCCGCCGCGCCAATTTCACCGGCGCCGATCTGTCGCTGGCCAACGTGACCGGCGCCCATCTGGAAGAAGCTGAGTTCACGAATGCCCGCCTTTCCGACATGATCGGAATGGAAAGCTGACCTGAACAATCCGCTTATTGCGGCGCCCAAGTATTTCGTGCTGAGTGAGCGCCCTTTATCTCCCTGCTGCCGAGTTGCGCCCGCCATGGCCGAGTCCGAATTTCATCGCATCCGTCGCCTGCCGCCCTATGTCTTCGCCGAGGTCAATCGGCTGAAGGCGGCGGCGCGCGCCGCCGGGCGCGACGTGATCGATTTCGGCATGGGCAACCCAGACATGGCGACGCCGCCCCATGTCGTCGCCAAGCTGATCGAGACGGTGCAGGACCCCCGCACCCACCGCTATTCCAATTCCAAGGGCATCACCGGCCTGCGCAAGGCGATCGCCGGCTATTACGATCGGCGGTTCGGGGTCGATCTGGATCCGGAATCCGAGGTCATCGTGACCTTGGGCTCCAAGGAGGGTCTCGCCAATCTGGCCCAGGCCATCACCAGCCCGGGCGACGTGGTGCTGGTGCCGAATCCGTCCTACCCGATCCACGCCTTCGGCTTCATGATCGCGGGGGCCGCGATCCGGCATATTCCGCCGACCGAGCCGGACCAGTTCCTGGCGGCGTTGGAGCGCGCCTACAAGCATTCGGTGCCGGCACCGATCGCGCTCATCGTCAATTACCCGTCGAACCCGACCGCGGAAGTGCGCGATCTGGATTTCTACGGCGAGATCGTCGAGTTCGCCCGGGCGCGCGGCATGTATGTGCTGTCCGACGTCGCCTATAGCGAGATCTATTTCAACGACAAGCCGCCGCCGTCGATCCTGCAGATCCCCGGCGCCCGCGATGTCGCGGTCGAGTTCGGCAGCCTGAGCAAGACCTATTCGATGCCGGGCTGGCGCGTGGGCTATGCCGTCGGCTGCCGCAAGCTGATCACCGCGCTGGGCCGGGTCAAATCCTACCTGGATTATGGCGCCTTCACGCCGATCCAGGTCGCGGCCATCGCGGCGTTGAACGGCCCGCAGGATTGCGTCGCCGAATTCCGCGCGACCTACAAGCGCCGGCGCGACGTGCTGATCGACGGGCTCGCCTCGGCCGGTTGGCAGGTGCCCTCGCCCGAGGCCTCAATGTTCGCCTGGGCACCGATCCCCGAGCCGTTCCGCGCGATGGGCAGCCTGGAGTTTTCCAAGCTGCTGCTGGAAAAGGCGAATGTGGCGGTCGCCCCCGGCATCGGCTTCGGCGAGTATGGCGACGGCCATGTCCGTCTGGCCCTGGTCGAGAATACCGATCGCATCCGCCAGGCGGTGCGCAATCTGAAGCCCCTGTTCGGGGGCTGACCGCATCCCCATCTGATAGCCGAGGATCTCCCGCGACGAGGTCGAGCGTTCCCGCAATCCAAACCGTTTGGTCGAGTTGCCGCATGTCCTCAGCCCGTCGAGAGCCGTCCATCGTCGCCGAGATTCACCCCGCCAACGACACCGCCGCCCTGATCGCGCTGGAGAAATACCGGGCGCTCGGCGGCGAGTCCCATCGTGTGCTGCGCTGCCTGGAGACGATCCTGGCGGCCGACCGGTACGCGGTCGTCGATACCGGCCGGATCGCCCGCTTCCTCGGCATCCGGTCCCAGGCAGTCAGCCGGGCGCTCAAGGTGCTGGTCGAGCAATCGATCATCGAGCGCGGCCCCCGGATCGGCCGGTCCCATAGCTTCCGGCGGCTCGACGGCGCCGCCAAACCGGTTGCCGAGGACGGCGTCCTCAGGCTCGACGCCGCCCAGACCGAGCAGGTCCGGAAAATCTGGCATTTCCTGCAGTGCAACGACCCCGACTTCGACCAGGCTGTCGCGCGGAAATACCTGAAGTTCGGGATGATCCTCTATTTCCTGCACGACGGCCTGATCGCCGGCGCGGCGCTGGTGGATTACAACAGCGTCATCGACAGCGGCCCGACCATCGCCCATCTGATCGTCGACCGGCAGATGCGCTCGCTCGGCCATGGCCGGAAATTCCTGATCCAGATCGAGCGCCATTTCCACGACAAGCGCATCTTCGCCCATGCCCCGGTCGAGAATAAGGACCTGATCATCGCCCTGCTGAAACACGGCTTCGACATCGTCGGCCAGCAGGTGACCGACGGCGATATTGCCCTGATTCTCAAGAAGTCGCCGGGGGTTTAGCCCTTCTGATCCGCCGCCGGTGCCTTCGTCGGGAAGTGGTAGCCGCAGGTCGGCGGGAAGCGCCAGTCGCCGGGCAGTTCGGCCAGCGACGGCCCGCCGGGGTTCTGGGCCGCCTGATAGGCGCGGATGCCGGGCGTCCAGGTGCTTTTGATATAGGCGATCGTCGCGTGGATCTGGACCGAGGTCAGCTTGCCGTCGAACGCCGGCATCGCCGTCCTGTAGCCGGCCGGCGCGAATGAGACGACGCTATGGGTGACCAGTTCGGTCAGTTCCGCATCGGAATGCTGCCAGGTATGGCCGGTCGCGTCATGCGGCGGCGCCGGCAGCAGACCGTCGGGACCGGGCTCGTACCAGTCGGGCTGGCCTTCCAGATGGGCGCCGTGGCAAGACGCGCAATTCGCCTGATACAGCACGGCCCCGGCCGCGATCTCCCTGGGGTCGTCGCCCGGCACGGACCAGGTCGGCCGGGCCGGCGCGAAGGCATAGCCGGCCAGCACCGCGCCGCCGGCGGCCAGCGCCGCGACCGCGGCGCCGAGCGCGGTGAGGACAGGCCGGCTCACGAGGCGAGCGACATCAACTTGGCGGCCATCTGGTCCGGATCGGTCTCGTGGGTGAAGTTCGTGACGAACCGGCCGGACGGATCCATCACATAGATGATCGAGCTATGGTCCATGTCATAGCCGCCATCCTTGGTCGGATGCTTGGCGGCATAGACGCGATATTCCTTCTCGGCCTTGGCGATCTGGTCGGTCGAGCCGGTCAGCCCGACGATGTCGGGCGCGAAGCTGGCGGCATAATCCTTCATCACATCGGTGGTATCGCGTTCCGGATCGATCGTGATGAACAGCGGCGCCATGTCCCGGCGCTTGTCACCCAGCTTGTCGAGCGCCAGCGACAGGTCGTTGAGTGCGGTCGGGCAGGCATCGGGACAATGGGTATAGCCGAAATAGATCAGCAGCCATTTGCCCTTGTAATCCTGGTCGGTCACGGTCTTGCCGCTCTGGCTATCGACCAGTTGGAACGGGCCGCCGATCTTCGTCGTAGGCATGCCGTCGTGAGCTTTTTCCCAAACGACGCCGCCGGCGAGCAGGATGCCGACCAGCAGCAATCCTGCAAGCGCGACCAGGCCGCCGATCTGGACATTCTTCAGGCGGCTCATCCCTTGTGCCCCGACATATCCATCGGGGCCATGGCGCCAGCCGGACCGGAGGCGCCGACGCCGCCGATCGCGACGCTGGTCTCGACCGTGCCGGCCTTCTCGAAACTCAGGGTCAGCGGAAAGCTCTGGCCGGCGACGAGCGGCGCCTTCAGGTCCACCAGCATGATGTGATAGCCGCCGGGCGACAGCACCACGGCCTGACCGGCCGGCAAGGGCACCGCATCGACCTGGCGCATCTTCATGACGCCATTGTCCATCGTGTGCTGATGGATCTCGGCGACCCGGGCGACCGGCGTCGCGGCGCCGATCAGCCGATCGCCGGCCGGCGCGATCACGGTGGCATAGGCGGTGCCGATGGTCGATTTGCCGGGCGTGGCGCGGGCCCAGGCCTGGGTCACCTCGACCTTGGGCGCCGGTTGCGCCTGCTGGGCCAAGGCGGCGCCGCCGACGGCGACGAGGGCAGCAAGCCCGCTGAACAAAAAGCGACGGAGATGCATCGCGGAGGGATCCTTGAACGAGAGACTTGCGGCCTCGACAGCGCGCCGGGGAGTCCCGGGCGGCGAAGGCCAAACGAGAGGGGCGGAGATCAGGCCGCGGCCGGCGGTCCCCGAGCCCTGACGCTCGCGACGGTGGTCGGGACGGCGGCCACCGTCTCATGGCGCCAAACCACCGGACCCTCGTCCCGCAGCCCGACGACGTATGTCGGCATCGACGGGACGAAGCCCCAGGCGACCGACGGGGCCTGGCACAGCGGACAGGCCCGGTGCGCCGCCTTGTGCGCGCCTCCCTGGCCGCCGGCGTGCTTGCCGCCGGACGTACAGATTGGCGCACCAGCCAGCGGATCGCCCATGGCAAAGGTGGCGGCGCTGGGCAGCAGCAATTGCACCAGCAGCGCCACGAGCGCCAACATCGCGCCGACGCGCGGTGGGCGAACCCGGGAGAAGCTGGCAGGAATCCGTCGCATGCCCGCGATCCTAACCGATGTTTCGGCACCGCGTCAGGACATTCCGTCGCAGGCCTTCCTCGCGACAGCCTTCCCCGCGACGATTGACCCGCGCGGCAGCGCCGTCGAGACTGACCGCCTGGAGGGTATCGACATCGCCACCTCATCGAGACGCGCCCATCGCCTGCGCCGGCCGCAGGCCCTGTTCTTCTCGCGCCGGCTCTGGCGCCGCCGGCTCGTATTCTGGGGCGGGGCACTGGCGACCGGCCTGATCGGTGCCGGTTTCGCCATCGCTGCCAACAAAGCCAGCCATCTGTTCGATCTGGTCACCGGCTGGTCGTCCTGGAGTCCGCTGCTGCTGACCCCGGTCGGTTTCGTCGTGTCGGCGCTGGTCTGCCGGCGGATGTTTCCCGGCGCGCAGGGCAGCGGCATCCCGCAAGCGATCGCCGCGCGCCATATCCGCGATCCGGCGGGGCGCAACCGCCTGCTGTCGATCAGGCTGACCGTCGGCAAGGTCCTGCTGACCCTGTTCGGTCTGGCCTGCGGCGCCTCGATCGGGCGCGAGGGACCGACCGTGCAGGTCGGCGCCTCGATCATGCTGCAGGCGGCGCGGCTGGGCGGCATGGGGCGCGAGCGCGGGCTGATCCTGGCCGGCTCGGCCGCGGGCGTCGCCGCCGCCTTCAACACGCCGCTCGCCGGTATTGTGTTCGCGATCGAGGAAATGGGCCGCAGCTACGAGCACCGGACCAATGGGCTGATTTTATCGACCGTCATTCTGGCCGGCATCGCGTCGGTGGCCCTGCTGGGCAATTACAGCTATTTCGGCGTCACCACCGCCAGCATCGGCGCACTGGCCGATTGGCCGGCGGTGATCGCCTGCGGCCTGGCCGGCGGCGTCGGCGGCGCTTGTTTCAGCTGGCTCGTGCTGGCCTGCACCAGCCTGATCCGCGACTTCGTCATGCGCCGACCCGACCGCAACACCGTGATCGTGGCCGCGGCCGCCGGCCTGATCGTGGCCGGGCTGGGCGTCGTCAGCCATGGCGCTACCTACGGCACCGGCTATGAACAGGCACGCGGCGCGCTCGAGGGCACGCCGCTCGCCTGGACCTATGCGCCGATGAAGCTGCTGGCGACGCTCGCCTCGACCTTGTCCGGCATTCCGGGCGGCATCTTCGCGCCGTCGCTGTCGGTCGGCGCCGGCCTTGGCAGCGCGCTGGCGCCGCTGTTCCCGGCGACGTCGGCCGGAGCCATCGTCGTGCTCGGCATGGCCGGCTATTTCGCCGGCGTGGTGCAGGCGCCGATCACCGCCTTCGTCATCATCATCGAGATGACGGCGGACCATGGCATGGTCATCCCGCTGATGGTCGCCGCGGTGGTGGGATTCGGCACCTCGCGGCTGATCTGCCCGCAGCCGCTCTATCACACGCTGGCGGAACATTTCATCGCGACGGCACGGGCCACGGCCCCAACGGAGGAAGCGGCATGAACGACCAAAAGACCGCCCTCGTGATCGCCGCCGGTCAGGGCATCGGCGCCGCCTGCGCCCGGACGCTCGCCGCCCAGGGTTGGCGGGTCGGGCTGATGTCGACCTCGGACGCATGCGAGACCCTGGCGCGAGAATTGGGCGGCTTCGCCCGTCGCGGCTCGGTGACCGAGACGGCCGACCTGCAGGCGCTGGTCGATCTGGCGCTGGCGGAGACCGGCCGGGTCGATGCGGTCGTCAACAATACCGGCCATAGCGCCGGCTCGAGCAACGTGACCCAGGCCTCGACCTACGATCCCGGCGGCGACCATCACCTGCTCGACATCACCGACGCGCAATGGCACCAGGGGCTCGACCTCTATCTGATGAACGTCATCCGCATGGCGCGGATCGTGACGCCGATCTTCCAGCGCCAGGGCGGCGGCGCCCTGGTCAATATCTCGTCGCTCGGCACGATCGAGCCGCGGCCGGAATATCCGGTGAGCGCGCTCCGACTGGCGCTGCACGGCTTCACCAAGCTCTATGCCGACCGCCATGGCCGCGACGGCATCCGCATGAACAACGTGCTGCCCGGCTTTGTCGAGAACTGGCCGCTGGCCGACGCCGTGCGCGGCGCCACCCCGCTCGGCCGGGCCGTCACGCTCCGGGAAGTGGCAGAGACCGTCGCCTTCCTGCTGTCGGACGGCGCCGGCGCCATCACCGGGCAGAATATCCTGGTCGATGGCGGCCTCAACCGGGCGGTGCGATAGCAATGGCATAAAGGAGCAGAAATAAGGGGACACAATAGAAATAAGGGGACACAATACTTATTTCGCTCAACGAGAGAGGGAAACGAGTATTGTGTCCTGATTATCGCCCCAGGAAGGCGATCGCCGCGCCCGGCACGTTGAACATCGCGTGCAGCATCACGCCCAACCAGAAGCCGAAGCTGCGGTCTTCCTCGCGCCAGGCCAGATAGACCGCAGCGAAGATGAAATAGGAGCCGAACAGGAACACGGCGTCGATCGAATAGATCGCATGCAGCACGGTCGCGATCGACGCCGCGACGGCCGAGATGCGGATGCGGGCGCGGCTGTGGCCGGCAACCAGATCGACCAGGAAGAGATAGATCGTGTTCTCGACCAGCGGCAGCAGCAGCAGCACGATCGCGAACAGGGTGGTGAACGAGCCGGCGGCACGATGGTCGATCACGGCCGCGGGCTTGATCGCCACCAGGCCCAGCACGGCCACACCCCACCAGAGGTCGGCCAGCAGCAGGCTGCGCACGACATATTTGTACTTCGGCACCGAGACGTCGAAGAACAGCTCGATCGGGTTCCAAATTCTGAGGCCGCCGGCCATGTCGCGCGTCCCATTTCATCGAAGCGGGCGGACCATCGCATCGCAGGGGCGGCTTGGCCTGTGAGACAGCGCACATGAAAACGCCGGGCGACCCGATG
>Ga0302314_10004964_pt1 | contig 24337 bp, 18 predicted proteins | sample III_Palsa_N2_3_FD_200533 | JGI IMG/M metagenome (GOLD analysis project Ga0302314, IMG submission 200533) | Peat permafrost microbial communities from Stordalen Mire near Abisko, Sweden - III_Palsa_N2_3 | ecosystem: Environmental > Terrestrial > Soil > Palsa > Peat permafrost | place: Sweden... | reverse complement strand
CGTGATGGCGAAGCTCTTCGAGGACCGCGGTGTCCTGCTGGAGCGCACCATGCAGCTGAACGTCGGCGGCAACATGGACTTCAAGAACATGCTCGAGCGCGAGCGCCTGGAGTCCAAGAAGATCTCCAAGACGCAGGCCGTGACCTCGCAGATCGTGGACCGCGACCTGGGCGCGAAGAACGTCCACATCGGCCCGTCCGACTACGTGGCCTGGCTGGACGACCGCAAGTGGGCGTACGTGCGCCTCGAGGGCCGCGCCTTCGGCGACGTCCCGCTGAACCTGGAGTACAAGCTCGAGGTGTGGGACTCCCCGAACTCGGCCGGCGTCATCATCGACGCGGTGCGCGCGGCGAAGATCGCCAAGGACCGCGGCATCGGCGGCCCGATCCTGTCCGCGTCGAGCTACCTGATGAAGTCCCCGCCGGTGCAGTACTTCGACGACGAGGCCCGCGACAACGTGGAGAAGTTCATCCGCGGCGAGGTCGAGCGCTGAGCACCGGTCCCTGAGCCGGGCTGAACGGCCGTCAGAGGGGTCGTGTTTCACGTGAAACGTGGGACACGGCCCCTCTCCGCTGTCCGCGCATCGTCCGTCTGGCTGTCACGGCATAGGCAACCACCGGCCGACGTGGCAGGCTGAGAGGGTGTCGATCATCGGCGACGTCACTGCCCGACAGGGCCGCGCCGCGGCCCTGCTAGGGCTGTCCGGATTTCGCCGACTGCTGGGGACCCGGCTGCTGTCCCAGGGCTCCGACGGGGTGTTCCAGGTCTCGCTGGCGTCCTATGTGGTCTTCTCCCCCGAACGCCAGGCAACGCCCGGCGCCATCGCCTCCGCCTTCGCCGTGATGCTGCTGCCGTTCTGCCTCTTCGGCCCCTTCGCCGGAGTGCTCCTGGACCGCTGGCGGCGGCGCCAGATCCTGCTGTACGGAAACCTGCTCCGGCTGGTGCTCTGCACCGCGACCGCGGGCCTGGTGCTGCTGAACGTGCCCACGCCGGTGTTCTTCGCCGCCGCGCTGCTGGTCACCGGGATCAACCGGTTCATCCTCGCCGGACTGTCGGCCGGTCTGCCCCAGGTCGTCCCGGACGGGCTGCTGGTCGGCGCCAATGCGCTGGCCCCGACCGCGGGGACCATCGCCTCCACCCTGGGCGCGGGGGCCGCCGTGGTGGTGCACCTGGTGCTTCCGGCCGGCACCGACGCCAATGCCGCCCTGCTGCTGCTGGCCGCCCTCGGCTACGGCAGCGCCTCGCTGGGGGCGCGGACGATGTCACGCGACCTGCTGGGCCCGGTGCACGGTCCGCTCGCCCCGCAGCCGCTGACAGAGGTGCTCGCGCTGACGGCCCGGGGGCTGGTCGACGGCGTACAGCACCTCGTCCGCGACTGCCGCCCGGCGACCTACGCGCTGGCGGCGGTCACCGTGTGCCGGTTCTGCTACGGCCTGCTGCTGATCCTGCTGCTGATGCTCTGCCGGAACAGCTTTGTCGCCCCGGGCGACCAGAACGGGGCGCTCCGCTGGCTGGGGCTGGCCCTGGGCGCCTCGGCCATGGGCTACTTCACGGCGGCCGTGGTGACCCCCTGGGCGACCCGCCGGATGGGCGTCGGGGGGTGGCTGGTCTGCTGCTCGGCGCTGGCCTGCGTGCTCACCCCGGTCCTGGGGCTGTTCTTCGCCCCGGTCCCGACCGTGACCGCCGCCTACCTGCTGGGGCTGGTCTCCCAGGGCATCAAGATCAGCACCGATACCGTCGTCCAGACCTCGGTGGGGGACGCGTACCGGGGCCGGGTCTTCTCGGTCTACGACGTGCTGTTCAATTCGGCGCTGGTGGCCGCAGCGGCGGCGACGGCTGCGGTGATGCCCTCCAGCGGGCGGTCGGTCACCGTGATCGTCTTCTCGGCGGTGCTCTACGGGGCGACCGCCCTGCTCTACGGGGCGACCCTGCGTCACTCCCGCTCGTCGCTCCCCGGGGCCCCGGCGCCCTCCTCGGTCTCCTCGTCCGTGTAGCGCAGCAGCCGCAGCCCGCGCTGCGCCGACGCCGCCGCCTCGCCGAGCGCCGCCTGCTCGACCCGCGCGAGCTGCCAGGACAGCTCGGCGAGGGTGACCTCCTGCAGATTGGACTGCTCGAGCAGGGCGTTCAGCAGCGGGATGACCGTGGTCCCGACCACGCCGCGCAGCGCCGTCGCGGCGAGCTCGGCGACACTGCCGTCCACGGCCTGGGGCAGACCCCGGAAGGGGTTGTCCACGGGGAAGAACCGGGCGGCCGCCTCCAGGTCCAGCAGCTGCTCCCGGACCTGCCGGGCGATGTCGCTGCCGCGCAGCAGCATGGCGACTTGGAGCACGGTGCGCCGGTTGAACAGGGCGAGCTGCCGGGCACGGGACTGGATCCCGCTGGAGGTCTTGAAGGAGGCCAGCCGCTGCCCGCTGAGCAGCTGGTACCCGTAGCTCTCGATCTCGGTGCGGTGGTCGAACACCAGCGCCTGGATGACCTGCGGGGAGACCTCGAAATACGCCGCCACGTCATCGGTGAGCAGATGGAGTCCATTGGGCTGGGTGTCCAGCGGCTTGACCCGCTCCAGCACCTCGATCCGCCCGGACAGGGCCGCCCGCATGCTCCTGGACTCCAGCAGTACCTCGTCGCCGCTCATCGTCATCTCCTTTACTCCCGGGAAATCCTCCAATGGAGTAACGAGAATCAGGCATGACAGTTACATCACCCACAAATCCTGGATTATGGGCGACACACGAGTTGTTGGTATCAATTTTTTGGAGGTGGCAGAAGGAAATCTACTCCTTCCGCGCGGCCCACCATTCCCGCAGTGCCTCCGTGGCGGCCTCCTGCCCCATCGGCCCGTTCTCCAGCCGCAGCTCCAGCAGGAACCGGTACGCCTCCCCGACCTCCCGGCTCGGCTTCAGCCCGAGAACCGCCATGATCTGCTCCCCGTCCAGGTCAGGACGGATGGAGTCCAGCTCCTCCTGCTGCTGGAGCAGCGCGATCCGCTCCTCCAGGCCGTCGTACGCCCGCGACAGGGCGGCCGCCTTCTTCTTGTTGCGGGTCGTGCAGTCGGAGCGGGTCAGCTTGTGCAGCCGCGACAGCAGCGGGCCCGCGTCCCGGACATAGCGCCGGACCGCGGAGTCCGTCCATTCGCCCGTTCCGTAGCCGTGGAACCGGAGGTGCAGTTCCACCAGCCGCGACACATCGGCGATCAGTTCGTTCGAGTACTTCAGCTCCCGCAGGCGCTTCTTGGTCAGCTTAGCGCCCACCAGTTCGTGGTGGTGGAAGGACACCCCGCCGCCGCCCTCGAACCGCCGGGTCCGCGGCTTGCCGATGTCGTGCAGCAGCGCGGCCATCCGCAGCGTCAGGTCGGGGCCGTCCTCCTCCAGGTCGATCGCCTGCTCCAGCACCGTCAGCGAGTGCTCGTAGACGTCCTTGTGGCGGTGGTGCTCGTCGAGTTCCAGCTGCAGGGCCGGCAGCTCCGGCAGGACCCGTGCGGCGATCCCGGAGGTGACCAGCAGCAGCAGGCCCTTCCTGGGGTGGTCGGACAGCAGCAGCTTGTTCAGCTCGGCCTGGACCCGCTCGGCGGAGACGATGTCGATCCGCTCGGCCATCTCCGTCATCGCGGTGACCACCTCGGGAGCGACCCGGAAGTCCAGCTGCGCGGCGAAGCGGGCGGCCCGCATCATCCGCAGCGGGTCGTCGGAGAACGAGGCCTCGGGGGTGCCGGGGGTGCGCAGCACCTTCTCGGCCAGGTCGGCCAGTCCGTGGTGCGGGTCGATGAACACGACCTCGGGCAGCGCGACCGCCATCGCGTTGACCGTGAAGTCGCGGCGGACCAGGTCCTCCTCGATGGAGTCGCCGTAGGAGACCTCCGGCTTGCGCGAGTCCCGGTCGTAGGCCTCGGAGCGGTAGGTGGTGATCTCGATCTGGAAGTCGCGGACCTCGCCGCCCGCCACCGGCTTGGCCTTCTTGCGGGCACCGACCGTGCCGAAGGCGATGCCGACGTCCCAGATCGAGTCCGCCCACGGCTTCAGCAGCGCGAGGATCTGCTCGGGCCTGGCGTCGGTGGTGAAGTCGAGGTCGTTGCCGAGGCGGCCGAGCAGTGCGTCCCGCACCGATCCGCCGACCAGCGCGAGCCGGAAACCGGCGGCCCGGAAGCGGCGTCCGAGCTCGTCCGCCACCGGGTAGGCGCTGAGGATCTCGCTGACGGCGGCGGCCTGCGCGGCGCTCAGGGAGTCGGCGGCAGAACCGCTGCGGGACGTCTCGTCGTCGGGGCGGTCGGAGCTGGGATCTTTGGCATTCGGCACGACAGACAAGGGTACGTGGCGCGGCGCACCCCCCGCGCCCCCATTGTCCCCGGGCATCCGCCGGCCGGCCCCGGCGGACCGGATGCGCCCATCCGGGCTGCCCGGCTGCATCCCCACCCAGACAACGTCGTTACCATGCCAGAGCGCACATGCGAGAACAGAGCGGCTGGGGCGACCAGGGCAGCGCGGGCAACGACGAACGGCGAGGGCGCGTGGGCGAGGCGGCACGGTACAGAAGGCGCACCAGGGGGCGTGGCAGCCGCCGTGTCCTCCCGTCCAGGGACGGACTGCGCCGCGCCGGGGCCGTCCTGCTCTCGTCCGGGCTCGCCCTGCTGGGCGGCACCGGACTCGCACCGGCCGCCCAGGCGGCCGGGGTCAGCCTCAGCAGGCCGACGGCCGTGCCGACCCGCGGCACCCCCACGGCCACCCCGTCCGTACAGCAGGCGTCGACGACCGAGCAGGCCGACGCGGCCTACCCGGCCGTGGTCTCGCTCACCTCCATCTCCCCGGTCACCAGCACCATCACCATCACCGGCACCGTGAAGAACAGCGGCAGCAGCACCCTCTCGGCGCTGGACGTCGGTGCGGCCGTGGGCGTCTCCAGCGGCCCCCTGGACCGGTCGCAGATCGCCGACATCGCCGGGACCGCGACCCCGCAGAACGGGGACGCTCCCGAGCTGACCTCACCCGCTCCCAAGCTTCTGGGCTCCCTCGCGCCCGGTGCCACCAGCGCCCCGTTCACCCTGGTCATCCAGATCAGCTCGCTGGGGCTGACCAAGGCCGGCGTCTACGAACTCGACGTGATCGCCACCGACGGCTCCCCCAACACCACCAGCAATGCGTCCACCCCGCCGGAACTCGGCATTCTGCGGACCTTCCTGCCCTACTACACGCCGGGGGCCAGGGCGACCGAGGTCGCCACGCTGTGGCCGCTGGTGGACACGCCCCGGGTCCAGCCGCAGCAGTACGACGTGACCCAGAGCAACCAGGCGGTGCTCACCGACGACGGGCTGGCCGACGAGCTCAGCACCGACGGCCGCCTGGGCCAGCTGGAGACCATCGGCCGCACCGCCGCCGGGCTGGACCTCAGCTGGGTGATCGACCCCGACCTGGTGTCCACCGTCGACGCCATGACCGGCTCCTACCGGGTCCGCAGCGGCAGCGACGACCTGGTCCCCGCCATCAGCGCCGCCTGCCGCTGCACCACCGCCGGAACGGGCTCGGCAGCCGCGACGGCCTGGCTGGAGAACCTGCAGTCGGCCCTCACCGGCCTCACCGACCAGCAGGTCATCGCGTTGCCCTTCGCCGATCCCGACCTGGCCTCGCTCGCCCACAACACCTCCGACACGGCCGTGCTCCAGAAATACGGTGCGCTGAGCGACGCCGCCAACGCCGGCGAGACCGGCCTGGACCTGCTGAAGGTCGAGGCCGACCACTCGGTGGCCTGGCCCTACCAGGGCTATGTCGACCCGCTGGTGGTGGGCGTGGCACGGGACGACCTGCACGACACCCAGATCGTGGCGAACAGCACCAGCCTGCCCCGCCCGTCCGGCATGACCTTCACCCCCAACGCGGCCCGCTCCCTCGGCAACGGGATGACGGCCGTCGTGGCGGACAGCACCATCTCCGACATCTTCTCCGGCGACCTCTCCACGACCAGCGAGCAGGTCATGGCCGAGCAGCGGTTCCTCGCGGAGACGCTGGAGATCACCGAGGAGCTGCCCAACTCCTCCCAGCCCAGGACGATACTGATCGCGCCCCCGCGCACCATGGACGCCAGCACCGCGGACACCCTGGTGGACGCGCTCCAGGAGGCCGTGTCGGGCAAGTGGATCCAGCCGGCGACCTACGGCGAGGTCGCCGGGGCGAAGCCCACCCCGGGGGTGGGGACGGCGATGACCGCCTACCCGTCGTCGGTGAGCGCCGGTGAGCTGTCGTCGCTGCCGAACGTCGTCGGGGTCCAGAACAACCTGGACGAGCTGCAGAAGATCATCGCTGCGCCGGACCCCTACCGGGCCCCCTTCTACGCCTCGATGCTGCGCTCGGTCTCCACGCAGTGGCGCGGCCAGAGCCAGGCGGGCAACGACTACCTGTCCGATGTGCAGCAGTACCTGGCCACCCTGCAGTCCGCCGTCGCCATCATCAATCCGGGCAACATCACGCTGCCGGGCAGCTCCACCGCGACCATTCCGATCACGGTCGAGAACAATCTGCCGCAGACGGTCACCAACCTCGAGGTGAGGCTGGAGTCGGGATCCCCGACCCGGCTCAAGCTCAAGAGCGACGGCAGCCAATCGGTGACGGCCTCCGGCGAGACCAAGCCCTCGTTCCGCTTCCAGGTCCAGGCGACGGTCAACGGACCGGTCACGATGACCGCCCAGCTCTACTCGGCCGACGGCGAGCCGTTCGGCCAGCCGCTCGCCTTCACGGTCACCGTCACCCAGGTCTCCGACGGCGTGATCGCGGTCATCGCCGGCGGGGTGCTGCTGGTGCTGCTGGCCGGGCTGCGGCTCTACTGGAAGCGCAAGAAGGACGCGGCGTCGGCCCCGACCGGCGGTTCCGACGGGTCCTCGGACGCCGAGGACACCGAAACGGCCCCCGAGGAGGCGTCCGAAACGGCACTTCCCGATGGTCATGATCCGGAAAACGGGGTCTAAAGACCTGTGCAGGCACCGCCGGATGAGAAGGTAGGGGGACGAGACGGCCGGGGGAGACCGGCCGCCCCATCCGAAGATCCGGAGAAGGTGGCATGAGCGCGCCGCGTGACGGCAGAACTCAGCGGGGGCGCAGAGGACGCGCCCCGGAAGAAGGCACGCCGCCCGCACAGCCGGGACCGGAGGGCGGCACGGACCCGTACCTGGACGAGACCTACGCCCGCGACCCGTACGCGCAGGACCCGTACGGGCACGACGTGTACGGGCAGCAGGGCTACAACCAGGGGCTGCCGGGCCAGGAGGCGTACGGTCAGCAGGCCTACAGCCAGGAGGCCTACGGCCAGGACAGCTACGACCAGGCGGGCTACGAGCAGGCCGGGTACGGTCAGCAGCCCTACGGTCAGCAGGGCTACGACCAGGAGACCTACAACCAGGCCAGCTTCGGTCCGAGCACCTACGGGCAGGGCGGCGGCTACGGGCCGCCCGCCCCCGGCGGCCAGCCGCAGCAGCAGCACGAGCAGCCCTATCCGGCCGCCGGGTACGGTGATGCGCCGACCGAGTACATCGGCGTCGACGAGCTCGTCAGCCGCGCGGGCCGCGACCACCAGCAGCAGCCCCAGGACCCCAACGACCCGTACGGATTCCTCTTCCGCGACGGCGACCATGCCGCCGACCCCTACCCGGCCGCCGCCTACGCCCCGAACTTCTACGGCGAGGCGGGCGGCGACGCTGCCATGGAGAGCACGGGCACCATCCCGCTGTTCCGTGTGCAACCCAGGGCGGCGACCCGCCCGGAGGACTCCGCCGGGGACGAGCAGGGCACCGGTGACGGCAAGAGCGGTGGCAAGGCGAGCAACCTGCTCAACTCCAGCGCGATCATGGCCGCGGGCACCCTGGTTTCACGTGGAACGGGCTTTGTCCGCACCATGGTGATCACCTACGCCATCGGCGTGGGGGCGATGGGCGACTCCTACAACGTCGCCAACACCCTCCCGACGCTGCTCTACATCCTGGTCGGCGGTGGCGCGCTGAACGCGGTCTTCGTGCCGCAGCTGGTCCGCAGCATGAAGAACGACGAGGACGGCGGCGAGGCGTACGCCAGCCGCCTGCTGACCCTGGTCGTGATCGGACTCGGCGGGGTCGTCTTCGCGACCGTCCTGGCCGCCCCGATACTGGTGCGCCTGGTCTCCGACTCGATCATGAACAATCCGCAGAGCGCCGACGTCACCGTCTCGCTGGCGCGCTACTGCCTGCCCACCATCTTCTTCATGGGCGTCCATGTGGTGATGGGACAGATCCTCAACGCACGCGGCAAATTCGGCGCGATGATGTGGACCCCGGTCCTCAACAACATCGTGGTGATCTTCACCTTCGGGATGTACGCCTGGGTCTACGGGCCCTTCACCAGGACCGGCGTCACCCCCGAGATCATCTCCCCCGAGGGCGTCCGGCTCCTGGGCATCGGCACCCTGCTCGGCCTCACCGTCCAGGCCCTGTCGATGATCCCCTACCTGCGGGCCGCCGGCTTCAAGTTCCGGCCCCGCTTCGACTGGCGCGGGCACGGCCTCGGCCACGCCGCGAAGCTCGCCAGGTGGACCTTCCTGTTCGTCCTCGCCAACCAGGCCGGGTACCTCGTCGTCACCCAGCTGGCCACGGCAGCCGGCAACGCCTCGGGGCGCAACGGCGCGGGACTCTCCGCCTACTCCAACGCCCTGCTGATCTGGCAGCTCCCCCAGGCCGTGATCACCGTGTCGGTGATGAGCGCCGTGCTGCCGAGGATCTCCCGGGCCGCTGCCGACGGGGACACCACCGCGGTGCGCGACGACCTCTCCTACGGGCTGCGCACCTCGGCCGTCGCCATCGTCCCCGCGGCCTTCATGTTCCTCGCCCTTGGCCCCGCCATCGGCTCCACGCTCTACGGATTCGGCAGCTCCTACCAGGGCACCTCGGTCGGATGGATGCTCTCCGCGTTCGCCCTGGGCCTGATCCCCTACTCCGCCCAGTACGTCCTGCTGCGCGGCTTCTACGCCTACGAGGACACCCGCACACCCTTCTACAACACGGTCTGGGTCGCAGCCAGCCAGGCCGCGATGTCCGGGATCTGCTACCTGGTGCTGCCGGCCGACTGGGCGGTCACCGGGATGGCCTTCTCCTACGGCCTGTCCTACCTGGTCGGCCTGCTGGTCGCCCTGCCCCGGCTGAAGCGGCGCATCGGCGACCTGGACGGTGCGCGGATCAACCGCACCTACAGCCGTATGGTCGGCGCCAGCATCATCCCGGCGATCGTCGGCTTCAGCAGTTCCTTTCTGATCATCCACACCCTCAGCAGCGGATTCATCAGCGATCTGATCGCCCTGGTGGTGGGGATGAGCCTGCAACTCGGGCTGTTCATCCTGATCGCCAAGCGCATGCACATCGAGGAGATGGACTCCCTGATCGGCATGGTCCGCCGCAAAATCGGCCGCTGACGGTCCCCCAGGCACGTGCGGCCGGTTCCCCCCTCGCGGGCACAACCCGTGAGGGGGATCGTGAGTCGTAGTGGCACAGCCGGGGTTGGCACAATTGACCGCATGCCCTCTCACAGAGGGGGACGTTCCAAGGGGAGGAAGGACGAAGGTGGCGGATCGCAGCGAGGCTCCCGTCGAGACGAGCACGGAGAGCATCGACGACGCCGTTCCCACGGACGACGTCCAGATGACGGACGCCGCGTCGAATGACACGGCGTCAGAGCCCGAACCTGCGCCCGAGTCCGATCCGGAGACCGAACCCGAACCGGAAGCCCAGGCCGAGCCGGAACCCGAACCGGAACCCGAGCCGGAACCCGAGCCCGAGGCTCCGGCGACGCCGGTGCTGCGGCCCGCGCCCGTGCACCACAGCGGAGACCGGATCGGGAACCGCTACCGCCTGGAGGAGTGCGTCACCCAGGCCGGCGTCTTCACCAGCTGGCGCGCCGTCGACGAGAAGCTGCGCCGCGCCGTGGGCATCCACCTACTGGCATCCGGCCACCAGCGCGCCAAAGACGTGGTCGCCGCCGCCCGCCGGGCCGCCCTGCTCGGCGACCCGCGCTTCGTCCAGGTCCTGGACGCGGTCGAGGACGGCGAACTGGTCTACATCATCCGCGAGTGGCTTCCCGACGCCACCGACCTCGGCGCCCTCCTCGCCGAGGGACCACTGGAGCCCTACGAGGCGTACCAGCTGGTGCGCCAGGTCACCGACAGCATCGCCGCCGCACACCGGCGCGGTCAGTCGCATCTGCGGCTCACCCCCGCCTGCGTCCTGCGCAGCGACTCCGGCCAGTACCGCATCAACGGCATCGCCATGGACGCCGCGCTGCACGGCCTGAAGGCGGAGGACCGGGCCGACGCCGAACTCCAGGACACCCAGGCGGTCGGGGCCCTGCTGTTCGCCGCCCTGACACACCGCTGGCCCTACCCCGAGGACCGCTACGGGCTGAAGGGCATGCCGCGCTCCGTGGGCCTGGTCCCGCCCGAGCAGGTCAAGGCCGGAGTCCACCGCGGGCTGTCCGACCTCTGCGCCCAGGCGCTGTGCCCCGAACCCGGACGCCACCTGGAGCGGCTGACCTCACCCGAGGCACTGGCCAAGGCCATCGACCTGATGCCGAGGATCAAGCAGCCCGCCCCGGAGCCGCTGACCATCCCCGAGTACCCCCGGTCGACGCCCCCGCCACCGCCGCCGCACCCGCACGCCACCCAGATCAGCGGGGCGCCCGGTCGGCCCGTGCTGACCCCGCTGCCACGGCGTCGCACCAACCGGGCACTGCGCTGGTCGATCTCGCTGGTGCTGCTCGCCGCCGTCGGCCTGGGCAGCTGGGCATCCGCCGAGGCACTGATGGCCAAGTCCCCGGCCGGGCAGTCGGTGTCCCGGGGATCGACGGCCGCAGTGGGTCAGCCGACGGCCAAGCCCAAGCCGTCGCCGTCGGCGGCCCAGGCGCTGCAGATCGTCGCGGCCCAGGAGTTCTCGCCGCTCGACGTGCCCATACAGCCCAGCGAAGTCAATCTCGCCATCGACAAGAACCCCTCCACCGCCTGGCTCACCGACCACTTCCTCAACTACGCCAATTTCGGGAACCTGTCGACCCGGGCGCAGGGCAGCGGCATCGTGGTCGATCTGGGCAGCGTCCAGGACGTCAGCAGCGTCAATCTCGTCCTGCCCTTCAGCGGCCAGGAGATCGAAGTCCTCGCCGCCCCCGCCTCGGCCGCCTCCGCACCCACCGGGCTCGGCGGCTTCCCCGACCGGATCAGCAATCCGGTCACGACCGGGACTACCCTCGACAGCACCCCGCTCACCGTGCCGATCAGGACCCGCTTCGTGCTCGTCCACATCATCCTGCTGGCCGCCGACCCCAGTCATGCGACCTACTACCACGGCGGAATCTCGGAGATCCAGGTCCTGAGCTGACGGTGACCCGGGCGGGATGGCAGTCTGGTGCCCGTCATCAGGGGGAACAGTGCGGGGTTCAGCGGGGAGTGAAGGCATGGAGGCGTCCGCCGAGAGCGACGGCGAGCTGCTGGCTCGCCATGTGGCCGGCGACCCCGATGCCTTCGGCGTGCTCGTCCAGCGGCACCGGGATCGGCTGTGGGCAGTCGCCCTGCGCACCCTGGGGGACCGCGAGGAGGCGGCCGACGCGCTCCAGGACGCCCTGATCTCCGCGTTCCGCGCCGCCCACACCTTCCAGGGACGGTCAGCGGTGACCACCTGGCTGCACCGGATCGTGGTCAACGCCTGCCTCGACCGGGCCCGCCGCGCCGCGAGCCGCCGCACCCGCCCCCTGGACGAGCAGACCTCACTGGACTCCGTGCTCGGGTTCGACGAGGGCGCGGACACCTCCGTCGAGCGGGGGGAGCTCCGCCGGGAGCTGGCGGCAGCACTCGCCACCCTCCCCGGCGATCAGCGTGCCGCGTTGGTCCTGGTCGACATGCACGGCTACCCGGTCGCCGAAGCCGCCCTCATCCTGGACGTCCCCGTCGGCACCATCAAGAGCCGCTGCGCCCGTGGGCGCGCACGGCTCCTCCCGCAGATCGCCCATCTCCGGGCCGGGGCGCCACCGCCTTCCGGAGCCTCCCGTGCCCCCTCTCCCGGGAAGGCCGATGTTTCACGTGAAACACGGCCGACGCGCACAGCGCGCGGAGGGAACCTCATAGGCGGCGCGTCCGTCCCAGTACCGCAGACCGAATCCGTCGAGGACTCCCGTTCAGGAGGTGAACCAGCGAAATGACATCCGCAGCGTCACACCTGAACCTGGACTCCTCCGGCCACCCCGACGTGGAAGCGATCTCCGAGTACGTCGAGGACCTGCTCCCGCCCGAGGCCGCCGCCGAGCTCGCCGCACATCTCTCCGGCTGCCCCGACTGCCTGGAGACCCGCGACGCCCTCGACGAGATCCGCTGTCTGCTGGGCGAGACGGAGACGCCTCGGCTCCCCTCCGACATCGCCGACCGGATCGACGCGGCCCTGGCCGCAGAGGCCCGGACAGGGACCGCAGCCCCCGCTGCGGACGCAGCGGAGCCCGCCGCCCACTCCGGCAGCTCCAGCAGCTCCGGCAGGCCGCTCTCCGGGGCCTCCACGGCCCCTCCGCGCTCCACGGGGGCCACGGGTCCCGCCGGACGCCGTCCCGGCCGCGGCGCAGCCGCCAGGCGGCTTCGCCGTGCCGCCCTCGGGATCGCGGCGCTCGCCGTCGTCGGTTTCCTCGGCAGCGTCGTCCTCCATCCGGGGACGAACACCAACAGCGCCTCCAGCTCCAGCGCCGTCGGCCAGGGCGGTGTCTCCCTCCCCGTCGTCGGCGCCGCAACGCCGCAGACGTTCACCGCGGCCGGGTTCACCGCTCAGATCCAGGGGCTGCTCCAGCCGGCGACGGGCGACAGCAAGCACCCGCTGTCCATGGGCACCGGGGAGACACCGGCGGGCACGGACTCCGCCTCCGCGGGGATCGAGCAGCTCGCCGTCCCGGGGTGCGTCCTGGGAGCTGTCGCGCGTACCGGGCAGCAGCCGCTCACCGCCGCCCTGGGCAGCTACCACGGCGACCCCGTCTACGCCCTCGTGTACCCGGACACCAAGGACCCCGCCCACTCCGTCGACGCCTACCTGGTCGACCGGTCCTGCTCCGCCCCGTCGGGCAGCAGCAGCCCCGTCCTGCTGCAGCAGACCGTGCCGCGTCCATGAACCGCTGGGAATGCGGGACACTGGACAACCGTTGAGAGGGCACAGGCCGGGATTGCCTCCCCCCTCGTCGGCCCAGGCATGCGAAGCGATTCAGGAGATGCAGTGAGCGACGTCCGTAACGTGATCATCATCGGCTCCGGCCCGGCCGGGTACACGGCCGCGCTCTACACGGCACGTGCCTCTCTGAAGCCGTTGGTCTTCGAGGGTGCGGTGTCCGCCGGCGGTGCCCTGATGAACACCACCGAGGTCGAGAACTTCCCCGGTTTCCAGGACGGCATCATGGGGCCGGACCTGATGGACAACATGCGGGGCCAGGCCGAGCGCTTCGGTGCCGAGCTCATCGCGGACGACATCGTCGCGGTCGACCTCTCCGGGGAGATCAAGACCGTCACCGACACCGAGGGCACGGTCCACCGGGCGAAGGCCGTGATCGTCACCACCGGCTCGCAGCACCGCAAGCTGGGGCTGCCGCGTGAGGACGAGCTCTCCGGCCGCGGCGTCTCCTGGTGCGCGACCTGCGACGGGTTCTTCTTCCGCGACCAGGACATCGTCGTGGTCGGCGGTGGCGACACCGCGATGGAGGAGGCGACCTTCCTCTCCCGCTTCGCCAAGTCGGTCACCGTGGTGCACCGCCGCGACAGCCTCCGTGCCAGCAAGACCATGCAGGACCGCGCCTTCGCCGACCCGAAGATCAGCTTCGCCTGGAACAGCGAGGTCGCCGAGATCCACGGCGAGACCAAGCTGAGCGGGCTGACCCTGCGGGACACCGTGACCGGCGAGACCCGTGAGCTGCCGGTCACCGGCCTGTTCATCGCCGTCGGCCACGACCCCCGCACGGAGCTGTTCAAGGGCCAGCTGGAGCTGGACGACGAGGGCTACCTCCGCGTCGACGCGCCGTCCACCCGGACCAACCTCAGCGGTGTCTTCGGCGCCGGCGACGTCGTCGACCACACCTACCGTCAGGCCATCACCGCGGCCGGCACGGGCTGTGCGGCCGCCCTGGACGCCGAGCGCCACCTCGCGGCGCTTGCGCACGTTGAAGCCACTGCAGCAGCAGTCTGACCGTCCTTTCCCCCTGCCAGTCCCCATACCCGAGGAGCCACCGTGGCCGGCGCCACCATCACCGTGACCGACGAGACCTTCGAGACCGAGGTCCTCAAGAGCAGCAAGCCCGTACTGGTCGACTTCTGGGCCACCTGGTGCGGCCCGTGCCGCCAGGTCGCCCCCGCCCTGGAGGAGATCGCGGCCGAGTACGGCGACAAGATCACGATCGCCAAGCTCGACATCGACAACAACCCCGTGGTCCCCGCCACCTATGGCGTCCTCTCCATCCCCACGATGCACGTCTACCAGAACGGCGAGATCGTCAAGACGATCGTCGGCGCCAAGCCCAAGAGCGCCCTGGTCCGCGACCTGGCCCAGTTCCTGGGATAGGCAGTCCCCGCCGGGAACGGCAGCACCGCCGGAGGCGGCCACCGACACAGGTGGCCGCCTCCGGCGTTTCACGTGAAACATCGGCACCGCATCAGCATCACGTCGCCGATGGAAGAGGGCGCGTACGATCAGCGGAGCCCATGCAGAGGAGGGGACCCTCGCATCATGACCCAGCACCCAGCCCACGCCTACCGCTGGCAGATCGGCGACACCGGACCGGCGGTCGCCGAGATCCGCTTCAAACTCGGACTGCTGGGCCTGCTCAGCAACCGGGGACCGACCGCGCGGCGCAATCAACTGCCGTCCGCCTCCTCCCTCTTCGACCATGAGGTCGCCGCCGCCGTACGCCACTTCCAGCAGCAGCGAGGACTCACCTCGGACGGCATCGTCGGCCCCGAGACCTACCGGCACCTGAACGAGGCACGCTGGAGGCTGGGGGACCGCGTCCTCGGCCACAGCCTGAGCAACGTTCAGATCGGCGACGATGTCGCCCAGTTGCAGCAGCGACTGCTGGACATGGGATTCACACCCGGCCGGGTGGACGGCATCTACGGCACCGCCACGGCCCAGGCCCTCAGCGAGTTCCAACGCAATATGGGTCTCCACCCGGACGGCGTACTCGGGCCCGACACCTTCACCGTCCTGGAACGCCTCTCCCGCACCGTCGTCGGCGGTGCCCCGCATGTCATGCGGGAGACGGAGATGCTGCTCCGTTCCGGCCCGGCGCTCCCCGGCAAGGTCATCGTGATCGATCCCGGGCACGGCGGCACCGACCCCGGCTTCTGCGTGGACGGCGTCAGCGAGGCGGCCATCACCTGGGACATCGCCGCCCATCTGCAGGACCGGCTCACTGCCCTCGGCGTCCGCACCCATCTCACCCGCGACCCGGACACCGGAGGCGACGAGAGCCGGCGGGCCGAGTTCGCCAATGCCACCGATGCCCATCTGCTGATCTCGCTGCATGTCGAGGGTCACCGCAACCCCGCCGCCTCGGGCACCGCCAGCTACTACTACGGGGACGAGGGCAGGGGCCGCTGGTCGCACACCGGCAAGCAGTTCGCCGGACTGGTGCAGCGTGAGCTGATCGCCCGCTGCGGTCTCGGCGACAACCGCAGCCATGCCCGCACCTGGACGCTGCTGCGGTCCACCAGGATGGCGGCGGTACGCATCGAACTCGGCTATCTGACCAACCCGGGGGACGCCGCCCGGATCACCTCGGCCGACTTCCGTGCCCAGGCCGTCGAGTCCGTCGCGGTCGCCGTCCAGCGCCTCTACCTGCCTCCGGAGGACGACGCCCCCACCGGGGTGCTCCGCCTTCCCGCCCTCACCTGAGCCCGTTACAGCGGGCGGAGGGACGGTTCCTTCTGCACCGCGCCGAGCAGCCGCTCCAGGGCGACCTCGACCTCTCCCTTCCAGGAGATCGCCGACCGCACCTCCAACCGCAGCCGCGGATACCGGTGGTGCGGTCGCACCGTCTTGAAGCCCACCGCCAGCAGATGCTCTGCCGGGAGAATGCACCCCGCCTCTTTCCAGCGGGCATCCCCGAAGGCCTCGATCGCCTTGAAGTCACGCCGGATCAGATCCTTGGCGACCGCCTGCACCAGAGTCCGCCCGATGCCCTGCCCCTGGTATCCGGGCAGCACCCGTGCCGTCATCAACTGCACGGCGTCCGGAGAGATCGGGCTCGTGGGGAAGGCCAGCGAGCGCGGCACATAGGCAGGCGGCGCGTAGAGCACGAAACCCACCGGGGCGTCATCGACATAGGCGATGCGGCCACAGGAGCCCCACTCCAGCAGCACCGCCGAGATCCAGGACTCCTTCTCGAACTCCGGCTGTCCGGCCTTGATCGCCGCCTGGCCGCTCACCTGGTCCAACTCCCAGAACACGCAGGATCGGCAGGTCACCGGAAGATCAGAGAGGCTGTCCAGAGTGAGAGGTACGAGCCTGCGTCCCATGTAGTACACCTTCGGACTCAGCGGAAGCAATAGATCGGTCCTCCCTCAACGATAGGCGGGGAAGCCCGCTCCCAGCACCCCAATGGGAACGATCTCGGATGAGTCCACCCACAAATCCACTGACCCCGCCCAGGCCCAGCCCGAACGCGAGTAGCGCCGCCCGCCTCTGCACGCGCATGGCCCCTCCTGGATACGGCCGACCGCTGTGCTCCTGGCCGCCAGCGTAGGCAGCATCCGGGGCAAGCAGAAGGCCCCCGGATTCACGATGTTTCACGTGAAACCGGGGGCCTTTCCTACGCCTGAGAGGTGAGGACTACATGTCCCCGCTCAGCCCCTTCTTCAGCAGCTGGCCCTCACCGGGGGCGAAGGAGTCGAGGATGCGCTGCAGATCCTCCACCGTGGCGAACTCCACGAGGATCTTGCCGCGCTCCTTCCCGATCTCCACCTTCACCCGGGTGTCGAAGCGGTCGGAGAGCCGGCTCGCCAGGCTCGCCAGAGCGGGCGAGGGAACCTTCCCGGCCCGCGGCCCACGCGGCTTCGCCTGGGTCTTGGGGCTCTCCATCCTGGCCAACGTGACGATCTCCTCGACCGTCCGCACCGACAGCCCCTCGGCATTGATCCTGACCGCCAGCTGCTCCTGCTCCTCGGCGCTGTCCAGGCCCAGCAGTGCCCGCGCATGGCCGGCCGAGATCACCTTCGCCGCGACCTTCAGCTGCACCGAAGGCGGCAGCTTCAGCAGCCGCAGGGTGTTGGACACCTGCGGCCGGGAGCGCCCGATCCGGTCCGCCAGCTCGTCATGGCTGCAGGAGAAGTCCCGCAGCAGCTGATCGTAGGCGGCCGCCTCCTCCAGCGGGTTGAGCTGCGACCGGTGCAGGTTCTCCAGCAGGGCGTCAAGGAGGAGCTTCTCGTCCTCGGTCGCCCTGACGATCGCCGGAATGGCCTCCAGGCCGGCCTCGCGAGAGGCCCGCCAGCGGCGCTCACCCATGATCAGTTCATAGCGCTCGGGAGAGACCTGGCGCACCACCACCGGCTGGAGCAGTCCCACCTCCTTGATGGACCGAACCAGCTCCTGCAGCGCCTCCTCCTCGAAGACCTCCCGGGGCTGACGGGGGTTGGGCGTGATTGCGTCCAGCGGGATCTCGGCGAAGTACGCGCCCTCCACCGGCCGCAGCGCCGTATCGTCCTCCACCGCGGTTTCACGTGAAACGGTGTCCTCGAACGACCTCTCCAGCGTGCTGACGGCTCCTGCCGCCTTCGCGGCCGCGCTGCCCCGCTCCACTGCCAGACCCGGGACGGCCGTGGGGGACGCGGACGCCCCGTGAATGGCCGGCCTGACCTCCGGTCCGGACGCGGCCGGGATAAGTGCTCCCAGGCCGCGGCCCAGGCCCCTGCGACGCTCGCTCACCGGTTCCCCTCCATCGTGCTGTGCTCCGCTGACTCCTGCTGCGCCATGCGGCGAGGCTGCTGCTGATAAACGCCGGGCCTGCCCGGCTCCGCGGTGAAGCGCGCCTCGGCCTCCCTGGCGTCGGTCTCGGCACCCCGCAGCGCGATCTCCTTGGCCGCCTCCAGGTAGGAGAGCGCACCCGTGGAACTGGGATCGTAGGTGAGGACGGTCTGCCCGTAGCTCGGCGCCTCCGAGACCCTGACCGAACGCGGGATGCTGGTGTTCAGCACCTCCTCCGCGAAGTGGGTCCGCACCTCCTCGGCCACCTGCGAGGCCAGCCTGGTCCGGGCGTCGTACATCGTCAGCAGGATGGTGGAGACATGCAGATGCGGGTTGAGATGGGCCCGCACCAGGTCCACGTTCCGTAGCAGCTGGCCCAGCCCCTCCAGCGCGTAGTACTCGCACTGGATGGGGATCAGCACCTCGCGGCCCGCCACCATCGCATTGACCGTCAGCAGGCCCAGCGAGGGCGGGCAGTCGATCAGGATGTAGTCCAGGGGCTGTTCATACGCCTCGATCGCCCGCTGCAGCCGGCTCTCGCGCGCCACCAGCGAGACAAGCTCGATCTCCGCCCCGGCCAGGTCGATGGTGGCCGGGCAGCAGAAGAGGCCCTCGACGTCGACGACCGGCTGGACGACATCGGCGAGGGGCTTGCCCTCGACCAGGACGTCGTAGATGGAAGGGACCTCGGCATGATGGTCGATGCCGAGCGCCGTGGACGCATTGCCCTGTGGGTCCAGGTCGATGACCAGAACCCTGGCGCCCTGCATGGCCAGTGAGGCGGCGAGGTTGACCGTGGTGGTGGTCTTCCCCACGCCGCCCTTCTGGTTCGCCACCACCATGACCCGGGTGCGGGCCGGTCGCGGGAGCACTTCGGTTGCACGACCCATCGCAGCCACGGCGGCCTGGGCGGCCCGGCCGATCGGGGTGTCATCGCTGAGCGCGGTGGTATCCAAGTCCTGCATAGGCGTCAGTGTTTCACGTGAAACGTGACGCTTACTACGGGGTCCGGGCAATGGTTCCGGTGTCAGCGGCTTCGGCAGTGGGTCAACTGGGCGCTCGGGTGGCAGAACTTCACCCGAACGGCGACCGAACGGAGCGGCCTCACGGGCGCGACTCAGAATTCCAGGAAGCAGGGAGCGACGTTTCACGTGAAACACGATGCCCGTTTTGTCGTAAATCTGACGGTGCGACACTCCGGATAACAGAAAGGGCCTCGTTTCACGTGAAACGAGGCCCTGCCGCACCGCACACCGCTCAGCGGCGACGCCTGGCCGCCCTGGCACTTCCTCCGGCCCGTCCGGCCCTCGCCGCCTTGGCCCGGCGGGCCGCCGCCTTCACCCCTCCGGGACTCTCGCCGACCTGCACCCTGACCACATGGGTCGGTGTCTCCACCACGCCCACCCCGGCGGTGCCGACCGACCACTCCCGCGCACCCAGCTTCACCAGAGCCGACTTGTGATCCACCAGCTCCTGCTCCGCCAGATCGCCCTTGAGCGCGAGCATCTCGCCATAGGGACGCAGCAGCGGAAGCCCCCAGCCGGCCAGCCGATCCAGCGGGGCCACCGCACGCGCGGTGACGACATCCACGGACAGCTTGCCGATCATCTCCTCGGCCCGCCCCCGCACCACCGTCACATTCTCAAGACCCAGCTCCTTGACGACCTCCTCCAGGAAGGTCGTCCTGCGAAGCAGCGGCTCCAGCAGGGTGATCCTCACATCGGGCCGGGCCAGCGCCACCGGGATACCGGGAAGCCCTGCTCCCGAACCCACGTCGCACAGCGAGACCCCCTCGGCGAGCAGCTCTCCCAGGACGGCGCAGTTGAGAATGTGCCGCTCCCACAGCCTCGGCACCTCACGAGGGCCGATCAGCCCGCGCCCGACCCCCGCGTCAGCCAGCAGCTCGGCGTAGCGGACCGCCTGCTCAAAGCGCTCGCCAAAGACCAGCCGAGCCGCCTCGGGGGGCTCGGGTAGCTCCTGCGAGAACTCCTCAGTCGCCGCATCCGACATTGCCGAACCTCTCCTCGTACTCAAACAGGCAGGACAACGACACAGCGCTGCGGCTCCTCGCCCTCCGACTCGCTGCGCAGGCCCGCCGCGGCAACCGCGTCATGCACGACCTTGCGCTCGAAGGGCGTCATCGGACGGAGCTTGATCGGGGCGCCGCCCTCCTTCGCGTCCTTGGCGGCCTTCGCACCGAGCTCTGCCAGCTCGGTGCGCTTCTGCGCGCGGAACCCGGCAATGTCCAGCATGAGCCTGCTGCGCTCCCCGGTCTCCCGGTGCACGGCCAGCCGGGTCAGCTCCTGCAGCGCCTCCAGCACCTCACCGTCCTGACCCACCAGCCGCAGCAGCGACCGGGCAGCGCTGGGGCTCTCACCGATGATGGAGACGGAGGCGCGGTCGCCCTCCACGTCCATGTCGATGTCCCCGTCGAGGTCAGCGATGTCGAGCAGGGCCTCCAGGTAGTCCGCGGCGATCTCGCCTTCCTGCTCCAGGCTTCCGAGCAGATCACCCTTGGACTCGCCCTTGGCCCTGGACTCGTCGTCGTGCTCGACCGGCGTCACGGTGCCCTCCGTCACGGATGGCCTCCTTGGGTACTCGTGGGGTGGACAGCAGCGTCGCAGGTAGGTCTGCGATGAGCGCTGCTAGGACTTCTTCTTGGGACGCTGGCCTGCCGGCTGCGGGCTGCGCTTCCCAGGCTGGTTGGTGCGCTTCTGCTGGCCGCCCTGGGTGGCGCCGCCGCTGCCCGAGGTGGTGGCCCGGCCACGGGTGGGCTGCTTCTGGGAGGGCGTCTGCGGCTTCGCCTGGGCGTCTTCGGCAGCCTGCACCACGGAGTCCACCGGCGCGGTCCCGGCGCTGCTGCCGCCACCACCGCCCTGGCGCTGGGACTTGGTCTGGCGCTTGGGCTGCTGGCGGCGCACCGGTGCGGCGTCCTCCGGCGTCTCGGCGACCTCCGGCTCGGCGCCGCCCTTCACCAGCGAGGCGAGACCGGCCTTGACCGGGGTGCCGTCCGCGTTCAGCTTGCCCGAGGCCTTGAGGCGCTCGATGCGGTTCTTGTGGGCCACGGAACCGGGGGTGGGGTTCTGGTGGATGATCACCCACTGCTGGCCCAGGGTCCACAGGTTGGTGGTCACCATGTAGACCAGGACACCGATCGGCATGTTGATGCCGAAGAAGATGTACATGATCGGCAGCACGTACATCATCATCTTCTGCTGCTGCATGTACGGCGTCTTGACCGAGAGGTCGACGTTCTTGGTCATCATCATGCGCGTCGTGAGGAACTGCGTGAAGCACATCGTCGCGATCATGATGCCGGTCACGATCTCGACACGCGTGACATGCGAACCCACGAAGGTCGCCGACAGCGGCGCACCGAAGATGTGGGAGTCGTACATGCTGTCCAGCAGCGACCCGCGGATCACACCGACGGGCTTCTTGTCGGCCACGTTCCTCAGCACGCCGTACAGCGACATGAAGAACGGCGACTGGATCAGCAGCGGCAGGCAGCTCGAAGCCGGGTTGACGTTGTTCTCTTTGTAGAGCTTCATCGTCTCGGCGGCGGTCTTTTCCCGGTCGCCCTTGTAGCGGTCCTGGATCGCCTTGAGCCGGGGCTGCAGTGCCTGCATCGCCCGCATCGACTTGGTCTGCTTGATCGTGAGCGGGATCATGCAGGCCCGCACCAGGATCGTCAGCGAGACGATCGACAGACCCCAGGCCCAGCCGCTGTTAGCCGCGAAGACCAGGCTGTACAGCGAGTGGAACTGAACGATGATCCACGACACGGCTGTATACAGCGGGCTGAGAAGGGTGTCGAAAAACCCCACGGTCATGCTCCTTGAACGTTGGTCGAGGGAGCCGGCACAGGCTGGCTCGAGTTGTGGGGTCCCAAATCTTCAGGCTCTGGAGAGAAGGGGACGTCTCGGGACAAGAGGCTGCGCACCCACTGGTGCCAGACCGGGTGCTTGCGCGGAGGCACGTGGTCGACACCACCGAGACTCCACGGGTTGCACCGCAGGATGCGCCATGCAGTGAGGACAGTACCCTTCGCGGCACCGTGGACTTTGATCGCCTCGAACCCGTAGCGGGAGCATGAGGGGTGGTAGCGGCAGACCGGGCCCAGCAGCGGGCTAATGGTCCACTGGTAGACCCGGATGAACCCCATGAGCAGGTACTTTCCTGCCAGGAGCGCAACCAGGCCGATGAGCACCATCAGCAGGTACGTCACTGCCCTGCTCCCGTCGGCGAGGATGCGGTTCCGCCGCTCCGGGGCCGGTTGCCACGGGGCGCCGTCAACTTCCGCAATGCGGAGTCGAGATCGCGTTCCAGTTCCGCGTAGTCCGCTGTCCCCGCAGGGGGCAGCGCGCGTACCACTACCAGGCTACCTGGGGGCAGGCCGACGATACGCGCGGCGACCAGGTATCGCAGCCGACGCTTCACACGGTTGCGGACCACTGCGGGCCCGACTGCCTTGCTGACGACAAAACCCGCACGTGCCGGGGAGAGAGTCTCCCCGGCCCTGTGCGGGTCTGTTGTCGACAAGCCCGTAGTGGCGGCCGGCTCACCGACGCCGTTCGCCCCCGCGGCCGGAACACCCTCGCTCTCGCAGAGGTGCACCACCAGAAGGGGACGTCCAGCGCGGCGACCCCGCCGCACCGCGGTTGCGAAGTCCTGGCGCCGCCTCAGCCGATGATCGGAGGGCAGCACGTCATGACCGACAGATCAGGCGGACAGGCGGGCGCGGCCCTTTTCGCGGCGACCCGCGAGGATGGCACGACCGGCACGGGTGCGCATCCGCAGGCGGAAGCCATGGGTCTTCGCGCGACGACGGTTGTTCGGCTGGAAGGTGCGCTTGCTCACGGGGGGACTCCAGGGGTGAATCGAAGGATGGCGGGGCGTCGGTTGGCCGTCACCGTGCGTCCGCGTGATCCCCGATACCGTTATGTACGGTGATCCACGACGCCCGTAGCTGCGCGCCTTGGTGTGCGGATATTCCGCGGGCATGCGGCAGCGGCCATCGACAACTCGACCTCGTTACGGTACGTGGAAGACACCCGGCGGGTCAAACCGGGGGCTCGCCGGCCTGCGGAGTCGCGGGGCGATCCCGGTCTGCGACACTGCTGTACACAGCCTGTGGACAAGAACTTGAACGCAGGCGCTCGCGCTGACTACCGTTGGCAGACTCCTCGACCCTTCCTGTCCTCCGGCACCCCGCCCGGTTCTTCCCCACCACCTGCCCCGGTGGAACGAGAAAGCGTGCACCAGTGGCTGATACAAGCAGCGACCTTGCGACCGTCTGGGCGCGGGTCGTCGAGCGACTGGGCAATGACCTGGGTGCCGAGTCCATGGACCGGCAGTGGCTGGAGCGCACCGCGCCCATGGGCCTGATGCAGGACACCGCGCTGCTGGCCGCACCCAACGAGATGGCGAAGACCAAGCTCGAGGGGGCGCTGCTGCCGCGGATCACCGAGGCGCTGAGCCAGCAGTACGGGCGGACGATGCGGATCGCGGTGATCGTGGACGCCAATGCCGCGGCGCTCGCTCCGGCTCCGCCGGCACCAGCGCCCCAGGGCGATCAGGGCGGCCAGGGCGGCCCAGGCGGTCGCGAGCCGGAGTACCCCTACCAGCCGCAGCACCGCGAGTACCCGCCGGCTCCGCCCCAGCAGCAGCCGGGCTACGGCTACGACCCGCGCGGCGGCCACCCGGAGCGGGGCGGCTACCTCGAGCGCGGGGGCTCCTACGGCGGCGGCCCCGGCTACAACGGCGCCTTCCCCGGCCGCCCCCCGCACAACCAGGACGACGAGTGGCCCCCGGCTGCCCCGGCGCCGCAGCAGCAGCCCCGCCCGTGGGAGCAGCAGCGCCCGGAGCACCACCAGCCCGAGCACCTGCCCGCGGTACGGCCCGAGGGCGGTCCCGTCGAGCGCCCCGCCCACCCGGACAGTCACCTCGACGTCCATTCCGACAACCGGCCGGAGAACCGACCGGTTCCGGGCCACCGGCCCGGCGGCGGCTCCGGCAACAGCTCCGGCATGGCCCGCAAGGAGGAGCCGGCGGCACGGCTCAACCCCAAGTACCTCTTCGACACCTTTGTCATCGGTTCCAGCAACCGCTTCGCCCACGCGGCCGCGGTCGCCGTGGCCGAGGCTCCCGCCAAGGCGTACAACCCGCTGTTCATCTACGGCGAGTCCGGGCTGGGCAAGACCCACCTGCTGCATGCCATCGGCCACTACGCCCGCAGCCTCTACCCCGGGACCCGGGTCCGCTATGTGAGCTCCGAGGAGTTCACCAACGAGTTCATCAACTCGATCCGGGACGACAAGGGCGACGGCTTCCGGCAGCGCTACCGGGACATGGACATCCTGCTGGTCGACGACATCC
>Ga0302314_10004963_pt1 | contig 24347 bp, 19 predicted proteins | sample III_Palsa_N2_3_FD_200533 | JGI IMG/M metagenome (GOLD analysis project Ga0302314, IMG submission 200533) | Peat permafrost microbial communities from Stordalen Mire near Abisko, Sweden - III_Palsa_N2_3 | ecosystem: Environmental > Terrestrial > Soil > Palsa > Peat permafrost | place: Sweden... | reverse complement strand
GCGCGGCCAGGTCGTCGGCGCGCCGCTTGGCCTCTTGCTGATCGCTCAGGACCAGAAGCTGCAAACCATTGACTTCAAAGCAACAAATTTCCTGACTGTACGGATGTCGCGAACGGGCGCTGGCCAAGACGACGGCAAATCTAGACTCGCCCAGCGATATACGACCAACCTCGCCGCGATTGGAGGCGTCGTCCGCAGACGTCCGCGGCGCCCGCCCGTCGATGTCCATCGGCAGTCGCATATTATCGTATGCTCAATTTTTACTGGCTCTCACCGATTCACCAGGATCGCGCCGGTTGAAGTCAAGTAACAAGTTCGTGGCCGGGCCTGACGGCAAGGCGAGCCGCCGCGCCGCGCCGCGCGAAGTCAGAGGCGTTCGCGCGCGCGGCGGCACAAAGTCGCGACGCCCGTAGAGGAAAGCGATGTTCGCGGCGGCGTCGCGCACCGGCCGCAAACAGGCGGCCGGTCCCGTCAGCAGGGCGGTCACGCCGGGGCCGTGGCTGGACACGGTGCTGTCGCTGTGCACGACGACGCCGATCGTCACGCGGCCGCCGCGCCACGCCGCCCCGTAGCGGGCGTCACTGTCGGTGATGGCGACGAGATCGCCGAACCGCAAGGTTTCCAGGCGGTGGCGACGGCGGGTCGGCGGGTCGAAGAGCTGGATATCGAAATCTCCGCGCCAGACGTTGTTCTTACCAAGGCCGGAGCCGATGATGGCGGCCGGCAAGGTGTGAGTGACCGGCACTTCGAGCGCACGGCCGACAGGGCGCGGCGCCCAGCGCCGCAGCAGTCCCGGCGCACAGTTGGTGACGGCGACTTCGGGAAAATCCAGCAATTGCAGGCCCAGGCCGCAGGCGTAGATCTGTATGCGGTCGCCGATGTTCAGGCGCTTCAGGATCTTGGTGTCGAAATCCACCAGCACGTGATTGACGCCGCCATGCTTGCCGGTGACCATGCCCACCGAGCCGCGCGCCGGCCCGCTCGCAACGCGCGCGTGGTTGCCGACGCAGGCGCTGGTGAGCAGCGCGAGCATGGGACCGTTGGCGGGTCCGATGGTTTCGCGCCCGTTGTTGTGCAGGGCCACGCCCGGCTCGACGTGATCGGCGGCCAGTCCAACGCAGGGATCGCCGATCCGGCAGTTGAGCACGATCCCGCCGGTGCCAGGCAACACGCGCGGGATACCGTCCTGTCCGACGCGATAGGGATTTTCGCGTCCGACCGGGTGGGCGATCTGGCCCATCACCGTCTGCATCACCAGCTCATCCGCATTGATCCGCAGCCACGACCGCCCGACATCCTTCATGACAAATCTCCACAGCCAAGATCGTACCAGAACGCCCGCGCGTCCTCCCACGGGCCGCGGAGCGGCCGGGGTTCTTCCTCGATCAGGAAGTCGCCGTCATCACCAGAATAGATGAGGGCATGGCCATAGGGTGGCGGCGGCCACGCCGGCGCCACCAGATGCACCACGGCCAACCGCAACCCCGACCAGACGAAGCCGGCGAGTCCGGTCTCGACCAGTAATTGGAGCAGCTGGTTGCGTTCGAACGTCACCAGGTCGTTGCTGTAATCAAGATGACGGCAGGGGATGCGCCACGCCTCCAGGTGACGACAGAGGTGCGGTGGCTCGGACTTGTCCGACGAATCGCGATGGCTCAACACGACCGCGCCGGGCAGCGCCGCGGCGAGCGCCACGGTGTCGCGCATCGCGGCGACAATCGGACCGCTGCTTTCTTCCGCCTCGGACACGCGCTCGTCGAGCGTCTGCGCGAGCATCTCCCAATGCGGCACCACGGACTCGTCCAAGCCGACCGGCAGACAGCTTTCGCGCAGGGCGTCCCGCACCCAGTAGAGCCTCGCGCCCCCCTGCCCGACCTCATCGCGCAGGCGCGACCAGATCCGCAAGGCCTCGCGGACTTCGTCCAGGCGATGATGGCCGCCGAACGACCGAGCGAGCCGGTCGATATCCCGCTCATAGGGAGTTGCGGCGTCGAGGATGCTCAGAAATTCCGCGCCGGGCCAGATTTCGGCGTGGGGCATCAGACCGCCGATGAAAGCCGCGCCATTTTGCGACAGGCAAAGTTGCGGGTCCGGAACGCAACGCCAGCGCCGCCGGCTGATCTGCACGGACAGGTCCGACCATGTGTCCCGGGCCATGGCCATCATACCCGCGAAAATGGCTCAGGCGTTCCGCGCCGGGGGCGAGCCAGGAGCACGCGCCCCGCGCACGCAGAGATCGCGGCGGACATCTCGCCGTTCCCGCCGCGCCGCGCCTAGAGGTCCGCGAACGCCGGCTCGGCCGCGCGGCTTCGGCGAGTTCCGAGAAATTCCTGCAAGGCCGGCGTCACGCCGACGAAACCCCGGCCCTCGCGGGTCATGCGGTACGCCGCGAGCCACGCCTCGGCATGAGGCCCCATGGGCCGCATTTCCGACTGGAACAGTATCGGATCGATGCCGGTCTTGAAATCGTGATCGGCGATGAACTGCAACATGCGCCGGCCGCTTTCGGCCATCTTGGCGCGCTGCGAAATCTCCGCCATGCCGCCGAGGTAGCGTTGCGAGACGATTTCGACGACGTTCCACTTGGTGTTGGCGTCGAACGCGCGTTTGATATCCGGCGCATCCAGCAAGGCCATGACCTGCTTGAGGTAATGACCAGTCTCTACCGACAGCGCATAGATGTTGCCGTAGGTGGAGCGGTCCAGCGCATATCGCAGGTCCAGGCCTAGCCGCTGCACGGTCGCGACGCTACCGAACGGCCGCTGTTCAAGGCGCGGGCCGCCACGAACCACTTCGCCAATCATCAGGTCACGAAAATATTGCGCGACCGACGACATGAAGCCGACCATCTGGCGATGGAAATCGCGATTGATCACCGCGCCGGCCGGAGCCGGGTTGCTTCCGTAGTTGAAGGCGCGACGGTAGGCGGTCTCGCGATGCCGCAGCGAGTAGCGCAGCGGCTTCCATTTCTCCAGAAGATAGAGACCGCGAGCGCCGGGGCCGCGCTGAATGCGCATGCGTCCCGACTGGAACAGGCTGCGCAGGACGTCGACGACCTTGAACACTTTCGAGCGTTCATACTGGTAGATGAAATAGAGTTCGGCCGCCGCGTGCAGCTGGCTGGGCACCACGCTGTCGTCGAAATCGGGCTGCACATAGGGGTAGCTCATTTGCTCAAAGGCGACGGGGCCCTTGCCGCCGAAGCCGATCAGGTCGAGGAATCCATCTCCGCCCTCCGGTTCTCCGGCGCCTTTCTGCACCAGTTCGGTAAAGCGATCCTCGAACTGCTGCTCGAAGGCGCGGCGCTCTTCCGGCGGGATGGCGGCCATCTGGTCATGGATGAACCGGTCCCAGAGGCGCTGGATTGTTTCCGTGTGCTGGATAGTCATCGAACGGCTCCTGAGGTTCCAAGAATCGGGCGCGAGGCCAGTCTCATCGCGCCCTGCTGTGCTGTCTCATCTGCTACCGGGCTTCGTTCCGGGAGGACGACCGCCGCGCTGGGCGGGTGGGTGGGGGCTCCGGCTCTTCTACGGGCTCATCGGGGACCGCGACGCGCTCTCGCAACAGATTGAATTCGTCACGAAGTATGGCGAAGGCCTCGGTCAACCCAGCCAGATCGACCGCGAGAGTCGCCTCGGTCCCCACGCGGGCCACGTGCTCGTTGTCGACAGCCGCGGCGATTATGGGTTCCACGCGCTGCAGATGCGAACGGACCTCGTTGAGGTTCTCCGTCAGGAAGCGGTTGGCTTCGAACACCTCGACTACGCGCGTTTCGGTGTTGTCGATCCGTCGGCGTGACGCGTCGCATTCAGCCTGCAGATGTTGCCGCTCGCGTTTCTCCGTATCGAGGCGATCGCCCAGCTCGTCCAATCGCGCCTGAATTGTCGTGACGTAGGCGCCGGCGATCGCACCCGCGAGCGCGTCGATCGACGGCTTGTCCAGAGTGACGCAAGTCGCCAGCATCGCCCCCGCGGTCGTCGGGGGCGGCAAGGCGGGCGCACGGGGCGCAGGGACGGCCGACCGGCCGTTGTCGACCGGGCCAGGCGTCTTCGCCGGAGGCGCCAGCGCGCCACCCGTAATCGCCGAGACGAGCGTGGCAAGATGTTCGGCAGACTGCCGCGCGGGTTCGACAAGATCGTGCAGAAACCTTGCCGTGATGGCGTCGACGCCGATCTTGGTAAGGACGATCTGACTGTCCTCGGTGGCAGTCGCCACCGTCCCTAACTTGACGACAAGTTCTGCGTCGAAATCCAGGTCGTTCATGTAACCCTCCTCGCGATCAGGGCCAGGCTTTGCTCGTACTGCGGCGGCAGCGGCGGCGTCGGGAAAGCCTCGTGCACGTTCATTTCATAGGCCGCCTGGCTGATGACCAATCTGAGCAACTCGAACACCGATGCCTGATCGCCGGCCTCGGGAGCGACCGTGCGGACCAGGTTTTCCCATCGATCCTCGAGGCTCGACTGCACGCGCAGTTCCTCGGCGACGGCCGCCCTCTGTCGAGGATGCAGAGCACTGGGTACGGCGGTCAGGGGAATTCCCGTGTAACGATTGAACGCCCGCATGAGCCCAGGAACATTCGTCGCCGCATTCAAATAATCATTGCTGATACTGGTGACGTCCTGGGCGAACATGCCATGCGGATGGTCTCGAATTAGCATGTCGATCGGACCAGAGCCCGTTCCGACGTAAGTCCCGCCGAGCAGTCCCCTGATCACCGCGACGATCGCCCAGAAGGCGAGCGCGCGCGACTCGGTGCGCCGGCTCTCCGCAGTGCTGGAACTGAGCGCCAACAGGTCGACGCCGCGATCGAGTTGCAGCAGCAACATGTCGAGCAGAATCTGTGGCTGCACCCCGCGGCTGCTGTTGCTGGGGAACAGTCCATCGAAGATCGTCGCCAGCGTGCCGCGGACCGAGATCAGGTCGAACAACGCATTGTCGTCTTCCAACTGGTTGACGTTGTAGAGCCCGTAGAGAAGGATCGGCGGACGGGCGATACGCAACAGTCGCAGGCCGCCGGCCGACTTGAAGGTCTCGGAAAACAACGCCAGGGCCTGCAGATAGGCCTCCAGTGGCGGCGAGCGATCGAAATGACCGTTTTCGAGCGCCATTGCGCCTGGGGCGACGATCACCATTCGCCGGAACCGCTCGATGTCGAGCTGGGCGGTGACGCCGAGCGCGCGCAACCCTTCGGGCGTGCCGTTCTGGGCGCGGCTGATCAGCGTGTCCATGGTCCGCGCGACTTCGTTTTCCAGCAGCAGCGAGCGCAGGTCGCCCTGGCCCTGCTCTTCCAGCCAGGTGTAAACCCGGCGGTAGGCGTCGATTCCGCGCGGCCAGTCGTCGGGTCCATAGGACTGCTGCGCGCCGCCGTTGAAATTGCGCAGGGCATAGATCACCGCGTCGCGGCGCTGCTGCAGTTCCTGCAACGGCACCTGCAGCAGGTAGTAGCCCGAGGCGAAACCAACGCTGGCCAACGACTCGCCGAGCATGACCAGAAGCACCGCCGACACCTCGTCGAGCGCGCGGCCGAGCCGGCGGTAGTTCTGCGTCATGCCCGGCGAGAGCGAGCCGACAAAGCGCGCCATGCGAGCATATTCGCCAAGCTGGCGGCGCACCGACATCACCTTGTCACGCTGCGCGGGGTCGAGGCCGTGGCCGGCCGCCGCATGGCCCTGCACGATGGCGGTGCGTACGGAGTCGCCCCAACCCTGCATCTCCGGCGTGATGTCGTTGGTCAGCGGGTTGTTCGAGAGATCCTGCAGGGCCTTTTCGACGTCGCCGTTGGCGATACCGTACTCCGCGTCGGACGACGTCGGCGTGGCCGCGGCCATCGGCGTGTTCATGGCGCGGGCGGGAAGGAAGGGCAGGCCCAACGCTTCCTGCCGGATACCGGCCGCCTGCGGCAGATCCTGGTAGTAGGAAAGCAGGCCCTCGGCGACATCCTTGGCGTTACGCGGATCGCTCACCCTGAGCTGGTTGCGCAGCATGTTGTCGAGCGCCAAAGTCGAAGCGGCGTTCGAGCCTGGGCCGCGCCCCGCCCCGTTGCGGGACGCGGAGCCGGCGGCTGAAGCACTGTTATAACCGTCGTGTGGAAAGGCCATGATCTACCTCTTTCCTTTCAATGTTGATCTCAGGCGGCCAAGGCCAGCCGGGGAGCATCGGTTGGGTCGGACCCCGGATCATGCGCCCTGGCAAGGCGGGCGACCACACGGTCGGACAACGACCGGGGTCCGATACGCCCCGAATCCAGGGCGTAGCTGGCGGCGCCGACCAGATGACGCGGCGGCAGGGCGGGATCGGGCAACTTGCCTTCGAGCAACCGTCGAGACCCCGCGAGTATGGCGTCCTGGTCCTCGGACCGGAAATGGATGACGTCCGCCAGGGCGCGATGGGCCAGGTTGCGGCGAGTCTGGAAGGCGATCTCGTCCACCACGATCGGTATCAGCTTGCCGGAGCTGGCGAGCAGCCGGGGCGGCAGACGATGGAAGCGGCGCGTGTCGTACAAGGTCCGCCACATTGTTTCCAACCGCGCCGCGTCGGTGGTGAACCTCATGCGTCGCAGCATCTCCGTCAGGATCAGCACGCGCAGGAACCCGGTCGGATGCACCCCGCGCCGGAACGTCAGCGCGCGGGGGGCGGGATGGGCCAGAAACTGCGCCAACCCCCAGGCCGCAGCCGGCCCCCCCAGCAGCAAAGCCGTCAGATCGGCGAAAATCTCCTTGTGCCAGCGGCCGTAGACGGCGCCCAGGGCCGGATCGCCCGAGGCCAACAGAACGCTTTTGGCCACCGCCATCTGGTTTTCCTGCCAGATACCCATGTCCGCCTGGAGATTGTGACTGACCTCGTGCAGGAACACCGATTGCCACGGGTTGTCGCGATCCCACGGAATGCGAATGATCGGGAAGGGGTTCGCTTCGCCCAGCAGGCGCGACAGAACCGCGCCGCGCCGCATGGTCGCCGGCGAGTAGCCATGTTCCAGGTAGGTGACCGGCGCGAGGATCTGGCGGTCGAGCAGACGAGGCGCGCCCTGCCTCACCGCCGCATAGCAGTCGGCGGCGATCGCATCGTGCGCCGCAAGCACCGGCGCGAACGATGAGCCACGCTGGCCGAACACCTCGAAGAACATGCCGAAGGCGCGGCGCGCACGGTCAACCTCGCGCTCGACGAGCGCGACATCCACCAGCACGCGCTGAGGATCGGCGCGCCGCCATTCTTGCCGCACGATGCGGAGCCGGCGCACGATGTTTCGGTCGATCGACGCCAGGCGGTCGTTGGCCGCCTTGAAGTGGCGCGCGGAGGGAATGTAAGGCAGGTCCTGCGGCCGGATGCCGACCGAAGCGTAGTCGATCCTCGCCAGACGCCGGGCGCGGGCGGCGAGCCCGATGATCCGGGCGCGCAGGAAGTCCCGGACGTGGGCGGCGCTTTCTGTTTCCATGGTCGAAAATCCTGCTTTGATCGCGGAACGTCGGGCAAGAAGGATCAGCCCGGCGCCGAAGCGATGGGGCTTGCCGACTGATCCGCCGACTCGCCCCAAAGCTTTGACCGAGCCTTAGGTCGACTCGATCGTCAGCCTGACCGGCCCGCTCAAGTGGTAGCTGCGGTGGCGGCAGTGGGGGCAGGTCGATCCGAAGGTCCCACCGCCAGTCCGATATCCGCTGCGTGCGACGGAGCCCTTGGCGCCGGCGTAGGATGAACCGGTGCGAGACACGCCGCCCGTGCGATGTTTTCCGCCGCTGTAACCGGTGTAGCCGCTGGCTCCGTACCGGGTCCGACCGGTCCCATGCACGCCGCGGCGATGCCGAGAGGGGCCGGTGCGCAGCTTCGCGCCCACGCCTGCCAGCTTGCGCGCCGCGTGCGGCGATCGCAGGGCCACCTTCGCGCCGCGCGCCACGAGGTGCGGCAGGTGCTTGGCCGACAGGTGTTTTTTCACCGCTATATTGCGAGCGTGGCGAACGATGCCGGGGACCGCGACAACGGCGCGCGCACCGTGCTTTCGCGCAATATGCCTGGTGGCGGCGGCCACCGTCTTCACCAGCTGGCGACGCTGGGCGACGGGTATGCGCGCGGCCTGATGCTTGAGCGCGCCGCGGATGGCCAGAGCCGCCATGGCGGGAGCCAGCGCGTCGAACCCATCCTCTTCTTCCGCGAGATCGGCCATTTCGTCCAAAGCGTCCATCTCGTCGCCCTCGTCGGCCAGGACGCCGCCGATCAGGTCTGCGGCGCGACCGACGAGCTGCGCTTGCGGGATGGGAATGAGTTTGGCGATCGGCGCCACAGTGCGGGCCACCTTGCCGACACCCCTGCCCACCTTGCGGAGAATCTTGCCGAAGCCGCCAAAGAATTCGTCGGCGTCGTCGGCCTCCAGCAGGTCGGCCATGGCATCCTCGAATTCGTCCATGCCCTCCCCGGCGTCGAGCCCGTCCTCGGCGTAGTCCATCGTATCCTCGAACTCGTCGAATTCGTCGCCCTCGTCGAACTCGTCCGCTTCGTCGAACGCCTCCAATTCATCGAACGCGTCCCCTTCATCGAATTCGTCCATGGCGCTCATGCCTTCGGGCGCTTCGGCCATCAGGTCGTCCATCATGTCTTCGTCAAACCTGTCACTCATCGTGGGTCTCCTGTTGATCGTCCAACGAACCTGGGTCAGCCCGGTTGGGCCGTCGTCTTCATGGGTAGAAGGATAGCGAACCGGAGACGCGCTCCGGCGCAACGGCATGGCGGCCTCGCCGCCCTGGACTCTCCGCACATTCGGATCCCTCCTCGGTCTGGATTGATCGGCGTTCGTCTCGCCGTCTCACGAGGTGGACTTGGACACCCAAAGACCGCGCGCTCAAAGTCACACGATGTGGGACACTCGCCCGGTGTAGCTCATCCGAGTGACAGACGGCCCGAGACGCGCTGACGGATTCACCCCCGACACCCGGCGGCGAGTTCACGCGCAGCGAACGGGATTGGCCACGCGCATCGGGTGACTTATGGCTATCGGGCAAACGCCCACGCCCAGAGGAAGACCGCCCCATGAAGACCCGCATCACCGAAATGCTCGGCATCAAGCATCCTATCGTCCAGGGGGGCATGCACTTCGTGGGACTGGCCGAACTGGCGGCGGCGGTGTCGAACGCCGGGGGGCTGGGGATCATCACCGGGCTGACACAGGGCACGCCGGCGAAGCTGGCGGCGGAGATCAAGCGCTGCCAGGCGATGACCGACAAGCCGATCGGCGTGAACCTGACCTTCCTGCCGGCGCTGACCCCGCCAGACTATCCGGGCCTGATCGAGGTAATCATCGACAGCGGCGTCAAGATCGTCGAGACGGCCGGCAACAATCCGCAGAAGTGGATGCCGATGCTCAAGGACGCCGGCATCAAGATCGTGCACAAATGTACGTCGGTGCGCCATTCGCTGAAGGCCGAGTCGATCGGTTGCGACGCGATCAGCGTCGACGGGTTCGAATGCGGCGGCCACCCGGGCGAGGACGACGTGACCAACTGGATCCTGTTGCCGCGCGCGGCGGAGGAACTGAAGATCCCGTTCCTGGCGTCGGGGGGCATGGCCGACGGGCGCTCGCTGGCCGCCGCCCTGGCGATGGGCGCGGATGGCATCAACATGGGCACCCGCTTCATGGCGACGGTGGAGGCGCCGATCCACGACAACGTCAAACAGGCTCTGGTCAAGGCGTCCGAGCTCGACACCCGTCTGATCATGCGGCCGCTGCGCAACACCGAGCGGGTGCTGGTCAACGCCGGGGTCGAGCGGCTGCTGGAAACGGAGAAGACGCTGGGGGCGAAGGTGACGTTCGCGGACATCGCCGAAGAGGTGGCGGGGGTGTATCCTCGGATCATGGTCAATGGAGAGATGGATGCGGGGGGCTGGTCGTGCGGCATGGTCGCGGGGCTGATCCACGATATCCCGACGGTGAAGGAACTGATCGACCGGACGATGGCGGAGGCGGAGGGACTGATCCGGGAGCGGATGATGGGGATGCTGGAGGGGTGAAAAAATAAGAATTCACCGCGAAGGCACGAAGGACACGAAGAACAAACTGGAGACGTCGCTTTACGCGCCGCAGGCGCAATAAATCGTGTTAATCGATGATTGCGGCTGCGCCGCGTTTTCTTTTGTTTGTTCTTCGTGTCCTTCGTGCCTTAGTGGTGAATCTTTTCTTGAGGTAGACGGATGATCAACCGCGCATTGCTGATAGTCACAACGGCCATCGCTCTTCCGGCGTTTGCGCAGGTGAGGTCGGGGGCGGCGGCGATGGGGGACTGGCGGCAGGATGCGCCGGGGGTGGTCCGGCGTATCGGACCGAACGACGTGCCGCCGCAGCCGACCTTCGCCAAGGCGTCGCTGGCGGCGATAGTGGCGCGGCCGGCCGGCGCGGCGCCCACGGTCCCGGCCGGGTTCAAGGTCACCGCCTTCGCCAACCTCGACCACCCGCGGCAGATCAGGACGGCGCCGAATGGCGACATCTTCGCAGCCGAGACCGACGCGGGACGGGTGCGGGTGCTGCGTGCGCCAGCCGGGGCCGACAAGGCGGTCAGCGTCACCACCTTCGTCGACGGGCTCGACCGGCCGTTCGGCATCGCCTTCTACCCGGCAGGAGCGCATCCACGCTGGGTGTACATCGCCGAGAACAACCGAGTGCTGCGCTTTGCCTACATCTCAGGCGATCTAAAGGCGACCGGTCCGGCCCAGACCGTCGTGGCGAAGATCGCCCCGACCACCGGCATGCACTCGACGCGCGATCTGGCATTCTCTGCCGACGGCAAGACCCTGTTCGTGTCGGTGGGGTCGGGCTCGAACGCCGCCGAAAGCATGAGCGTCAAGGCGCCGGCCAACATCAAGGCGTGGGAAGCGGGGCGCGGCGTCGGCGCGGCCTGGGACCGCGACACGGACCGCGCTGACGTGCTGGCTTTCGATCCGGACGGCGGCGGACGGCACATCTATGCCGACGGCCTGCGCAACTGCGTCTCGATGACGGTGAACCCACAGACCAGCGCCCTGTGGTGCGCGGTCAACGAGCGCGACGGCCTGGGCGACAACCTGCCGCCCGACTATGTCACCAGCGTGCGGGCCGGCGGCTACTATGGCTGGCCGTGGTACTACATCGGCCAGCACGAAGATCCGCACCACCGGGGCGAGCGCGCCGACCTCGCGGCCAAGGTCATCGTGCCCGATGTATTGATCCAGGCGCATTCGGCGCCGCTGGGCATCACCTTCTACACCGCCAAGACCGGCGCGGCGGCGTTTCCCGCCGACTATCTGGGCGATGCGTTCGTGACGCTGCACGGCTCCTGGAACCGCGAGCACCGGACCGGCTACAAGCTGATCAGGGTCCCGATCCGCGACGGCAAGCCGACCGGCGACTATCAGGATTTCATGACGGGGTTCGTGGTCGACGACCACAGCGTATGGGGCCGGCCGGTCGGCGTCACGATGGCGGCGGACGGGGCCCTGCTGATGTCAGACGACGCATCGGGAACCCTCTGGCGGATCGCGCCGACCCACGGAAAGGGACACTAGAAGATGAAGACCGCATGGATCGTCGCAGTACTCGTCATGGCGAGTGCTCTGCGGGTATCGGCCCAGCCGCAGAGCGGGTCGGAGCTGTTCGAGGACCGTTGCGCAGGATGTCACGTTCCCGCCGGCGGCGGCCAAGGACCGAGCCTGACCGGCGTCGTCGGCCGCAAGGCCGGCGCGGCGGCGGGATTCGAGTACTCCCCGGCGATGAAGGCGTCGAACATCATCTGGACGAGCGAGACCCTTGATGCGTTCCTCGCCGACCCGGGCAAGGTCGTCCCCGGGACGGCGATGCCGGTGCACATCCCCGACGCCGCCCAACGCGCCGCGATCGTCAGCTACCTGGCGGCGGGGCATTGATCCTTCTCCCTGAGGGAGAAGGCCATCGGTCCGCGCCGCAGGCGTGGGAAGTTGAGGGTCTACGCTGCCGGCCGCGAAACCCCTCACCTTCCCATGGCATAGCCTGGGCCCCTTCCTCTCCCATGGGAGAGGAATCAAGGCCGGGCGATCCGACCCCCGCTCATGGGCCTGGGGACGCCTGTCGTCGCGGGGAAGGAGATGGGGAGGCCGGTGAAGGTGCGGGCGGCGAGGTAGGCGATGGCTTCGGCTTCGATCGAATCGCCACGCCAGCCGAGGCTTTCGGCGGCGGAGACCGGGCCATCGAAGCGTTTGCGGATCGCCTGCATGAGGGTGGGATTGTGGCGGCCGCCGCCGCAGACGATCACCCGCCGGGGTGGTTGCGAGCAGTCGCGAAGGCCAAGCGCCACCGCCTCGGCCGCGAACACGGTCAGCGTGGCGGCGGCGTCCTCGAGCGAAAGGGCGCCTACCGGATCGAGCGAAAAATCGAAACGATCGAGGGACTTCGGACCACGCGCGCTGAAGTGCCGATGGCTCAGGTAGGCGCCTAGGACCGCCTCATTGACCGTGCCGGCGCGGGCCAGGGCGCCGTTCTCATCGCAGCGGGCGCTGGTCCGCGCCTGCACCAGCAGGTCGATCATGCCGTTGGCCGGGCCGGTGTCGAACGCTTCCAGGAGGCCGTCGGCGCCGATCAGGGTGATGTTGCCGACGCCACCGAGATTGAGCACGGCGACCGGCGGCTTCAGCCCCGACCATTGGGTTAGGGCCTGATGATAAATCGGGGCCAGCGGCGCGCCATGCCCGCCGGCGGCGACGTCGACGCCGCGGAAATCGAAGGCCACAGGCAGGTCGAGGGCCTCGGCGATGCGGTGGGCGTCGATCAGCTGCACCGTGCGGCCGATCGGTCGTTGGGCGGTCGGGGCCTCGTGCAGCACCGTCTGGCCGTGCACGCCGACGAAATCCAGGCTCTTGGCCGAAAGGCCGGCGGCGGCGAGGAACTCGTTGGCGGCGAGAAGATGCTGGTCGGCGATGGCCCGGGCGGCGCGTCCGAACACCAGCGGCCGGGTCGTATCGCGCGCCCAGGAGCGCGCCGCCGCGGTCGCCTCCTCGATGATCGCCCGGGTGGCGGCGTCGAGTTTGCGTTCGCCCGCCGGACCGAACGAGGCGATGGTTTCGCCGTCAGTCTGCAGCACCGCCATGTCGACCGCGTCGAGCGACGTGCCGGTCATGAAACCCAAGACTCGCACGAACGGAAGCTTTGCGCGGATTCCGGTCGGGCGCCAAGGTCGGGTGAACAGGGTGGGAGCGAAGAGCGATAGCTTGACGCCGGCAGGGCCCGACCGGTAGCTAGCGGGCATGAACGCACGCGCCACCGACCGCACGCGCTATTACCGCCCGCCCTGTTAGCGAGCGGCCGGTCAGACACGCCAGCCGCCCACCGGTCGGCGGCGGCTCGTTAGAAGGAGGCGGTCCCCCGGCCGCCACCCTTGAAGGAGCCGCAACATGGACACCGCCCTGACATTCACACCGCGATCGGACCTCGTCCGCCTGCTGATCGAGCGCGGCCACCTCTATCAGGCGACCGACCTGGAAGGCCTGGACGCGGCCGCGCTGAAGGGACCGATCTCCGCCTACATCGGCTTCGACGCGACCGCCGCCAGCCTGCACGTCGGCAGCCTGGTGCAGATCATGACCCTGCGGCGGCTGCAGAAGACCGGCCATCGGCCGATCGTGCTGATGGGCGGGGGGACGACCAAGGTTGGCGATCCGTCCGACAAGATGGCGCAGCGGCCAATGCTGACCGACGCGGTCATCGCCGAGAACATTGCGGGCATCCGCAAGGCGTTCGCGCCATTCCTGGCGTTCGGCGACGGCCCGACCGACGCGATCATGGTCAACAACGCCGACTGGCTGGAGAAACTCGGCTACATCGAGTTCCTGCGCGACTATGGCGTGCATTTCACGATCAACCGCATGCTGACGCTGGAATTCGTCCGCAACCGGATTGATAACGAGCTGCCGCTGACCTTCCTGGAATTCAACTATATGTTGATGCAGGCCGCCGATTTCCTGGAGCTGAAGCGGCGGCATGGCTGCATCCTGCAGTTCGGCGGCTCCGAGCAGTGGGGCAATATCGTCAACGGCATCGACCTGATCCGCCGCGTCGATGGGGCCGAGGCCTATGGGGTGACCGCGCCGCTGGTGACCACCGCCTCCGGAGCCAAGATGGGCAAGACGGTGGATGGGGCGGTGTGGCTGAACGCCGAGATGCGCAGCCCTTACGACTATTGGCAGTTCTGGCGGAACACCGAGGATGGCGACGTCGGCCGCTTCCTGCGCCTGTTCACCGAACTGCCGCCGGACGAGATCACGCAACTGGAGGGGTTGCAAGGCGCCGAGATCAACGACGCCAAGAAGGTGCTGGCCAACGAAGCGACCACCCTGCTGCATGGCGCCGGGGCGGCGGCGGCGGCGGCCGGCGCGGCCAGGGCGGCCTTCGAGGAAGGACGCCTGTCGGCCGACCTGCCGACGATCGAGGTCGCAAGGGCCGACCTGGAAGCCGGCGTGGCGCTGTCGGCTCTGGCCGCCGACGCGGGTCTCGCCGGTTCGCGGTCGGAGGCGCGCAGGCTCGCACAGGGTGGCGGCCTGCGGGTCAACGACGGCGCGGAAACCGACGGGCAACGGATGATCACGCTTGGCGATTGTAACACCGAGGGGTTGATCAAACTGGCCGCCGGTCGGAAGAAGATTGTGCTGATCAAACCCGTGTAGAGGAGCTTCCATGAGCGTGAACGCCGGCGATCTCGCCCCCGATTTCGATATGCCCGGAGATGACGGTCCGATCTTGCTCTCGGCGCTGAAGGGCAAGAGCGTGGTGCTGTACTTCTATCCCAAGGACGACACGTCCGGCTGCACCAGCGAGGCCAAGGCGTTCACCGAGGCGGCCGACGATTTCACGGCCGCGGGCGCCGTCGTGATCGGCGTGTCGAAGGACAGTGTCGCCAGCCATGCGAAGTTCCGCGCCAAATATGGCCTGAAAGTCCACCTCGGCTCCGACGCGGACGGCGATGTGATCGAGCGCTATGGGGCGTGGGTCGAGAAGAACATGTACGGGCGCAAGTATATGGGCATCGAACGCGCCACCTTCCTGATCGACGGCGCCGGCGTCGTGCGCCGGATCTGGCGCAAGGTGAAGGTGGCCGGACACGTCACGGAGGTGCTGGCGGCCGCGCGGACGCTTGGATAACCGTTGGATCGCCGTGCGGGCGGCGCACGCCCGCGCTCCGGCTCAGCGCGCTTCTATTTTCCACAGTTGGGCGAAGCCGGTGTCGGAGATCATGGTCACGCCGGGGGGCGGACGGAAGGCGCCGCCGGCGTCAGGCATGTCGGCGTTGACCACCAGCAGGAAATCGAACCGCGACCGCCAGCCCGGCAGATAGGCCGGGTCGCCGATCCGCCACGGCCGGCTGAGCGCGTTCACCGACGCCAGTTCGCCGCCGTTGTGTTCCACCCGGTTGTCCCAGTCGCCGACGACCCTCAGCGGCTGCAGGCCCCTGGCGGAAAACAGATTGGGCACGAAAGCGCGCCTGAGCGGCGTCGCCAGCGCCGCGTAGTGCCGAAAGGTCGGATCGCCAAGGCTCGACATGTAGCGTCCCGACGGCGCGCTCCATTTCCCGGCCAGGGTCTGGAGATGCTGCAGCGGCAGAATTGCCGCGCCTGGCGGAACGCTCGCGACGGCGCGCCGAACCGCCGACATGTCGGCATCCATGGCGCGCCAGTTCCAGCTCACCCAGGCGGCCTGGGCCACGACCAGGGCCAGGACCGGCGCGACGAAGCGAGGCCCCCAGCGCGAGGCGACACCCGGCTTCAGCTGCATGGCGGCCAGAAGCGCGAGAAGCGCCAGCGTCGGAAAGCGGCGGGAGATCCAGCTGCCCCCGGCGGCGTGGTCGGGCGAGATAACCGACAGCACGACCATCGCCGCGCCAATCAGCAACAGGCCGACGTGGACTCGCAGTGCTCCACGGCGCGCCAGCCAGACGACGGCCCCCGCCAGGGTTGCCGTGATGGCGACACCGATGGCCAGGTTGTAGGCCGACAAAGACGTCGCCAGGGCGAACACCTTGTAGATCGACAGTCCGAACACGATGCCCACGCTCTGGGCGTCGGATCCCGGGAGTGCGGGCGCGAACACCACCAGCAGAACGATTGGGATGAAGCACCAGATCGACGCCAGAAACGCCTCGCGCGTCCTGACGAGCCAGGCGCGGCGATCGCCCAATCCGAGCGGCGCCGCACCGAAAGCCAGCGCGCCGACGAGGGCGGCGTAGAACAACAAGCCAAACAGGTGGTCGACGGCCAGAACAGCGGCGATCATAGCGCGCGCAGGCCCGACGAACCCGCGGAGGCGCCGACGCAGCCAGGGGTCGGCCGCCGCCATCAGAAGGGCAAGGCCGAGGCCGATCTGAAAGTTGAGAAATCCCATCAGGAAGGTGGTCGACCACGCCGTGATCGGAAACAGCGATTGCCAGGGATCGAAGCGGCGGAACACGACGCGATTGAGGCAGATCATACCGACCGGCGGGGCGAGAGCGGCGGTCAGCGCGGCGATGAAACCAAGGACGCGCGCCGGCGCAATGAACGTCAGTGAGGCGACTGCGAGATCGACGCCAATGTTGGTTGAGGCCTTGGACCAGTCGACGCCATAGAATCGCGCCATCATCGGATCCCTCACGCCGCCGCCCAGAAGCCAGAACCTCGCCAGGTGATTGGGATAGTCGACGAGCGGTGGTACCTTCACGAACAGAAACGGAACGAGGATCGTCAGGCAACTGGCGAGGATGATGATCCTGTCTGACCATGCCTCCAACCGCGCGCGCCAGCTCAGGCGGCCGGCTTGGAAGGCGGCGACCGTGGTCGCGGACGCGCGCGAGATTGTCTGCTGTTGGGCTCCGTCCATCTCGTCTGTTCACTCTCCGGCGTTGAACGCGACGAGCGGAATTCGTCGGAATCGAGAGGGGCTGTCTATGACCAGAACGCGTCCGCCGCCATAGGCTCAGCCGGATTCAGTCGCTAAGAGGACGCGCCGGGCGCTAGCTGGCGCCGGCAAACCGCGTTCCGAACGGCGTCCGCTGGCGAGAATTCGACCACGACAGCGTAGAAATACGGCGCCAGCCGATCTGCATAGCGTCTTGCAATCGATTCGCCTATCGATGCATATCGCGCGGCTTCTGAGAAACACCGGGAAAACCGTCGAAATGGATCAACGACGCGTCGCGCGCCTCGCCCAGCAATTCCTGGGCCTGTTCCACGAACGTCATCTCTACATCCGCTCAGGCAAGGAGGTTCACGGGTTCGTGCTGACCCGCGGCCACCAGCTGTTGATCGCCGGCACCCTCCTGGCCAGCGCAACCTGGATGACGATTGCGACCGGAGGCATGCTCTATGAGGCGGTGTCGCGCGCCAGGGCCGAAGCCGAGGTTGCTCAGACGCAGGCGAAGTACGAGCGCTGGATCGCCGATCGCGAGGCGCGTCTCGACAGCGCGCTTGCCCAGTTGAACGCTCCGGCGAACTCGATGGTCGACCTCGCCAACACCCTCGAGAAGCGGCACGCAGCGTTGGCGATGCTGTTGACGCAGGCCAAGGACGCTCCCGGCGCCGTGGCCGCCCTTGCGCCGGTGGTCTTCCATCCGGACAGCGACGCCGGCGGCGCGCCGATCCAGAAACTGCAAGCGCTTCAGGCGGACCAGGAAAAGGTTATCGAAGCAGCGGGGTCGTTCGCGCGAAATCGAGCCGACAGGCTGAGACTGGCGTTCCGACTGGCCGGTCTCGACCCCAATGTCTACGCCGGTCGCGGCGGAGCGCTGGGCGGCCCGCTGATCGACGCAAGGGATCCTCGCGCCCTGGCCGCCATCCTCGATGTGGACGAAGGGTTCGCGCGCCGTATTCAGAGCGCGGCGACCGATCTGTCGGACCTGCGGGGCCTCAGCGACACGGCACAGATCATGCCCCTTGGTCGACCGACCGAAAATACCGCGGAAAGCAGTGGCTTCGGCGTGCGTCTCGATCCATTCACCGGCCAGCCGGCTTTTCATTCCGGCCAGGACTTCGCGGGCGCGTTCCTCGCGCCCGTCGAAGCCACGGCCCCCGGCGTCGTCTCCTTCACCGGCGAAAGGTCTGGCTACGGCAACACCGTCGAAATCGATCATGGCCACGGCTTCAAAACCCGCTACGCTCACCTCGAGTCCATATTCGTCAAGGTCGGACAACAGGTCGCGCTGGGGCAGAAGCTCGGCGCGATGGGCTCGACAGGCCGTTCGACCGGTCCGCATCTGCACTATGAGGTGTGGGTCGATGGCCGCGCCCAGAACCCGATGCGCTTCCTGAAGGCCGGCGACTATGTGCAGCAAATCCAGTAGCGCGCCTTGCCGGCTGCAGCGAGCGCCCACGCGGGCCACGATCACCACGGTTGCTGAAGGGAAGATCCAAAGCGCCGTAATATTCGAATCGGCGTAGCCGTCAGCAATCGAGGTCTCAGTGGTTTGGCGGCCGGTCATCCCGGCCAGCGGCAGTCGAGCGAGACGTCAAGCCAAACGAGAGGTTCAACCTTCTGTTGGCGCATGCGAAGACCCTTAGATGGATGATCCCGACCTGCGGAACACCGCGCGCAGCCAGTTCGCCTACTCGACCTTCATTTTCGGGCTTGGGTTCGCGCTGGTGGTCCTCATTGTCTGCAACGCGGTTCTGCAGAAGGCCAGTTTCACCTTCCCGACGCTATTTGCGCTTGGCGTGCTGGTCGCCGGACTTGGTCTGATCGCTGCAGTCTTTCGGCGACCTCGCCTGCTCGTCATGGTGGGTGCGACCTTGACCTGCATGGGCGTGGCCACGCTGCTGTTGTTGACGGTGCTGCCGGACCCGCGTCTGGACCCGATGCTGTTTGCTTCGGGACAGTGGACAAGCGGTCCGGCTCCGCTGCATTCGGGTTGGGCCAACCTGACGATGGCGATCCTGTTGATCGCTTCGGGCATCACCCTGCCACTCGCCCAGAGTCCACAGCCGACCCTGGCGTTGACGTCCCTGACACTGATCAGGTTCTGCCTGTGGTTTGGCGCCTTCTGGCAATTGGCCTACGTGGCCCTGCACGGTCAGTTCGACCACCTGTTCGACCGGCCGGCGGCGGCGGCCATACAGGTGAGCCTCATCCTGGCCATGGCGATCGCATGGCCTATTCTTTTGCGGGGCGACCGCCGATGGCTGGCAACCCTCACCGGCCGCGACAACAGCGTCGCGCTCGCCAGGTTCGTCCTGCCCGTGGCCCTGCTGCCTGCGGTCGGCGGCTATCTCGTACGGGCCCTGTCAGGACTTGGCGGTTTCAGCGACGAGGTGGCGCCGGTTCTCAATGTCGAGATCATCTCGGTATGCCTGTTGCTCGTCGGCTCCGCGGCCCTGCGAGCGCTGTGGATCGAGCGGCGGCGGCGAGGAACGCTCGCCCAGGCGTTGCAGCGATCACCCGTGATTGTCCGCTCGGTCGACGGTATCGTCAAACACTGGCCGCGCGAGTGCGAGCTGTTGTTCGGCTTTTCAGCTCAGGAAGCGGTCGGCCGGCGCGTGGCCGATCTGCTCAAGACGAAACACCAGGCGCCGCCCGCCGACATCGACGCGGCGATCCGATCGAATGGAGAATGGTCCGGCGAGGCCCTGCAATTCACTCGCGACGGTCGCGGAATCTGGATTGCATCACGGCTTGTCATGGTGCGTCCAAGCGAGGACGAAGCGCCGAGGATCGTCGAGACCCTGACGGACATTTCGGATCTCAAACAGACGATGACCGCGCTGGAGGAGACAACGGAAAGCCTCACCCAAGCCATTGCGACCTATGAGCTGGGTATATTCGAATTCGACCCCGCCACGTCGCGCACGGGATTTTCCCCGCAATTCGATCGGATCGTCGGCGCCCCGCCCGGCTCGCTGGATGGAGGCCCGTTGGCGTGGAGGCCGCTGGTGACGGACGAGGATGCCGAGCGATTGCGTGGCTGGTTCGAGAACGACGTCAAGGACCGCGTCGCCGAGCGACCGATAGACATCCAGATCAAGCGCGTGGACGGCGAAATTCGCAATCTGAGCGGGCGCCTTCGCTATCGATACGATCCGTCCGGCGCTCTGCTGCGGCTCGTCGGCATCTTCAGGGATGTGACCGAGCAGGTCAGGGACCGCGCGGAGGTCGAACTGCGCGGGGCGCGCCTGCTGGAGTTGCAATCCGAACTGACCCACACCTCGCGGCTGAGCGCCATGGGCGAGATGGCCGCGGCCCTGGCGCATGAACTGAACCAGCCGCTCACGGCAGTCGCCAACAGCGTCGGCGCCGTCGAGATGATCCTGAAGGATCCCACCAAGCCGGTTGACGACAAGAAACGCCAACAGGTTTTGCGCGCGGCGCGGCACGCCGAGGGCCAGGCCGTTCGCGCCGGCGAAATCATCAGACGGCTGCGAGAATTCATCTCCCGGGGAGAAGCCGACACGAGTGTCGAGGCTCTCAGCCGCTTGATCGATGACGCGCTCGCCCTCGCGTTGCCCAATCCCGCGACTACGGGCATCGAGGTGAAGAAGGTAATTGCCGCTGGAGCGCACAGAGTCATGGCCAACCGCGTCCAGATTCAGCAGGTTCTGGTCAACCTCGTGCGCAATGCGGTAGAGGCCATGCGAGGCCAGACCGGCCTCAAGCAGCTTTATGTCGATGCGACGGCGGCGGATGGAATGGCGGTCATCAGTATCTCCGACACTGGACCTGGTGTGTCGGCCGACTTGATGGACCGTCTTTTTTCGCCCTTTTTCTCGACGAAGCCAGACGGCATGGGTGTCGGCCTTTCGATCTGCCGGCGGCTTGTCGAGGCTCATGGAGGTAAGCTGTGGTTTGAGGACCACGAGGGTGCGGGGGCGACGTTCAAATTCACTCTGCCCCTCGTTCAGAAGGGTGAACGATGAGCGATGAAAGATTAGTACATGTCGTCGACGACGATGAGGCCGTCCGCGAAGGGGTGTCGATCCTGCTGGAGGCGTCGGGCTATGAGGTGAGCCCTCACGAATCGGGCGCCGCCTTCCTTAGGGTCCTCGACAACCTATCGCCTGGGTGTGTGCTGCTGGACATACACATGCCGGAGATCAGCGGTCTCGAGGTTCAGGCGGCGCTGCGGGAGCGCAGCGTCGACTGGCCGGTGATCGTGCTCACCGGCCAGGGCGACATCGGCATCGCCGTCGGGGCGATGAAGAACGGAGCCTTCGAATTCATCGAAAAACCGTATGAAAACCAGATGCTTCTGGAGACGCTTCAGGAAGCGTTCGATAAGCTCGAAACGCTGACGGAAGAATCCGCGAAGGTCACCCGCGCGCGCGAGTTCATATCCAGACTCTCCCAGCGGGAATATGAGATCGTCCAGGGGCTTTTGGCCGGCCTGCCCAACAAGATCATCGCCTATGAGCTGGACCTCAGCGTTCGCACAGTCGAGGTGTATCGCGCCAACGCCATGGACAAGCTGGAGGCGCGTGGATTGTCGACTGCTGTGCGGATCGCGCTAACGGCCGGCGTTCAACCGCTCGAACAAAGGCGCGGCGGCTAGAGCGTCTCGCCGCCAGGCGCGGACGGCAGATCGAGGCCGTGTCCGCTGCGCCATCCCGACTGCCTCAAGCCCGTTCGACCTCCGCGATGAGTTCTGCGCTGCCGAACGGCTTCTCGATCAGCACGGCGCCGTCCGCGCGCAGGCGCACCAACGCCGGATCGGGTATATCCTCCGTAAGGACGATCAGCCGGCCGTGCCAGGTTTGCCGCCTCAACCGGTCCAGAAATCCGCTTGCGTCTCGAGGCAGCACCTGACTGTCAACGACCAGAGTCGAGCAGTCGTGGAGCGGGAGGCTCCACAAGCCGTCTTTCGCGTCATGAATGACCGTTTCCATTCCACGGGCTCTCAGGGCGATCTCCAGAGAGAGAGCCAAACCGGCTTCGCTAACCGATATGACAACGGGCGCGTTGGCCACAGCGACTCTCTCATTCAATAGGTTCAAAAAATATCGCCTTCGGGTCACCGCGCGCCCCCCGAGCCCCACAACCAGTGCGCCAGGATAAGAGTCGCGCCGGGCGCGACAACATAGGAATAATACCTAAGCGCGACGCACCGACGCCGTGGTGGTGGTCCGGCGCCGCCCATCGACGCCGTGGGTCTACTCGTCGCCCGCCTCGCGCGTGGCGCCGACCCGCTGCGCAAGCGAGGCCGCCATGAAGCGGTCGAGATCACCGTCGAGCACGCCATCCGTATCGGACGTTTCGACCTGAGTGCGGAGGTCCTTGACCATCTGATAGGGCTGCAGAACGTAGGAGCGGATCTGATGTCCCCAGCCGATATCGGTCTTGTTGTCCTCGACCGCCTGAGCGATCGCATCGCGACGTTGCAGTTCCGCTTCGTAAAGGCGGGCGCGCAGCATCTTCCAGGCCTGGTCGCGATTCTGATGCTGTGAACGCTGATTCTGACAGGCGACGGCGATGCCAGATGGGATGTGGGTAAGACGAACGGCCGAGTCCGTCTTGTTCACATGCTGGCCACCCGAACCGCTGGCCCTGTAGGTATCGGTGCGAACATCCGACGGGTTGATCTCGATCTCGATCTTGTCGTCGACCACAGGATAGACCCAGACCGAAGCAAACGAGGTATGCCTTTTAGCGGCGGCGTCGAACGGTGAGATTCGCACCAGACGGTGAACGCCAGCCTCCGTCTTCAGCCAACCGTAAGCATTGGTCCCGCCCACCCGGATGGTGGCGGACTTGATGCCGGCCGTCTCGCCGTCGGTCTCCTCGATCAGCTCGACGTCCATGCCGTGAGCGGTTGCCCAACGCGTGTACATGCGAAGCAACATCGCCGCCCAGTCGGCGGACTCGGTGCCGCCGGCCCCCGAGTTGATTTCGACGAACGAATCATTGGCGTCGGCCTCACCCGACAACAGCGCTTCCAGTTCCGCGCGCGCAGCAAAGGCTTTCAAGGCCTGGAGCTGCGCCTGGGCGTCGTCGAGCGAGGCTTGGTCGTCCTCGGCCTGCGCCATCTCGGCAAATTCCAGAGCGTCGGCGCGTTCCCGCTCAATCCGGCGGACCGCCTCCACCTGAGTAGCGAGCCGCGTGCGTTCGCGCATCACCGCCTGGGCGGCGTCGGGATCGTCCCACAGGGTGGGATCCTCGACCCTGGCGTTCAACTCATCGAGCTGTCTTAAAGCGGGCGCCCAGTCAAAGACGCCTCCTGAGCAGTCCGATGGACCGCTCGATATCGGCCCCGATGGCTTCGATATCCGCACGCATGGGGTTTGGCCTTGTTCTAGATCGAAAGGGGCGCGCCTGTTAGCGCGCCCGACGCCTCAATACAATCAGTCGCGGTCATTCGGCGGCTCAGGCGGCCGAATTGCCTGAGGTGGGGCGGCCGGCTCCAGCGGCGGAGCCCGAGGAAACGGATCCAGCGGCGTGACGGTCAGCGGCCCCGCTGAATCTGTTGCGTCGAGCGGGACGGGGGCCAGCTTCGGCTGGGGTTCGGTGCCTGGGCGGAACGCCTCGCGATTGGGCCCGATCTGCGCGAACTTGGTGTTGGGCGGCGCCTTGAAATCGAGTGGCGGCAGGCCCTTGATCGCCTCCTGCATGAACTCGATGAAGATTGGCAACGCCGCGACCGCGCCGGTCTCGCCCTTGCCGAGCGAACGGTTGTCGTCAAAGCCCGTATAGACCGCGACGACGATCTGGGGCGAGAACCCGACGAACCAGGCGCTGCGGAAATCGTTGGTGGTTCCAGTCTTGCCACCGATCGGGCGGCCCAGCACGGACGCCGCGGCGCCGGTGCCGCGCAGAACCACACCTTCCAGCATGGTGTCGATCTGGTAGGCGGTGATCGGATCGATGAGTTGGTCGCCGGCCGGCTGGATGTCGGGGCCATCGTCACCGGTGAAAGCGGCGTCGCACGACGCACAGGACCGGTGATCGGCGCGATAGACCGCGTGGCCATTGCGATCATCGACCAGCTCGATCAGGTGCGGAGTGACTTTGCGACCGCCGTTGACGAACGACGAATAGGCCCCCGCCATTCGAAAGGCGGTGGTCTCGCCAGCGCCCAAGGCCATGGCGAGTACCGGGTCCATACTGTCGACCACGCCGAACCGCTTGGCCGTGCCGACGATCTTCGGCATGCCGACCTGTTGGGCGATCCGCACGGTCATGGTGTTCAGCGAAAGTTCGAGGCCCCGCCGAAAAACCAGCGGACCGAAGAAATGGTGCTTCTCATAGTTCTCCGGGCTCCAGGCCTGGCCGTTGAAACCGCGCAAAGTGATCGGCGCGTCGAGGACGATGCTGGCCGGCGTGAACTGGCCGGTCTCCAGCGCCGTCGCGTAGACGAACGGCTTGAAGGACGACCCGGGTTGACGATAGGCCTGAGTGGCCCGGTTGAAGCTGTTCAGAG
>Ga0302314_10004962_pt1 | contig 24348 bp, 17 predicted proteins | sample III_Palsa_N2_3_FD_200533 | JGI IMG/M metagenome (GOLD analysis project Ga0302314, IMG submission 200533) | Peat permafrost microbial communities from Stordalen Mire near Abisko, Sweden - III_Palsa_N2_3 | ecosystem: Environmental > Terrestrial > Soil > Palsa > Peat permafrost | place: Sweden... | reverse complement strand
GTGGGCTACGTCGGCGCCGGGACGGTGGAATTCCTCGTCGATGCCCACCGGAAATTCTACTTCCTGGAGATGAATACCCGGCTTCAGGTGGAGCACCCGGTGACGGAGTGGGTGACGGGCCTGGACCTCGTCGCCTGGCAGCTGCGCGTCGCCACCGGCGAGAAACTCGGCTTCTACACCCAGCCGCCCAGCGGGCACGCGCTCGAGGTGCGCGTCTATGCCGAGGACCCGGGGCGAAACTTCCTCCCCTCCCCGGGGAAAATCACCTACCTCCGCACGCCGAGCGGCCCCAACGTGCGCGACGACTCCGGCGTCTATGCCGGCTACACCGTCCCCACGGCCTATGACCCGATGATTTCCAAGCTGAGCGTCTGGGCCCCGAGCCGGCCCGAGGCCATCGCCCGCATGCGGCGCGCCCTGGGCGAGTACGTGGTGAAGGGCATCACCACCAACCTGCGCTACCTCCGCGCCATCCTGGAGCACCCGGACTTCCTCAAGGGCGACTACGACACCTCCTTCCTGGTGAAGCACCACGCGGCGCTCAGCGCCCCGGCCGATGGCGCCCTGGCCGACGCCGCGCTCCTGGCCAGCGTGGTGCACGCCCGCGAGCGTGACGTCAAGCGCGCGCGGGCCCTCCCCCAGGGCGATGCCTCCGCCCGTCCCGGCCTCTCCCCCTGGAGACTCAGAGGCCGACGCACCCGCGGTTAGCCGGCCAGGAGAACACCCGCCCCATGCCCGTCGTCCGCTACCTCGCCACGCTGGTTGGCCACACCGAGCAGGTGCCGGTGGAGGTGGAGGACTTGGGCCAGGGCCGCCTCATCCTCACCATGCACGGGAAGCGGCACGAGGTGGATGCCCTCCCGCTCGCGCACGGCGCGGTGTCGCTTCTCGTCGACGCCCACGTCTATGACGTGGAATTCGACGACGTCGGCGAGGAGGTTTCTGTCCTCGTCCGCGGCGACGTGTTTCGCGTCGACGTGGCCGACGAGCGCTCGCTGCGGCTGCGGGCCGGAGCGGCACCCCTCAAGGTGGAGGGCCGCGTCGTCCTCACCGCGCCCATGCCGGGCAAGGTGGTGCGGGTGCTGGTGAAACAGGGAGAGAGTGTGCAAGAGGGCCAGGGGCTGGTGGTGGTGGAGGCGATGAAGATGGAGAACGAGTTGAAGAGCCCCAAGGCCGGCACCGTCACCGAGGTGTGGGCCAAGGAGGGCTCTCCAGTCGAAGCCAATGCCAAGCTGTTGACGGTGGAGTAGCCACAAAAGAAGCGTCCATGGGGACCAGCAACCGAAAAACCTGGCTTCAGGAGGTCTGGGCCAAGGCCGTGGCCAAGACGCCGGAGCGCGAGAAGGACTTCGCCACCTCCAGCGGCGTGGAGATACCGCCCGTCCTCGGCCCGGACGGCCCGCTCCCGGAGCGGTACGCGGAGCAGCTGGGCTTTCCCGGCGAGTACCCCTTCACCCGCGGCATCCAGCCCACCATGTACCGGAGCCGCCCCTGGACGATGCGCCAGTACGCGGGCTTCGGCAGCGCAAAGGACGCCAACGAGCGCTACCACTACCTCCTGAAGTCGGGGCAGACGGGCCTCTCGGTGGCCTTCGACTTGCCCACCCAGATGGGACGCGACGCGGACCATCCCCGCGCCCGTGGCGAGGTGGGAAAAGTCGGCGTCTCCATCAGCTCGCTGCGCGACATGGAGGTGCTGCTTCGCGGGCTCCCTCTGGGAGACGTCAGCACCTCGATGACCATCAACTCCACCGCGCCCATCCTCCTCTGCCTCTACGTGGCGGTGGGCGAGGCCCAGGGCATCCCGATGGAGAAGCTCTCCGGGACGGTGCAGAACGACGTCCTCAAGGAGTACATCGCAAGGGGGACGTACATCTACCCGCCCGGGCCCTCGCTGCGCCTGGCCACGGACCTCTTCGCCTTCTGCGCGAAGCGGATTCCACGCTGGAACCCCATCTCCATCTCCGGCTACCACATCCGGGAGGCGGGCTCGACGGCGGCCCAGGAGATTGCCTTCACCCTCGGCAACGGCCTGGCCTACCTCGAGGCGGCCAAGCGGGCCGGCCTGGGGGTGGACGTCGTCGCGCCGCGCATGTCCTTCTTCCTCAACGTCCACAACAACTTCCTCGAGGAGGTCGCCAAGTTTCGCGCCGCGCGGAGGCTGTGGGCCCGGCTGGTGAAGGAGCGCTTCGGCGCCAAGGACAGCCGCTCGATGATGCTGCGCTTCCACGCCCAGACGGCCGGCTCCACCCTCACCGCCCAGCAACCGGACAACAACGTGGTGCGGGTGGCGCTGCAGACGCTGGCCGCGGTGTTTGGCGGCGCCCAGTCCCTGCACACCAACGGGCGCGACGAGGCGCTGGCGCTTCCCTCCGAGGAGGCGGCGCGGCTGGCGCTGCGCACCCAGCAGATTGTGGCCAGCGAGTCGGGCGTGACGGCCTTCATCGACCCGCTGGGAGGCAGCTACGCGGTGGAGTACCTCACCGACGCCCTGGAGGCGGCGGCCCTGGAGATACTCGGCAAAGTCGACGCCCTGGGCGGCATGGTGGAGGCCATCGCCCAGGGCTACCCCCAGGAGGAGATTCAGAACGCCTCCTACCAGGCGCAGCGCGCCCTCGAGGAGAACCGCTCCGTGGTGGTGGGCGTCAACGCCTTCACCCAGGAGGAGCCGCCTTTGAAGAACCTCCTCCGCGTCAACGAGGAGGTGGAGCGCGCGCAGGCCGAGGCCCTCAAGACGCTGCGGGCCACCCGCGCCGCGGCGCCGGTGACGCGGGCCCTCGATGCCCTGAGGCGGGCGGCCGCCGTGGAGCAGGAAAACCTCGTCCCCCTCATCCTCGAGGCGGTGAAGGCCCTGGCCACCCTCGGGGAAATTTCCGACGCGCTCCGGGACGTCTTCGGGGAGCACCGCGAGCACGTGGTGCTGTGAGGCGGCCCGCGGCGTGAGTCCTGGCTACCTCGCGCCCCTCGTCGTCGACGCCGCGGTCCTGGCCCTGCACCGCCTCCTGCCCGCCCGCCACGTCCGGGGCTACGTGCGCGGAAGCGACGGAAAGCGCCTCGGCTACCGCCTCAATGGCCTGGGCGTGCTTCTGGCAGTCCTCGTCCTGTACGCCGCTGCCGGTCGCCAGGGCCTCATCCCTTGGGACTACTTCTGGCAGGTGCGGTGGGAGGGGCTTCTCGGCGCCTGCGCGCTGGGCGTCCTCTTCACCCTGGCCATCGTCCTCGGGGCGAAGCCAACGGGGAAGGGCCTCCTCGTGGACCTCTACCTTGGCCGCCGGGAGAACCCGCAGTGGGTGGGCAAGGACGGCCGGGCTCTCGTGGACGCGAAGATGTACCTCTACCTCATCGGCGCGGTGCAGCTCGAGCTCAACGTCCTCTCCTTCGCCGCCCACCAGGCCCTGGCCCACCCCGGCGCCGTCTCGCCCGGTGCCCTCCTCTACACAGCCCTCTTCTCGTTTTTCGTCTGCGACTACCTCCTCTTCGAGGAGGTGCACCTCTACACCTACGACTTCATCGCCGAGCGCCTCGGCTTCAAGCTGGGCTGGGGCTGCATCGCCTTCTACCCGTACTTCTACGGCGTCGGGTTGTGGGCCGTCGCCGACAGGACGGACCCGCACACCCCCGTCCCCCTCCTCGTCCTCTACGTCCTCGTCTTCTTTGTAGGCTGGGTGCTCTCCCGCGGCGCCAACCTCCAGAAATTCCTCTTCAAGACGCGGCCCGAGGCGAAGCTGCTCGGGCTGATTGCCCCGGAGGCCGTCGGCGAGGGCCAGCACCGCCTTCTGTGCAGCGGCTTCTGGCGTCTCTCCCGGCACATCAACTACCTCGGCGAAATCCTCATGGCCGTGGGCCTCACCCTCGTCCTCGGGTGGCCGCTTTCCCCCGTGCCTTGGCTCTACCCGCTCTACTACGTCGGGCTCCTGCTTCCCCGGCAGCTGGATGATGACCGGCGCTGCGAGAAAAAATATGGCGCGCTGTGGAAGGAGTACTGCCGGCGCGTGCCGTCCCGCATCATCCCTGGCCTCTACTAAGAGGCCAGGACGCTAACCCTCACATGCAGACGTTGGAGGACGTGGCGGCAATGGTGCAGCCGGTGGGGACGTCCCCGGCCTCGACGTCCGCGCAGGGCTCGTTCTGGTAGGCGGTGACGCAGGTGGAAGCGTTGCTGCTGTTGTAAGTCGTTCCGGCCGGACAGGTTTTGGGGCCGCAATTCTCGTCGGGCGTCGCCTCGCAGCTGGCGACACTCCCCGGGAACGTCGAGGGCTCGCACTGGTAGAGCCGCGTGCAATAGGCATTGGCGCCAGCGACGCAGTACGCCGAGAACGTCTCGAGCGTGCCGCCACTGCTGTCGTTGCTGCTGCTGCCACACCCCACGCCAGCAACGACGAGGAAAACAACCGCGAATGGCTTCACCACCGGACACCCCCTCGGACGAGAACCCGGCCACCCTAGCCCTCGGCAGAGTGGCTGTCATGCCCCCAGGGACGAGAGTGCTCCCTCGTTGCGCCGTGACTTCGGGGCTGACATTCAAGGCCTCTCGGGAAGGCATGCGCTCCAACCGGCCAAGTCAGACGTCGAGCCTCGTCACCCTGCTTCGCGCCCTGGCCGACGCGGGCCTCACCGAGGTGTCTGGCTTCAAGGACGCGACGGCACGCCCCCTCTTGCCTCCGCTGTGGCGGCTCGGTTTCTGGTACGTCCGCCTCCGGGGCCGCAGTGCGAAGTTTCGCCAGCGCCTCTTCGGCGAGGCGTCCTCGGGCGCCTACGACACCGTCGCCCTGCGCACCCGCGTCCTCGACGAGGCCTGGCACGCCGCGCACGCCCTCGGCATGCGGCAGCTCGTGCTTCTGGGCGCCGGCCTCGATGGCCGGGCCTTCCGCCTCGAGGATGCTTCTGACTCCACCGTCTATGAAGTCGACCATCCCTCAACGCAGCGCCAGAAGCGCGAGCGCACGAGGCGGATGACGGCCCGGGCCCTGCGCCACGTCTTCGTCCCGGTGAATTTCGAGACCGACTCCCTGGCACAGGCCCTCCTGGACGCGGGGCAACGGCGGGACGTGCCCACCTTCTGGATTTGGGAGGGCGTCACCCCCTACCTGACACGCAAGGCCCAGGAAAAAACCCTCACCGCCATCGCCGAATGCTCCGCGCCCGGGAGCCGCCTGGCCATGACGTACACCGAGCCCGCACCCCCCGGGACGGTGCCCCCGGCCATCCGCCGGACGGCCAAGGTGGTCCGGTGGCTGGGCGAGCCCTTCATCGGCCTCCTCGTGCGCGAGGAGGCGAAGGCGCTGCTCCAGCACGCCGGCTTCCGTCTTCTGGAGGACACCGGGCCCGACACCTGGCGGCGGAAGTACTCCGTGCGTCCGGACGGTCTTCCGGGGCCGCTGCGTCAGCGCATCACCGTCGCCGAGCTCGAGCGTCCCGCCACGGGCGGCTGAAGCCGAGGGGGAGTCTCCCCGGGCCTTCGGTGTTGCGGCTCGCGTTACCGCGGCCGGGCCGCTGTAACACCCGACGCAACAACGAAGGCGTCGCCCGTGGGCGAAAACGCCTGGAATGCTTGAGAAAGGCGCCTGGCACCATCCTTGCGATGTGTCTCTTCCGTTCTCTAGGAGGAACACATGAAGAACCTCAGAATGTTTAGCCTCGTCACCATCGCCTCCGCCGCCCTGCTCGCCTTCGCCGGCTCCAATGGCCGTTCCGCCGCCTGGGCCGCTCCCGAAGAGGCCCGCGTCCAGGCGGAGTCCGCCGCCGTCGTCCTCGCGGACCAGCAGCCCACCTCCGCCGCGGAGAATGACAACGGGCCGGGCTGCGCCGAGGCTGCCCTCAGCCGCTAAACGGCTCCCGCCGCGAGTACCCCACATTCCAGAAGACAGGCCCAGCCGGCGAAAGCCCCCGGTTGGGCCTTCGTCTTTTTGACGGCTTCCCCTCTCTAGCGTCGTGCGAGCCGGCCGCCGGGCGACGTCTCGAGCCGCCACTCGAAATAGAGGTAGTGGGCGGCCATGAGGAGGCCACACACAAGGGCCGTCATGAAGTAGGTGCGGCGGATGAAGGGGACGAGCCACCCGGCGGACAAGAGCCGGTCCAGGTCGCCGTCGCCGCCGAAGAAGGAGCCCCACGGAAGCAGGGTCATGTCCTCGCGCGACTTCCAGAAGACGCCGAGGATGCGCGTGTAGGCCGCGGCGCCGAGGAAGAGAAACACCCAGCGGAGGCGCTCCCAGCGCACGACGTCCGGAAACCGGTAATAGAAGAGCAGGACCCACAGCGTCGAAATCCAAAACTCGCCGAAGAGGCCGGCGAAGCTTTCGAGGACGTGCTCCCGGGCCGGAGGCAGGGCCAGAAGCCCCACGAAGGCGACGAAGAAGAGGACGGCCAGCCCCGCGAGCCCGAAGCACTCTTCACGGCGCGCCCAGACGAACAGCGCGAAGAGCCCCCCCACCACGAGAAGCGTGAAAACCACGGAGCGCCCCGGCTGGGAGTAGAAGGTGAAGAAGAGCGTCGGGAAGGCGCTCCGGCCGTTGAGCCATCGCCAGCTCGCGTGCCCGAGCTCGTGGGCCCAGTTGGAGGCGGTGGCGTAGACGACGAGCCGCCCGCAGCCTGTGCTGTTGAGGACGAAGGCCACGCCGAAGGCCAAGGGCAGCGCCCAGCGATTCTCCGTCCTCGGCGCCTCGGCCTCCGCAGCCTGGACTTCGGGCGCGTCGTCGGGCTCCTCGGGAATGGCGGCCTCTATTGGAAGCACGACGTCGGGCTTCCGCGCCGCCTCGGAGTGCAGGCGGGAGAAGACAACCCCGCAGCGGCCGCACGTCCCCGGGTCGAGGCTCGGTCCGCTGTAGCCGCAGTGGGGACAGGGGGGAGGCACGAGGGAGCTCTTTGAAGCCTAGCTGGGGCCAAGGACACGTCCCGCCTCCCGCGCGCCGGCCCCGGCCCTTTTCGGTAGTGTCCCAGCGCGTGGCCGCACGGATGCTGGAAAAGATGTGCCCCTTCTTCATCGTCAGCGGCGTTGAGAGGGCCGTCGCGTTCTACCGGGACCAGCTCGGGTTTGAGAGCTGGCACCAGGCGCCTGAGGGCGAGCCCTTCTTTGCCATTGTCGGTCGCGACGGGGCGATGCTGTTTCTCAAGTCCGGCGAAGCGAAGCCTCTGCCGAACTCGAAGCGCGATGCGGAGATGCGGTGGGACGCCTATGTCCTCGCCCATGACCCCGATGCGCTCGCTGCCGAATTCGCCAGCCGTGGCGTCACCTTCAGCGCGCCGCTGGAGAATACACACGACGGACTGCGCGGCTTCGAGGTGACGGACCCGGACGGGTATGTCTTATTCTTCGGGCGGCCGAGGCAGCTCTAGGCCGGGGGCGTTGGCAAGGCCGCGGGACTGTGGACGGGAGAACACACGCCCCCTGTCTCCGCGTCGAGGCTCGGTCCGCTGCTGAGGCACCTGCCCTCGGGCACAGAGACACTGGATTCGGGCGAGCTTTTTGGACTGGTGTCGGAGCGGCCCCCTTCAGCGCTCGCCTCCTCGGGCCTTATTCTAAAAAGAGCGCCCCAGCGCCTTTCGCCAAGGGGGGCGCACAGAAATGTTATTCACCCCCTTGCAGCTTCCCCGTCGTCTGCGCAGCTGAAGGAGTGGGATGTCCGGCGACTCAAACCCCTTGCCGACTGGCGACGAAGACACGCTGGCCATCGGCTCCTCGCAGACGCCCGTGGCGCCCATCGAGTCCCAGGCTGGAAAGCGCATCGGCCCCTACCGTCTCCTGCAGCTCATCGGCGAGGGCGGGATGGGCGAGGTGTGGCTCGCCGAGCAGCTCGAGCCCGTGCGCCGCAAGGTGGCCATCAAGGTCATCAAGGCGGGCATGGACACGAAGCAGGTGGTGGCCCGCTTCGAGAGCGAGCGCCAGGCGCTGGCCCTCATGGACCATCCCGCCATCGCCCGCGTGCTGGACGGTGGCAGCACCCCCGAGGGACGGCCGTACTTCGTCATGGAGTACGTGGCCGGTGTCTCCATCACCGAGCACTGCGACACCCACAAGCTGTCGACGCCAGAACGGCTGGAGCTCCTGCGCGAGGTGTGTGACGGCGTCCAGCACGCCCACCAGAAGGCCATCATCCACCGGGACTTGAAGCCCTCCAACATCCTCGTGACGCTCGTCGACGGAAAGCCCCAGCCGAAAATCATCGACTTCGGCATCGCCAAGGCCACCGGCTACCGCCTCACCGACAAGACGCTCCACACCGACGTGGGGGCCGTCATCGGCACGCCGGAGTACATGAGCCCGGAGCAGGCCGACCTCACCGCCCAGGACGTCGACACGCGGACGGACGTCTACTCCCTGGGCGTCATCCTCTACCAGTTGCTCACCGGAGAGCTGCCGTTTGGCTCCAAGCAGCTGCGCTCCTCGGGCGTGGAGGAGCTGCGGCGCCAGCTCAAGGAAGTCGAGCCTCCGAGGCCCAGCACCAAGCTGAGCACCCTCGACGGCCAGGACGCACACGGTGCCGCGCGTAACCGCAACACGGACGCCGGGGCGCTCCGGCGCCAGCTGCAGGGTGACCTCGACGCCATCACCATGAAGGCGCTGGAGAAGGACCGGCGGCGGCGCTACGGCTCCCCGAGCGACCTCGCGGCGGACCTCCAGCGGCACCTGCGCCACGAGCCGGTGCTGGCCCGGCCGGCGAGTGCCAGCTACCGCGTCTCCCGCTACGTCCGGCGGCACCGGGCGGGAGTGGCCATCACCGCCGGGCTCGCTCTCCTCCTCGTCGGCTTCTCGGTCAGCACCACCCTCCAGGCGCGAAGAATCGGGCGCGAGGCCGCCGCCGCGGAGGCCGTCTCGACATTCCTCACCCACGTCTTCGCCGTCTCCAACCCCGACGAGACGCGCGGCAACACGGTGACGGCCCGCGAGCTGTTGGACAAGGCCGCCACGGATGTCGACAAGACGCTGGCCGAGCAGCCCGAGCTCCGCGCCCGCATGCTGCGCACCATCGCCAAGGCCTACGAGGGACTCGGCCTCTTCACCACCGCGGAGGGGCTCAACCGGCGCGCGCTCGACGCGCTCCTGAAGCTCTCCGGAGGCAAGCCCACCCAGTCCAGCGTCCAAACCGGCGCCAGCCTCGCCTACGAGCAATACAGGCTTGGACGGTACGCGGATGCCGAGCAGACGGCCCGGCAGGCAGTGGAGGCGGGCCAGCGCGTCCTGAAGAGAGACGACGAGGCGCTCCTCACGGCCACCCAGTCGCTGGCCATGATGGAGTCCATGAAGGGCAACCACGACGAAGCCGTGAATCTCTTCCGGAAGGTGTACCAGGCGCACCGCGCCGGCCAGGGGCCGGAGGACGACAGCACCCTGCGCGCCGAATTCAATCTCTCCAGCGCGCTGAGCAACGCCGGGCGCAACGCCGAGGCGGCGACGACGTTGCGCGACCTCCTGGCCGTGCTCGACAGGTCCCGCCCCCCGGAGGACCCCATCCGCATGGCGGTGCTTCCCACCCTGGCGCACGTGCTGAAGACCGAGGGCAAGGACGATGAGGCCCTCGCCATGTACCGCACCTCGGTGGACCTGAGCCGGCGCGTCATGGGGCCGGAGCACCCCAACACGCTCCTCATCCTCGGCAACTACGGGGAGACGCTCTTCGAGACGGGACACGCCGAGGAGGCAGAAGCGGTGGCCCGCCAGGTCCTGGAGGCGCGCATGCGTGTCCTCGGGCCCGACCACCCCATGACGATTCAGTCGCGCATCCTGCTTGGCGGGACGTTGGCGGAGTTGAAGCGCTACGCAGAGGCGGAGCCACTTCTCAAGCAAGGCCTCGAGCAGGCGCGAAAAATCGGTCCGCGGCCGAGGGAAGCCCTACAGGCCCTCCTCTACCTGGCGGGGGACGGCGCGCTGCAGGGGCACACCGACGAGGCCTTCGTCTACCTGGGGCAGGCCGTCGATGCCGGGGCAACCAAGGAGGACTTGCAGACCGAGGTTCTACTTCAGCCGCTGCGCAACGAGCCCCGCTTCAAGGCACTCGTCGAGCGGGCACCCAAGGACGAGTAAAACCGCAAGAGAGGCAGTGTCACGGGACGCGTGGGGGCGGAAAGAGCGAGATGCCAGGCGACGTCGACCCACGGCTGACTGGGGACGAGGACACGCTCGCGCTCGATTCGCTGCCGCCGCCCGAGCAGCCCCTCGAGTCCCAGGCCGGAAAGCGCATCGGCCCCTACCGTCTCCTGCAGCTCATCGGCGAGGGCGGGATGGGCGAGGTGTGGCTCGCCGAGCAGCTCGAGCCCGTGCGCCGCAGGGTGGCCATCAAGGTCATCAAGGCGGGCATGGACACCAAGCAGGTGGTGGCCCGCTTCGAGAGCGAGCGCCAGGCTCTGGCCCTCATGGACCACCCGGCCATCGCCCGGGTGCTGGACGGTGGGAGCACCTCCGAGGGGCGGCCCTACTTCGTCATGGAGTACGTGGCAGGCGTCTCCATTACCGAGCACTGCGACACCCACCAGCTCTCGACCGAGGAGAGGCTCGAGCTTTTGAGCGAGGTGTGCGACGGCGTCCAGCACGCCCACCAGAAGGCCATCCTCCACCGGGACTTGAAACCCTCCAACATCCTCGTGACGCTCGTCGATGGGAAGGCGCAGCCGAAAATCATCGACTTCGGCATCGCCAAGGCCACCGGCTACCGCCTCACCGACAAGACGCTCCACACCGAGGTGGGGGCCGTCGTCGGGACGCCCGAGTACATGAGTCCCGAGCAGGCGGACCTCACCGCGCAGGACGTGGACACGCGGACGGACGTCTATTCCTTAGGCGTCATCCTCTACCAGCTCCTCACCGGGGAGCTGCCGTTTGGCTCCAAGCAGCTGCGCTCCTCGGGCGTGGAGGAGCTCCGGCGCCAGCTCAAGGAAGTGGAGCCCCCGCGGCCCAGCACCAAGCTGAGCACCCTCGGAGGCAAGGACGCGCAGGGCACGGCCCGCAACCGGAAGACGGACCCGGGTGCCCTCCGCCGCCGGCTCAAGGGAGACCTCGACGCCATCACCATGAAGGCGCTGGAGAAGGACCGCCGGCGGCGCTACGGCTCCCCGAGCGACTTCGCGGCGGACCTCCAGCGGCACCTGCGCCACGAGGCGGTGCTGGCCCGGGCGCCAAGTGCCAGCTACCGCGTCTCCCGCTACGTGCGACGGCACCGCCTGGGCGTCGGCATTGCCGTGGGCCTTAGCCTCCTCCTCGTCGGCTTCTCCGTCAGCACGGCACTCCAGGCCCAGCGCATCCGTCGCGAGGCCGCCGCCGCGGAGGCCGTCTCGACATTCCTCACCCACGTCTTCACCGTGTCCAACCCCGACGAGACGCGCGGCAACACGGTGACGGCCCGCGAGCTGTTGGACAAGGCCGCCGCGGACATCGACTCGACGCTGGCCGGGCAGCCGGAGATTCGGGCCCGGATGCTGGGGACGATGGCCAGGGCCTACGACGGCTTGGGGCTTTACAGGGCGGCGGAGGGCGTCAACCGCCGAGCCCTCGACGCGTTGCTGGGGCTGTCCGGAGGAAAGCCCACCCCGGCCGTCATCGAGGCTCGGGCCGCCAACGCCTTCGAGCTCTACCGGCTGGGACGCTACCCGGAGGCGGAAGCGATGGCGCGACGGGCCGTCGAAGACGGCCAGCGCGTCGTGCCGCAGGGCAACCCGGCGCTGCTCTCGGCGATGCGGGTGCTGGCCATCATGGAGGAGAGCCAGGGCAACTACGAGGCGGCGGTGAAGCTTTTCCGCCAAGTCTACGAGGCGCGGCGGAAGAGCCTCGGGCCCGAGGCCGATGACACGTTGAAGGCGCAGCTGGAGCTGGGCCAGGAGCTGAGTCAGGCCGGGCACTATGCCGAGGCCAGTACGATGCTCCGGGAGTTGCTCTCTGTACTCGACCGGACGCGTCGTCCGGAAAACCTCACCCGTCTGCACGCGCTTCCCGAAATCGCGACGCTGCTCTCCCGTGAGGGAAAGACGGAGGAGGCATTCGCCCGCTTCCGCGATGCGGTGGAGCTCCACCGGCGCGTCCTCGGCCCGGAGCACCCGCACACACTGGCCGTGATGCAAAACTTCGGAAACGCGCTGGTGATGGCCGGGCACGACGCGGAGGCGGAAGCCCTCGTCCGGCAGACGCTGGCCGCGCGCGAGCGCGTCCTCGGGCCGGACCACCCCTGGACGACGCGGAGTCGGATTCTCCTCGGGTATGCGCTCGGGCACCAGGGGCGGTACGACGAGGCGGTGGCCCTTCTCAAGCCGGCCCTCAGCGCCGCGGCGAAAATTGGCCCGCACTCCAACGAGCTCCAGAGCGCGAACCTCTACCTGGCCGAGGCCGCGGAGAAGGCCGGGCACCGAGAAGAGGCGTTTGGCTACCTGGAAGCGGCCGTGAAGGCAGGCGCCCCCAAGGCCGACGTGCAGGCGGAACCCGGGCTCGACGGCCTGCGGAGCGAGCCCCGCTACGCGGTCCTCTTCGAGAGTGCCGCGCCGGCCAAGCCCTGACCACGCCCCTCCGTGGGGGAGGGAGGGCAGCGTCCAACAGGCAGCAGGCGGATGCTGCGCACCCGAGTTAGCCTGGGCTCTGCTTTCTTTGACTCAAGGAGCGGTATGCCCAACGACGCGAATCCACCGCTGACTGGACACGAGGACACGCTTGGCGTCGCCTCCCAGCCCACAGCCGGCATGGAGGCCGTCTCGGACGTCGGAAAGCGCATCGGGCCCTACCGCCTGGTGCAGCTCGTCGGCGAGGGCGGCATGGGCGAGGTGTGGCTTGCCGAGCAGCTCGAGCCCGTGCGCCGGAGGGTGGCCATCAAAGTCATCAAGGCCGGCATGGACACGAAGCAGGTGGTGGCCCGCTTCGAGAGCGAGCGCCAGGCCCTGGCGCTCATGGACCATCCCGCCATCGCCCGGGTGCTCGACGGCGGCAGCACCCCCGAGGGACGGCCCTACTTCGTCATGGAGTACGTGGCCGGCGTCTCCATCACGGAGCACTGCGACACCCACCACCTCTCGACCGAGGAGCGGCTCGAGCTCTTGGGCGAGGTGTGCGACGGCGTCCAGCACGCCCACCAGAAGGCCATCATCCATCGGGACTTGAAGCCCTCCAACATCCTCGTGACGCTCGTTGACGGGAAGGCGCAGCCGAAAATCATCGACTTCGGCATCGCCAAGGCCACCGGCGCGAAGCTGACGGAAAAAACCCTCTTCACCGAGGTGGGTGCCGTCATCGGCACGCCGGAGTACATGAGCCCCGAGCAGGCGGACCTCACCTCGCAGGACGTGGACACCCGGACGGACGTCTACTCCCTGGGCGTCATCCTCTACCAGCTCCTCACCGGGGAGCTGCCCTTCGGCTCCAAGCAGCTGCGTTCCTCCGGCATCGAGGAGCTCCGCCGCCAGCTCAAGGAAGTCGAGCCCCCGCGGCCCAGCACGAAGCTCACCACCCTCGGTGGGGAAGACGCGAAGGGTGCCGCCCGCAACCGCAACACGGACGCCGGGGCCCTCAAGCGGCAGCTGCAGGGAGACCTCGACGCCATCACCATGAAGGCGCTGGAGAAGGACCGGCGCCGGCGCTACGGCACCCCGAGCGAGCTCGCCGCGGACTTGAAGCGCCACGTCCGGCACGAGGCGGTGCTGGCCCGGGCGCCGAGCACGGCCTACCGCATCTCTCGCTACGTGCGGCGCCACCGCCTGGGCGTGGGCATCGCGGCGGGACTCGCCCTGCTTCTCATCGGCTTCTCCGTCAGCACGGCGCTCCAGGCGCGGCGAATCGCGCGCGAGGCCGCGGCCGCGGAGGCCGTCTCGACGTTCCTCACCCAGGTCTTCAAGGTGTCCAACCCCGACGAGACGCGCGGCAACTCGGTGACGGCCCGCGAGCTTTTGGACAAGGCGGCGGTGGAGGTCGAGGGGAGCCTCGGAAACCAGCCGGAGCTCAAGGCCCGGATGCTGGGGACGATTGCCAGCGCCTACCAGGGCTTGGGCCTCTACAAGATTGCCGAGGGCCTGACGCGCCGCGAGCTGGACGTGTGGACGTCGCTTTCCGGGGGAAAGCCGAACGAGGCCACCATCAAGGCCAAGGGCGTGCTGGCCTTCGAGCTCTTCCGCCTGGGGCGCTTCACCGAGGCGGCACAGACGGCCCAGCAGGCCGCCGACGAAGGCCAGCGTGTCCTGGACAAGAACAACCTCGCCACCCTCCGGGCGCTGGATTCGCTGGCCATGGTGAACTCCGTTCAGGGAAAGGGCGACGAGGCGGTGGCGCTCTTTCGCCAGGTGTACGAGGGACGGCGCCTCAAGGCCGGAGCCGAGGCCTCCATCACCAGGAGCGCGGAGTTAAACCTGGGAATCGCCCTCAGCCGGAACAAGCAGTACGCCGAATCCGCCACCACCCTGCGGGACCTCGTCGCCGTCCTGGAGAGGCTTGGCCCGTCGGAGGACTCGACGCGTCTGCGCGCGCTCGCTTCGCTGGCACAGGTGTTGAATCGCGAGAAGAAGTACGACGAGTCGATTGCCATGTACCGGAGGGCGATGGAGCTCTCCATCAAAGTGCTGGGTCCGGAGCATCCGGACACACTCACGGTGATGAACAATTTCGCCGACGCGCTGGTGGACATGGGCCACGCCCCGGAGGGCGAGGCGCTCGCCCGAAAGACGCTGGCCGGACGGGAGCGCGTCCTGGGGACCGACCATCCCTGGACGTACACCTCCCGCATCGTCGTCGCCGACGCCTTGCTGCACGAGGGGAAGGCCGCCGAGGCCGAGGCGTTCCTCAAGCCGCAGCTCGAGGGGCTGCGGACGAAAGTCGGACCGCGCTCGGCCGAGTACCGCGTGGGCCTTCTCTACCTCGGGATTGCCGCCGCCCAGACGGGACGGCCGGAGGAGGCCCTTCTGCTCCTCGGCCAGGCAGCGGACGCGGGCGCGCCCCCAGACGACTTCACGCCGGAGCCCCTCCTCGACTCCCTTCGCGCGGACCCCCGCTTCCAGGCCATCGTTGCCCGCTCCGAGGCACACGCCAAGCGCTGACCCGTCCCCCGGAGGGGAAAGGGCCGCCAGGGAGCTCTCCCCAGTCCCTGCCCCTGCCCCTGCCCCTGAAGAGACGGGACGCGTCGCTCTCCTCCTCAAAGGAAATCCCGGGGCGACTGGGCCGTAGAGACTCCCCGGGAGGGGTGCGCCCTTTTTTTCGAGAAGCCGGGCAGCTTTGGGTGCCGCCGCCCGGGCCAAAGTCCCCTATAGAGCCACACGCCCGCCGGAGTGGGGGCGCCTGGCCTCGCCACGCATTCGAGGCACCCCAACACCGCCGTCCCGCAGGTCCCTTGGAGACATGCATGAGGCTTCACCTTGGACTCCTAGTCATGGCCTGGGCGCTTTCTGCCCCGGCAGTCGCCGTGGAGAGGGCCGCCATTCCGGAGAAGTACACCTGGAATCTGGCCGACATCTTCCCGTCCCAGGCGGCCTGGACGAAGGCCAAGGAGGCGCTGGGAAAGCGCATTCCGCGCCTCACCGAGTCCCGCGGCCACCTCGGGGACTCGGCTGACGCCCTCCACCGGGGGCTGTCCGAGATGTTTGCCGCGCAGCAACAGCTACTGGCCCTGGGCGCCTACGCCTCCATGCTGTCGGACCAGGACACGCGAGAGTCGGCGCCGCGCGAGATGCTTCAATCCGCCCAGCAGCTGGGCGTGGACTTCGACGCGGCCACGGCCTGGGTGCAGCCGGAGCTCTTGTCCATCGACGCCGCCAAGCTGCGTGCCTTCGTGGCCCAGGACAAGCGCCTCGCTGAGTACCGTTTCTATCTGGAGGACACGCTGCGCTGGAAGCCGCACACCCTCAACGCTGCGGAGGAAAAAATACTCGCCGAGACCGGAAGCCTGACGGAGGCCTCGCGCTCCATCTACAGCGTCCTCAAGGACTCGGACTTTCCCTACCCCACCGTCAAGCTCTCCACCGGCCAGGAGGTGCGCCTGGACTCGGCGGCCTACACCCTGCAGCGTGCCTCGCCGGTGCGCGAGGACCGCGACAAGGTCTTCGACGCCTTCTTCGGCGGCTTCAAGGCCTTTCGCGGCACCATGGGGGCGACGCTGTACGCCCATGTGCAGGCCCACGTCTTCGAGAAGAAGGAGCGGAACTTCGACTCCTCCCTGGCCGCGGCGCTGTTTCGCGACAACGTCCCGACCGACATCTACCGGCAGCTCGTCCTCGACGTGCACCGCAATCTCCCCTCGCTGCACCGCTACCTGAAGCTGCGCCAGCGGATGATGGGGCTCGACTCGCTTCGCTACCAGGACCTCTACGCGCCGCTGGTGGCCAAGGTGGACCTCTCCTTCAGCCCGGAGGAGGCCCGGGCCCTGGTGCTGCAGGCGGTGGCGCCGCTTGGCAAGCCCTACGTCGACGCCTTGAAGAAGGGTTACGAGAGCCGCTGGACCGACTACCTGCCCTCCCCGGGCAAGGCCCCCGGCGCCTACTCCACTGGCGTCTACGGCGTGCACCCCTACCAGCTGCTCAACTTCAACGGGAAGTACGAGGATTTGACGACGCTGGCGCACGAGTCCGGCCACTCCATGCACACCTACTTCTCGAGTGCCAACCAGCCCTACCCGACGGCCAACTACGCCATCTTCGTCGCCGAGGTGGCCTCCACCCTCAACGAGAACCTGCTCCTCTACTTCATGCTGGCCAGGGCCCCCAACGACGCGACGCGCCTCTCCCTGCTTGGCACCTACCTCGACGGCCTTCGCACGACGCTCTTCCGGCAGACGCTCTTCGCCGAGTTCGAGCTCAAGGCCCACGAGATGGTGGAGCGCGGCGAGACGCTCACCGGCGAGAACCTCACCGCCGTCTACCTGGCCCTGGCGCGCGAGTACTACGGGCACGACGCAGGCATCTGCCGGGTGGACGACATCATCGGCTACGAGTGGGAGTACATCCCGCACTTCTACGGCAGCTTCTACGTCTACCAGTACGCCACCAGCCTCGTGGCCTCGACCACCCTCGCCAAAAACATCCGCGCCGAGTCAGGCAAGAGCACCCGGGCCCGGGACGCCTACCTCGCGCTCCTCAAGTCCGGCGGCTCCGACTACCCGGTGGAGCTGCTCAAGAAGGCGGGGGTGGACATGACGACGTCGGTGCCCTTCCAGGCGGCCATGGCCGAGATGAATTCCACGATGGACGAGATGGAAAAAATTCTCGCCAAGCAGGGCCACTGAAGAGGCGGTCGGGAGGCCCGGCCCCCGGCCGCCCCCTTCAGCGCAGGAGGAAGGCCGCCAGCTTGTCGATGACGGCCCCGTCGACGTGGCTCGCCACGTCGTACTCGGCCGGCCCGGGCTTTCCGCTTTCGTGGACGAAGAGGTGGTTGTCCCCGGGGAGGAGGACAATCTCCACGTTGGACAGGCCATGGAGGCCCTTCCTCCACGTCGCCACGTCGTCCTCCGTCACCTGGTAGTCGCGCTCCCCGCGGAGGATGAGTGTCGGCTTGGAAAGCTTCTTCGCCATGGCCACCCCGTCCCGGGACGCCCAGTCATTCCAGTAGGAGGCGGGGGCGCCAAGCAACGTCTCGTCCCCCAAAGTCCCTGCCTTGAGGCGCTCCACCGCCTTCTCGACTTCGGCCAGCTTGTCGTCGGGGACTTCCAGGTACCGCATTTGCGCGAGGAGGGAGTCCCAGGGCTTGCGGCCCGGCGGGGCGAGGAGAATGACGCCGGCGACGCCCTTGGCGCGCACGGCAATTTCGGGCGCCAGCTGCGCCCCGAGGCTGTGCCCGAGGACAAACACCCGCCGGCCGTCGACGTCCTGGCGCGCCTCTAGAAGCTTCACCGCCGCCACGGCGTCGAGGACGACTTCGTCGTCGATGGAGATGGCGTTGCTGAGCTTGTAGCCGTACTGGAAGGTCCGCTTGTCGTAGCGCAGCACGATGACGCCGCGCGAGGCGAGGCCCTCGGCGATGTCCTTGAAGGGCTTGTTGCCGCCTACGCTTTCATCACGGTCCATCGGGCCAGAGCCATGCACCAGCACCACCGCCGGGAAGGGCCCGGGGCCCGTCGGCAGGCTGAGGGTGCCCTTGAGGACGAAGGGCTCACTTCCCACCGAGACGCCCACCGACTGAAAGGAGGCCGGCCGCACGTAGGAGGCGACGGTGGTGGCCTTCGGCACCGGCTTGAAGGAGAGGCCCGCCAGCTGCTGCGTCTCGGGCGTGACGGCGACGAGCGCCTGTAGCTCGCCCTGCTCGAGCCTCATGCGCACGACGAAGACGTCCTTCCCCTGCACCTGGGTGTGTTGGGGGATGAACCAGGTCGTCAGCTTGCCGAGCGAGCCAACCTGCGCGTCCCACACCGACGCCAGCTTGTCCGCGGGAAGCGCGGCCGTCAGCGTGGCGTCGAAGCGGGACGCCGCCGAGGCAAAGTCTCGCTGCTTGAGCGCGGTGAGGAAGGACACCACCGTCGCTTCGCTGGCCGGGGCACCCTGCGCCGAGGGCGCGGACGCCGGGGCGCTTTGGGCCAGGGCAGCCGTGGCCGCCGAAAGGCCGAAGAGGACGAAGCCTCCCAGCCGGGTGCAGAGCCGCCCGCGAGGGGCCGTGGAGTGTCGCGCCATCAAGGACGCTAGCTTCTAGCCGCTGGCGTCGACGAATCCACCCGGAAAAGGAGACTGGGAGGCGCTTTCCCGGCGTGCGGCTTTGGCTACATTGGAGCCCACGTGAGACTCTCTGCCCTGGCCTCCTTCCTCGCGCTGAGTGCCGCGGCACGCGCCGCCGCCCCGGCGCCCGTCTCTTCCGCGCCCGGCGCGAATTCCGGGCCCTCGGGCTGCGCCAAGCCGCCCGCCGACGGGGCCCGGGTGGAGGACCTCGCCGTCGTCCTCGAGCCCTTGCGGCAGAAGCACGCGCTCCCGGCGCTGGGCGCCGCCGTCGTGACGCCGGAGGGCGTGAAGGCGCTGGGCGTCGTCGGGTTTCGCAAGGAGGGGGATGTGACGCCGGCCTGTCCGGAGGACGCCTTTCACCTCGGCTCCGACACCAAGGCCATGACGGCCGTCGTCCTGGCCAAGCTTGTCGAGGAGGGAAAGCTGTCCTTCTCGACGACGGTGCACGACGTCTTCTCCGACATCCCGGGACAGGACCCGGCCTACGCCAGCGTCACCCTGGACCAGCTGCTCGCGCACAGGAGTGGCCTTCCGCACGACCCGGGCCGCGTCTCCAACGACGCGCTCCGGCGCCTCCCGGGAAGCCTGCACGAGCAGCGCGAGGCCTACGCGCGCTTCGCCTTGCAGGAGCCTCCGGCGAGGCCTCCGGGGACGGCCTACGCCTACTCCAACGCCGGCTACGTCCTGGCCGGCCTCATGGCCGAGCGCGCGACGGGACGCCCGTGGGAGGAGCTCGTCCGGGACACGCTCTTTATCCCCCTTTCGATGAAGGGCGCGGGCTTCGGCCTCACCGCCAGTCCGGGGAAGGTGGACGGCCTCTGGGCGCACCGGGAAAGCACGGGCGCACCCGTCCCCGTCTCGTCGGACAACCCGGGCCTCATCAGCCCGGCGGGCACGGTGCACGTCTCGATGGAGGGCTGGGCGCACTTCATCACCGACGTGCTGCGCGGCTTCGAAGGGACGGGCCGGGTGCTTTCCGTGGCCTCCTACCAGCACCTGCACACCCCGCCCTTCTCAGGGACGTCGTACGCCTATGGATGGGAAACCGTGGAACGCACCTGGGCCGGCGGGAAGGCCTACACCCATGCCGGCAGCAACACCCTCAACTATGCCGTGGCCTGGGTGGCGCCCAAGCGCCGCTTCGCGGTGCTGGTGGCCACCAACGTCGGCCACGACGCGGCCAGCCGGGCCTGCGATGAGGTGGCCACCGTCCTCATGAAGCGCGAGCTTTCGCCGTAGGCAGAGTCCGCCCCCACGCGCGCCAAGGCCCGGGCCAGCGTGGCATGCTGCGTTGTCGCCCTCTCCCATGCGTGTCCCTCCTCCCGACTTCGATGCCCCCGCCCTCAAGGGGGCCCCGGACGCCACCTTCGCGCCGGCGCCGGCCGACGGCGTCCTCCCCGAGGGCTTCTATTCCACGACAAACCTCCCGACGTGGGTGAAGGCCGAGGGGCGCTGGGCCATGCCGCACGAGCCGCGCATGGATGCCGTCCTGGTGCGGGCGCCGGACGGCACCGTCTGGGCGCGGGAGATGCGGCGCGTCCGACTGGGCGACGCCGTGGCGCTGGGGCTGCAGGAGGACGGCCGGGAGGGCATCCTCGTCAAGGAGGGCCTCTTCGACCCGAAGAGCGACGGCGCCTTCAAATTCATGAGCAGCGACGTCAGCCGGGAGAAGCCCACCGACTACGAGAAAATCGCTGGCCTCCTCATCACCGAGAAGGCGCGCGGGGGCCACGTCCTCTGGGTGACGGGGCCGGCGCTGGTGCATGCCAAGGCCCGCGAGGACTTGGCCTGGTTTGTCGCCCACGGCTACGTCGGCGCGCTCCTGGCCGGAAATGCCGTCGCCGTCCATGACATCGAGGCCAGCCTCTTCGGCACCACCCTCGGGGTGACGGGGGCCGGGGAGTCCCTGCCCCTCGGGCATGGCGCCCACCTGCGCGCCATCAACCGCATCCGCGCCGCGGGCGGCATCGCGCCGGCTGTCCGTCAGGGCATTCTCAAGGATGGCGTCATGCACGCCTGCGTCGTCCACCAGACGCCCTTCGTCCTCTGCGGCAGCATTCGCGATGACGGGCCGCTGCCCGAGGTGGTGCCGGACGTCCTCGACGCCCAGGACGCCATGCGGCCCCACGCCGCCCGGGCCACGGCGGCCGTCTTCATCGCCACCGCGCTGCATGCCATCGCCGTGGGCAACATGCTGCCCTCCTTCGTCGTCGACCCGGACGGGTGGCTGCGCCCCCTCCCCGTCGTCTGCGTGGACGCCTCGGAATTCGTGGTGAGCAAGCTGCGGGACAGAGGCACGCACCAGGCCTTCGGCGTGGTGACGAATGCCCAGGACTTTCTCCGGCTCTTGCGCCTTGCCGTGCAGGCCGCCTCTCCTTAAGAGGCCAAGCCGAGAGGCCAAGCCCCCCGGGCAACGGGTGTCCGTCGGCCAACGGGGGCTGGCCCCTTTCCGGGCCATGGGACGTTGCTGCGCTGGCCCCACACTGGCACTGCCAGTATACCTCTGGGCTGTGCAGCAGATTTTCGTCCGGGACACCGAGGGGAAAGTGTACGGCCCGCTGGAGCCGGGCACCGTGGAGCTCCTCATTGATGGGGGCGTCCTCAACGGCGCGCTTCTCGTCTCCACCGACGGCGTCCGCTATGCCTCGCCGGCCCGCTACCCCCAGCTGAAGGACTTCTTCCCGCGGCACCTGTGGGCCGACGACGGCCAGCCCCTGGCCACGGCCGAGGCCGTCCCCACGCTGCGTCCCGCGCAGGCTTCGGCCCCGGCCGCGCAGCGTCCCGTCCCCCAGGCCACGTCCGCCGCACCCGTCGCGCCTCCGCCGGCGGCACGGCCACCCAGCGCCGTCGCCCCGCCGCCCGCGGCGGCAGCGGCCCGGCCCGCGCCTTCGGCCTTTGCCGCGACACCGCCGCCTGCCGTCGCCCCAGGCGCGCTTCCCAAGGTGACGCCCGTCATCCCCGTCATCACCGCGGCCCAGCCGGCGAGTCCCGGCGCCTCCGAGCGCCCCTTGCCCTCCATTCCTCCCGTGGCACCGGCGGGTCCGCGCAAGACGCCGACGGGCAGCTTCGACATGGCGCCCCCGTCCACACGTCCCACGCCCGCCCTGGGGACGCAGGCCGTCGCGCCTCCGGCCGAGGCCCGCTTCCCTGCCTCCGGGCCCGCGCGTCCGGCGACGGCGCCCACGCCGCCCGGAGGAATGCCGGTGCCCCCGCGCAGCACCACGCCCCGTCCGCCGCCGCCGGCGGCCAGCGCGTCGAGTTCCTCGTACATGGTGGCCTCGGGGGACTTGGCCGAAATCTCGGCCATTCGCCTCTACGCCCAGGCCGCGGAAACCAACCTCTCGGGGCTCTTCACCTTCCAGCTTTCAGACAGGTCCATCCTCGTCCACTTCCGCAAGGGCAACCCCGAGTTCGTCGACTCCACGCACCCCGAGGACGCCGTGGAGGCCTACCTCGCCAAGACTGGCGTGGTGACGGCGGAGCAGCTGGTGGTGGCGGAGAAGGAGAAGGGGCGCTTCGGCGGAGAAGTCCTGGCCACCCTCTTCGCCCTGGGCCTCGTCAACCCGGCCCATGTCTTCCCCAACCTCACCCAGCGCGCGGCGGCGCTCCTCTTGCGCGCCTTCCTCGCCCCCGCGGGCCTCTTCCATCACCAGCCGCTGGAGCTTCCGCCCACCAAGGCCGTCCCCATCGGGAACCGCTGGGGGTTTCTGGCCGAGGTGATGCGCCGCTACCCGCTGGCCGAGCTCAAGCGGCGGATGATGGACGTGCGCCAGCGCCCCCTCGTTCGCAGGAGTGCCGGCGAGGCGCTGCCGGACTTGCGCTTCACCGCCCAGGAGACGCGGGCCCTCAGCTACTTCGACGGGACGCGCTCTTTGGCGCTCCTCGCGCAGAGCCAGCCGGCGGAGATGGAAACCATCCTCCGGGTGGCGTTGCTGCTGCGGGAGCTCGACGCGCTCTCCTTTCCCGAGGTCGAGCTCAAGGGCGGCGCGGCGCCCACCGGCGAGCACGCCGCCGTCACCCAAGGAGCGGCACGCCCGTCTTCGCCCGCGCCCGCAGCGCCGCCGGCGCCGCCACTGGCCCCTCCGCCCGTGCAGCAGCCGGTGACGCAGGCCTCGGCCACCTCGACGCCGCCGCGCGTGGCGCCCCAGCCCACCTCGCCAACGCCGCCCCCCAGCGCCTCGCCGCGCGCGGTGAGCTCGACGCCCACGCCCTCGCCCGCCTCGGCCCCGCGCGCCTTCTTGGGCACGCCTACGCCCATCCCCGGCGCGCCGGTGGACTACGACATCGAGATTCAAATCCTCCGCAACCGGCTGGAGAAGGGGAAGTCCCTCAACCACTTCCAGATACTCGGGCTGAGTGACAAGGCTGACGCGGCAGCGGTGAAGACGGCCTACTTCAAGCTGGCCAAGCTGTACCACCCGGACACCGTGCCCCAGGACGCGCCGCCCGAGCTGGCGGACCTCCGGGCCCAGGCCTTCTCGGTGGTGGGGGAGGCCTCGAGGGTGCTGGGTGATGACCAGTCGCGGGCCGACTACCTCGAGTCCCTCAAGTCCGGCGGCGGGAACTCCATGGACGTGCGGCAGGTGCTGGCCGCCGAGGACACCTTCCACAAGGGCGTGGCCTTCATCAAGGCCCGGCGCTTCGTGGAGGCGGTGAAGGTGCTGGACGACTCCATCACCCTCAACCCGCGCGAGGGCGAGTTTTACGCCTGGCGCGGCTACGCCCGCTACTTCACCGTGGCGGACAAGAAGACGGCCCTGGTGGACGCGATGCGCGACTTGCACCACGCCCTGAAGCTGAATGACCGCTGTGCCCCGGCCCACTACCTCATCGGCCAGCTGCACAAGCTGTCCGGCGACAACCCCCTCGCCCTCAAGCATTTCAAGAAGTGCGTCAGCCTGGACGCGGCGCACGTCGACGCCCAGCGGGAAATTCGCCTCCTCACCGGCCGGTAGCCTCTCTTAGCGGCGCACCTCCCCTTCATGGCACTGAGTGGAAAGCAGCGGCGCGCCCTTCGGGCCCTCGGGCACCACAGGAAGGCCGTGCTGCAAATTGGCCACGCCGGCGTGACGCCGGCGCTTCTGGCGGCGCTCGAGCAGGCGCTGCACGACCATGAGCTGGTGAAGGTGCGCATCCTCGCCAATGCGTCGGAGCCGCGGGCCACCGTGGCCCTGGCCCTCGCCACCTCCACCGGCTCCGAGGTGGCCCAGGTGCTGGGCCGGACGGTGCTTCTCTACCGCCCGCGCCCGGAGGACCCGAAAATCCGCGTCTAGCGTCTCTCGAGGCGGCGCTGGTACATGTCCCGCACCTCGGCGGCGAGGGCCTCGGCATCCGCCTCCCGCGGCGGTACCCGGGGCTCGAGCACCGTCACGAGAATGCGCGCCCTCGGCCCAAGCCATGGGCCGTCCCCCACCACCACGTCCCTGGTGCCCTCGATGAGGATGGGGACGAGGGGCACCTGCTCCTCGATGGCCAGGAGGAAGGCCCCGGAGCGAAAGGGCAACCGGTGCTGGCCGTCGGCGTAGGTGCCCTCCGGGAAGAAGAAGACGGCCATCCCCCGGCGCAGCCAGCCGCGGCAGGCCTCCAGCATGACGAGGGTGGAGTGCGGACGGCCGCGGTCGAGCGGCACGTGGCGGATGAAACGCATCATCCAGCCGAGGAGGGGCACCCGGAAGAGCGACACCTTGCTTACGAATTTGAAGGGGTGAAAGAGCGCCATCGCCGCGATGATGTCCATGAGCGACTGGTGGTTGGCCACCA
>Ga0302314_10004961_pt1 | contig 24352 bp, 22 predicted proteins | sample III_Palsa_N2_3_FD_200533 | JGI IMG/M metagenome (GOLD analysis project Ga0302314, IMG submission 200533) | Peat permafrost microbial communities from Stordalen Mire near Abisko, Sweden - III_Palsa_N2_3 | ecosystem: Environmental > Terrestrial > Soil > Palsa > Peat permafrost | place: Sweden... | reverse complement strand
CGGCCCAGCAGTGCGACGACCTTGCCGTGGGCGGTGAGCTTCGCCGCGAAGCCGGCGCGGTCATCGGCGCGATAGACCTGCGGCTGGAGCAGGGCCAGCAGCGCGAGGTAGGCATCGGCATGCTGCCGCGCCGGGGTGGCCGACAGCAGCAGGACGTGCGCCGCCTTCTTGCTGATCATCGAGATGCGCTTGTAGAGCACCCCATGCGGCTGCATGCGGTGGCACTCGTCGACGATCACCATGTCCCAATGGCTCTGCGCCAGGCGCAGGCCGTCGACGCCCTCGAGCTCCTCGAGCGCGCGGTTGGAGGCGATCAAAAACTGCTCGTCCTTCCAGGGGTTGCCCGGATAGGTCTCGAGCCGTTCGCGATCCAGCATCAGGAAGGCGCGGCCGCCGAACTTGACGAAGAGCTCGAGGAACCACTGGCTGACCAGCGCGCCGGGCACCACCACCAGGACGCGCAGGCGCGGCTGCATGGCCAAGAGCGACTGCATGATCAGTCCCGCCTCGATGGTCTTGCCCAGGCCGACCTCGTCGGCGAGCAGGAAGCGGACCTGGCGGTCGGCGAGCACGCGCCGCGCGGTCACCAGCTGGTGCGGCAGCGGCCGCACCCGGGCGCCGGCCAGGCTGATCACCCCGCCGGTACCGCTCCAGGCCTGGTCGCGCCAGGTCAGCAGCTCCTCGCGGGCCGAGAAGATCGGTCCACCCCAGGGCTCGCCGGGCAGGCGGATGTCGTGCGCCGGGCGCAGGTCATGGAAGGCGGCGAGGGTCAGCTGGCCGAGCGCGTCCTGCGGGATGGTGATGCTCTCGACCATGTCCTCGCGGATCTTGCCCTCGCCACCGGCGGTGTCGGTATAGGTGACGCCATAGACCAGCAGACCGCTCGCGGCGTCGCGCAGCAGGCCCTGGGCGGCGATCACGGCGGTGCGCAGCACCGTCGCCACGGTGACGGTGATGCGGGTGCCGGGCAGCAGCACGTAGCGCGCCACCTGGCGGCCCTCCTGGGTCTTCTCGGCACCGCTGGCCAGGAAGCGGATCAGCGAATTGCCGCCCTTCTCGCCCAGCAGTCGGGCCACACCCTCCGACTGGAGCTCCGGAATCGCAACAAGGCCACCAACCGGCATGATCTCTTCCTCATTTCCTGAATGCTGACGCGTGACGAGCACGGGGTTCTACACGGCCTCGGCCACTGGTCGAGGGCGCGAGGCCGACGGCGGGCGGGACGGTGTCGCGGGTGGAGGGCACGGCCCTCCACCCAGGGGTTCGGGGAGCGGGCTTAGGGCGTGACGACGCCCTGCATCGTGATGATCTGGACGCCACTGGGCGAGGTGCGGCGCACCAGGCTCACCGCCTGCTGGTCGAAGTTGGGCTTCTGCAGGCTCAAGGCAACCTGCCGGAAGGCGCCCAGGGCCTGGGCGGCATCATCCTGGGCATCGCCGGCGAAGGCCGCGGTGCGTTCGTAGGCCACGGTCAGCTTGCAGGAGGTGTCGCTCAGGCTCTCCGCCTGGTAGCGGGTATGGTCGTCATAGATCACCCAGCCTGAGACATCGTTGCCGCGGCTCGCGCATCCTGATGGGAGCGCACACAGCGGAAGCATCACGAGAAGCAGGAGGGCAGGCCAGCGCATGGGCGCAGTATCCACCTGCTTGCGCTCCGAGACAAGCACAGGCTCGGCGAGCTTGGAAACGGTCGCATTCGGCACGCCGCAGCGGTGCGCTGCGGTACGACGCGCTCCGCTCGCGGAGCGGTGATCAGCCGCGCAGGCGGCGCATCAGGAAGATCGCGAGGATCAGGACCACGGCGGCCGAGCTGCCCAGGCCGCACTTCGTGCCCGAGCCGGCGTTCACCGGCGGGACACCGACGTTCTCGGCCGTGGTGCTGCCCGAGGAGGTGCCGTTGGAGGTCGGACCGCTCGGCAGGTTGTTCGGATCGAGCACGCCGATCTGCGAGACGCCGGTCTCGCAGAACCACAGACGGCCGTCCGGGCCGGTGCAGATGTCGGTCGGTCCCGCGACTGGGGTGGTGATCGAGTACTCGTTGATCGTGCCATTGCCGACTGAGAGCTTGCCGATCTGGGAGGCGGCATGCTCGCAGAACCAGATGTTGCCGTCGGGTCCGGTGCAGATGCCGTAGGGCGAGGATCCGAGAGTCGGGATGTCGAACTGCGTGACATTGCCGGAGGTGTCCATGCGCCCGATCTCGTTGGCGGTGGGCTCACAGAACCAGAGCGCGCCGTCGGGGCCCTCGCAGATGCCGACCGTCTCATTTCCGCACGGAAATTCGACGAAGCCCGTGGTTATGCCATTCGAGGAAAGGGCCGTGGTCGAGATGCGGCCGATGAAACCGATGCCGGGCATGGTGAACCACAGGTTCGAATCCCCACCGACGCAAATGTAGCTGGGTGCGGCGTTGGACGTTATCGGATAATCGGTGATCACCTGGGTGGCGGCATTGAAGACGCCGATGCGGTCGATGGAACGCTCGCAGAACCAGAGGTTGCCGTCAGGACCACGGCACATCCCATAGGGTTGGACTCCGAGGGTGGTGGAGAAGGTATTGGTGATGGTCTGCGAGCCGGGTTGGACCGTGACCAGCTGCGAGGCGGCCGACTCCGCGCTCCACAGGTTGCCGTCGGCCCCGGTCACGACGTTGATCGGCCGCGGCGAGGGGGACTGCCCGTAGATGAAGACCGCGAAGGTGGTCGGATTGAGGTAGCCCAGGCCGCTGACCGAGGCGAACCAGAGATTCCCATCCGGGCCGGTCGAGATGCCCAATGGCTGGGAATTCGGCCCCGCCGAGTATTCCACCACAGCAGTGGCATGCAGGAGCGTTCCCCAGCAGCCAACTACGAGGATGAGTAGCCAACGCAGCATGTGAAATCTCCGCTCCCGGCGTAGTCATAAGGCGGCGCCCTGCAATCGTTCTCACCGGCCGGCGGTGACGACTGCACCGCGAACACGCCGCCGCGCGGCGCCTGTGGACCGCGCGCCGTGCGGCATCTCAGCAGGGACCGATGACGAAAGCGTGACGCGCCCACGCGGTGCGGGCGCCAGGATCCGATCGCCCGGGCGCCAGCGTGAGGTCGCGCCACGTGAGAGTTCGTATTGACCCACTGGGTTTCGGGACGAGAATCCCGGCATGGGCGCCGACTTTCCTCTCCGCCGCGCGCCAGTCGTCCCGATCCCGGGGCGCGAGCAGGGCCTGACCGGCCGTGGCGCCTCGACCAACATCGGCAACCGCTTCGAGCGCCTGGCCAGCGCGCCCGACGAGGAGTGGAACCACGCCGAGGACCCGGGTCCGCAGACCGTCCTCTTCGAGGATGCGACTTCCAGCCTGCTGACCACCAACGACTCGCCCGACATCGGCTTCGAGGTCAGCTTCAATCCCTACCGCGGCTGCGAGCACGGCTGCATCTATTGCTATGCGCGCCCGACCCATGAGTACCTCGGCTGGTCGGCCGGATTGGATTTCGAATCGCGCATCCTGGTCAAGAGCCAGGCGCCGCTGCTGCTGCGCCGCGAACTGAGCGCGCCGACCTGGAAGCCGCAGCTGATCATGGCCAGCGGCGTGACCGACTGCTACCAGCCGGTGGAGCGGCGCCTGCGCCTGACCCGCTCCTGCCTGGAGGTGCTCAGCGAGTTCCGCAATCCGGTCTCGATCATCACCAAGAGCGCGCTGGTGACGCGCGACATCGACGTGCTCGGCCAGCTGGCGCGCCACCAGGCGGCCAGCGTCACGCTCTCGGTCACGACCCTGCGCCAGGACCTCAGCCTGGCGCTTGAGCCGCGCGCGGCGGTCCCGGCCGCGCGGTTGCAAGCGATCGCGGCGCTGGCCGCGGCCGGCATCCCGGTCGGCGTCAACCTCTGCCCGATCATCCCCGGGCTGACCGACCACGAGATCCCGGCGATCCTCAAGGCCTGCGCCGCGGCTGGCGCGCGCTGGGCCGGCTACGGGCTGGTGCGCCTGCCGCACGCCGTGGCCCCGCTTTTCGAACAGTGGCTGGGCGAGAAGCAGCCCGCAGTGAAGGACAAGGTCCTGGCGCGCATCCGCGAGGTCCGCGATGGCCGTCTCAACGATGCGCGCTTCGGCACGCGGCGCACCGGCGAGGGCATCTATGCGCGACAGATCGCATCCTTGATGGAGGTGCAGTGCCGCCGCCATGGCCTCGATGGCGGACTTCCCGAGCTCTCGACCGCATCCTTCCAGTCCCCGGCCGGCCGCCAGCTGTCGTGGCTTAGCGACGCTGCCGAGATCCCCCGGCGCGCCTGACGGCCCGGGCGGTGCCGGGGGAGTCGAAATTCTCGACAGTGGCTGCGGGCCGCTGAGCAGGGGATGAGCAGCCCGGAGCGGCGCTGTGGCCACGACCTGGCCTACCATGTGATGATGAGCCCTGCGCTGCGCATCCCCTGTCCCGACACCGTCCGCCCTGGCGCGCGCTGCGGCACCAGCTTCTTAGGTCCCTCCGCAACGCGGTCCGCATCCCGGCGATGTACCGCGGTACCGGCGTCGTACCGCGGTTCGCGACGCGTCATCACGTACCGAAGTTTCACCTGTGCAGTCCAGCACGCAGCGCTGCGTGCGGACCATTTTCTTGTTGATACGACGGTATCAGATAGGAGGGTGATGGCCCGGATCATACTCCCTCACCGGGCTGTTCGACTCATGAGCCATCAATTGAACACCGTTTCCCGCTTCTTCCGTGACCGGCTGCTGCCCCGCGTCGTCGGCATCATCAGCATCGTCAGCCTTGTCATCATCGGCATGGTGAGCTGCCTGGCCGCCGGCGCCGCTGATGTCGGCGATGCGACACCAGCCATCGATCATGCCGAGTCGGTGCTTGAGCAGCTGCGCGCCGCCAATGTCGCCCGCGCCGCGCTCACCGCCGAGCAGGCCGCCTGGGACGCGGAGCGTGAACGCATCCTCGCCGTCACCTCGGCCAACGACGCGGACATCGATGGCCTCACCAAAGATGGCGCCGAGGTCGAGGCCGAGCGTCAGCAGGCCGCCAAGCAGGTGGCCAGCTTCGAGAAGGCCGATGACCTGGTGCCGGTCCATGCGCAGCTCGACGCCATCGCCGCGACCATCGTCGAACAGCTCAAAGCCTACGCCCAGACCACCCTGCCCGGCGCGGTCACGCTGCCCGAGCATCCCGGTTCGCTGACCTTCGATGAGGCGGTGCGCTGCCTCGACATCAGCGAACGCGCCGCGACCTCGGCATCGATCGACATCATCAGCGGCCAGCTCGGCGGGGTTGCGACCGCGGTGAAGGTGCTGCGCGTCTCCGGGGCCGTGGCCTGGTGGGTCGCGCTCGACGAGCATACCGCCGGGACCCTGACCATGGTGGCCGGCTCGCCCCAGCTGCAGGAGGTCGCCGACCAGGGCCAGCGCCGCTCGATCATCCGCGCCATCGCCATCCTCGAAGGACGTCGCCCGGCGGAGTTCGAGGTGCTGCCGCTGCCGACCCCGCTGGCCTTGTCCGCGGCAGCGGGCCCGGCTCCCGACCATGCCACCCCGGCCGGGGTGACGCCATGAGCACCTCCCGGTGCACCGCAGTGTGTTGGCGCAGCCTGCCGCTTTTGATGCTAGCGCTGTGCATCTGCGCCTCGGTCGGCCATGGCTTCGCCGCCGATGACCAGGTGCTCAGCGAAGCGACCACCCGCCGCGAGCAGGCCGAGGATCAGCTCGCGCAGCTGCGCGCGGCGATCATCACCCAGCGCGCGCAGCTGGCCAAGACCCTCGATGACCAGACCCGCCGCCTGGTCCAGCTGCGCAGCGCCCTCGATGCCAGCACCAGCGCGCGTGATGCGGCGCAAGCCTCCGCCAAGAAGCTCAGCCAGGAGCACGACGCCGACCTGCTGCAGCTGCGCCAGGCGGTGGAACGCGCGGTGATCAGCGCGCATCTCGATCCCGTGGCCGAGGCCGAGATCGCCAAGGGCTCGCCGCAGGAGCGCTTGACGGCCGCGATCAATGGGCTGCGCGCCCGGCTCGCTGCGCTGGGGAGCAAGCTCGCGCTGAGCTACGCGCCCGAGCCGATCGTGGCGCGAGATGGCGCGCTGGTGACGGTGCCGGTGGTGCGCCTCGGCGCGGCGCGAGCGGTGGCAATCGGTTCGACGATGGCCACGCGCGGCGTGCTGACCCGGGTCGGCGACGGCCGGCAATGGGTGGTGGCCGGCGCGCTGTTGCCTGGCGCGGTCGCCACCGGCGATGGCCTGGAGGCCGTGCCGCTGGATGCCGACAACAGCCTCTCCAAGCAGCAGGCGGTCAATGGCCGCTCCTTCGAGCAGTGGCTGCGCGCCGGGCGCTTCTTCATCTGGCCGATCATGGGCGTGCTGCTGATCGGCTTGTGGATCGCTGCCGAGCGCGTCATCGCGCTGCTGCGGGGCCGGATCGATCCCGCGCGCGTCCACCAGGTCCTCGCCCTGCTGCGCGCCGGCGACCAGCGCGGGGCCGAGCGCCTGGTCTCGAACCAGGGCAGTCCGCTCAACCGCATCCTGACCCAGGGCATCCAGGCCCTCGGCCTGAGCCGGGTGGCGCGCGAGGCGGTGCTCGAAAGCAGCATGCTGGCCGAGGCGCCGCGGCTGCAGCGCGGCATGGGGCTTTTGATGGTGCTGGCCAGCATCGCCCCGCTGCTGGGCCTGCTCGGCACCGTGACCGGCATGATCGACATGTTCAGCGTCATCGCTTCGCACGGCAGCGGCAACGCCAAGTCGCTCTCCGGGGCGATCTCGGAGGCGCTGATCACCACCCAGGCGGGCATGATCGTCGCCGTGCCGCTGTTGCTGATCCATGCCATCCTCTCGCGGCTGGTCGAGCGCCGCCTGATGAGCCTCGAGGAGGGGGCGACCGCGCTGTTGGGCATCGAGGCGCCTGCCTCGGGCTCCGCTGCGACTGAAGCAGGTGCCACTGCGGTGCCTGCCCCCGCCTCCGCACCCGCGCCGCGCGTCTCGCTGTCGGGTGGTGCGGGTCTATGAACGACCTGCTCGAAGGACTGGCGAGCTGGTGGCACAGCGGCGTGCTGTTCATGCCGCTGATGCTCGGCGTCTCGCTGGTGCTCTACACCCTGATCTTCGAGCGCGGTTACAGTCTCTATGTGCGCATGACCCTGCACGGCGGCCATGGCCGCGATGCCATCGATCCCAGTGGCCTGAGCGAAAGCCAGTTCCGCCTCGAGCTCTCGCGCGGGTTCACCATCATCCGCGCCCTGACCATGTCGTTGCCGCTGCTCGGTCTTTTGGGCACGGTCAGCGGCATGGTGCGGACCTTCTCGACCCTGGCCCTGGCCAGCTCGGCGAGTTCCGCCTCGGTCTCGCAGGGCGCCGGCGCGGGCATCTCGATCGCCCTGTCCGCCACCCAGTACGGCATCGTGCTGGCGGTGCCGGGGATGGTCGCGCTGTGGTTTTTGCGTTCGCGCGTGGAGCGCATCGCCGACGCGCAGGCGCTGCACTTCCACCTCAGCGCCGACCAGGCGCTGGCCGGGGCGGATGAAACATGAAACGCCGCGGCTGGCAGCGCCACATGCCCTCGGGCCATGTCGAGCTCAACGTCATCCCGCTGATCGACGTGGTGTTCTTCCTGCTCGTCTTCTACGTCATCAGCACCTCGTTCGTGCAGGAGTCGGCGGTGGCCATCGACCGCCCGCAGAGCTCGAATGCCACCAGTGTCGACCACGCCTTCGTGCCGGTGGCGATCGTCAAATCGGGTGCGATCCAGATCGGCAGCCAGATCATCGACCTGGCGAGCCTGCCCGGGGAGCTGAGCGCCGCGTTGGCCACGGCCGGCTCCAGCCACGTGGTGATCATCGCCGATCGCGAGGTGCCGACCGGGCTGCTCTTGAAGGTCATGGACGCCTGCCGCGCCGGCGGCGCCACCGCCGTCGATGTCGCCGCGGATGCGGCCACGGAGCATCTGTGAGCGCGGCTATCCTGCCGGCTCCCGGCCGCACCCAGCTCGGCGGGCGGGCCCTGGGCGTCGGCGTGCTCTGCAGCGTGGTCTTCAACGGGCTGGTGGTGCTCGCCCTGGCCGCCATGACCACCACGCACCGCGCGCAGGAGGATCCGCCGGCGGTCATGCATTTCGAGCAGGTGCCGCCCCCGCCGCCCCCGCCACCGCCCCCACCCCAGGCCAAGGCCCAGCCCGAGACCCAGCCCGACACCGTGCTGCCGCCGCTGCCGCAGCTGGATGTCCCTGACGCTTCCAGCAGCAGCCTGACGCTGCCGCCCCAGGTCGCCAACGACAGCCTGACCCTGCCGCTGGGCGTGCCGGGCTTCGCCAGCAAGGAAGCCGGCGGTCCGGTCGGCGGCGCCTCCTTCAACGAGGCCTTCGACGAGCCGCCGACCGTCACCACACCGCTGGATCTCGACCACTTCTATCCGACCCAGGCGCGGCTGCGCGGCATCCAGGGCGAATCGAGCATCTCGTTGCATATCGATGCGCACGGCCAGATCGTCACCTGGGCGATCAATGCCAGTGCGCCGCCTGGAATCTTCGAACAGGCCCTCGACCACCTGGTGCACAGCCTGCGCCTCTCCCCCGCCAAGCGTGCCGGCGTGCCGATCCCCTCGACACTGCGGTTGCGCTTCAAATGGACGCTGAACCGATGACCCGGCACCGGACCCTGCTGCTGACCGCAACCCTGGGCTGCCTTGCCGTTCCCGGCTGGCTGCACGCCGCCTACGAGCAGGAGGTGCCGGCCTTCCTCGAGCCGCCCCAGCCGCAGGTCCAGGAGGCCAACGTCTCACCGGAGGTCGCGAAGCTGCTGCGCCAGGCCGAGGCGATCAAGGATCCGGGCGCCGCCCTGGGGCTCCTGCGCCGCTATGCGGGCGCCGACAGCAGCCTGATCGAGCTGCTGATCGGCCAGGAGGAGATGACCCAGACCGACCAGGGCGGTTTTGATCGCGCCAAGCACCTCACGGCCGCGGACACCGCCTTCCACCAGGCGCTGGTGCTGGATCCGCACCTGCGCGAGGCGCAGCTCGGCGAGGCGCAGGTCGCCACCGAGAACGGCGACTACGCCCGCGCCCTGGTGCTGGCCGGCCCGGCGATCGATCCGGCGGTGCTGCCGCAGCTGTTGTACTATGCCAAGGTGGCGATGCGCGCCGGCGACTGGGAGCTGGCCAACGCCGCGACCGAGATGGGCATCATGCGCTTTCCGGGCGATGCGGGCTTTCGCGAGCTGCATCTCGAACTCCTCATGCGCTGCGGGCGCTACGACGACGCGGCGCGCGCCGCCCTGGCCCAGCTCAGCCGGAAGACCTCCGACACCGACCTGTGGCGGACCCTGGCCTATGCCGAGCAGGAGCGGGGCGATCGCATGGGTGAGCTCGCCGCGCTCGAGGCCGCCTCGATCAGCGCGCCTGGCGATCAGGGCCTGCGCCTGCGCCTGGGCCAGGTCCAGCTCTCCGAGGGCCTGCCGCAGGCCGCCCTGGCCACCGCCCGTGGCATCGTCGGTGTGCACCCGCTGCCGGCCCAGGCCGTCGATCTGGGATTGATGACCTTCGCGGTGCGCGCCGCCGCCGACGCCGGTGATCTGCCGACCGCGCGCGCCTGGCTGGCCGCCATCCCCGAGGTCAAGCGCGACCGCAGCCTGCGCCTGCTGGAAGCGCACGTCGACCTGCAGGCCGAGGACTACGCGGCGGCCAACCAGGCCCTGTCGCGGCTGATCGCGCTCGGGGAAAACGATCCGGGCATCCTGGTGTGGGCGGCGAGCATCGCCGACAAGACTGGCGATGTGTCGCGCGCCGAGGCCTTCTACCAGCAGGCCACCCTCGGCCAGGGCATCGAGGCCGAGAATGCCGGGTTGCGACTGGCGGTGCTGTATTACCGCCATCAGCGCTATTCCGACGCGCAGGTCCTGGTCGCCACCTACCTCGCCAAGCATCCGGGGGATCCGTCGGCCACCACGCTGCGCACCATCATCGACAACCGTCTGGCCGCGCATGCCAAGACTGTCGAATAGGACCCGGCGCTTCCTGATCCCGTGTCTGGATGCGCTGCTGCTGGCGCTGGGGCCGGCGACGGCCCGGGCGGCAGAGGACGGCGTGCCGCCACCGCCCACGCCGCAGCAGGCTCCTGGCCCGGCCGCGAGCGCACCCGGGTCCGTCCCCAGCGCGCCACCAGCGCCCGCACCGGTCCCGGGCTCCCCGGCCGACGACGCGGCGGACTTCGAGCTCGGCACCATCGTCGTCAACGGCAAGGGCGACGAGCCGCGCAGCGACATCTCCTCAAGCCTCGGCACCGGCGACTACCGCATCGACTCGCAGCAGCTCGACGACGAGTCGGGCGGCGCGAACGCCTCCTTCAGCCACATCCTGCTGCGCGCGCCCGGGGTGGTGCAGGATTCCTACGGGCAGGTGCACGTGCGCGGCGAGCACGCCAACCTGCAGTACCGGGTCAACGGCGTGCTCCTGCCGGCCGGGGTCGCCGGCTTCGGGCAGGAGATCGATCCGCGCTTCATCGGCACCATGCAGTTCATCACCGGCGCGCTGCCGGCCCAGTACGGCCTGCAGACCTCCGGGGTGGTCGACATCCAGACCAAGAACGGCTCCTTCCAGCAGGGCGGGGACGTCTCGCTCTACGGCGGCAGCTATGATACGCTGCACCCGAGCATGGACGTCGGCGGCACGCGCGGCACGGTCGACTACTTCCTCTCGGGCAGCTTCCAGCACACCTCCCAGGGCATCGAGAATCCGACCTCCAGCCGCACGCCCATCCATGACGACTCCAACCAGGGCGACGGCTTCGCCTACGCCTCCTATGCACTGGACGACACCGACCACATCAATGTCATCCTCAGCGGCTCGGCGCAGACCTTCCAGATCCCGAACGTCGCCAACCAGCCGCAGGCCTACACCCTGGCCGGGACACCGAGCTTCCTCTCCCAGGATCTCGACGAGAACCAGACCGAGATCAACTCCTACGGCGTCCTGGCTTATCAGAAGCAGGTCCGCGACTTTGCGCTGCAGCTGGCCAGCTACGTGCGCGACAGCCGCACCATCTTCGATCCCGATCCGCAGGGTGACCTGATCTTCAACGGCATCGCAAGCCGGGTGGTGCGCGACGAGCTCTCGGCCGGGCTGCAGCTTGACAGCACCATCCCGGTACGGCCCGACCACATGCTGCGCGTCGGCGCCTCCTACCAGTACGAGCAGTCGGTGACCGACTCCTCCGACAGCGTCTTCCCGGCCGACGCCCAGGGCAACCAGACCAGCGACGTGCCGTTCACCATCGACGACCGCGAGGACCAGAAGGGGCGCATCGCCAGCCTCTACGCCCAGGACGAGTGGCGTCTCGACCCGGTGTGGACGGTCAATGGCGGCGCGCGCTTCGACGACTGCTATGCGTACGTCCATGAAAGCCAGGTCTCGCCGCGCCTGAACACCGTCGCAACCCTGCGCTCGGGCACCACCGTGCATGGCGGCTATGCGCGCTACTTCACCCCGCCGCCGCTGGAGAGCGTCGGATCGTCGGCGATCGACACGTTCGCCAATACCACCGGCGCCCTGCCGGTCACCACCGACGATCCGCTGCGCGCGGAACGCGCCAACTACTTCGACCTGGGCGCGACCCAGACGGTGACTGCGCATGCGCAGCTCGGCGTGGACAGCTATTACAAGCAGGAGAAGAACGTCCTCGACGAGGGCCAGTTCGGCCAGTCGCTGATCTTCACGCCCTTCAACTACCAGAAGGGCGACATCTACGGGGTCGAGTTCACCTCCAGCGTGGACTTCGACCCGCTCTCCGGCTACCTGAACCTCGCCTATTCACATGCGACCGCGACCAACATCACCACCGCGCAGTACAACTTCGCGCCCGATGAGCTGGCCTACATCGCCAACCACACCATCTATGTCGACCACAACCAGACCTGGACCTCCTCCGCGGGCGCGGTCTATGCGCTGACCCCCCGCACCAAGGTGCTGCTCGATGCGCTGTTCGGCAGCGGGTTGCGCAGCGGCTTCGCCAATACCGGGGCCATGCCCTGGTACTACACCGTGAACCTCGGCGCCGAGACCACCTACCAGTCGTGGAAGGCGCGCATCGACATCACCAACCTGCTCGACCGCGTCTATGAGCTGCGCGACGGCACCGGGGTCGGCGTGGGCGCGCCGCAGTATGGTGCCAGGCGCGGCTTCTACGCCGGCATCACCTACAGCTTCTGAACAAGGACCGATCATGATCACCCCCGTCCGCCGCCAGACCCGCCAGCGCCACGCGATCACCGCGGCGATCAGCCAGGCCGGACGTCCGCTGAGCGTCCACGAGATCCTGGCCATCGCCTCGAAGGACCAGCCCGGGCTGGGCATCGCCACCATCTACCGCACCATCAAGGCGCTGATCGCCGCGCACACCCTGCATGAGGTGGCGCTGCCCGGCGCGGACGTGCGCTTCGAACTCGCCGACCTCGACCACCACCACCACTTCCACTGCCGCGGCTGCGACAAGGTCTATGAGATGGCTGGCTGCCCCGGCAACCTGCGCAGCCTCACTCCCAAGGGCTTCCTGATGGAGGGCCACGACCTGGTGATCAGCGGCCTGTGCGCCAGCTGCCTGGGCAAGCGCAGCGCGCGCGGCTGAGCCCTGCCGGGCGCGACCCGCCAGCGCATAAATTCCGCTCGCGGCGGAGCGTCGGCCGCCGGGTGCCGCCGGCGGCTGGCCCACCGGCGGCGCGCGGGGTAGACTCTTCGGAGAACGGAGGCGGCATGGGTGGCTGGCGGATCGGGACCATGGTGGCCCTCGAGGAGGCGCTGCACGACGGCTTTGCGCAGCTGCGCGCGCTGGGGCTGGACACCTGCCAGGTCTCGTGCTGGCAGCCGCAGCTGCTCACCCAGGCCCATGCCGGCGCGCTGCGCGCGCAGGCGCTCGCGCATGGGGTCGAGATCTCCAGCATCTGGGCGGGACACTCGGGACGGACCTCCTGGACCTTCCAGGAGGGTCCGGCGACCATCGGCCTGGTGCCGCTGGCGACGCGCCCCCAGCGCCTGACGGAATACCTGGCTGCGGCGGCCTTCGCCGCCCAGGCCGGTGTGCCCTCGATCACCACGCACATCGGTTTCGTGCCCGAGGAGCCGTCGGATGAGCGCTATGCGCCGTTCATCGCCTGCCTGCGCATCCTGGCGCAGGGCTGCGCGGGCCACGGTGTCGAGCTGTGGCTGGAGACCGGGCAGGAGACGCCGGTGACGCTGCTGCGCACCATCAGCGATGTCGCGGTGCCCGGGCTGGGCATCAATCTCGATCCGGCCAACCTCATCCTCTATGGCAAGGGCAACCCGGTCGATGCCCTGGGCGTCTTCGGCCACCTGGTGCGCGGCGTGCACGCCAAGGATGGCCGCTATCCGTCAAGCGGCGTTGACCTCGGCGAGGAGACCGCCATCGGCCAGGGCCAGGTCGACTTCCCCGCCCTGGCGGCTGGTCTGCGCGCGCTGGGCTATCGGGGACGGCTGATCATCGAACGCGAGATCTCAGGCGCGCAGCAGGCCGCCGACATCGCGCAGGCGATCACCTATCTGCGCACGCTCTGAGGTCAGGCCCGCGCCCATGGCCCGGCGTGTGGATGGCCATGGCCAGGCCGTGATCACGGTCCTGCTCACCACGTGGCATCACGTGGACTGAGCGCTTGAGCCCACGCGCTTCATGACGATCCTGGCCGCCCCCTATGGATCCCGAGCTCCGCACCCTTGCCCAACAGCTGATCACCGGATTGAACCTGGAAGGCATGGCTCCGGAGGACATCGATCCCGCGGCGCCGCTGTTCGGAGCCGGCCTGGGGCTGGACTCGATCGATGCCCTGGAGCTGGCGGTGATCATCGATCGCACCTATGGCGTGAAGATCCAGGGCATGGAGCAGGGCAAGGCGGCCTTCGCCAGCCTGGATTCGCTGGCTGGCTTCATCGCCCAGAACCGCAAACCGACCCCTTAGCCGACGGCGACGCTGGCCGTGGCGCCTGCTGCCAAACGCATCAGGCCACCCGGAACCGGGTGGCCTGTGCACGTCCAGCACTGCAGCGGCGTCGGGCGGAGCGATCCGCCGACCGCCTGACGGCGGGCTATTCGCCTTCGTCGCTCGCACCACCCGCGGCGGCGCCTTCGGCCCCTTCGGCGGCCTCGGTGCCGGCGATGCGGGTCAGGCGCTCGCGGAAGGGGGCGCTGATCTTGCCGACGAAGTCGAGCACCTTCTCACGCTTCTGGTCGCTGACGCGCTCGTCCAGGACGACGGCCATCTCTTCGCGCGTCATCTGCGCGGGTGCCTTGCCGTGATCGAGAGCGTTGAGGAGGAGACGGGCGGCGGCTTGCTTGGGAGTCGACATGGGATCCTCTGTAGGGAGTGGTATGCCACCATCAGGATAGCCGGACTTGGGTTCTGGCAAATGCCGACTGGGCACAACTCAACCACCTGTGTATCGCATGTAAACACAGTCTTGTCATGGAGTTACAGTTATATTTGCGATTCGTACTCAGGCTGAAACCGCCCGTCCAGAGCCAAATGATGGCACTGCGAGCTTATTTCGCGTCCGCCGTCAGCCGGTCGTCATTGTGCGCTGGGTGCGGGAAATAGCCTGCACCCCATGACAACCACACGACTGCGCTGGGGCATCATCGGCACCGGCATGATCGCCGGCATCTTCGCCACGGCGCTGCCGCGCTCGCGCACCGGAATGCTCCAGGCGGTGGCCAGCCGCGAGGCCGACCGGGCCGCAGCCTTCGCTTCCCGCCATGGCATCCCGGTCAGCCACGGCTCCTACGCCGCGCTGTGCGCCGATCCCCATGTCGACGCCATCTACATCGCCACCCCGCATCCCCAGCACCATGCCCAGGCGCTGATGGCGCTGCGCGCCGGCAAGCACGTCCTGGTCGAGAAGCCCTACGCGATCAGCGTCGCCGACGCCGAGGAGATCGCCGCCGTGGCAGCGAGCCGCGGGCTCCAGGCCCTCGAGGCCTTCATGTATCGCGTCCATCCCCAGAGCCTGCGCCTAGAGGAGGTGCTGCGCAGCGGCGCCATCGGCACGGTCACGGCGATCCGCAGCTGCTTCACCTTCGGCATGGGCGACGAGCCCAATGTCCGCCTGCGCAAGGACCTCTACGGGGGCGCGCTGTGGGATGTGGGCTGCTACTGCGTCAACGCCAGCCGCTGGCTGGCCGATGCCGAGCCGGTCGCCATCCAGGGCACCGCCTGCATCGAAGGCCACACCGGGGTCGACGCGCAGACCGCCGCGGTGCTGCGCTTCCCCTCCGGGATCGTCGCGCACTTCGACGTCGGCATCCGCTCGACCTTCTCGAGCTGGATCGAGGTGCTCGGCGCCACTGGCCGCATCGTCGTGCCCTCGCCCTGGAAGCCGGATGCCAAGCGCACCGCCTTCACGGTCGAGTCCGCGCAGGGTACGCATCAGGAGGTGATCAGCGACGGCGGCGACATCTATGCGCTCGAGGCCGACCACCTCGCCGCGGCCGTCGACGGCGCGCCCACCCCGCTCTCGGGCGCGAGCGCCATCGCCAACACCCGGGTGCTGGCCGCGCTCTGGCAGCAGATCCATGCCTGAGCGGTGCAGCCCCGGTCCCGCCTAGTTGAGCTGGGCGGGGCGCTCGCGCGGGGTCACCGTCAGCTGCACGCGCTGGTAGCCGCGCAGCACCTCGATGGCGATCGGGGTGCCGATGCGCTCATGCGACAGCAGGCGGTGCACGGCGTCCGGATGGGTGACGAGCGAGCCGGCGATGCTGATGATCAGATCGCCTTGGCTGAGTCCGCCCGCCTCGGCCGGACTGGGCGACTGCACGTCCGTGACGCGCACCGCGCTGTTCTCGGTGAGCGCGAAGTAGCGGATCTGGCGCCGCGTCAGGCGCGCCGGGGCGCAGCCCAGGCCCAGCCAGCCGCGCTGGATGTGGCCGCTGTGGATCAGGCGCGAGGCTATGTCGATGGCCAGCGCGCTGGGCACGGCGAAGCACAGGCCCTGGGCGCCGGCGATCATCGCGGTGTTGACCCCGACCACACGGCCGTGGGTATCGACCAGGGGGCCGCCGGAATTGCCGGGATTGAGCGCCGCATCGGTCTGGATGACCTGTTCGACCAGGCGCCCCCCGACCGAGCGCATGCCGCGCCCCAGGGCCGAGATCACCCCGGCGGTGACGGTCGCATCGAAGCCCAGGGGGTTGCCCAGGGCGATGACCAGCTGGCCGACGCGCAGCCGCGACGAGTCGCCGATCTCCAGGGCCGGCAGGACCTCGGTATGGATGCGCAGGACCGCGATGTCGGTGTCGGGGTCGGAGCCGACCAGGCTGGCCGGGACCTCCTCGCCATCGGGCAGGATGACCCGCCACGACGTGCCGCCGGCGACCACGTGGCTGTTGGTCATGATGAAGCCATCGGGGGTGAAGATGAAGCCGGAGCCGCTGCCGCCGTGGGTGGCGCCGCGGCGCGTCTCGATCTTGATCACCGCTGGCGCGGCCTTCTCGACGGCGGCCATCACCGCCTGCGAGTAGGCGTCCAGGAGATCTGGTTCCGGTTGCGTATCGATCATGGGGCACCTCCCAGGTGCGGGCCATTTCGGCCCGGACCATCGTCCACCTGATATGATAGCGAACGCCAGGCCAATGTCGCCTAGCGGCCTGACGTCCGGGCCGCGTGGCGGCGCCAGGCGCCACCGCGCTGTCTACCTCGCGGTAGGCGTGCGGGAGCCGTGGCGCTCTACAGCCCGGTCATGAAGGAGCGGATGCGGTCGCTCAGTCCCGGCAGGCCCTCATGGCCGAAGTCCGGATAGATCGCCAGCTCCTTGGGGGCGGTGATCTTGTTGTAGGCGGCGAACTGGGTCGAGGGCGGGCAGATGGTGTCCATCAGCCCGACCGCCATCAGCACCTTGGCGCGGATGCGCTTGGCCAGGAACTGGCAGTCGATGTAGCCCAGGCGCGTAAAGAGCGCCTCCTCCTGCTGGTGCAGGGGATCGAAGTGCCGGAAGTAGGTGCGCAGCTCCTCATAGGCGTCCTTGGCCAGGTCCATCTCCCAGACCCGGCGGTAGTCGCACAGGAAGGGGAAGATCGGCGCGGCGAGCTTGATCGCCGGCTCGAGCGCGGCGCAGGCCAGGGTCAGGGCCCCGCCCTGCGAGCCGCCGGTGGCGCCGACGCGCGCGGGATCGACGTCGGGCTGACTCATGACGATGCGCGCCAGCTGCGCGGTATCGAGGAAGATGTCGCGGTAGAGCAGCTTCTCGGGCGGCTGCTCGAGGGCGAGCCCGCGGATGATGTGCCCGCGCAGGGTCGGACCCTTGACCCCGCCGACGTCCTCGCTGAAGCCGCCCTGGCCGCGGCAGTCCAGGGCCGCGACGCAGCAGCCCTCATTGAGCCATGCCAGCTTCTCGAACCAGTCGCCGGAGTTGCCGCTGTAGCCGTGGAAGAGCACCACCGCCGGATGGCGGATGCGCGAGTTCTTCGGGCGCAGGTACTTGGCATGCACGCGCGCCCCACCGACCCCGGTGAAGTACAGGTCGAAGCACTCGGCGTGACGCGCGGTCACGCTCGCGGGAACCAGCTCGCAGGCGGTCCCCAGGGCGTGCATCTCGGCCAGCGACCGGTCCCAGAAGCTGTCCAGGTCCGGTGGGCAGGGGTTGCGCCCCTGGTAGGTGAGGAGTTCGGCGAGGGGCTTGTCGACCTGGGGCATGGCCTGGATGTAGCACCGGGTGCGCGCCAGGAAACCAACGAGCGCGGTGGGCCCGGGTCTGAGGGCCGCCACCAACGCAAAGCGGCGGGAGCTCGATGCTCCCGCCGCCGTGCTGCCTAGTGGAAAACGGCTTACGTCGGGAAGCCGGCGGCCATGGTCGCGCCCTGGGTCTGGGCGGCGGCGGCCTGGCGGCGCTTCTGGCGCTCAGCGGTCATCTTGTCGGTGTAGCCGCTGGTGCGGAAGGCCTTGAGCGGCTCCGGGTTCATGTTCTTCGACTCGCGCCACTCCTTCAAAAGCGGACGGCAGTCGCTGTTGTAGGCGTCCTTGAGGACCTCCTCGGCGCCGACGATGTCGCCGTTCTGGCGCGCCTTCTTCAGCGCCGCGCGGTCGACCTGCAGGGCCTTGCAGTAGGTCTCCTGGACCGTGACCGCCGACTGGATGATCGCCTCGACGGTCGGCTTGTGGGTATGGCACTGGTCGAACATGTAGGCCACGCGCTTGGCGCAGGCCTTGGTGCGCGCATCGCCCTCCTCCTCGGCGCCGACCAGCTCGTTGTAGATCAGGAAGAGCTCGTAGGGGTTGATCGAGCCGACGGTGAGGTCGTCATCGGCGTACTTGCGGCTGTTGAAGTGGAAGCCGCCGAGCCGGCCCTCGTCGAGCAGGATCGCGACGATGTGCTCGAGGTTGGTGCCCTGGGCGTGATGGCCGGTATCGACCAGCACCTCGGCCTGGTCGCCGAGCTTCTGGCACAGCAGGATCGAGCAGCCCCAGTCGGCGATGTCGGTGTGGTAGAAGGCCGGTTCGAAGAACTTGTACTCGATGAGCATGCGCATGCCCTTGGGCAGCGCCTTGTAGACCGTGGAGAGCGAATCCTGCATGCGGTGCTTGCGCTCGCGGAAGTCGTCCTGGCCGGGGTAGTTCGAGCCGTCGGCGAACCACAGGCTGATCGAATCCGAATTGGTGGCCTTGGCGATGTCGATGCAGTCGAGGTGCGCCTGGATGGCCTTCTGGCGGACGCGCTCGTCCTTGTGGCAGATCGAGCCGAACTGGTAGTCCTTGTCCTGGAAGACGTTGGGATTGATCGCGCCGATCTTCACGCCGTACTGCGTGGCCATGGCCGAGGCCTTGTTCCAGTCGTCGCAGCGGTCCCAGGGGATGTGCAGGGCGACGGTCGGGCAGATGCCGGTGTACTTCTGCACCTGGCCGGCGTCCTGGAACTTCTCCTCGAGCGTCTTCGCGGCCCAGGGCTGGGGGAAGATGCCGAAGCGCGTGCCGCTGTCCTGGAAGCCCCACGACGGGGTTTCGATGACCTGCTGGCTGAGGCGCTTCAAGAGATCGGCTTTGTTCATAATCGGTTCCTGGTCAGTGCGGGAGGTGGGCGGAGGGCGGTTGAGGAGTGGGGATGAGGCTGAAGATGCGGATGCGGATGAAAGTGCGGCTGGAGAAGGGGGTTGTGATCACACGAGTGTACGGAAAGGGCTGGCTGGACCATAGTAACCTGGGCGTGCCAATAGCATGGAAGCGACTTCGCCGCGGCCGCTAGCCGTCTCGTCATGCAGCAGTCCCGGGCTGGTGATGGACATCGTTTACCAGGGTCCTAGGGGGCTGAAAAAGGCAGGATCATCATGCTGCGGCAGCCATGCGCCCCGATCACCAGGGCCTGTTCGATGTCGGCCGTCTTGGACGGTCCGCTGATCCAGGTCAGGTGGTGCGGCATCGCCTGCCCGTCGCGGTGGTGCGCCATGCGCAGGTAGGCCTCGTGCATGTCGGCAACCAGCAGGCGCAGATCGAGCAGGGCCAGGACATGCTGGGCCAGCAGTGGCAGACCACGTTCCGGCAGGCTCACGGCGCTAAGCAGCATCGCGGCGTTCTCGCAGACCCCGAGCTCGGGCACGATGATGGCGAGGTCGACGTCGTTCCACTGTCGTGCGTCACCGGCCTGGCTCGCGGTCTCAACCCCGCTTTGCACGCCGAGCAGCCGGGTGGCGGCGGCGCTGGCCACCACGCGGCGGTGCGCGCCGAAACTGATGATCGCCGAGATGGCCTCGGGCAGCTGCGCCGGGGTCACCGCAGCGTGGCTCGAGCCGCCGACGAACTCGAGGGAGGATTTGAACGCTGGCCAACTCGGCTCGATACGCTCGGGACGGTAGGGCCCGGGATGCGCAGCGTGGCTCGGGTGGGAGCGCGTGATCCGCGCCAGGAAGGCGGCTTCATCCATGGCTGTCGCCCTCCTCCTTCCACCAGCCGCGGAAGCTCTGGCGCGGGGCGTCGGGCAGGTCGCGGGTGTCGGTCCAGGGTTTCAGGGGGCCGACCGGGAAGGCGAGCAGCCGCGGCCAGAGCTTGCGCACCGTCCAGCCGCCCAGGGCATAGAGCCCGGGATGCGACATGACCAGGGCGCCGATGCGCATCGCCAGGCGCTTGTGCCAGGCGACGTTGCCGTCCGCGGCGATGCGCGCGCGCCACGACAGCAGCTGCTCGTGCAGGTCGATCTTCACCGGGCAGACATTGGTGCAGCTGCCGCACAGGGTGCTGGCGAAGGGCAGCTCCTTGGCCTTCTTGGTGCCGATCATCGACGGCGCCAGGACCGCGCCGATCGGGCCGGGGATGGTCCAGCCGTAGGCGAAGCCGCCGCTGCGCCGGTAGATCGGGCAGGTGTTCAGGCACGCGCCGCAGCGGATGCAGGACAGCGTGCGGCGATGCTCGCTGTCGCGCTCGATGCCGGAACGGCCGTTGTCGAGGATCACGATGTGCGCCTCGTGCCCGGGACGCAGGGGGTCCGGTCCGCTGAGATGCGTCGAATAGGTGGTGATCGGCTGCCCGGTGGCGCTGCGCGCCAAGAGGCGCAGGAACACCGCGACGTCATCCAAAAGCGGCACCAGCTTCTCGACCCCCATGCAGGCGATGTGCAGCGGCTGCAGGGCGGTGCCGAGGTCGGCGTTGCCCTCATTGGTGCAGACCACGATCGAGCCGGTCTCGGCGACCGCGAAATTCACGCCGGTGATCCCGGCGTCGGCCTCGATGAAGCGTTTGCGCAGGTCGGCCCGGGCATAGCCGGTGAGCGCGACCGGGTCGGTCTCGCCCGCGGGCGAGCCCATGGTGCGGTGGAAGAGCTCGCCGACCTCGCCGCGCTTGATGTGGATGGCCGGTAGCACGATGTGGCTCGGGGGTTCGTCGCGCAGCTGCACGATGCGCTCGCCGAGATCGGTATCGACGACCTCCATGCCGCGCTCCAGGAGATAGGGGTTCAGCCCGCACTCCTCGGTGAGCATCGACTTGCTCTTGACTACGCGCGTGACCTTATGCGTCGCGAGGATGCCGTGCACGGTGCGGTTGAGCTCGGCCGCGTCGGCGGCGAAGTGCACGGTCCAGCCGCGCGCTCGGGCCTGCTGCGCGAACTGCCGGGTCAGCTCCGCGAGGTGGTCGACGACGTGCGCCTTGATCGCGGCGGCGTGGCTGCGCAGCTGCTCCCAGTCGGGCGTCTGATACGCCTGGCGGTCGCGCTTGGTGCGGACGAACCACAGGCTCTGGTCATGCCAGGCGGTGCGTTCGCGGTTGGCGAGGAAGCGCTCGGAGACCTCGTGGAAATGCGGATCGGTCGGTGCGTGGCTCATTGCGCGGCCAGGATCTCGGCGAGATGGATGGCGCGCGGTCCGTGCTTCTGCCGCGAGCGGATGCCGTCGAGGTGCATCAGGCAGCTCATGTCGCCGGCGACCATGAACTCAGCACCGGTGGACTCGAGATCATCGACCCGGTCCTGGCCGATGCGCGTGGAGAGCACCGGCTCGGCGACCGCGAAGGTCCCGCCGAAACCGCAGCACTCGTCGGGGCGCTTGGGCTTCTTCAGGCTCAGGCCCTGGACCTTGCCGAGCAGGCGCTCGGTCGCCGACGGGCTCTTGGCCCCGCCCCGTTCCGACATCGAGCCATTGCCCAGCTCGCGCAGGCCATGGCAGGACTGATGCAGGGCGACGACGTGCGGGAAATGCGCGTGGAGGTCATCAACCCCGAGCACGTTGACCAGGAACTCGCCGAGTTCATAGGTGCGCGCGCAGGTGCCCTCGTCCTCGGCATTGAGGGCGATGGGCAGGTGGGCGTAGTGGTTGCGGACCATGCTGGTGCAGCTGCCGGAGGGGCAGACGGTGGTGCCGCCACGGAAGATGTCGAGATGGCGGCGCGCCAGGGTGGCGGCGTCCTGGACACAGCCGGAATTGGCCATCGGCTGGCCGCAGCAGGTCTGGCTGGGGTTGAAATGCACGGTGCAGCCGGCGCGGCGCAGCACGGCCACGGTGGCCTTGCCGACCTGCGGGTAGAGCTGATCCACATAGCAGGGGATGAAGAGGTTGATCGCGACCGTCATGGCGGGAAATGGTGCGCGGGGTGCCGGATGGGGCAAGGGGTTTTATGATCGACATCGATCATAAAAATCGTTGACCGCCCTGGCGACAAAATACCCTCGACGTCCCGTGAAGGTCCCCTTCCACATCGTCCAGGGTCGTCGTGAGCGCCTGGCGCGCCTGCTGCGCGCCAACGGCTACCTGCCGCTGGTGGAGGTCTGCCAGCGTCTCGGGGTCTCGCAGGCCACGGCGCGCCGCGACCTGGTCGCGCTGGCCGCCGACAAGGCCATCATCCGCACCTACGGGGGCGCGATCAGCGAATACGACGAGGGCTTCGCCTCGTTCCGCGACCGTCAGCGCTCGCACCGCGCGGCCAAGATGCGCATCGCCCAGGCCGCGCTCGGTCTGCTCAAGCCCGGCTCGACCTGCTTCCTCGATGCCGGCACCACCATCCACCTGCTCGCCGAGGCCATCGCCGAGGCCGACATCCGCCCGCTGACCATCGTCACCAACAACCTGCCGGTGGCCGAGGCGCTCAGCGACGCCAAGGGCGTCGAGGTCGACCTGGTCGCCGGGCGCTATGCGGCCCGTCAGCGCGTGCTGCTCGGCGCCAAGGCGCAGCGCTCGGTGACGCTCTGGCAGTTCGATGCGGCCTTCCTCAGCGCCGAGGGCATGAACGAGGAGGGCCTGTGGAACTCGCAGGCCGACGTCGTCGCCCTGCAGCGCGCGGTCGCGGAGATGGCGCCGATGGTCGCCTTCTGCATCGATGCCAGCAAGGTCGGCGAGCGCGCCCCGGAGTTCCTGCTGCCGTGGACCTGCGTCCACCGCCTGGTCACCGACGCCACCGCCGCCGCGCTGCGCGGCGCGCGCATCCCCATTCTCAAACACAAGGTCCTCGCCGCATGAGCCATTCTGGGTATCCGCAATGACGACTCACTCCTATGTTGCCTGCGATCTCGGCGCCGAGAGCGGCCGCGTGATGCTCGGGACGCTCTCGGACGGCATCCTCACCCTCGAGGAGATCCACCGCTTCCCGACTGGCGGCATCGCGATCGCCAAGAGCCTGCGCTGGGACATGCTGCGCATCTGGGACGAGATCAAGAGCGGGCTGCGCAAGATCGCGCAGATGAAGATCCCCGTGGCGAGCATCAGCACCGACGCCTGGGGTGTGGACGTGGTCTACATGCATCCGAACGAGCCGATGCTCATCCAGCCCTTCCATTACCGCGACAGCCGCACCGATGGCGGCTACGAACGCGTCTTCGCCAAGGTCCCCGCGCAGGAGATCTTCGAGGAGACCGGCATCCAGTTCATGCTCATCAACAGCCTCTATCAGCTCGAGGCCGACCAGTTCCGGCGTCCCGAGGTGCTGAAGCTCGCCACCCGCTTCCTCATGGTCGGCGACTTCATCCACCACCTGCTGTGCGGCTCGAACCAGATCGACGAGTCCAACGCCAGCACCACCCAGCTGTTCAATCCCCGGACCAAGCAGTGGTCGGAGGGCCTGATTGCGCGACTCGGCCTGCCGCGCCATCTCTTCCCGGAAGTGGTGCCCTCGGGCACGGTCCTGGGAACGCTCGGCGCGGAGATCGCCGCCGAGACCGGCCTGTCCGGCACCAAGGTCGTCACCACCTGCTCGCACGACACCGGCGCCGCCGTGGCCGGCGTCCCGGGCGAGGGCGCGGGCTGGGCCTTCCTGAGTTCCGGCACCTGGTCGCTGCTCGGCATCGAATCGCCGACCCCGATCATCACCGAGCAGAGCCGCAAGCACAACTTCACCAATGAGATCGGCTGGGGCAGCTCGATCCGCTTCCTGAAGAACATCGTCGGGCTGTGGGTGGTCCAGGAGTGCCGCCGCTCGTGGGCGGCGCAGGGCATGGAGTTCACCTACGAGACCCTGACCGAGATGGCCCTGGCCGCGACCCCCCTGGCCTCGCTGATCAACCCCTCCGATCCGCGCTTCGGCAAGCCCGGCGACATGCCGCAGAAGATCAGTGACTACTGCCGCGAGACCGGCCAGAGCGTGCCGGTCACGCAGGGCGAGTTCGTGCGCGCAACCCTCGAGAGCCTGGCCCTGTCCTACCGGCGCACGATCGAGGAGATCGAGCTGGTGACCGGAACCACGATCGAGCGACTGCACATCGTCGGCGGCGGCACCAAGAACCAGCTGCTGACGCAGTTCGCCGCCGACGCCACCATGCGTCCGGTCGTCGCCGGTCCGGTCGAAGCCACCGCGATCGGCAATGTGCTGATGCAGGCCATCGCCCTCGGCCAGCTTGCCGACCTCACCGCGCTGCGCCGCGTCGTGCGCGCCTCCTTTCCTGTAACCAGCCATCATCCCACCAACCCAGCACTCTGGGACGCGGCCTACCACCGCTTC
>Ga0302314_10004960_pt1 | contig 24353 bp, 28 predicted proteins | sample III_Palsa_N2_3_FD_200533 | JGI IMG/M metagenome (GOLD analysis project Ga0302314, IMG submission 200533) | Peat permafrost microbial communities from Stordalen Mire near Abisko, Sweden - III_Palsa_N2_3 | ecosystem: Environmental > Terrestrial > Soil > Palsa > Peat permafrost | place: Sweden... | reverse complement strand
TGATGAACAAGACGCCGAGCCTGGAGGGCGTCGAGCTGCAGCCGGTGGACCTGAACCTCAGCCTCACCGACGCTTTCAAGAAGCAGGCGCCGCGCCGGCGCATCGCCTATGAGCGGCTGATCCTGGAAGCGATCAAGAACAACCAGACCCTGTTCGTGCGCCGCGACGAAGCCGAGGCCGCCTGGGTCTGGATCGACGCCATCATCGAGGGCTGGCAGAGCCACCACGTCAAGCCGATGCCCTACCCCGCCGGATCCTGGGGACCGGCCGGCGCCTTCGGCCTGATCGAACGCAGCGGCCACAGCTGGCATGACGAATAGGATGCTGAGCACGTCGCAGGTGATGGCGCTGTGTCCGGTGATTCCGGTGCTGACCATCGAGAGGGCGAGCGACGCGGTCCCCCTGGCCCGCGCCCTGGTCGCCGGCGGGCTGAGGGTGCTGGAGATCACCCTGCGCACGCCTGTGGCGATCGAGGCGATCGCGCTGATTTCGCGTGAGGTCGAGGGTGCGGTGACCGGCGCCGGCACGGTGCTGAACGTCGGCGATTGGGCGCGCGCCGAGAAGGCCGGAGCCCAGTTCATCGTCAGCCCGGGCCTGACCCAGCCCTTAATCGACGTGGCGGCGGCCAGCCCCCTCGCCTTCCTGCCCGGCGTGGCGACGGCGGGCGAGTTGATGCGCGGGTTGGACGCGGGCTTGACCAGCTTCAAGTTTTTCCCGGCGGAGACCTGCGGCGGCGCGCCGGCGCTGAAGGCGCTGTACGGCCCGTTCACCGACATCCGCTTCTGCCCCACCGGCGGGATCAGCGCGAAAACCGCGCCCGATTATCTCGCCCTGCCCAACGTGATCTGCGTCGGCGGCGGCTGGGTCGCGCCGGCGGACGCCCTGGCGGCCGGCGATTTTGGCCGCATCACCGACCTGGCCCGCGCGGCCTCGGCGCTGGAACGCTAAGCTTCAGTAAGCGTTGCTGTTCTCAGGCGCCGCTCCTGGCGCGTGGGAGAAATTCACATGATCAAGTGGGCTTTGATCTTCCTGGTGGTCGGCTTGGTCGCCGGTCTGCTCGGCTTCACCGGCGTCGCCGGCGCGTCCTTCGCCGTCGCCAAACTGCTGTTCTTCGTCGCCATCCTGATCTTCGTGGTCCTGCTGGCGCTGGGCCTGACGATCTTCAAGAAGGCGGTTTAGGCCGGGCGAGCGGAGCGCCTTCGCGTCCCGACACTTGCAACGCGCCGAATCTAGGTCATAGGGAGCGCCATCGCCGCCACGCACGGAGCGCTCCCTTGACCGAAGCCCGCATCATCGACGGCCAGGCCTTCGCCGAGGGCCTGCGCGGGCGGATCACGGCCGAGGTCGCGGCCTTGAAGCGCGATCACAGCCTGCAGCCGGGCCTGGCGGTGGTGCTGGTGGGCGAGGACCCGGCCAGCCAGATCTACGTGCACAACAAGGGCGTCCAGACGCTGGAAGCCGGCATGCATTCGGTGACCATCCGGATGCCCGCCGAGACCAGCCAGGCCGAACTGCTCAAGGTCGTCGGCGATCTGAACATCGACCCGACCATCCACGGCATCCTGGTCCAGTTCCCGGTCCCGCCGCACATCGACCCGCTGGCGATCCAGACGGCGATCAATCCTGACAAGGACGTGGACGGCCTCAGCCCGATCAGCGCCGGCCGGCTCGCCACCGGCCAGCAAGGCCTGCGCCCCTGCACGCCGGTGGGCTGCATGATGCTGCTCCAGGACGCGGTGGGCTCGCTGCGCGGCCTGAACGCGGTGGTGATCGGCCGCTCTAACCTGGTCGGCAAGCCCATCGCCCAACTGCTGCTGCAGGCCGACTGCACCGTGACCATCGCCCACTCGCGCACCCGCGACCTGCCGGCCGTGGCGCGCGGCGCGGACATCCTGGTCGCGGCGGTCGGTCAGGCGGAGATGGTGCGCGGCGACTGGATCAAGCCCGGCGCGGCGGTGATGGACGTCGGCATGAACCGCATCCTCTCGCGCAAGCCCAAAGCCCGCGCCGCCGGCAAGATGGTGGTGGTCGGCGATGTCGCCTTCGACGAAGCCTTGGCTGTCGCCGGTTGCATCACGCCGGTCCCGCGCGGCGTCGGCCCGATGACGATCGCCTGCCTGCTGAACAACACCCTGACGGCGGCGAAACAGCTGGCGGGGGTTACGGCCTAAGCCTGCGACGGCGACATCCTGATATCGCTCCCTACCCCGCGTGCTCCGTCGTCCAATCGACCACCTGTTTCAGCACGTCGGCCGTAGCGGCGTCATAGGCCTGGACGATGTGGCCGACGCGGCTCTCGCCCACGGGCTTTCGGCTCTCGAAATGGCCTTCCAGCGGCGGGCCTCGGTCGCTGGCGCGGGTCAGCAGGGTGCGGACCCGCACCACCACCGTGGGATCGCCGCGCCAGCCCGCGCCATAGTCGGTCTCGAAGGTCTGCACCTCGACATGCAGGGTCAGGCTCGCCGCGCCATTGTCCCCGCGCTGGAGCAGGCGGATCGGAGGGTTGGCGGTCTCGAAGGCGCGGTTCGCCGCTTCCTCGAACAGCACAGACGCTGGCGAGATCCAACGAGCGTCGGAGATGTAGGCGTTGGCGTCACCCGCCGAGGTCAGGATCTGCTCGCGATCCGCCGCCCGAGTGAATTCCAGCGTCATGCGCAACGTTCCGACCAGTGACGTCTGGACCACCGACGGCGTCGGCGTCGGTTGACCGATGCCGCTACCGAAGCTGTACAGCTGCACCGGCTTGGTCTTGGGGAACAGGGTCACGCAGCCGCCCAGGCCGATACCGAGACAAACGGCGGCGGACGCCGCAAGCAGTCGCGCTGTCTTCACGGCTTTACCTCCACTTCCTGGGGTTTGGGCTTGGCTAACAGGCCCTGTGGGCTTTCTTGGGCCTCGATGGCCAGCCGATTCAGCGAGTCGGCCGCCTTCTGCAGCGAGGCGATGGCCGCAGTCAGTTGAGGCAGGCCGTTGGTGGCGAAGTCGGTCGTCGGACCCTCCAGTTTGTTCACCAAGGTTCGCGCGTCGGTCGCCGCGGCCTTGATCTGGTCGGCCGCCGCGGAAGCCTCCTTCAAGGTCCGCTTGCCATCGTTGTTGACCAGCTCGTTGCTGGAATCGCTGAGCTGTTTGATGCTCTGGGCGGTCTGGTCGATATCCTTGATGCTCTGATCGGCGTCGCCGATCAGCTCTTTGCGCTTACGCAGTTCGCCCGTGACGTCCTGCACGTTGTGCATCGTGGCGGTGATGCTCTTGATGTTGTCGTCCGACAGGACCCGGTTGACCCGGTTGAGCGTATCCACCGCCGCGTTCAGCACCGTACCGCCGCCCTCCAGCAAGCCGGAAAGGGCGCTGGCGCGGCTGCCGATGATCGGCACCTGGCCCGCCGCGGTCACGTTCTTGAGCAGCGGCTTGCCGGCCGTTCCGGCGGTGATTTGGATATAGGTGACGCCGGTGATGCCCAGCGGCTCCAGGGTCGCGTAGCTGTCGGTGCGGATCGGCACGTCGGAGGTGACCCGCACGATGGCGACGACCTTGCGCGGGTCGTCCTTGTCTAGACCGATCTTGCTCACCTCCCCGACCTTGATGCCGTTGAAGTGGACCTCGCCGCCGTCGGACAGCCCGCTGATCGGTCCCATGAACACCACCTGATACGTCGTATAGCTATCGGAGAACGAAATCCGCGCCAGCCAGACGACGAACACCACCAGGGCTACAAACAAGCCCAGTGAGATGAAGCCTACCAGCGCGTAGTTGGCGTTTCTTTCCATCAGGGTTGCACTCCAGCAGCGACGGGGGTGTGCACCGCCGCGCGCCCGCGCGGACCAAGGAAATACTCCTTGATCCAGGGATGATTGGATTTTTCGAGTTGGGCCACCGTGCCGGTGGCGACCACCTTCTTGTCGGCGATCACCGCGACGCGGTCGCAGATGGCGTAGAGGCTGTCCAGGTCGTGCGTGATCATGAACACGGTAAGATTGAGGCTGCCGGAAAGGTCGGCGATCAAGGCGTCGAAGGCGCCCGCCGAGATCGGGTCCAGGCCCGAGGTGGGCTCGTCCAGGAACAACAGCTGTGGGTCCAGCGCCAGCGCCCGCGCCAGGCCCGCCCGCTTGATCATGCCGCCGGACAGTTCAGAAGGCTTCAAGGCGCCGGCTTCCGGCGGCAAGCCGACCAGAGCGATTTTCAATTCGGCCAGGTCCGAGATAAGGCGTTTGGGCAGATCAGTGTGCTCCTGCATCGGCGCGGCCACATTCTCCTTCACGGTCAGGTTGGAAAACAGCGCGCCGCGCTGGAACAGCACGCCCCAGCTGCGCTCGATGGCGTCCCATTTTGCGTTGGACGCGCTATCCAGGTCCTGGCCGAATATCTTGACCACGCCGCCGTCTGGAATCTTCAGCCCGATCAACGTGTTCAGGAGCACCGTCTTGCCGGCGCCGGAGCCGCCCACGACGCCCAGCACCTCGCCGCGCCGGGCACGCAGATTCAGGCCATCGTGGACCACGTGGTCGCCGTAGCGCGAGACGAGATCCTTCACCTCGATCGGCGGCGCGCGATCGTCGAGTTCGTCGTCGAGAATGTTGTCCTGGTCGCTCAAATCTTGAGTTCCATGTAGAGCAACGCGAACAGCGCATCGATCAGGATGATCGAGAAGATGGCGTGCACCACCGCCGAAGTCACGCGGCGGCCAAGGGACTCCACGTCGCCGCCGACCTCCATGCCCTGCCGGCAGCCGATGCCCGCGACCACAATAGCCATGACCGGCGCCTTGCTCATGGCCACCCAGAAATTGGTGATGCTGACGTTCTCGACGATGCGCTGCAGGAAGAAGGCGGGACTCAGGGACAGCACCAGCCAGCTGACCAGGAGGCCGCCGGCGAGGCCCGCGAGCGTCGCCACGAACGTCAACAGCGGGATCGTGATCAGCAGAGCCAGAAACCGCGGCAGGACCAGGGCCTCGAACGGATCGACTCCCATCACCCGCATGGCGTCGATTTCCTGGCTCATCTTCATCGAGCCGATTTCCGCCGCGAAGCTCGACGCCGACCGGCCCGCGAGCAGAACCGCGGTGATCACGATGTTGAACTCGCGCATCACCGCCACGCCGATCAGCTCGACCGCGAACACCTGGGCGCCGAACTGCGAAAGCTCGTTGGCGCCCAGAAAGCCGATCACCGCGCCGATGAAGAAGGTGGTGATGGCGACGATCGGGATGGCGTCGATCCCAGCCCGCTCGGCCAGGCTGAACACGGGCGCCCAGCGGATCCGCCGAGGGTCGGCGAACACCCGGCCGATCACCACGATCAAGTGACCGACAAAGGCCATGGTGTCGTAGGCGTCTCGCCCGACATTGTGCAGGCCGCCGCCGAGGCGGGAGAGCAGGTCCTCCACGGGCCGGACGGTCGCCTCCGGAACCGGTTCGGCCTTCAGCGCCTTGTCGACCAGCTCCAATAACCGCGCCGTCCGCTTCGGGGCTTTCAGGCCCGCCGGGCTGACCCTCGCCTCGCTCGCCCGAACGATCGCGTACGCGCCCGCCGTGTCGCAGCGGCCGATCTGGCTGAGGTCGAGGGCGAAGTCGCGCTCGTTGCGCATCTCCTCCAGCAGGCGCGCGCCGGCGTCGCCCAGATCAACGGCTGTCCAGTCACCGGTCAGGGTCGCGGTTCGCCCGCCCTGATCGTACGTCAGGCTGAAATCGGCCGAGTTGTTCATGGCGCGGAGGTGGGTTCCTGGCGAGACTCAGGGGCAGGACGGGTCAAGCCGTGATCCTAGCAGAGGTTGTTGCGAGTACAGAACGCGCGGAGCGCGGAATGGCGCCAAAGCATAGCCTTAACCATTTCCGGCAATGTCGACTTAAATGCGGCTGGTCATAATCGCGGCATGATGGTCCAGAACGCACTCTCCCCGATCCTGTGGCAAACGCCGCGAATTCACCTGCTCGGCGGCGATGTGGACGCGGTGACCGCCGAGGCGGTCATGGCCTATACCGCCGAGTGCGTTACCGCCGGACAGCGCGCCATCGTCGCCAATCACAATCTGCATAGCCTCTATCTGGTCCGCCGCGACGCGGAAATGGCGGCCTTCTATGCCATGGCCGATCTGGTGGAGGCCGACTCCACCCCGTTGATCGCCTGGGGCAAGCTGCTGGGCCGGGCGATCGGTCGCGAACATCGGGCGACCTACCTGGACTGGCGCGAGCTGTTTTGGCGCACCGCCTGCGAACAGAACTGGCGGGTCTTCTACCTCGGCGGCGCACCGGGAGTGGCTGCAAGAGGCGCCCAAGTCGTGCGCGAACGCTGGCCGTCGGCCCGAATCGAGGTCCGGGACGGCTTTTTCGACATGGATGATCCCGTCGCCGACGCGGCTGTGCTCGAAGCGGTGCGAGCCGCGCGGCCGGATGTGCTGTTCGTCGGCATGGGCATGCCACGCCAGGAGCGCTGGATCGCCCGCCATCATCGCCGGCTCGGTCCCTGCGTGACCTTCTCCGTCGGCGCCGCGTTCGACTATGAAGCCGGCGTCGTCCCCACGCCGCCGCGCTGGACTGGCCGGATTGGCCTGGAATGGCTCTACCGGTTCGCAACCGAACCCAAGCGGCTGTTCACGCGCTATTTCGTCGAGCCCTGGAGCCTGATCGGCCCGGCCTTGGGCGACCTGGCGGGATCGCCTTCGGTGGCATCGAGGCTCTGAGAGGCTGAGGGCGGACCGAAGGAGCTGAGTGGGTGGTTCGAGACGCGCTGCGCGCTCCTCACCATGACTAAGTGGGATGGGCTCCACAAAACCTAGTCATGGTGAGGAGCGGCCCGCTTGGGACGCGTCTCGAACCACGCACCTTGTCGCGGCGAGGTTGGAGGTCACGAACAGACTCTTGGTATCAATCCTCCGCGTAAAGCGGCCCATACGCGTCGACGCCTGCCAGCGCCTGGTCGACCGTGATCGCCGGATAGCCCGCCGAGGCATGTGCGCTGGTCGCCCAGGCTTTGACGATCAGGTCGCGCAACTCCGCAGCGCCCGCGGCGACGCGTTCGTTGGCGAAGGCGACGCCACGCGGATCGGACCCGACAAAGCCGCCCGCCCTCTGCAACTCGTAGAAGGGGATCACCGACGCCTCGGTGGCCTCAAGGTATCGCGCCGTGCAGACATCAATTGCCCCGGCGCAGTATGCGGGCGCGGGAAGCGCCGCCTGCACCGACGCCAGGGTCAGGTTCTGTCGCACGAACGCGCCCTCGAACGGCCCATGCACCTTGTCCTGGGTGTAGCCGTTCGGGTTCGGGAAATTGCCCCAGCCGTTGTAGTGCTCCGACACATGCATCGGCTGGCTGCCGTCGCCGATGAAGTGACCCCAATAGCCGATGTCGTTGAGGATGGTCCGCTCGCGCCGAACCAGATCGCGCTTCAGCCAAGCCTTGTGATCGGCGTTCTTTTCCAGCGGGATAGCCGCCCGCAGGATGCGCCAATAGGCGAAGTCCTTCACCAGGTGCTGCCAGCCCTCGACGATGCTGTAGGGCAGGTAGCCCGCCTTGTACTCGCTGCTGCCCACCGCGCGCAGCGCCGCGTCATAGGCCTCGCGCGTGGGCGGCAGCGCGTCCAGCGCCGGGCCGCCCAGGATTTTACCGTTGTCGTCGACATCGGTGAAGTGGCCGGGATCGCGGGCGGAATCGTGGGTCAGGCCCGAGCCTTTGAACCGGTCCGGCTCGCGCGCCATTTCACCGACGATCTCGATGGCGTCCGGCGTATGCAGGAAGGCCGGCAGGTCGGAGGGGAGCGTCTTTTCGCCCAGCATGCCGATGATCCGGTGGCCGGTCGCGCCCCAGCCGAACGCTTGTGGCGCACAGGTCAGCAACGCCATGGCCAGGCCCGTGGCCGCCACACGACGAACAGCGTGGTTCATACCTACACTCCCAAAAGCAAAGCCTGGCCTCAGTCCGCGATTCGCAGCGCGCCTTCCACCCGGCCGATCCAGCCGCGCACGGCGGGATAGGCGCGCAGATCGAAGCCGCCGTCCTCGGCCCATCGGGTATAGGCGACCAGTGCGACGTCCGCGAGGCTGAGGTGGCTTCCCACCAGAAATTCGCCGGCGTCCGCCGCCGCCTCGAGCCGCGCCAGCGCCGCATTGCCGCGCTCGATCAGCCGCGCCTCCAGCTCGGACACTGGCTTGCCGAGGAACTTCACCTGGAACCGCGCCACCGCGACGTAGGGCTCGTGGCTGTACTGCTCCCAGAACAGCCACTGCAGCATGCGCGCGCGCTCATAGCTGTCGTGCGGGATCAGCGGCGTGTCTTCCGCGAGGTGCAGGATGATGGCGTTGGACTCCGCCAGCGGCTTGCCGCTGGGCAGGATGACGAAGGGAACCTGACCCACCGGATTGAGCGCCAGAAACTCGTCCGTGCGAGTCGCGCGGGCGACAACGCTGGTCTCGATCCAGTCGTAGGCGAGGCCGATATGATCGGCGGTCCATTTCACCTTCAGACAATTTCCCGAGATCGAGTCGCCGTAGATCTGCATCTTCATGGAACGCCTCCTGATCAGATTTCACCGAATTTTCCGGCACTTACAACTTCACCGTCAAAGGTCAGCGGCAGCCTGAGAATTTTGCGGTCAAGCTGGAACCAAACGCGAGAGAGAGTCGAACATGGGTTGACCCCAGAGCCCTGCCCTGTAGGACTTCGCGCCGAGACGAGCAACCACAGGGGGGACGCTGATGCGGCGTATCCTGCAATGCCTCGCCGCGTTGGCGTTTTCGGCATCAGCCTTCGGCGCCCAAGCGCAAGACGCGCAAGCCCTTCCCGGCCAGATTCCGCATGCGGTGCAGACCCCGGCTTACGATCCCATGGGCGACGCCATCACCGCGGCCTTGCGCTCGCAGGACGAGAACGCCTCCGACTGGGCGCTCAGGGCGACGCTCTACCACGGCGGCGGCGGCATGAAGGCGCACGACTCGCTCGGCTGCCCGGTGGCCGCGATGCGGACCGTGGCCGTAGACCCGGCCATCGTCGCGCGCCGCTCGATCATCTTCATCAGGGAGACCGTCGGTCTGCCCCTGCCCGGCGGCGGGGTCCATGACGGCTTCTGGTACGCCTCCGACGTGGGCGGTGCGGTCAAGGGCCAGCGGATCGATCTCTTCACCGGCGCCGGCGCGGCGTCGATGCGGGCGATGGCGTCCCTCAACCTGCGCACCGTGAGCGTGACCAAGGTCGGCGAATTCAGCGGCTGCCCACCTGTCGACGGCGGCGCGAGCCTGCGCGTGGCGGACGCAGCGCGGTGATCTAAAACCCGCTCATCCTCGCGAAGGCGCGTAGGCGGTAAGTTTAGCTACCGGATCGTCTGGAGACCTACGCCGCCAAACGATCCGTGGGAGCAAGTCCTCAAACAAACGGGCCTCCGTCAACCTACCCTTTTCGCGGGGATGGGCGAGCTTTATACGGCCGCTACTTCCCCTGGCGCGCCTTCGCGATCGCCTTGTCCAGATCCGCCAGGCTCTGTTCGCCTTCCAGCTTCTGGCCGCCGATGAGGAAGGTCGGCGTACTGTCGATGTGATCGTTGTGGTAGTAGCCGTCGGCCTTCTTGAACAAGGCGTCCTTGGCCGCCGCGTTGGTCAGGCAGGCCATGTACTGCGCCTCGGTCATGCCGTTGTCCTCGCCGATCGTTAAGAGCACCCCGCGCAGGTCACCGGTCTGGTACATCTTTTCCTGGTCGCGGAAGATCTCGCCTAATACCTTGAAATAGTTATCCTTTCCGGCGCAGCGGGCCATCATGAATCCCGCTGCGGCAACCTCGACCGGTTCGGTAAGATATTCCCGGAAAACATACCGCACCCGTCCGGTGTCGATGTATTTGGCCTTGAAGGCGGGAAACACCTCGTTGCTGAACCGCGCGCAGTGGGGGCAGCTGGCCGAGGCGTATTCGATCACCGTCACCGGCGCCTTGGGCGAACCCAGGGTCATGTCGTCCGGCCTGACCATGGGTTGCGCGGCCCTTAACGGTCCTGAGGCGGCCAGCCCGAGGCACAACAGGGCGGCTGCGGCGAGGCGGCGGTTCAGGCGGATCATGGGCGCTCCAGGGCGGCTAGACTCACGCTTCCTAGCATCCCGCGAAACAAGGTGAAATCGGGCGCCTCATACCTAGGCGGCGCCCGCATTTGCACAGCTGCGACGTTCGATCGCCTTGTTATCCGGACGCATGACGACTACACGCGAAGCCAGGCCCTTGTTTTCGTCCGTTCACGTCCTAATTTTCCGGTAAGAAGTTTGGTGCTAAGCTATTAACGATGAAGCAGATTCGCAAAAAGCCCGTGGTGGCGTCGGCGCAGGAGCCGGGACGGCAGTTCGCCGCCCTGCCCTATCGCGACCGCCATGGCCTGGAGATTTTGCTCCTAACCTCGCGGGAAACGCGTCGCTGGGTCATCCCCAAGGGCTGGCCCATGAAAGGCCTGTCGCCCCATGGCGCGGCGGCCTGTGAAGCAATCGAGGAAGCCGGCGTGTTCGGTCGGGTGTCCAAGAAGCCGATCGGCGAGTTCCAATACGTTAAACGGCTGAAGAACGGCGCGCCGCTACAGTGCACGGTGGGTGTCTTCCCACTGAAGGTGGCCAAGCAGCTCACCCACTGGCCGGAGCAGAAGGAGCGCACCGCCCACTGGTTCGCGCCCGATGAAGCGTCGGAGCTGGTGCAAGAGCCGGAACTCAGCGCCCTCATCCTGGCCTTCAGCGACGCCTATGCACGCAGCCAGGAGAAGAAAAAGGCCAAGGCGGCGAAGCTGGCGGCCAACACCGATGCCTCCGCCCAACTCAAGGCCACCGCCTAGGTCTCGACGAACGCCCGCTCCAGGACGAAGTCTCCGGGGCTCGCCACCGAGCCCTCCTCATAGCCGCGCGCCAGGAGCAGCGCTTTCAGGTCCGCCAGCACCGATGGCCCGCCGCACAGCATCAGCCGGTCGTGAGCCGGATCGAGCGGCGCAAGGCCGATATCCGTAAACAGCTTCCCCGACGCCATCAGGTCGGTGATGCGGCCCGGGTTCACGAACGGCTCGCGCGTCACGGAGGGGTAGTAGATTAGCTTCGGCGCGATCAGCTCGCCCAGGTCCGGATCGTTCGGCAGCTCATGTGACAGGAACTCGCGATAGTTCAGGTCGGCTACCTCGCGCACCGTGTGGGTCACCACCACGCGCTCATAGCGCTCGAACACCTCCGGATCGCGCACCAGGCTCAGGAAGGGCGCAAGGCCCGTGCCGGTGCCGACCAGATAGAGGGTCTTGCCCGGACGCAGGCCATCGAGGATCAGGGTGCCGGTCGGCTTCTTGCCGACCAGGATCTCGTCGCCCTCGCGGATGTTCTGCAGGTGCGAGGTCAGCGGCCCGTCGGAGACCTTGATCGAATAGAATTCCAGCTCGTCGGCGTAGTAGGCGCTGGCGATGGAGTAGGCGCGCAGCAGCGGCTTGCCGTTGATCTCAAGCCCTAGCATCACGAACTGGCCCGACTGGAACCGGAACCCCGGATCGCGCGTGGTCTTCAGCGTGAACAGGCTGTCGGTCCAGTGCCGGACCTCCGTCACATGTTCAACGTAGAAGGCCCCGCGGGCCTTGGCTGGCGGGGCTACGGATGGGGCGGCGGGGGCGTCTTGCATCAGCGTCATATGTCTCCGCCCACTTCCACCGTTGGCGTGGCGCGCGGCACGTGGATGCCGCATTCGGTCTTGTCTTGTCCAGCCCATCTGCCGGCTCTGGCGTCCTGACCCTCTTCCACCGGCTTGGTGCATGGCCAGCAGCCGATCGACGGATAGCCGAACTCCACCAGCGGATGCGCCGGCAGATCGTACTCGATCATATAGGCGTCGATCTCGGCCTTGGACCAGTTGGCGAGAGGGTTGAACTTGATCTGCTTCTCGCCGCGCTCCACCACCTTCAGCCGCAGCCGCTCGCCGCCCTGGAAGCGTTTGCGGCCGGTGACCCAGCCCTCGAACCCGTTCAGGGCCCGGTCGAGCGGCAGCACCTTGCGGATATTGCAGCAGGCGTCGGTGTCGGTCCGCCACAGGTCCGCGGAGGGATCGTGGATGGCGATGTCCTGGTACTGCGGGCGCAGATCGCGCACGTCGGTCAGCCCGAGCTTGGCCGCCAGCCGCTGGCGATAGTCCAGCGTCTGGCCGAACAGCATTCCGGTGTCGAGGAACAGCACGGTGATGTTCGGGTCGATCTGAGCGGCCATGTGCAGCAGCACCGCCGACTCCGATCCGAACGACGAGACCAGCGCCAGCTTGTCGCCGTGCCGCTCCACCGCCGCGCGCAGAATTTCCTGCGGGGTGGCGTCGCGCAGTTGCAGGTTCAGCGCGTCGATCTCATCGAGAGTGTCGTGGGAACCTTCATAGGCCATCAGTCGGCCTCCCCTCCGCCCGCTCGGCGAAGATCGGCTCGCGGTCGTCCGCCGCGCGCTGATAGACATGGCGATACCGCGCCGTCGCGGCGGCCCACTGCTCCGGCGTCGACCCATCGGACGGCGCGAACACATCGATCCCGCAGCGGACCATGAAGCCGGCTTGCTCGCGCAGGACATCGCCCACCGCCCGAATCTCGCCCTTGAATCCATAGCGTTCGCGCAGCAGCCGCGCCGAGCTGTAGTGGCGTCCGTCGCGATACTTGGCGAAGGTCAGGGCCACGACCGGGATACGCGGCAGGTCATAGACCAGCGCCTCGACCGCTTCGTCTCCCCCCAGCACCACGCCGATCTCGCGGCCGGAGCCGGCCAAAGCCTCACCTTCCGCTTCGTAGCGGGCCAGCGACAGGATCACGTCGCCGACGGGAATGTCTTGGTCGTCAGCGACAATGGTGAAGCGGTCGTCCACCAGCTCGGCGCGGGCTTCGGTCAGCCTAATGAGCTTCGGCATAGACGGCCTCCTTGAACGGCTCGACGCCGGTGCGCCGGAAGGTGTCCAGGAACCGCTCCTCACCCTTGCGTTCGCGCAAATAGACCTCGACCAAATCCTCGATCGCCTGGCCGACCCGATTGGCCGGCAGCGCGGGCCCGAGGCTCTTGCCCACCTCGGCGTCCTCGGCGCCCGATCCGCCCAGGGTGAGCTGATAGAACTCCTCGCCCTTCTTATCCACGCCCAGGATGCCGATGTGGCCGACGTGGTGGTGACCGCAGGCGTTGATGCAGCCGCTGATCTTGATCTTCAGCTCGCCCACCAGTTCGGCGCGGTCGGCGTCCTCGAATCGCCGGGCGATATCCTGCGCCACCGGGATCGCCCGCGCATTGGCCAGGGCGCAGTAGTCCAGTCCCGGGCAGGCGATGATGTCGCTGATCAGGTTGATGTTCGGACTAGCCAGGCCCGCGACCTTCAACGCGGCGTGGACCTTGGGCAGATCGTCCAGCTTCACATGCGGCAGGACGATGTTCTGCTCGTGGGTGACCCTCGCCTCGCCCATGGAATAGCGCTCGGCCAGATCGGCCAAAGCGTCCAACTGCTCGGCGCTGGCGTCGCCGGGGGTCGCGCCGATCGCCTTCAGCGAGACGTCGACGATGGCGTAGCCCGGGACTTTGTGGGCGTGGACGTTGTTGCGGGCGAACCGGGCCAGCGACGGATCGGTCAGCCGGGCGGCGTCGAAGGCGGCCGACACCCGGGTCGGGGTCTCGAAGTCGGTCTTGGCGAAGAAGCTGCGGATGCGCGCCAGCTCAGTATCCGGGAGGTCCACCTTGGCCGCGTCGATCAGCGCCCATTCGGCCTCGATCTGGCGGGTGAACTCCTCGACGCCCAGCTGGGAGACCAGGATCTTGATCCGAGCCTTGGCCGGATTGTCGCGCCGGCCATGGCGATTGTAGACCCGCAGGATCGCCTCCAGATAGGACAGCAGCCGGTCCACCGGCAGGTGCTCGCGCACCGTCTTGCCGATGAAGGGCGTGCGGCCCAGACCGCCGCCGACCATCACCTCGAAGCCCAGGGTCCCGTCGCGCTCACGGCGCAGGGCCAGGCCGATATCGTGGGTGCGGGCCGCGGTGCGGTCCTTGGCCGAGGCTGTGACGGCGATCTTGAACTTGCGCGGCAGGTAGGTGAATTCCGGATGCAGCGTCGACCACTGGCGGATCACCTCGGCCCATACGCGCGGGTCGTCCACCTCCTCGGCGGTGGCGCCGGCCCGCGGATCGGCGGTGACGTTGCGGATGCAGTTGCCGGAGGTCTGGATCGCGTGCAGGTCCACCTCGGCCAGGGCGTCCAGGATGTCGGGCATGTCGCGCAGCTTGATCCAGTGGAACTGGATGTTGGTGCGCGTGGTGAAGTGGCCGTAGCCCTTGTCATAGGTGCGGGCGATCCAGGCCAGCTTGCGCAGTTGGGCTGTGTTCAGCGTGCCGTACGGGATCGCAATCCGCAGCATGTAGGCGTGCAGCTGCAGATAAAGGCCGTTCATCAGCCGCAAGGGCTTGAACTGCTCCTCGGTGATCTCCCCGGCCAGGCGCCGGGCGACCTGATGGCGGAACTCGGCCGAGCGGTCGGCGAGGAATTCCTTATCCAGCACATCGTACTGATACATGGCCTTCAGCTCACTTGCGCTTGATCAGGTTGAGACGCCCGCCCGAACGGGCGACCCCGGAGGCATGAGCGATCACATCGATGTCATGGCCGCCCAGGGCCTGCTTGCCGTGCTGTGGCGTGTTGGTCGGGCCCAGCGCGCGCAGGCGTTCGCGATAGGCGATCGGCGCCGCGCCATCATCGGTCTCCACCACATCGATCAGATAGGGCTCGACCACGACCGTGACCTCGCTCTTGGCGCGGCCCTCGGCGTCGTCCGCTGGCGCGTCGTCAACAAACAGCTCGGCCTCGCCGAACCGCTCGACCCAGCGCCCATGCGACCAGAACACGACCTCGCCGTCGATGAGGCGGTTGGCGGTGAGGGCTTTCATTGCGCGGCCCTCTTCTGGGAAATCGCTGCTAAAGCGTCATCCGCCGCAAGAACCCCCTCCAACGCCGCCACTTCGCCGATCACCAGCAGCGCGGGGCCGTCCAACCCCTGCGCGTCATCGCCCAGCGCGTTCAGCGTCGTCGAAATCCGCCGCTCATTGGCCAGGCTGGCGTTTTCGATCACCAGGGCCGGCGTCGATCCGGCGCGGCCGGCGGCCATCAGGCGCGCGGCGATCCTCGGGGCGGTGGAGACGCCCATGTAGACCACCACGGTCTGATTGGACCTGGCTAGCGACGCCCAGTCCAGCTCCGGCTCGGCGCCTGACGCGGCGTGGCCGGTGACGAAGGTCACCGCCTGGGCCAGACCCCGGTGGGTCAGCGGTACGCCGGCCGCCAAGGCGGCGGTGACGCCCGGAACCACGTGCGCCTCGACGCCGGCGTCGCGCAGCACGGCCAGCTCCTCACCGCCGCGTCCGAACATGAACGGGTCGCCGCCCTTGAGCCGCACGACCGTCAGGCCCTCGCGGGCCAGCGCGACCAGCAGAAGGTTGATGTCGTCCTGCGGCAGGGTGTGCCGCGACTTGCGCTTGCCCACGTCGATCATCCGCGCGGACGGCGACGCCAGATCGAGAATGGCTTGAGGAGTCAGGCGGTCATGCACCACCACATCGGCGCGCTGCAACAGCCGCAGCGCCTTGACGGTCAGCAAATCCGGATCACCCGGCCCGGCGCCCACCAGCCACACCGCCCCGTCGCGGGCGGTCTTGGCCTGCAAGACCACCAGCCTTTTCTTCGCGCCCGCCCGGTCGTGGCCATCGGCCATCGTTTAGTTCCTCTATAACCCTTTGGATGCGATGCGAGGCGGGCCCTGAAAAACCCGCCTCGCACCGATTTCCGCCGCCTACGTGGGCCGTAAGGATAACGGCGGTGATTGCAAAATGGGTTCCGGCGCCCCAATTCGCAAACCAAGACTTCTTCGGGCCGATTCAGGAATTCTGATGGAACAACGCCGCCGCTTGCCGCCGCTCAACGCCTTGCGCGCGTTCGAGGCGGCCGCGCGCCATCTGAACTTCTCCCGGGCCGCCGACGAGCTGTCGGTGACCCCCGGCGCCGTCAGCCAGCAAATCCAGAATCTGGAGGACTATGTGGGGGTGGCGCTGTTCAAGCGCACGCCCAAGGGGCTGCTGCTCACCGATCCGGCGCAGATCGCCCTGCCCGCCCTGCGCGAGGCCTTCGACCGCCTGGCCGAGGCCGCGTCCATGCTCACCGCCGCCGTGGACGGGCGGCGGCTGACCGTTTCCGTCGCCCCCTCCTTCGCCGCCAAATGGCTGGTGCCGCGCCTGGGCCAGTTCGAGACCCTGCATCCGCAGGTGGATGTGTGGATTTCCGCCGGCATGGAACTGGTGGACTTCAACAACGGCGAAATTGACATCGCCATCCGCTATGGCGCCGGCCGCTATCCCGGCCTTGAAGTGGTGCGGCTGATGCAGGAGACAGTGATACCGGTCGTGAGCCCGGCGCTCTTAGAGACCCAGCCGCTGAACGACCCGGCGGACCTGTCGGGCCACATCCTGCTTCACGACGGTTCGCCGGACGCGGACGAATCCTGCCCGGACTGGACCATGTGGCTGGCGGCGCGCGGCGTGCGCGGGGTCGACGGCACGCGTGGGCCGAGGTTCAACCAGTCCAGCCTGGTGATCGAGGCGGCGGTCGGCGGACGCGGCGTCGCCCTGGCCAAGCGCGCGCTGGCGCAGGCGGACCTGGACGCCGGCCGCTTGGTCTCGCCGTTCCAGATCACCACTGCGGTGGATTTCGCCTACTACCTCGTCCACCCCAAGCCGAAGGGCCGCCTGCCGCAGGTGAAAGCCTTCATGGCCTGGCTCACCGCCGAAGCCGAAGCCCACGAGGCGATGCTGCGCACCATGGACAATGGCGCGGGGATTTAGCGGGCTCTGAACACGTCTCCCTCCGGGCCCGAAGGCGAGGTGCGGAAATCGCGGCTTGCCATCGCCCTGCGATCACGCGTACTTTGCATTGCAAAGCGAAGGGGCCGATGAGCAATCTGGACAAGGCGCTGGCGGAGATCACCGCGATCCGGGGGCAGATGGCCCGGGCGAGCCAGTTCCGCGGCTATGGCCCGGCGACCTTCGCCGTCACCGGCACGTTGGCGGCGCTGTGCGCGGTGGGCCAGGCGATCTGGCTGGTGCAGCCGGCCCAGGACATGGCCCGCTATCTCACCCTGTGGATCGGCGCGGCGTCGGCGGCGGCGCTGATCGTGGGTGTCGAAATGATCACCCGCTCGCGCCGGTTCCACTCCGAGCTGGCCGACGATATGATTCGGGCGGCGATCGAGCAGTTTCTTCCCGTGGGCGTCGCCGGCGCCCTGCTGACCGCCGTACTGGTGTGGACCAACCCTCAGGTGATCTGGATGCTGCCGGGACTGTGGCAGATCCTGTTCGGCGTCGGGGTCTTTTCGTCGCTTCGGTTCCTGCCCCGCTCGCTGGGCTTGGTCGCCGCCTGGTATCTGGTCAGCGGCCTGACCTGTATCGCCTTCGGATCCGGCGCGCAGAGTCTAGCGCCTTGGACCATGGGCGCAGGATTCGGCGTCGGCCAATGGCTGTTCGCCGGCGTGCTGCATTACAGCCTGGGCGAAGGCCATGACTGATCCCCGCGCCAAACCCTTTGCAGAGAGGCAGTTCGCCTATGAGGGCCTGGACCGGGTGATCCATGAGCGCGCGCGGCTGGCGGTGCTGACCTCCCTGGTCGCCCATCCCGGCGGCCTGGTGTTCGGCGAACTGCGGCGGCTGTGCGGCCTCAGCGACGGCAATCTCAGCCGCCATCTGCAGGTGCTGGTGGAGGCGGGTTTCGTGGAGGTGACCAAATCCTTCGAGCAGAACAAGCCGCAGACCCGCTGCCGGATCACCGAGACCGGCCGGGCGCGCTATCTGGATTACCTGGGCGTGCTCGAGCAGGTGGTGCGCGACGCGGCGGCGGCGATGAAGGCCGATCCTGTGGCGGCCACCCTGCCCGGCCTGGCCGATCTCGCGCCAACCTGACCCCTTTTTTGACCGGATACTTTACAATGCAAAGCCCTTGCCCAACCAAACCCCCGTTCCACGTTGCGATCATCATGGACGGCAACGGCCGCTGGGCCACGCGCCGGGGCCTGCCGCGCACGGCCGGGCACAAGGCCGGCGGCGAGGCGCTGCGAAAGGTGTGCGAGGCGGCGCCGGACCTGGGCGTGACGACCCTGACCGTGTTCGGCTTCTCCACCTACAATTGGGCGAGGCCCAGGGCCGAGGTGGCCGGGCTTATGCGATTGTTTGCCCAGTACATGGACCGGGAGGCGGCCTACTGCCTGGAACGCGGGGCGCGCCTCAGTCTGATCGGCCGGCGAGACCGGCTGCCGAAGCGATTGGTGGCCCGGATGGCTGAGGTGGAGGCGATGACGGCGCATGGTCAGGCGCTGCACCTGCGGATAGCGTTAGACTATTCGGCGCGGGAGGCGATCGAGCGGGCGGCGATGGCGGGACCGGACCGGTTCGCCCGCCGGGTGGCGCAAGCGGACGATGACGGCCCTACCGACGTCGACCTGTTGATCCGCACCGGCGGCGACCGGCGGCTGTCGGACTTTCTACTCTGGGAGAGCGCCTTCGCGGAGCTCTACTTCACCGACCGGATGTGGCCGGACTTCGATGGCGACAGCCTGGCGGAAGCGGTGGCGGAGTTTCGCATGAGGCAGCGGGCGGGTGGATTGATCGGCGGGTTGCTACAGCCTGATCTGAAACACGCAGCGAACGCTTAGTGCGTGCTTCGACGCGCGCCCGTTGGGCGCGGCTCAGCATGACGTAGAATTATAGAACCCACCCAAACCACGTCATCCCGAGTCGCCGCGCAGCGGCGTGTCGAAGGACGCGCTAGTCTCAGAGGTGCAAAGCTCTTCCATACGCGTCCAGCACCGCCTCGTGCATGGCTTCGCTCATCGTGGGATGCGGAAACACCGTGGCCATGAGGTCGGCTTCGGTGGCTTCCAGGGTCATGGCGATGGCGTAGCCCTGGATCATCTCGGTGACTTCGCCGCCGATCATGTGGGCGCCCAGCAGCGCGCCGGTCTTGGCGTCGAACACAGTTTTGACGAAACCCTCGACCTCGCCCGAGGCAATGGCTTTGCCGTTCACGCGGAAAGGAAAGCGGCCGACCTTGACCTCGCGGCCGTCCGCCTTGGCCTGGGCTTCGGTGAGGCCGATCGAGGCGATCTGGGGGGTGGAATAGGTGCAGCCGGGGATGGGCGCGGTGAGGCCCGAGTCGGCGACGCCGGCGATGCCTTCCACGCAGTGCACGCCCTCGTGCATGGCCTTGTGCGCCAGCCACGGCGGGCCGGCGACATCGCCGATGGCGTAGAGACCAGGCACGTTGGTCTTGCAATGGCTGTCGATGACGATGTGGCCGCGGTCGACTTTCACGCCAAGGGTCTCAAGACCCAGATTTTCCACATTGCCGTCGATGCCCACCGCGACGATGGCGGCATCGGCCTCCAGAGTCTCGGCCTTGCCGCCAATGTCGAAGGCGATGGAGACGCCTGCCTTGGTCTTGGCCAGCTTGGAGACCTTGGCGCCGACGCGGAACTTCAGGCCGCGCCGCTCGAACGCCTTCTGGGCTGCGGCGGAAACCTCGGCGTCCTCCACCGGCAGGATGCGGTCCAGCGCCTCGATCACCGTCACCTCGGCGCCGAGCGCACGATAGAAGCTGGCGAACTCGATGCCGATGGCGCCGGAGCCGACCACCACCAGCGTCTTGGGGCAGACCTTGGGGACCATGGCCTCGCGATAGGTCCAGATGCGCTCGCCATCTGGCTCCAGACCCACGGCCGGGATCACCCGTGCGCGGGCGCCGGTCGCCAGGATCACCGACTTGGCCTCGAGGGTGCGCGAGCCGCCGGCCTTGAGGGCCACCACCACCTTGGGCGCAGGCCCGCCCTTCTCCAGCTTGGCGGTCCCGTCGATAACCTCGATCTTGTGCTTCTTCATCAGGAAGGCGACGCCGGAGGAGAGCTGCTTGGCCACCCCGCGCGAGCGTTCGATCACCTTGGTGAAGTCGTAGGAGCGGCCTTCGATCTTCAGCCCATAGTCGCCGAGGTGGCCGAGCTGTTCGTAGACTTCGCCTGACTTCAACAGCGCCTTGGTGGGGATGCAGCCCCAGTTCAGGCAGATGCCGCCCAGGTTCTCGCGCTCGACCAGGGCGGTCTTCAGCCCCAGCTGGCTGGCGCGGATGGCGGCCACATAGCCGCCCGGGCCGCCGCCGATGATGATGAGGTCGAAGTCGGCCATCAGAGCAGTTTCTCGAGCGCGCCCGTGAGGGACTTCGGCGTGTCTGTGGGGGCGAAGCGGCCGACCACCTTGCCGCTCTTGTCGACCAGAAACTTGGTGAAGTTCCATTTGATCGACGCGCCGAACAGGCCGCCCTTCTCGCTCTTTAGCCACGCGTAGAGCGGGTCGGCCTTTGGGCCGTTGACGTCGACCTTGGCCATGATCGGAAAGCTGACGCCATAGGTGGTCGAGCAGAAGCTGGCGATCTCGTCGGCGTTGCCCGGCTCCTGGGCGCCGAACTGATTGCAGGGAAAGCCGAGGATGGTCAGCCCCTTGTCCTTGTAGGCGCGCCAGAGCGCTTCCAGGCCCTCGTACTGGGGCGTGAAGCCGCATTTGCTGGCGGTGTTGACGATCAGCACGACCTTGTCGCGATAATCGGCCAGCGGCGCGGGCTTGCCGTCCAGGGTCTGCGCGGTGAAGTCATAGAGGCTGGGCATGGCCGGCTCCGTCAGATCAGCATCGTGGCGGGATCTTCGATCATGGACCTGAACACGCCCAGGAACCGCGAGCCGATGGCGCCGTCGACCACGCGGTGATCGCAGGTCAGGGTGACGGTCATGACCGTTGCGATAGCCAACTGGTCGCCGCGCACGACCGGCCGCTTCTCGCCCACGCCCACGGACATGATGCACCCTTGCGGCTCGTTGATGATCGAGTTGAACGACTTGATCCCGAACATGCCCAGGTTGGAGACGGTGAAGGTGCCGCCCTGGAATTCTTCCGGCTTCAGCTTGCGGGTGCGGGCGCGTTCGGCGAGGTCCTTGGACGCCTTGGCGATCTCGGCCAGGCCCTTGGTTTCGGCGGCGCGGATGATCGGGGTGATCAGGCCGCCGTCGATGGCCACGGCCATGGCGATGTCCACATGGTGGTGGATGGCGATGCCTTCGGGGCTGTACGAGGCATTGGCCTCGGGGACGCGCTTCAGGCCCATGGCGGCGGCCTTCAGCACCAGATCGTTGACGCTGACCTTGACGCCGTCCTTTTCGAGCAGGGCGTTGATCCGCGTACGGGCCTCCAGCAGCCGGTCGATCTCAAGGTCGATGGTCAGCGGGAAGTGCGGCACGTCGCGGAAGCTGTCGGTCATCCGCCGGGCGACGGTCTTGCGCATGCCGTCGAGCGGGATCAGGTCGTAGGAACCGGGCGGGATGCCCATCTGCTCCAGCGACTGGACCTGACGCGGAGCGGCCGGTGCGGCGGTTTGTCCGGCTTGGGATGCGACCGGTTTGGCCGTTCCGGTCTTGCCCTCGACGTCGCGCTTGATGATCCGGCCATGGGGGCCGGAGCCTTTCAGGCTGGTCAGGTCGAGGTTTTGCTGCTGCGCGAGCCGCCGGGCCAGGGGCGAGGCGAAGACGCGGGCGCCCTGCGGCTTTTCAGAAATTGGCTGCGGCTTGGCCGGCGAGCTTGCTTCAGCCTTCGGCGCAGCGGCGAGGCCCCCTCCACCATGCTTCGCATGGTCCCCCTCCCCCAATGGGGGAGGAATCGGTGCGGTGGGTTTGGCCGGCGCCGGCTCAGTTCTCCCCCCACTGGGGGGAGCAGGCGGCGGAGCCGCCGAGGGGGGCGAGTCGGACGCACCCTCCCCCTTCAACCTTGCAATCGCCGCGTTGACCTTCACGTTCTCGGTCCCCTCGGGAACCAGGATCGCGTCGACAACGCCCTCGTCGACGGCTTCCACCTCCATGGTCGCCTTGTCGGTTTCGATCTCGGCGATGACGTCGCCGGACTTGACGGTGTCGCCCGCCTTCACGTGCCATTTGGCCAGGGTGCCCTCTTCCATCGTGGGCGACAGGGCCGGCATCAGGATGTCGGTCATGTCAGGCCTCCCGGCTCAGATGGGCGAGGCTGCCCGCACGAGCCTCCCAGTTGCGGCCGTCGAAGGCCTCGACGCGGATATCGAGTTCGTCCCCGCTGTCGAGGCAGCGGGCGTTCACCGACCAGCCGTCGGGGTTGGACCTGGGCCGATAGAAGCTCTTCACGCCGCAGGTGGCGCAGAACAGATGTTCGGCCACGCCGCTGTTGAAGCGGTAGCTGGTCAGGGCGTCCACGCCACTGGTCAACCGGAAGCGGCTCTCCGGCACGATGATGTGGACGAAGCCCACCTTCTCGCACATGGAGCAGTTGCACGCTTGCGCCTCGATCGCGCCCGGCAGCGCAGCCTCGAACCGCACCGCGCCGCAATGGCAGCCGCCCTCTCGCCAAGTGAAATCGCCGGCCATCGCCTCAGTCCCGATAGCAGACGGCCTTGGCGGCCTTGATGATCTTGTCCACGCCCGGCAGCGAGAGCGCCTCCAGGTTGGCGGCGTAGGGCAGCGGGACGTCTTCCTGGTGGACGCGCAGGGGCGGCGCGTCGAGGTAGTCGAAGGCCTCGGCGACCACGCGGGCCACCACCTCGGCGCCGACGCCCATGGGGCCCCAGCCTTCCTCGCAGGAGACCAGGCGGTTGGTCTTCTTGACGCTGTTGATGACGGTCTCGGTGTCCAGCGGCCGCAGGGTGCGCAGGTCGACCACCTCCGCCTCGATGCCGTCCTTGGCCAGGGCCTCGGCGGCTTCCAGGGCGAAGCCGACCATGCGGGAGTGGGCGGTCAGGGTGACGTCCTTGCCTTCGCGCCGGACCTTGGCCTTGCCGATCGGCAGCACCCAGTCGTCGCCCTCGGGCACGTCGAACTCGTGGCCGTAGAGCATCTCATGCTCGAGGAAGATCACCGGATTGGGGTCGCGGATGGCGGCCTTGAGCAGGCCCTTGGCGTCGGCGGCGTCGTAGGGGGCGATGACCTTCAGGCCGGGCACCTGGGCGTACCAGGCGGAATAGTCCTGGCTGTGCTGGGCGCCGACGCGGGAGGCCGCGCCGTTGGGACCGCGAAACACGATCGAGGATTTGATCTGGCCGCCGGACATGTAGAGGGTCTTGGCGGCGGAGTTGATGATCTGGTCGATCGCCTGCATGGCGAAGTTGAAGGTCATGAACTCGACGATGGGCTTCAGCCCCGCCATCGCCGCGCCGACGCCGAGACCGGCGAAGCCGTGTTCGGTGATCGGGGTGTCGATCACCCGCTTGTCGCCGAACTCCTGCAGCAGGTCGCGGCTGACCTTGTAGGCGCCCTGGTACTGGGCGACTTCCTCGCCCATCAGGAAGACGGCCGGATCGCGCCGCATCTCCTCGGCCATGGCGTCGCGCAGGGCGTCGCGGACGGTGGTCTTGTTCAGCTTGGCGCCGGACGGGATTTCGGGGTCGGCGGCGGGCGGCGTGACGGCCACGGCGCCCTCGCCTTCGGGTTGGGGCTCGGCGGCTTCGGGCGGTTTCTTCTCAGGGTCGCCGGCGGAGTCCGGCGTAGCGGCAAGGCCCCCTCCACCAGCCTTCGGCTGGTCCCCCTCCCCCTTTGGGGGAGGATTTGCAGCGGCAGCCTCCTGCTCAGTTCTCCCCCCGCTGGGGGGAGCAGGCGGCGCAGCCGCCGAGGGGGGCGAGTCAGACGCAGACGCACCCTCCCCCTTCAACCTGGCGATGGCGGCATTGACCTTCACGTTCTCGGTCCCCTCCGGAACCAGGATCGCGTCGACCACGCCTTCGTCAACGGCTTCCACTTCCATGGTCGCCTTGTCGGTCTCGATCTCGGCGATCACGTCGCCGGAACGAACCGTATCGCCCGCCTTCACGTGCCACTTGGCCAGGGTGCCCTCTTCCATGGTGGGCGACAGGGCCGGCATCAGGATGTCGGTCATTGAGCGGCCGCCTCCAGGTAGACGTCGGTATAGAGTTCGGCCGGTTCGGGCTCCGGCGCGGTGCGGGCGAATTCGGCGGCGTCGGCGACGATGCGTTTGACCTCCGCGTCGATGGCCTTGATCGCCGCCTCGTCGGCGAAGCCCTTCTTCTCCAGGATCGAGTCCAGATGCTCGATGGGGTCGCGGGTCTTGCGAACCTCGTCGACCTCCTCGCGCGTGCGGTACTTGGCCGGATCGGACATGGAGTGGCCGCGATAACGGTAGGTCTTCATCTCCAGGATGAACGGCCCCTTGCCGGAGCGGGCGTGTTCGGCGGCCTTGAGACCCGCCTCTCGCACGGCCAACACATCCATGCCGTCGACCTCGGCGCCGGGGATGTTGAAGCTGGCGCCGCGCTTGTAG
>Ga0302314_10004959_pt1 | contig 24357 bp, 15 predicted proteins | sample III_Palsa_N2_3_FD_200533 | JGI IMG/M metagenome (GOLD analysis project Ga0302314, IMG submission 200533) | Peat permafrost microbial communities from Stordalen Mire near Abisko, Sweden - III_Palsa_N2_3 | ecosystem: Environmental > Terrestrial > Soil > Palsa > Peat permafrost | place: Sweden... | reverse complement strand
CACCCTGGCCGTGAACCTCGGATCCTCCCAGACCCTCGGCTCGGTCACGATCGACCTGCCGCCGTCCACCTCATGGTCCACCCGGACCCAGACACTGTCTGTCCTCGGTTCGACCAACGGCAGCACCTACACCACCCTCGTCGGCTCCGCGACGTACACCTTCAACCCCTCCACCGGGAACACGGTGTCCATCTCCCTGCCGTCGGGCACCACCGACCAGTACGTCGAACTGAGCTTCACGGCCAACAGCGTCCAGAACGGCGCCCAGGCCTCGGAGTTCCAGATCTTCGGCTGATCTGCCCCTGCAACACCGGCAATATCCGCACCATCCCGTGCCCGCGGACCACAGCACCTTGTGGCCCGCGGGCACGTCGGCGTCATGGGGGAGCGGACTCGGCGAGCGTACGTGTGTCAGCCTTCGTGCTCCGTGCCGTGCGCCCTTGTGCTCCGGCGCCTCCCGCCATGCCACGCCACGGTGTGCGGGCCGATTGCCGCGGCGCCGGGGTTCGCGTAGGTTCCGCAATACCGGCGGGGGCCGGGATTCGCCCGGACCCCTCCATCCATGCAAGGGGAGTTGCAGGGAATTGTCATCGAATACCGATAACTTTGTCGCGCCCTCGGCCGAGCCCGTCATCCCGGCGAAGAAGGCCAGCACCTTCACGGTGGGCGTCAATCAGGCGATTGCGAATACCATCCCGCCGCGGACCAGCGACGACGAGTGGGCCAACGCGACCCGCGGGGAGCTCTACCGCTTCCCGGCCACGTTCAACGTGCCCAACCCCAACAGCCCGGTTCCGGCCTGGGACCTGACGGCCTACAGCGAAATGCTGCAGCCGCCCAAGGACCCGCAGCGCAAGTCGCCCGACTCGGTCAATCCGAGTCTGTGGCGCAACGCGCAGCTGAACATGAACGCCGGCCTCTACGAGGTCGTCAAGGGAGCCGTCTATCAGGTGCGCGGCGCCGACCTGTCAGACATCTCCTTCCTTGAGGACCCCACCGGCAAGACCAATGACATCGTGGTCGTCGACCCGCTGGTGAGCGCGGAGTGCGCGAAGGCGGCGCTGGACACGTACCTGGCCAACCGGGGACCGCGGCGGATCGCCGCCGTCATCTACACGCACAGCCACGTCGACCACTACGGCGGGGTGCGCGGGCTGTTCGGGGCGGACGGGCCGGACTCGGACGTAAAGTTCATCGCGCCGACCGGCTTCCTGGACCACGCGGTGAGCGAGAACGTCTACGCGGGCGTCGCGATGGGGCACCGGGCCGTGTACATGTACGGCATCGAAATCCCCCGGGACGAGTTCGGGTCCGTGGACGCGGGCCTGGGCAAGAACAGCTCCTCCGGCACCATCGGCATCATCGCGCCGACCATGGAGATCAAGCAGGACACCCCGCTGGACGACCCGGTGCCGGTGGGCAACCTCCAGATCGTCTTCAAGCTGACCCCGGACACCGAGGCGCCCTCGGAGATGCTCTTCTACCTTCCGCAGTCCCGGGCGCTGTGCATGGCCGAGAACGCCACCCCGACTCTGCACAACGTCTACAGCCTGCGCGGGGCCCAGGTGCGCGATGCAAAGGCGTGGTCGGTGTATCTCAACGAGACCGTGGCGACCTTCGGCCCGATCACCGACACCCTGTTCGCCAGCCACTTCTGGCCGCGCTGGAACGACCTGACCAAGCCGAACAGCCATGTGATCACCGATTTCCTGACCAGTCAGGCCGACCTCTACCGCTTCCTGCACGACCAGACGCTGCGGCTGGCCAACGAGGGCAGCACGATCCTGGAGGTGGCCGAGCAGCTCGACGACGTGATCCCGCCCTCACTGGCGGATCAGTGGTTCAACCGCGGCTACTACGGCACCGCGAACCACAACCTCAAGGCTGTCTACCAGCGCTATCTCGGCTGGTTCGACGGCAATCCGGCGCACCTGCACGGCCTGCCGCCGCAGCAGGTCGCCCCGCGCTACGTCACGGCGATGGGCGGACCGGACACCGTGATCTCCATAGCCCGCAAGGCGATCGAGAACCCGCAGAGCATCGACGACTACCGCTGGGCCGCGGAACTGCTCAGCCACGTGGTCTTCGGCTGGCCGGACAAGGCCGAGGCGCGCGAACTGGAGGCGGACGTACTCGAACAGCTCGGCTATCTGTCCGAGAGCGGCCCGTGGCGCAACTTCTACCTGGCCGGGGCCTGGGAACTGCGCGGCAACGACCTGGTGAAGCCGAAGCCGGCCACGGTGATCACGCCGGACATGATCGCCGCGATGTCGGTGCAGCAAGTGTTCGACTACCTGGGCATCCGGCTCAACCCGGTGGACAAGGGCGTCCAGCCGCTCTCCTTCGCCCTGAACGCGACCACGGACGGCGCGATGACGCCGTGCTGGGCGCAGATCCGCAACTGCGTGGTCGTCTTCACCCAGGGCCCGCCCCCGCCGGGCTTCACGCCCAGCGCGGGGTACACGCTCACCCGGTACGGCCTGAACCAACTCGCTCTCGGCCTCGCGACACCGCAGCAGTTGCTAGACGCCGGGCAGCTCTACGTGACGTCCGGCAGTATCAATACGCTCAATACTTTCGTCGGGTACCTGGACATCTTCATGAACAAGTTCCCGATCGCAAGGCCCTAATCCTCCAGAAGACCCGCCCGCGGGGGCGACGTGGTGAGGTTGGGCGCGTTTCTGGCCGGTATCCCGCAGCTCGGCGGCTCGCGCTGGTGGCGCTGGGGGACCCGGGCGTGGGCAAGACAGCACTGCTCAACGCGGTCGCGCGAGAAGCTGCGCCCGCCGGAGTGCGGGTATGGGTGTGTGGATTCGCCGATCAGGCAAAGATATCCGCCCAGTCGTTCTTCATGCTGACCACAGTCCAGCCGTTCTCCTGCGACTGCTTGAGCGCGTCCTCGGCGCCGGCCGTGTAGTCGAACTCGCGCTGTACCGCAGCAGCATCGCCTGGCGGGTAGAGGTGTCATTCCACGAGGTCAGGAAGGTATCCGTGGTCATGGTCGGACGCTACCTTCCGGCGCGGCCGTCCGCGAGCCGGTAACGGCTGACAGGACCACGCCGCAGACTCGCGAGGGCGCCCGGACGACCTGCCGTTCCCGGAACTGGACTACACCCGCCCCTGGGCCGAGCTCAGCGCCGACGAGCAGCGCCTGTTCTGCCGGATGGCCGAGGTCTACGCCGGGACCCTCACCCTGTACCACGCGGACCGGAAAGTCGGCTCGGCCCCGATCAAGACCCAGCTCGGCGCGTTCGCCATCGCCGGCGCGGGCCTCTACGTCGGCCGGCACGGCGGCGAACCGGTCACCGACGACTTCCCCGGCCCCGCGCCGCACCGCTTCAGCGGCGGCACCCTGCGCCAGGTCAACGTCAACGTCAGCGGCAAGCCCTACCTGGATCTCGAACGCGAGGCCGCCCTGATGCTGATGCGCGAATAAGAGACCCCTGCTCAGCGCCCGCTTCGGCGCGGCCTCGCGATCGAGTCCTGAGCTGAGGGAGGGCCTGTCCTGCCCCCCCCGGGACCCGTCCGACCTGGCTGCCCGCCTCCCACCCTTCGGGAGGCGGGCAGCTCGTCAATCCTGTGGTCAGAGCTCTCCGCAGTCGGCGATCAGCACGGGCTTCGCGGTCTTCCCGCTCTGCGAGCCGACTGCCTCGACGGCCTGAACGACGTCCAGACCCTCGGTGACCTTGCCGAAGACGACATGCTTGCCGTCCAGCCACGGCGTCGCGACGGTACAGAGGAAGAACTGGGAGCCGTTGGTGTTCGGCCCGGCGTTGGCCATCGACAGGATCCCGGGGCCGTCGTGCTTGTGCTTGAAGTTCTCGTCGGCGAACTTCTCCCCGTAGATGCTCTCGCCGCCGGTGCCGTTGCCCCGGGTGAAGTCGCCGCCCTGGCACATGAACCCGGGGATGACCCGGTGGAACGAGGAGTCCTTGAAGCTGAGCAGCTTGCCGGACTTGCCGGTGCCCTTCTCGCCGGTGCACAGGGCGCGGAAGTTCTCCGCCGTACGCGGGACGTCGTCGGCGAAGAGCTCCATGACGATACGGCCCGCCGGGGAGCCGCCGATGGTGATGTCGAAGTAGACCTTGGGATTTGTCATAAGGGAGAGTCTGTCATCTCACTGCGGAGTCCGGAAACGCCGGTCCCGCGTTGTGTGCATCTCTACCCCATCGGATGAGTCCCGCACCGGTCGCTCCCACTACTGAAAACGGCTGGTCCCGGCTCGGACGTGGTGCTCCGAGCCGGGACCAGGGCGTTCAACCGGCCACTAGTGGTTAGTGGTTAGCGGCTAGTGGCGTGCGACGTTCCGGCCGAAGACGAGGGTCTCGAACGGAGTCGTCGGCAGGGTGGTCGTGCCGTCGTGGGCGGAGCCGGCCTCGTTGCTCACGGCCGGGATGGCGAAGTACTGCATGGTGATCGTCGTGTCGCCGGGGTGCCGGCCGGGGTCGACGTCGAAGATCGCGTAGCCGTAGGCGTCGCTCGGGTTGCGGGCGGCGGACCAGGGCGCGTCCTCGATGGAGTCGGCGGCGTTGCGGTGGAAGCCGGTGGCCTGGGAGCCTGTGATCGCGTTGCGCTCGGTGATGACCTTGGCCTGGGGCAGGTCGCTCGACGTGTCGGCGCCGTAGACGTTGGCCGGGCCGTTGGTCCCGCCGCCGCCGAGCACCAGGAAGACGGTGCCCTGGGCCGTGTTCCAGGCCGGGGCGCCGTTGATCACCGAGGGCTGCGTCGCCACGACGGTCGGGCGCCGGGTGTCGATCGCCTCCCCGACGGTCTGGTCCGGGTTGGGGGATACCACGGTGCCGAGCTTGCCGGCGTCGTAGCCGCGCACGGGGTAGGTGCGCTCGTAGTCGTGCTCGTGGCCGGAGAGGACCAGGTCGACCTCGTAGCGGTCGAACAGCGGCAGCCAGGCGCGGCGGATGCCCAGGTCGGAACCATTGCCCGCGGACGAGGTCGACATGGCGCACTGGTGCATGATCACCACGATCATGTCCACGCTCTGATCCCGGCGGGCTTCGTCCAGGGTCTTCTCCAACCAGATGGTCTGCAGGTTGGGCGTGCCGTCGGCGCGGTCCGGCACGGCGGAGTTGTCGGCCGCGACGATCTCGAGGTCGCCGGTGTAGCCGTGGTTGTAAGTGACCGTGCCGTTGGGGATCTGCGCGCCCGCGGTGGTGCCCTCGGGAGCGGCGTTGGCGGCGCTGTTGAGGTACGCGGAGGCGCCGTCCTGGTAGATGACGTCGTCGGCGTCCAGGGAGATGAACTTCACGGTGCCGACCTGGAAGCTGTAGAAGTTGCCGCGCAGGTGGTTGCCGTCCCAGTTGGTAACGCCGTTGTCGGGCAGCAGGAAACGGCTGAGGTAGTGGCCGTAGCCGTAGGGGCCGTTCCAGTAGTTGCCGGCCGCACCCTGGGCCGCGACCCCGCCGGGGGCGGTCCCGGTCGCGCCGGCGTGGTCGCACACGCCGAATTCGGTCTCGTGGTTGCCCAGCGCGGGCATCCACGGCCGGTTCGCCGCCGAGCGCGCCACGTTGACGCCGAAGTCCCGCCACACGCCCGGGGCGTTGTCGTAGTCCAGGTTGGCGTAGCACTGGTCGCCGTTGAGGAGGTGGAAGAGCGGCGCGCCGCCGCCGTCGCCCGGGTTCTCGATGGCGCTCACGGCGTAGTAGGCGTTGTCGCACGACTCGTGCCAGATGTTGCCCGAGGCGTTGAGGTCCCAGGACGGGGTGGAGAGGTCGCCGTAGCTGGAGAAGCGGAACTTGGCCCGCCCGGCCGGTGCGGTCTCGAACGAGGACCCGGCCGTCGAGGGGGTGGCCGCCCCGTCGCTGACCTGGTAGTAGTACCGGGTGTTGGGCTTCAGCTCGGTCAGCTGCACGTGGTAGAAGTACGTGGTCTGATTGTTGAGGCCGTCGGTGAAGCTCACCGAGGACTCCCGGTTGTAGCGCTGGGCGACGTCGAGCGGTTTGGGCTCGGGCAGGCGCACGACCTTGCCCGGGTTCTTGGCCGTGATCGGCTTTGCGGAGTAGGCCAGAGTCGGCGCCGGCTGGGCGACCGTCCCCGGAGCCGACCAGGACACCGTGACTTCCGTGGCCGGGTCTCCGCCCCAGGTCAGCAGCAACTGCTCGGGCGCCGTGGTGGTCGGCAGCGGCAGGGTGGTGGTGGGCGGGCCCGAGGGGGCGGCGGAGGCGGTGGCGCCGGCGGCGGCGGCCGACGCGTCCTGCGGCCACACGCCGTCCTCGACCAGGTTGGTCAGCACCACTGCCGCGCCGATGCCCGCCGTTCCGGCCAGGAAACCGCGACGGGAGAATCCGGAGTCGTCATCGGCAGCCGAGTGACCTGACTCGTCAATATCTGATTCGTTCATTCACGTGACGGTAGTGAAAGCAGGTAAACACGCCGTGGCCGTTTCGCAGCCTGCGCTGGTCCACAATCTGGCTTCTGGGCCTGATCAGCCTTCTTAGGTTGCTGATACGCGGCTGGCCTGCAGCCTGTCCCGGCAGATCACGGGCAGCTCGGCGTCGAACCCCAGGCGGCGAAGGGCGCGTCCTCGTAGAGCTGCAGGAACTGGGTCGGCACCCATTCGGCGATCGGAAGCTTCAGCTCGTGCACCCGGCCGGAGTCCGGGATGACCGCGACGGTCGCGTCGAGCTCGACCTCGGTGGTGGGGCATTTGGTGGCTTCGTTCGCCGTGCACAGCTGAATGGGGATGAGGGCCTCGACCACTGCCGAGCCGCCGGCCGCGATGCTCACTCCCGTCGGCTGGGCCAGTCCGGGTTCCTGGTTCGGCGGGTTCACGGTGATCGAGCGGATCTGGACCGGCCCGGGACTGTAGTTGTGCAGCGGAATGTCGAGCACGGCCACGTCGGCGCCCAGGGCGTCGCAGCCGTTGGACTGGCCGAGCGCGAAGCCGTCGAGGGTGAGCCGGACAGTGGCCTGATCCGCCTGGGCCGCCGTCAGCCCACGGTCCGACCATGCACGGAACCAGCCGCCGGCCAAGCAGCCGAGGAGTACCACCAACACCAACGCGGTCCAACGAAGGGCCCGCCGCCGCCCACTGCGCGGCTGTGCCGGCTCGGACTCAGCGATCTGTATGTCTTCCTGCTCAGCCATAGCACGCCGCCGATAGTCGAGGGTCCGTATTGATATCTACCGCATGGCTGGTTTGATACGAGCCATCCATCGTCGACATGTACAAGCCGGCGGTCGGTGAAATGTATACCTGGCTGGAAGTGGGACAGATCTGCGCCAAGGGTATGTTGATCACAACGGTCGCGCCTGCGGCAATCGTCTGCATGTCATCGATATCGACAGGCTGGAACATGAGCTCCGGACTGTAGCGCATGCGCTGATCGGTGATGTTGTGCACCGTGATCTGGATGGATGGGCCACCCTGCGCCGCGACGCCCGGAATCTCCTGAATCGACATCGTCAGCGGCGTGGGCAGCCCGGCACACAACTGTGAGGCGATGTAGAGGTCGTCCTGCGTGCTCCCGGAAATGAGCTGCACGACCGTAGCCGGACCGGTCGCCGTGCTGACCGGGATGTCCGCGGTGAGCGGCCGGGCAGTAGGGCCTTCGACGGCGTCGGTAGGCGCATTGGCGCAGGACACGGCGACCCGGGCAGTGAGGGTGCCGTGCTGGCCCGGCGCCAGGACCCCGGAGCCGTCGGGTACCAATGTGCCACGCGAAATGCGCGCGCCGGAGAGCGTGCCGTTGTGAAGTCGCAGCGCAGTCGAGCCATCGTTGACGACATGCACGGTCAAGGTCGTGACAGGCGATATCGACCACGCGGCGCCGACGAGGCCCGCCATCTGGGCCTGACCGGGAGCGGTGATCGGCTGGTTGTCGAAGTGCAGATCGAAGTCAGTGCTCAGAGAGCGCACGGTAAGCTGCTTGGCCGACGGCTCGGTCAACGCCCCGATCCCGAACCCGAGCAGCGCCGCCCCGGCCACCCACGCCGCCACGCGCCACGTGAGCAGCCCCCTGGCCTCCCGCCACCGAGACCGCAGGCGCTCGGCCGTCGTCGATCTCCAGGCCAGCCAACGGCTGCGGCCACGTTCGACCGGCGACAGGCCCCAGAGATCCTCGGCCAGCACTTCCGCCTGTACTTCGGCCAGCTCTTCGGCTTCCGCCTGGACTTCGTCTTCGCGGACCTCCCCGGCGATCTCGATCTCGAGTCCGTGGGCGACGTCGCCTCGAAACTCCTCTTTCGCCATTCCGCCCTCTCGCCTGAAGGACACTCACCAGCGAAGACGATACTTGAGAGATACCGGGAAGGATACGGCAGGTATCTACTATCTACATCACGGCGTCGACGGACGCGTCTCGGTCCAGTTGACCATCAGCCGGCGCTCGGCGAACAGCCACCGGCCGTCCTGCTTGACGAATTCGTCGAGGTAGCGGATGGACGCGATCATCATCGTGCGCTCGCCGTCCTCGCCGATCGTGAGGTGGTGGGCCAGGCAGTAACTCTCGCCGGTCGCGCGGTCCCCGTCGAGGTCCACGGTGCTCTGCCCGTTGAAGTGCATGGTGGCGTTGTAGATGTTGAGGTTGTCGAACACCGGGGCCAGCGACTCGCGGCCGTGCAACTCCTGGGTCGGTTCCGCCGCGGCGGCGTCCATGAACACCAGGAAGCGGGTGTCCTCGGTGAACAACGCCATCTGGCCCTTGGCGTCGCGCCGGTCCGCGCAGTGGGCGTAGGCGTCGAACAGTTCACGGATGGCCAGCCGGTCGGCGGCCTGTTCGGGCGAAAGCGCGGTGTGGGTAGTCGCGGTGTGGGTTGTCATGGCGAGTCCCTTCTCGAAACTATTTGACAGATGTATAACAATAGGACTCGTGGCATAGTGCAAGCTGTGGGAAGGCCATCGCGTACCGGAATCGAACGCTCGTCGATTGAGCGAAGGCTTGGCGTGCGGTTCGGGACGGTGGCGTGATGGCTGGGCGGACCGATCCTCGGATCACCCGGACGGAGCAGGCCCTCGCGCACACAATCGTGGAGCTCGCCAACGAGCGGCCCGTCTCGCAGATCACGGTCGCCGACCTGGCCGAGCGCGCCGGGGTGACCCGCGCGACCTTCTACAACCGCTACAACAGCCCCTTGGAACTGCTCATCCAGGTCCTCTATGCGGATCTGGAGCGCGGACACCGCGAGGAGGATGCGCGACGAGCCCACGGCGGATATGCCCCCGCGCAGATGCTGCGTCTGGCCACGGCAGAGGTCGCCGACCACGTGGAGCGGTTCTGGGACGTATACCGGCACGCGCTGCACGATCCGGCGGACCGCGGGGTGTACGAGGCATTGGCACGCCACTTCAACGACTATGCGTTGGCTTTCATCGCCCGATGCGCGCATCCGGACTTGCCCGCAGCCAATCACCAGATCGTTGCCCAGTTTCTCGCGCACGGCTTCGCCGGAGCCATCAAGGCGTGGCTCAGCGACGACTCGGTGACGAAAGCAGACCTCGTCGAAGCAGCAGTCGCTTGCGCGCCGGTTTGGTGGAGCTGAAACGCGCCGCCAGTGATCCTGTGGTCAGCGTGCGGGTGAGTCGATGCGTTGGAGGATGCGTTCGGCGTCTTGGCCGAGTCGGCGCAGGCGTTCTGGGGAGAGGTTGTCGACGACCAGGCGGCGTACGTAGGCGACGTGGGCGGGGGCGGCGGCCGCGAGGTGGGCCAGGCCGTCGGGCAGCAGGATGGCGTTGGTGAACCGGCCGTCGGTCGGGTCGGGCTCGCGGCGCACGTAGCCGCGTGCTTCGAGGCGTTTGACCAGGTGGGACAGGCGGGAGAGGGAGGAGCTGGCCCGTTCGGCCAGGTCGCTCATCCGTAGGGTTCCCTCGGGCGCCTCGGAGAGCATCGCCAGGGTCATGTACTCGACCATGCTCAGGTCCGCGTCACGCTGGAGCTGGGCGTCGATGGCCGAGGGAAGCAGCGTGATCAGCCGCACCACCGACATCCACGAAGCGAGCTCGGCCGGCGCCAGCCACAAGTCCGCGTTCTCGTCGGTCGGCGGTGGCGTCGGCGGCGTTGGCTGCTTGGCGGGGGTGGTCGTGGTCATTGGGCGAGCGTACCAGGCCTACGGCTCGGGTTGAAGGCGTCATGAATTGAGAATTCAAGCCGATCGGATGCTTGATGGCAGTGGCTGCAAGGCAGTGTTTGGCTCTCTAGTGCTCCTATGACTTGAATGTTCATGATGCACGGACTCAAAGTATGCAGCGCTGTGTAGCCGTAAAGGTTGGATGAATGCCCACGTGCAGGCCGCGCGCCCCTTGCCCGGTAGACGATTCACTGATCATTGACATGGCCCAAGCTGACCTGTCTCTTTCCGCAAAAGCCGCACGCAGAACGGGCCGGGTGGCGGCTAGCTGACGATGCATCGGAAATCGAAGATCCAGGGTAAAGGTAGGTTCTTTTGTCTTGACAGCGCACACCACTGGGGGCAATCTCTAGGAGACAGAAATGACAACGATGTCATGATCTGTCAGGGCCTGCGGCCCGGCGCCCGTCGGCGCCCGGAAGCCGCCCTGAGCTGCGCCTTTTCCCCAACCCTGCGCCGATGGTGCCGTGGCGGTTCACGCGCGCCGTCGTTCCCAATCCGAGGAGCGTTTCATGCGCCGAATACCTGAAGGCAAGAGAGCAAGACGCGTCAACCCGTTCCGTTCGCTCATCACGTACCGCACCGTGCGGGCGGGTTCGCCGCATGCGGCCCGGATGCGCCGGTCGGTGCGGCACCTGGTGGTGCAGGCCTTGACCATCATCGGACTGGTGGCGGCGACCCTGTTCGCCGCCGGCGGCCCCGCGCAGGCCGACTACACCGCCTCCAACCTGCCGGACTGGGCCATCGGCCCGTTCACCCGGGCGGCGCAGAACCCTGTGATGTCCCCGTCGGGCAGCGGCTGGGAATCCAACGACGTGCTCAACCCCGGCGTGCTCTACAGCAATGGCGCCTTCCAGATGCTCTACCGCGGCCAGAACTCCGCAGGGGTGTCCCAGGTCGGCTACGCCTCCAGCACCAACGGGACCACCTTCACCCAGTCCACCAGCAACCCCGTCATCCCCAACACTGTGCTGCCGTACGAGAGCGGCGGCGTGATGGACCCCCGGTTGTACCAGCTCAACGGCACGTACTACAGCTTCGTCGCCGGATACGACTGGTCCAACAGCCCGCCGCAGACCATCATGGAGACCACGTCCACTGACATGGTCCACTGGACCACTGCTGTGCCGATTGTGAACACCAACTACGATCCCGCAGTCGTCACCGACGGCACCGATACCCCCGTGCTGATGAACACCCAGTACGGCCCCAGGTACGTGATGTACTACGGCGACAGTGATCCCGCAAAGGGACGGTTCGTGGCCTATTCCACCGACATGCTCCACTGGACCAACAACACCGCGATCAACATGAACTTCCCCGCGAACTACGACCCGTGGGAGATCTGCATCACGGTCACCAACTACCAGACCGTCCAGGGCGGACCAGTCAACAACAACGTTGTCATGTTCGTCGCCGGTACGTTGATGGCCCAGGGCAAGTGGTATTACGGCATCAGCGAGGTCGAATTCTCGGGCACCAACCTGACCCAGCAGATCGGCCAGCTCACCGATGCGGCACTCAGTCCATCCGCACCCTACGAGCTAACAGGGCAGACCGCCAATACCGTGTTCATGAACTCGATCCTGTTCCATAACGGGCAGTGGTATATGTATTACGGCGCCGCCGACCACGTGATCGCGCTCGCGACCGCGCCATTGCGCTCCTCTGCCCAGGCGCCGTTCACGTCCACCAGTTTCGAGACCGGCCAACGATTGCCGGACTGGGTCGACCATGTGGACAACGGCGGTAATCAGAGCGGCGGAATCAGCAACGTCGGCGGATTCCCCGGCTACGGCCTGACCGCCCCGGAAACCGGAATGCGGCAGGAGACCGCGCACACCGGAAGCACGGCACTGATGTATTCGGGCGCGGCCGAGGGCGCCGCGAACGACTACGCGTACACGGAGGTATTCGACACCTCGGCGCATCCACCGGTGACTGACGCCAACACCACACTGTCCTATTGGATCTATCCACAGAGCTCGAATACAACAGGAGTCACCGGCGACAACAGCAGCTGCGTCGCGTTGGACCTGATATTCAACGACGGCACGGCGCTGCGCAACACCGGAGTCGTCGACCAGAACGGCATCCGATTGCATCCCGCATACCAATGCGGCCATCTCACCCTCGACCAGTGGAACTACGTCTCCACGAACATCGGCAGCGCCGTGGCCGGCAAGACGATCTCCCGCATCGACCTGGGCTACGACCAGCCGGGCGGTAACGGCGGCTACCGCGGCTACATCGACGACATCAGCATCAGCGGCTGAGATCGCACGCGCGGGCCTGGCCGAATCAAGCGGTTTCGGCCAGGCCCGCTGGCATTTCGCGGCGAAAACCGTGATCGCGGCGGCCGGGGAAGCGTACATTGGCATGGTGAGGCTGCGTACCCGCTACGACGACCGCGAGCTGGAGCGCCATGTCGTGCGGGTGTGTCGGCTCGACGGAAGCTTGCTGGGCGCCGGCTTCTTCGTCGCTCCCGGTTGGGTATTGACGTGCGCGCACGTGGTCCACGAGCAGGACCGCGTGGCCTTGATAACGGTGCCGAAATCCACAGAACCGCTGACGGCGACCGTGGAGGTGCGCTCGGAGGCGCCGACATTCGGCGAGCTGTGGCCGTATCCCGATCTCGCGCTGCTGCGCCTCGACTCGCGTTTCGAGCATCCATGCATGCTGATCGAGCCTGCCGAGCCGTATAACGCCGACTACTGCTACGCGTGGGGCTTTCCGCAGCAGGTCGAGGGTGAACCGCAGCCATCGGGAGCACCGGCGCTCTTCCGCTTCGAAGGCCGCCAGGAGGGCGGGTTCCTCCAGCTCACGTCCGGTGAGGCCTTGCCCGGACTTTCCGGCGCGCCACTGCTGTGCCCTGACAACCGGGCAGTCGTCGGCGTGATCAGCGCCACCCGGAACCGGGACTTTCCGGTAGGGGCATGGGCTTCGCCGATCGCGGCCTTGACCGAGGAGAACCACAGGGTTCCGCCACTCCTGCTGGACCGTGGCCGGTGGCTTCGGGAGGAGAGCCGACGGGCCGTCCTTGCCGACCGCAGCACGTGGCACCGGGTTGTGCGGTTGGAGGGCTCCGACAAACTGCTCGATCGGCGCTGGGGCCGATTCGTCAAAAAGGACGGGTCAAGTCCGGCGGACCTTCTGCAGGCCGACTTCGGCGTCGTGCCATATCTCTTCCGTGACGGTGATCTGCAGGAGATGACAGCCTGGTGCGAAAGCCCGGAGGTCATGGCCGTGGCCGTGGTCGTCGGGCGCGGCGGGGCGGGGAAAACGCGGTTCGCCATCGAACTGTGCGAGAAGATGATCGGCCGCGCCTGGGCGGCCGGCCACTGGCCCGATGAGGATACGCCCGGCTCGGGCGCGGCCGAGGCGGCCACCGCCGTCGTCAACGCCAAACTGCCCAGGCTTGTCGTCATCGACTACGCCGAGGCGGCGGCGGCCGAGCCGCTGCGCGAGATTCTCAGGGCACTCAGATCGCGTGCGACCGAGATGGCTCCGGTCCGGGTCCTGCTGTTGGTGCGGTCCGCCGGCACCGCGATCGCCGATGTGCTCGACGAGATCAGCAAGGGTGTCAGGGGACAGCTGCTGTCGGTGCTGGACGACGCTCGGCGGTTCGACATGCTGACGGATGTCCTGGATTCCGCGCAGCGCGAGGTCCTTTTCACTGAGGCGGTGAAGCATTTCCGCAGCGCATGGCCCAATGGTGCCCAAGAAGCGTCATCGCTGGACCCGGTGGTCGTGCCAGACCTCTCCGGTTCCCGCTACAGCTTGCCGCTTGAGGTTCTTTTCGAAGCGTTCGACCTCGCCTTGGCAGGCGAACCGGAGGATCCGACCGCGACCAGAGCCCTCCCGCCCGTCGACCGTGTCCTGGCTCACGAGGCCAAATACTGGGCCGCGAACGCTCCGGCCGCGCTGACGGTCGACCAGCGGTCCCGCTGTGTGGCCCTGGCCACTCTGGCAGGCGCGTCCAATCGGATCGAGGCGGCCACTGTGCTGGTCGCGGGGGTTCCGGCGCTGGCAGAGGATTCGGCGCGCCCGCTGCGTGAGGCGACCATCGACTGGTTGGCCGGCCTGTACTCGGGTTCCGGCCTGTTCAATCCGCTCCGCCCGGACCGTCTCGGCGAGGCGTTGGTCGCCGACCTGCTCAAGCGGCGGCGGATCGGAATTCAGGAACCTGGCCACGCGCTGCTCGGCAGCATCCTCACTTTGCCGTCGGACCGCCAGGTGGCGGCCTGTCTCAACCTGCTGGCGAGATTGTCCGCGTACGACAGGGGCGTCGCGGCGGTCACGGCGGCCGCACTCGGCGAAGTCCACGCCCATCTTCTCGCTCGCGCGCAGGCCGAGGCGCGCGAGGCTCCGGATCAGCCGATGCAAGCGACCGTTGTCGGCGGCATGATCCGCCTTCTCGCCAGTGACCTCGGGCGCCTGCTGGCCGCGACCAACCGTGGCGACTTGTCGTTCCAGGGCGAGTTGTCAGCGACGTTCCGCCAGGCCGGCGATCTGGCCGACGGTTCGGACCAACCCGTTCAGGCCGTGCGGCTTTATCAGTACGCGCTTGAAGTGCAGCAGCATCTCATCGCCCGAGGAGGTGGCGGATCCGGCCACAAGGACGCGTCCGCAACGATATGCGCCCGGCTGGGCAGCGTCGCCACGAGGGCCGGTGAACTCGCCGACGCGGAACACTGGTATCTCGAAGCCATCGGCCTGGTCGAGGCGGCTCTCAGTGCCGAACCGGCCGATATCGCGCGCTGGAACCTGCTCGCCGACTACTACGGCGAATTGAGCCGGGTCCAGGGCGAGGGGGAGCGGCTGGAAGAGTCCCAGCGTTCCGCGATCGCCGTGATCGAGTTCCGCAGAAGGGCCCGGCTGACGTTGGCGCCGCCGGAGCCTGCCGAATCGCCCGATCCGGACGACGACGATCAGATACCTGATGACCTTGACGGTGTCAGCCTCGGCAAGATCATCACCTTCTACGCCTACAATGGCGCCACCGGAAGAACGATGGCTCTGGCCAACGTCGCCTGGATCCTGGCAGCCAACGGCCATCGCGTCCTGGTCTCCGATTGGGCCCTGAATGCTCCCGGCGCGCATCGCTACTTCGGGCCGTTCCTCGACCCGGCCACGATCGAGGCGACGCCGGGGTTGATCGACATGATCGCCGGATATCGCCTGGCGGCATCGGCCGGCCAGACGGCACGGCGTAGTCTGTACCGGCGGCATGCCAGTGTGAGTAAGTATGCGATCTCGCTGGACTGGGAGTTCCCGAACGGCGGGCAGCTGGACTTCCTCTCGGCCGGGCGGCGGGACCAGGACTATTCCAACACCGTCGCCTCGATCAACTGGGACGAGTTCTCCACAGAGCAGGGCGGGGGATTGTTCTTCGACGCATTACGCGCGGATATACGCCGCAACTACGACTATGCCCTGATCTGTAGCCAGACCGGACTCGGGGACGTCGCGGACATCTGCACCGTGCAACTGCCCGATGTCCTGGTGGACTGCTTCACTCTGACCGAGCAGAGCATGGTGGGCGCCGCCACGCTCGCGCGCGGAATCATGGAACGGCACTCCGACCGAGGCATCAGGATCCTCCCTGTGACGATGCGGATCGACGAGGCTGAGAAGGAGAAGGCGGACGCGGGGCGTGCATTGGCCCGCTCGCGTTTCGAAGGCATTCCGGCCGAGCTCGACGCTTCCGAAACCGCACAATATTGGGGTAGCACCGAGATCCCTTACCGGCCGTTCTACGCTTACGAGGAGACCCTTGCCACGTTCGGCGACCGACCCGGCATGGGCAGTTCCATGCTGGCGGCGCTGGAGCGGCTGACAGGCTGGATCACTCAGGGTGCGGTCACCGCGATGCCGCCGGTGGAAACGGCCGATCGGGTGCGGATCCTCGGCGCGTTCAGCCGTAAGCCTCCGCCGAGTGCCGCCGACCTGGTGCTGGCCTATGTGCCGGAGGACCGAATGTGGGCGGACTGGATCAGTGCGGTGCTCAGCGAGGCCTCGTTCACCGTGGTTCCGGTCGAATTCGGCAGTGTGCTGCCCGAGGAGTTACCGGATCCGATGGGGCATCGTACGTTGGCGGTGATCTCGCCGGCTTTCGCCCGCTCGCGCGCCGCGGTGGACTTCGCGCGCGCGGTGGCCGGGACCGATCCGTCAGGCAATCGCCGACAACTGGTGCCGGTGATCGTCGAGGAGGTACGCCTGGACAGTTTGGTGACCGACCGGGCCGCCGCCGACCTGACCAGTTGTGATGAGACGACCGCGATCGAGACGCTGTTGCATGTCTTGGACCACCCGGGCCCGTTCGGCGACGAGGCCGGCACGGTGAGGTTCCCCGGCTCGATCCCGCTGGTATGGAACCCCATGCTGCGCAACGCCGATTTCATCGGCCGCAACTCCGTCCTCGATCATCTGCGTGACCAGTTGGACGCCCGGTCGGTGTCCGTCGTGCTGCCCGTGGCGCTCTACGGCCTTGGCGGTGTCGGCAAGACGCAGGTCGCACTGGAGTATGCGCACCGGTTCAAGGCGGACTACGACGTGATCTGGTGGGTGGATGCCGAGCAGCCGGACCAGATCAGCCGCTCGCTGGCGGAGCTGGCCTCGCACCTGGGCATCCGGGTCGGGACGAGCCACACCGAGGCGGCGTACGAAGTGCGGGACAAGCTGCGGCGTGGCGAGCCCTACAATCGCTGGCTGCTGATATTCGACAACGCCGATGACCCGGCCGACGTGCGCGCGTTCCTGCCCAGCGGGCCGGGGCACGTGGTGATCACATCTCGGAACCAGTCCTGGACCCAGGTGGCCGATCCGCTCGTCATCGACGTGTTCGCGCGGGACGAGGGCGCCGAGTTGTTGCGGCGCCGGGCACCTTCACTGACCTCGGACGAGGCATCGGGCCTAACCGAAGTGCTGGGCGATCTGCCCCTGGCAGTGGACGTGGCAGCAGCGTGGCTGGCCGAATCCGGACAGCCCGTGGGAGAGTACGTCGCCTCCCTTGAAGCGGCGGGCAGCACCGGACTGCTCTCCCGCGCGTGGCCCGCGGACTATCCACGCAGCCTGGAGGCGACGTGGAAGATCTCCTTGGATCGGCTGGCCGGGCGCTCGCAGGCGGCGCTGCGATTGCTGGAGCTGTTCGCGTTCATGGCCCCGGAGATCTCCGTCGACCTGGTCTACGGCCCGCAGGCGATTGAGGCGCTCAAGCCGCTGGACGAGTCGCTGCGAGTGCCGATGATGCTCGGTCGGGTCATCCAGGAGATCAGTCGGCTGGGGCTGGTGAGAGTGGACCGTCAAGGCGGCTCAATCCAGGTCCACCGTCTTATGCAGGCATATCTGCGCGACCAGGCAGATGCTGAGAAGACAGGCGCACTGGTGCGTGATGTGCACCGGATCCTGGCCGCGGCCCGGCCGCAAGTCGGCGACACCGACGACCCGAAGAACTGGCCGCGGTACCAGGTGATATGGCCGCATCTGCAGCCGTCCGGCGCGGCCGAATCCGAGGACGAGCAGGTCCGTCAACTGCTGATCGACCGTGTGCGCTACCTGTGGAAAATCGGCGATTTCGACCGCGGCCTGTCGTTGGCGCACCAATTGGAAGGCACGTGGGAGGGCGCGCTCTCCGGCGAGAGCGGTCGGGCTCTTGCCGCTGAGGACCAGGAGCAACTGCGTCGTCAGCTCCTGTACTTGAAGTCGCAGCGGGCGAATATCTCTCGATCGCAGGGTAAGATCGCCCAGGCTGCCGAGCTCGACCAGGACATACTCGCCGAGCAGCAGCTCGTCTTGCCGCCTGACGACCTCCATGTCCTGATCACTGCAGGGGGACTGGCGGCAGACCTGCGGGGGTTGGGACGATTCGCCGAGGCGCTGAAGCTGGATCTGACGACATATCAGAGCATTAAAACAGCTTTCGGCAGCGATGACGAGCGAACCCTGGTGGCCGCCAACAATCTGGCCGTCGACTATCGCCTGACCGGCGACTGCTACACGGCCCTGGGCCATGACCGGGACACCTTGGACCGTCGACGCAAAGTGCTCGGCCCGGCGCACCCCCACGCGCTCACCTCCTCGGTGAGCCTGGCTCGCGACCTGTACGAGGCAGGCGACTTCCCCGAGGCCATCTTCCTTCTGCAATCGACTTATAGCGATTTCGTCGAGGTGTTGGACAAGAACTTCGTCGAAACGCTGCGCACGGCCACCCTGTTGGGCACCGTGCTTCGCCACTCCGGGCAACACGTCCAAGCAAAGGCGGTGACCGAGGACACCTCCTTCCGGTATGAGGAAGAATTCAACGCCGATACCATGGACGCCTACGCCTGCCGATTGAACTTCGCCGCGGACCACGCGGCCACCGGTGAGGTGCCGACGGCGATCGACCTTATCCGCGAAGTACGTGCCGGCTACGATCGCCTGTTCGGACCGAAACACCCGTTCACCCTGATCGCGCTGAACAACCTCTCCGCCTACCTGACGCAGGATGGACGCGGCGCGGAGGCCCAGGCTGCTGCACGCGAGTGTGTCGAGGAGTTCACCAAGGTCCTGGGCCCGGGGCACCGTTATACCCTCACCGCTCAAAGCACGCTCGCTAACAGTCATGCTCTACTGCACGAGTTCCAGGAAGCCGCAGCACTCGACGAGACCAGCTACACCAAGTTCATCGGCCTCCTCAAGGCGGACCACCCGACCACTCTGGCGGCGGGCATGAACCTGGCCGACTCGCTTGAGTCGATCGGTGCAGCTGACCGCGCGGACGCACTGCGTCAGGACCTGCTTCCGCTGTGCCTGCGAAGACTCGGCGAGGACCATCCGACGACCAGGGCGGCGCGCAACGGCGGCAGAGTCGGCCTGGAACTGGAACCGCAGCCTTTCTGACGTGCCGAATTAGGGGTCGGATACTTCGCGTTGGCTTGGCGCCCTTCCCGTGCGGCGGCCGACCAGCCCGCAAGACAGGAAGATGAGCGCGGCCAGTCCCCACCCGATATCTCCCACCTTGAGGAGCACGCCGGTGACGAGCACCGGGCCGATGACGCGTTCCACGGATAAGCTCAGGTTGAACACCGCCAGGTACCGCTCACGTGTTGCTTCCGGCGCCAGTTCGGTGGACAGGTGCCAACTACCTGCCCCCGTCGCGATCTCGCCCAACGACAGAACGGTGACTGCCATGAGCAGTATCGCTACCGCGGCCGTTCCGGGCACGGACGCAGCCAGCGCGCACAAGCCGCCGGATATCGCGAGCAAGATGCCTGCGATAAGCAGCGCGGTGCCCGCTCCGGTGTTGTCACGAACGCGTTGGCTGATCCGCACTTGCAGGGCGGCGGTGAGGATCGTATTGACTGTGTACAGAATGCCGACCATGGCAGCCGGGGCATGAGTGCGAGTGATGATCCACACGGGAAGCGCCACGGTCAGAACAGCTTCGCACAGCAGTAGCCCTGTGGTCGCCGCGGACAGCAACAGATAGTTGAGATCCGGCCACTCCTCACGCCGGAATGCCCGAGCCCTAGGTCTGGGCGCACCATCACGGCGGCGGCTGGAGGCATCCACCAGTTTCATGGTCAGCAGGGCCGCCACGGCGAACGTCACGCCGTTGAAGACCAACAACGCTTGGAAGCCCACGCGACTCCCAAACGCGAGCACAATCGCGACCAGCGCGGAACCGAGACCAAGACCGACATTGGCCATGGCGTAGCGCCACGACATGATCCTGACACGGTCCCCCGCGCGGATCGTCCCCGCGACCACGGCCTGCGTCGCCGGGGTCGCAGCGCGATCCATGATCGTGAGCAGAACTGTTAGGGCGACGAACAGCGGGAACGATCGGACGAGCGCGTATGCGCTGTATCCGATCGTTCGCAGCAGATGCAGGGCGATCAACGTGCGCCGGGCGCCATACCGTTCGGCGACCAGTCCGGCCGGTACGGTTGTCACGACGCCGACCAGCGCCGCCACGGACAACGTGCCGCCCACCTGTGCGGGCGAGAGCCCGCCGTAGCGCGTGAAGTACACCACCGAACCGGCGGCGAACGCACCGGAACCGGTGCTGTTGATCAGTGCGATGGCGAGCAGGATCCGCTCGGTGCGGTCGAAGCGGGGCTTGGCATCGGGGGAGTCGGGCGCGCCGGGGGCGACGGTCTGCGGCTCGGCGGCGCTCAAACCGGCCACCTCCTGGCAGATGCCGCGCCTCAGGGCCTTGCGTAGGCGGAGTCTATCAGTAACAGTGGATACCGTAACCCAGAACCAAATTGGTGTAACCCAGACCCCTACCAACCTTGAAGGAAGTGTTTCCGATGGAGCGCTACGAGGACATGGAAGACACCGCCCGCGGACTGCTGGCCCCGGTCAACGACTAATACAGCCCACTAATATCGCAGGCCCGGGGTACCGGTGCGGACTTTTCAACCGGTTCCCCGGGCGCTGTTGCGGCCGCCGTTCGGACGACAGGAGACCCAGGTTGAACGTGGCACAGGCGACCGTGGCAACTCAGGTGTCCGCGACAGTCGGAGTTGCGCTCCCGGCCCGACCGGTCGCGCTGGAGCGCTTCCGCCCCTACTTCGACCTGCTTCCACCTCAGGGGCTTGATCCGGCCGATACACCTGCCGTCACGATCCACACGCCACTGATGGCTTGGGAAGCGATCCGCAGCGGCCGTGAGCCGTGGTTCCAGGCTATTCACCCGCAGCGTGCGGCTCCCGCGTTGTTCCGCCGTGAGCTGTCGGGTGCCTGCGACTTCCTCGGCTGTCCGACGCCGGCCGCCTCATCCGAATACGAGCAGTGGCGACAGGTCCCTGATGGTTGCCCTCCCGACGCCGGTCTACTGCTCGACTCGTACGCTGATACGGACACGCTCGGCCAGGCCCTGCTCGCGCGGCTGCTGATCGCGCTCGGCTTCCAGGCCTACGCCAAGTCCCTGCTGCCGGGCCCGGAGCGCGCCGTGCGCTCGCCGGAGCAGGCGTATACGCTGTCGACCTGGTTGTTCGCCGAGCAGGCCCTGACCACTGGATACGACGTTCAGCTCGACCCGTATTTCCAGCGGCTCGACGAGCAGTTGGGCGACGACCCCCGCTACGGCCGCATACGGCTGGTCAACAGCATGAACGCGATGGTGTGCGCGGCGCGCAGGCGGGACGCCGACACCGTGGCGCGCTGGCGTGAACTCGGCAGCCGGGCCCTCGCAGCCTACAAGGCGCTGCCGGAGGTCGAGGACTTCGAGGCCGAGTTGCTGACCAGCCGGTTCTACCGTGCCGCCGGGTTCCTGCCGTTCCTGACCAAGGACGCGGAATTGCTCGAATCCGACCTCGATCTCTGGCTTGGCATCGCCCGCGAGCTGACCGGCCATGACGAACGCACCCGCATCCTGGCCGCCGACAACCTTTTCCCCGCCATCGAAACCGCTGTCCGCAGCCGCACCGCCCTCGGCGACGACGCCGGCGCCCGCGCGCTGATGGACGAACTCGCCACCATCGTCGATCCGCTCGACTCCAAGGTGCAGTTGGAAGACGGCGAGCTGCGCTATCGCGAGGGCGACATTCCCGAGGCGCTCGCGGCATACCGGCGGGCAGCAGACCTCGCGGTGCCGCACGCACGATACGCCTGGTTCAACGCGGGCCAGTGCGAGGAGCAACTGGGCAGGGCGAAGAACGCGGTGGAGTGCTACCGCAACTCGCTCGGGCACTGGCCCACCGGCGTCACGCCACTGCGTCGCCTACGCGACCTGGCCGAGGACCCGGCGCTGGCGGACGAGCGCGACAGCCTGCTGGTATGGGCCGCACAGCAACCAGCCTGGGAACGGATCTCAGCGCCGGCCGAGTAGCAAACGCTGTGGGCGGCGCGCCAGTCTGATCGCGGCGGGACCGATAGGTGGCGGGATCGATAAGTCGCACAAGTCCGATCTCCAGGCGCGAGCGCCACCGGCCGTCACCTTTGCGGGTGAAATCAACCATCCCGAGCGCGTTGCTGAAGAGCTACCTCGAAGCCGTGCGGAACAGCCGTGCGAGGATGGCAGATTGAGATCTGGCCGAACTGCGCCATCCACCCTAGGAGGAACCCAGGCATGCAACACCGGGCTGTCATCACCCGGCAAGCCCTGCTGGAGACCGCAGCCGGCCTGTTCGACGAACTCGGCTACGCGGGCACGAGCATCAGCCAGATCTGCGAGCGGGCCGACTGCACCAGCGGCGCGATCTACTTCCACTTCCGCGGAAAGGCCGCGCTCGCCCAAGCGGTCGTCGAGGGGCACTTCGCCGCGTGGCCTGCCCTCATCGCAGAGTACGCAACGAGTGACGGGCCCATCCTCGACCAGGTGGTCGCGCTCAGCTACGCGGTGGCTCGGGCCTTCCGCGAGGACCCCGTGGTGCGCGGCGGCGCCAGGCTGTGGAGCGAGCACCGCGCCATCCCGCTGCCTCTGCCGGCTCCGTTCGTGGGCTGGATCAGTGCCCTCACCAAGCTGCTGACCAGTGCGGCCGCGGCCGGGGAACTGGCCACGGGGACGGATCCCAAGGCCGCGGCCCGCGTGGTGGTGGCGGCTTTCCACGGCGTGCACATTGTTTCCGACGCGCTCACCCACCGCGACGATCTCGACGAACGCCTCGGCGAATTCTGGGCGCTCGCCTTGCGGGCACTGCGTGCGCCGACGCAGTGAGTCCGCTCGCATGCCAGTTCCCTGACGAGCGATTTGTCAGCGCCCGTAGGGTAGCTTCGCGGTCTGTTCGATGTGGGTCAGCCGGTTGTACTTCGCCGTGTTCTCGCCGTGTATCGGCGCGCCTGCCGCGATCTGTCCGCAGCCGGCGCCCACGGCCAGATCGGCGATGAAGTCGTCCGTGGTCTCTCCCGCATGATGGGACAGCAGCGGGGCGTAGCCGGACGACCGGCAGTAGGCGAGCGTCTCCAGTGTCTCTGTGACCGTGCCGGCCTGCGCGGGGGTGAGCAGCACGGCGTTGCCGATCTTGTCGTCTTTGGCCTTCGCGATCAGGGCCGGGTCGGTGCCGAAGATCCGGCCGCCGATCACCTGGACCTGGCGGCCGATCCGGTCGGTCAGGGCGGTCCAACCCTCCCGGTCCCGCTCGGCCAGGCCGTCGATGACCGCGCAGAGTGGGAATTCCCGGACCAGCATCGCGTAGCAGTCGACCAGTTCCATGCTGGTCAGCCGCTGCCCGGCGATCGTGTACCGGCCGTCGGCCCGGCGCAGCGCGTCGGCCGCCGGGCGGATGGCGATGGCAACGCTATCGGACCCGGCCCGGTAACCGGCGTCGGCGATCGCGGCCGTCAGGATGCCCAGAGCCTGCTCGACCAGGTGCACGTCCGGGGCGTGGCCGCCGAGTTCGCCCAGCGCCGGGGCGTGGCCGGCCTGGGCCAGCCGGGCGCCGACCGCGCGGTGGATCCGGGCCCCGGCCAGCACGGCGGCGCGCTCGTCGCGGGCTCCGAGTGGAACCACCATGAGCTCCCGGAAGGCCAGCAGGCCTTCGCTGGGCTCGCTGTCCTTGCCCTCGATCATGGTGAGGAACGGGACCGGCATCGAGGCCCGGGCCGGGTCCGGGGCCAGGGAGCGCCACAGCTCCTCGTCGCGGGCGAAGCTGCGGGCCGCGGCCAGGGAGACGCCCAGGACGGTGCCGGCCGCCGGCTGCTCCTCGACCTCGGATGCCCCCAGGCCGGTCAGTGCGGAATCCAAGTCCGCCTGGTCGGTGAAGACCCGGCTCAGCAACAGATCACGGATCTGCCCTTCGACCTGGGCCAGCGTGGTCCGCACGTCGCGCCTCGGGCGCCGGGTCCGGATCCTGTCTGCCGGGTCGGTCGCGGGATGTGAGTCCGTGAACACCATGGAGGGCACGGTGGACCGGCCCAGTGTTCCGGATCTGCCGTCGCGCAGACCGATCTCGACGGTCGGACGGCCGCGGGCGTCGAGGATCTCCCACGCGTGCACATCACTGATATGAAGGGACATAGTCCTTGCCTCCCAAAGGCTGGGCGAGGAGCGCCACTCTCCTTGCCGTCCCGGCCAGACTCTCGTCTGCGACAGTCTAATGCGATTTGATGATTGGGTTGGTTGCGGCTAGGTGGTTGCGTGGCAGTCTACTGCGAACTGCAGGCCTCCGGCGGGCCGGACTCCGAGGGGAAAGGGCCTGGTCGGGGATGTTACGTTGGGTGGGTGGTGGAGTTGCGCTGTGGTCGGAGACGTCCTCCCTCGCCGCCCTGTCGACCCAAGGGAGCCAGACCGGGCAGGGTATGTCAACTCCCAGATCTCTTGATATAGAGGTAGCACGGTTTTTAGGA